>Ga0164290_1000318_pt1 | contig 172014 bp, 166 predicted proteins | sample Micstemetagenome_FD_108782 | JGI IMG/M metagenome (GOLD analysis project Ga0164290, IMG submission 108782) | Contaminated culture microbial community from soil near Moab, Utah, USA - Microcoleus steenstrupii SON62 (Illumina Assembly) | ecosystem: Environmental > Terrestrial > Soil > Soil crust...
CCGCCGTTCTTCGTGCAGTCGGTGTTCGGCATTCTGGGCGGCATCGGCGCGCATGCGGAGGACGTGGCGCATATGAAGCGCACGGCCGACCGCCTGTTCGGGGACAGCTATTCGTGGTCGGTGCTGGGGGCGGGCGCGAACCAGATGCGGATCGCCGCGCAGGCGGCCGCCATGGGCGGCAATGTGCGCGTCGGGCTGGAGGATTCGCTGTGGCTCGGGCCGGGGCGGATGGCGAAGACCAATGCCGAGCAGGTGGCGAAGGTGCGCGGCATCATCGAAGGCCTCGGCCTGGAGATCGCCACCCCCGCCGAGGCCCGCGACATCCTGCAGCTCAAGGGCGCAGACAAGGTGAATTTCTGAGGATGATGGTTTGATGTCAGCGCTTGCCAGGATCTTCCTCCGTCCATGAACGTCCTCATCGTCTACGCCCACCCCGAACCTGCTTCCTTCAACGCCGCGATGCGCGACCGCGCGCGGGAGGCGCTGACCCGAGCCGGGCATGAGGTGGTGATTTCCGATCTTTATGGCGAAGGGTTCAACCCTGTCGCCGGCCGCCACGATTTTCTTTCGGCCGCCGACGGACAGGTGTTCCACTACCAGACCGAACAGGCGCATGCGGCCCGCCACGGCAGCTATGCGCCCGACATCATGCGCGAGCAGAAGCGCGTGGCCGATGCCGACCTCCTCATCCTGCAGTTCCCGCTCTGGTGGGGTGGTGTGCCGGCGATCCTCAAGGGCTGGGGCGAGCGCGTCTTCTCCTATGGCTTCGGCTATGCCGACGGGCTGCGCTTCGACACCGGCGTCTTCCGCGGCCGGCGTGCGATGGTCTCGCTGACGTCGGGCGGCACGACGGCCCGCTTCGGCGCGGGCGCGGCCTATGGCGAGCTGGAGCGGCAGGTGCTGTGGCAGATCCAGCATCTCGGCCTTGAATATATGGGCTATGAGCTGGAGCCGCCCTTCGTCGCCTATGGCGCGCCGCGCGTCGACGCTGCGGGACGCGCGGCCTATCTGGATGCACTGGAAGAACATGCGCTGAGGGCGGCCGCAAAGCCGGTCGACCGCAGCCTCAAGATCGAGAGCCCACTCGACCTCGTACCGGACGGCGCGTGGCGGCAGCAGAGGTAAGGAGGAGACCATGACCGGAAAGCTCGCAGGCAAGGTGGCGTTGGTCGTCGGCGGCTCACGCGGGATCGGCGCGGCCGTGGCGCGTCGGCTCGCGGCGGACGGCGCCGCGGTCGCAATCGGATACCGTTCGGCGACGGCCGAGGCCGAGACGATCGTGAACGAGATCGTCGCGTCGGGGGGGCGGGCACTCGCGGTCAAAGGCGATATCGGTGTCGATGGCGACGCCACGCGGATGGTCGAGGAAGCGCACCGGCATTTCGATCGGCTCGACGCGCTGGTCAACGCGGCGGGGATAGGTCCGTACCGGCCGCTGGCCAAGGTCGACGAGGCCTATGTGCGGGCGATGTTCGACACCAACGTGCTCGGCTCGATCATGTTGACCAAGGCGGCGGCCGCCGCCATGGCGGGGCAGGGCGGGCGGATCGTGCATTTCTCTTCGCGCCTTGCCTACAGCCCGATCCCGACCAGCACCGTCTACGCCGCCTCGAAGGCGGCCGTCGTCGCGATGGTGCAAGGCTATGCGAAGGAGCTGGGCCCAAGCGGCATCACCGTCAATGCCGTGGCGCCGGGCGTGATCGAGACAGACATGACGACGGCGATCATCGCCGAACGCGGCGATCAGATCCGCGCCGCAACGCCGCTCGGCCGCATCGGCCAGCCCGACGACATCGCCGGTATCGTCTCCTTTCTCGTCTCGGAAGACGCCCGCTGGATAAGCGGCCGCACCATCCTGGCGGATGGCGGGCTGACGTAAATATTACGCGGCGCTGCCGTGTCGGGAACCGGTATCCCCAACCGTCGTTGTGGATGAACCGGTGCCGGAGCCACTATCTGCGCGCAAAGCGGACAAGGCGATCTACGATGCCGGAGGGCATATAATGATTCGAGGCTTGTCTTGGTCCTCGCGTATTTTCCGCGTTGGCATGTCTGCTCTGCGGCAACGCTGAGTTTCTGCGCTTTGGTGTTGGCTGGCTGCGGCGGGCCTGCGGTGACGCGCCACGCGCTGAACGGCAGCGTGGAGCCGGCCAAGGCGTTCGCGCTGCCGCCGCCCGGTGGTCCCGCGGTCACCGGCGTTATCGAGCGCACCTACAGCAATGCCATCCAGCAGGAGATCGTGCTTGCATCCGACACAGCTGTGTCGGGGCAGAATATGATCCGGATACAGATTTTCGGACGCACGGGGCAGGGCGCCGGCACATCGCGCGCAGGCGATCCCTTTCTGGCCTCATCGGACATCGGCCGTGAGCTGAGGGCCTATTTTCCGGGTGTGGCGATGCGCCGGTCGCCACTCTATGCGCAAAACAGCTACGGACCCTTCGGCTACGCTGTCGGCACGCACGGGTCGGGCGACATGTGCCTCTATGGCTGGCAACGCATGACCAGCGCCAAGAATGCCGGCCCGTTTTCGCCTCAGGGGTCGATCCAGGTCAGGATGCGCATCTGCCAGCGCGGGGCCAGCGAGCGCTCGCTGCTGGCGATGATGTACGGCTACACCATCAACGCATCTCTGCCGGGCGGATGGAACCCTTACGGAAACGCGCCGGACCCGGATCCCCGTCTCGGCAGGACGGGGCAGACAGTCAATCCGGCGGACGGCTCCTGGGTCGACGGGGTGGCGGAACCTGCGCCGCAGCCGGCTGTGCGGCGGACCGTGCGCACCAGCGCGTCGCCGCCGCCAAAGCCGGCCGCGGAGGTCCTGCCTGTTCCTCCCGCGGGCGCACCGGTGGTACCTCCTCCTCCGGGCGAAGGATCGGTGCCGATCGTGCCCACCCCGCCGCCGGGCGGCGGATAGTTTTGGCGCTATCTGCCCGATGCCGTTAACGAAAAACTTACCGAACTCGGTCGTTTCACGGTTCGTTAAGACAATCTGCAATGGCGCAGACGTTTAGATGATGCGCGGACTTGAGGGGTAGTCACGCGACACGAAACCGTTCAGCCGGGTGCGGTCGATGAGTAAGTTTCTCCTTGTCCTGGTCTGGGCCCTTTCGGCGGCGCTGGTCCTTCTGATCGTGTCGCTGCCGATCAACCTCCAGACGCATCTGATCGCGGGTACGGTCGTCCTCGTACTGATGATGGCCCTCAAGCTGCTGCGGGCCGAGGGCAACTGGCGCCTCGTCGCGCTGGCGCTGGGAACCGCCATCGTGCTTCGCTACGCCTACTGGCGCACGACGAGCACGCTGCCGCCGGTGAGCCAGCTTGAAAATTTCATCCCCGGCCTGCTGCTCTACCTCGCCGAGATGTACAGCGTGTTCATGCTGGGGCTGAGCCTGTTCATCGTCGCCAAGCCGCTGCCGTCGCGGCCGCCGAAGATCGTGACGGACGAATCCAACCTACCGACCGTGGATGTCTTCGTGCCGAGCTACAACGAGGAGCCGCAGCTTCTGGCCGACACGATCGCGGCGGCACGTGCGATGGACTATCCCGCCGACAAGTTCACCGTCTGGCTGCTTGACGACGGCGGAACGGTGCAGAAGCGCAACGCTACCCATGTCGTGGAGGCCGAGACGGCGCTCGAGCGGCACAAGTCGCTGCAGCAGCTCTGCGCCGATCTCGGCGCCCGCTATCTGACGCGCGAACGCAACGAGCACGCCAAGGCCGGCAACATGAACAACGGCCTCGCCTATTCGCAAGGCGAGCTCATCGCCGTCTTCGATGCCGACCACGCGCCCACGCGCAGTTTTCTGCGGGAGACGGTCGGCTATTTCAACGAGGACCCGCGCCTGTTCCTCGTCCAGACGCCGCACTTCTTCCTCAATCCCGATCCGCTCGAAAGGAATCTCAGGACCTTCGAGAAGATGCCGTCCGAGAACGAGATGTTCTACGGCATCATCCAGCGCGGCCTCGACAAGTGGAATGGCGCCTTCTTCTGCGGCTCGGCGGCGGTCTTGCGCCGCGCGGCGCTGATGGAGGCGAACGGCTTCTCGGGCGTTTCGATCACCGAAGACTGCGAGACGGCGATCGAGTTGCATTCGCGGGGCTGGAACAGCGTCTATGTCGACAAGCCGCTGATCGCAGGCCTCCAGCCGACGACCTTCGCGAGCTTTATCGGACAGCGCAGCCGCTGGGCGCAGGGCATGATGCAGATCCTGCGGTTCCGCTTCCCGCTCCTCAAGCGCGGTCTGAGCTTTCCCCAACGCCTGTGCTACATGTCCTCGACGCTGTTCTGGCTGTTTCCCTTCCCGCGCACGATCTTTCTTCTCGCGCCGCTGTTCTATCTCTTCTTCGACCTGCAGATCTTTACGGCCTCGGGCGGCGAGTTCCTCGCCTACACGTTCAGCTATATGATCGTGAACCTGATGATGCAGAACTATCTCTACGGGAGCTTCCGCTGGCCGTGGATTTCAGAACTCTACGAATATATCCAGTCGGTCCACCTTTTGCCGGCCGTCATCTCGGTGATGCTCAATCCGCGCAAGCCGACCTTCAAGGTGACGGCCAAGGACGAATCCGTCGCGGTCAGCCGTCTTTCGGAGCTCAGCCGGCCGTTCTTTCTCATCTTCGCCCTCCTGGTGGTCGCGACGTTTGTCGCAGCCTGGCGGATTTATTCCGAGCCTTACAAGGCCGACGTGACGCTGGTCGTCGGAGGCTGGAACCTGCTCAACCTCATCATGGCGGGTTGCGCGCTCGGCGTGGTGTCGGAAAAGCGGGAGCGGGCCGCGACGCGCCGGATCAAAGTGAAGCGCCGCTGCGAATTCGGGCGCGAGGGCATCTGGTATCCGGGCACGATCGAGGATGTCTCGGTCAACGGGGCGCGGATCAAGGTCTATCGCGGCGACGCTCTCGACGCTTTGGGCGACGGCGAGGTCAATCTCCGCTTCGAGATGCTGTCCGGCGCAGGCACCGCGGTCCTGCCGGTGGAGATTCGCAATTCGGAACGATCGGCGGACGGGCTCGCCATCGGCTGCAGATACGTCCGTTCCACAGCCGACCATCACCGCTACGTCGCCGATCTCGTCTTCGCGAGCGCGGATCAGTGGACGCAGTTCCAGAGTGCGCGACGCCGCAATCCCGGCGTCCTGATGGGAACCATCTGGTTCCTGCGGCTGGCGATGTTCCAGACCTATCGCGGTCTCGTCTATCTCTTCCGGAGCGCGCGCAGCGACAAGGACGAGGCGCGAAGCGGGGAGGCGTCCCGATGAGGCTTGCGCTGGTCGCCGCCCTGATGCTGGCCTGCGCCTGCGGCGCCTACGCGCAGGAAAACACGCCGTTCGACATGAGCCCGGAGCGTCCTGCACAGTCCGAGCCGGCCGACGATCCCGCAGTGCCGCCGGACGAGGAGGCTGCGCCGGTGCCAGTCGAACCCGCGCCGCCAGCGACGCCCGCGCGGTTCCGGCGTTTCCTGCTGCCCGACGCCAAGCTGACGCTTGCCGGCGAGCAAGCCCGCCGCACCTGGGCGATCTATCTTTCTCCCCGCCAGGCCGCATCGCCTGCCACGCTGACCTTCGGCTATCAGAACGCCGTCGTCGTCGCGCCGGAAAGCTCGGAACTGAGCGTCGTCGTGAACGGAACCGCGATCCATAAGGAACAGGTCGCAGCACCCGACGGGGTCGTCAGCAGGGAGGTCAAGATTCCGCCCGGCGTGCTGCGCGCCGGGCGCAACGAGATCGGCTTCTCGGCCCGCCACCGCCACCGGACGGACTGCACGATCGAATCGACGTACGAATTGTGGACCGAGATCGCAGCGAGCGGGACCTATCTCTCGTTCGAAGATCCGGCCGCGGCCGAACTCGCGGCCGCCGAGGAGCTTTCCGCGGTCGGCGGCGATGCCGCAGGCAAAGTCCGCGTTGCAATCGTCGCCCCAGCCCTGGCGCGCCTCGATATCGCCAGCGAACTTATGCGGCTTTCCCAGGCGCTCGCGCGGCATATCAATACGCCGGACATCGAGATCAGCGTGAGTTCCCGCCCGCCTGCCGAGTCGGCGGCGGAGTTGGTGGTGCTGCTCGGAACGGCCGAGGATCTTTCGTCCCTTGGATATGCGCTGCCCGCGATCGATGGTCCCTTCAGCGCCTTCGCGCCGGCGAGGCAGGGGCAGGCTCCTGTCTACCTCGTCAGCGGCCGCGACAGGGCGCAGTGGAGTGCCGCGCTCGACAGCCTCGTCACCCCGGTCGACAGGTCCGTGGACTTGCAGCGGGACGTCTTCCTGACAGAAGCCTGGCGTACGCCCAATGCGCCGATGATCTTTGCCGGAAAGCAAGTGCCGTTCGCCGACATGGGGTTGCGTTCCGAGCAATTCTCCGGCCGCCGCTACACGGCCGAATTCGAGTTCGGCGTGCCGGCCGACTTCTATGCCGACGCCTATGGCGAGGCACGCATCCTGCTGGATGCCGCCTATTCCGACCAGGTCGAGCCAGGCAGTCTCATCAATGTTTATGTGAACGGCAGCGTTGCGGCCTCGATGCCGATCACGGCCACGCAGGGTGCGGTGCTGAACCGCTTCCCCATCAAGTTTACCATGCAGCATATCAAGCCAGGACTGAACCGCATCGTCCTCGAGGCAGACCTGCGCACGGCGGCCGACGAGGTGTGCAGCCCCGGCACGGCGGCCAACGATACGCCGCGCTTCGCCCTTTTCGAAACCTCCCGCTTCGACATGCCGACCTTCGCGCGCATCGCGCAGCGTCCAAACCTGTCGGCGCTGTCGGGTACGAGCTTTCCCTACGGCCGCGCGGTGGACCCGATCGCCGTCGTGGTGGATCGCTCGACGGATGACGGGCTTTCGAGCCTCGCGACCCTGCTTGCGCGCATGGCGAGATCAGCCGGCCGTATCCTGCCGATCGAATTCGTCGCATCGCAGGACGGGCTCGGTATGCGCAATGCGATCATCATGGGCGGCGCGGCCGACATTCCGCAGGCGATACTCCAGCAGGTTGGCGTTTCCGTCGAGAGCGATGCCGACTGGGAGGCCGGCGCGTCGGGCAGCCCGGCCCCCGCCGGACCGACGCTCGACGAGTGGCGTCAGCAGGTCACCGGATCGTGGTTCGGCAGGACTTGGCGCGATTTCCGTGAATGGCTGCAGCGCACCTTCAACATCACCTCCGATATGCTCCGTTTCGTGCCAGAGGAGGAGGCGGCCTATGTGCCGCGGCCCACGTCCGGCCTCGTGATCGCGCAAAGCAGCAACCCGGCGCGATCGGGAACGTGGACCGTCGTCGTCGCGCCTGATACGGCCGCCCTTCGCGAGAACCTGGCCGCGTTCACCGATCTTGGCAACTGGGGCAGGCTGGCTGGACATATTACCTCGTTCAATCCCGCGACGCGCGAAGTCGATGCGGTGCCCGTCGGGCAGTTCGAATTCGTCGAGACGGTGCCGCCGTCGATCTGGAACTACCGGCTCATCGCCGCCAACTGGCTTTCGGCAAACATCCTGTCCTACTCTCTTGCCCTCATCCTCGCCTGCGTCATGCTTGGTGCGACGACCACCTTCCTGCTGAGTCGTCTCGGGAGGCGGCGGTGAGGCGCTTGCTCTGGGCAGCGGCGATCGCGATGTGCACCACCTCTTTTGCCGCGGCTGTTGAGCCGACCGTTCGGCCCGATGAATGGGAGAGCTATCGCGCGCGTTTCGTGATGCCCGACGGCCGCGTGGTGGACGACGGCAACGGAGGCATCTCGCACAGCGAAGGTCAGGGCTATGGTCTCATCCTCGCCTACCTCGCCGGAAACAAGGCCGATTTCGACCAGGTCTGGACGTTCACCCGCACGGAACTGCTGCTGCGCGATGACGGCCTGGCGGCATGGCGCTGGGAGGAGAATGCCAATCCGCATGTCACGGATCCCAACAACGCCTCGGATGGCGACATCCTGATCGCCTATGCGCTCGCGCTGGCGGGCGAGGCCTGGCAGCGGCCGGATTTCACCGCGGCGGCCAGGCAGCTCGCGGAGGCGATCGGCAGGTCGGTCGTCTACGAATATGGCGGCGTGATGCTCCTGCGACCGGGCGTAGCTGGGTTCGACGCCGACGGCCGCAAGGACGGACCGGTGGTGAACCTGTCCTATTGGGTCTTCGAGGCCTTTCCGGTGTTGGCGTCGCTGGCGCCGGCCTATGACTGGCAGCGGCTTCGTAACGACGGGGTGAGGCTGGTCCGCGCCGCCAAGCTCGGGCCTCGACAGCTTCCGCCCGACTGGCTTGCACTTGGGGATGAACTGAAATCGGCTGGAGGCTTTCCCGCCGAGTTTGGCTATAATGCCCTCCGGATTCCGCTCTATCTTATTCGGGACGGAACGGATCAGATGGAAGTCTTGAGGAGGCTGCGCGAGGGAATGGCGGGGACCGATACTACCCCCACGACTGTAAACCTGAGCAGTGGTGGCGTGCGCGACCGGCTGGACGATCCTGGCTACCGTATCCTGCCAGCGCTGATCGACTGCGTCGTCGAAGGCACGCCGATTCCCGAAGAGCTCCGGCGCTTCTCGCCAACCCTGTACTATCCCTCCACACTCCACCTCCTGGCCCTGTCCCATCTGCGGAGTGGGGGCGGACGATGCCTGCCGTGAGGGGCGCGATCCGGCTGCTCGCTGTCGCCCTGCTTGGGGTCGGCACCTGTTTTCATGCGATCGCCGACGACATTGTGCCGCCATGGGATCCGCGCCCGACCGGAACCGTCCCGCCGCACAGGCTCAGGCTTCCCGCCTCCGATGTGATCGAGGTGCAGCAGGAGGTGCCGCGGCCGCCGCTGGAAACGGCGCAGGCGCAGCCGGCCCCGGCTTCCCCGCCGGCTCCGGTTGTTTCCGCGCCTGATCAGGCCAGCCAGTTGCCGAGGGTCGACGAGTCGGCGCTGCGTTACTTCGCGCGCCAGGGCGACACGAAGCGTCTGGAGGCCGAGATCGCCAGGCTCAAGGCGCTTTATCCGGACTGGACGCCGCCTGCCGATCCGCTCGCGGTTCCTGTCAATGTAGACGAGAAGCTGGAGGCGGTCTGGGCGCTCTATGCCGCCGGCAAATATGCCGAGGCGCGCCGTGCGATCGCACAGCGCCGGACGGACGAACCCGGCTGGACGCCGCCGCCGGACCTCTTGGAGCGGCTGGCCGTCGCCGAGGCACGCGAGCAACTCGTCAACGCTTCCAACCTTCACCAGTACGACACGGTGATCCGCATCGGCTCCGGGCATCCGAGCCTGCTCACCTGCAGCGAGGTCGATGTGCTCTGGCGCGTCGCCGAGGCTTTTGCCGAGACGCAGCGGGCGAACCGGGCGCGCGACGCCTACCGCTACATCCTCACCAATTGCGACGACACGCAGGAACGCCTGGCAACGGCGCAGAACGCGGTGCGGCTGCTGCCGTCGGAGATGGCCGACGAGCTCCTGGCGCTCGAGCGCTTCGACGCGGCGGGCGTCGGCGAGTTCGGGCCGGTGCGCGACGATCTCGCGCGCAAGGGCGTGGCGGCCGGCGGCGCGGACCCCGCGGTGGACGCCTCGCCGGAGCAGCTGGCGCGGGTCGAGAAGCTGGCAACCGCCGAGGGCAAGGCATCCGACAGCCTGCTGCTGGGATGGTATAACCTGCGGCACGGCCAGAGCGAGGCCGCCGAGAAGTGGTTCCGGGCGGCGCGCGGGATCGAGGACAGCGCCGAGGCATCGCAGGGACTTTCCCTGGTCCTCGTCGCCCGCAAGGCTTTCGAGGAGGCCGAAAGCGTCCTCTACCCATGGCGCGACGCCAATGACGAGACGCGCTCGTCCTATCTCGCCGCGGTTGCCAATTTGCTCGGGGTCGAGCCGCGTGTCGACGTGCCTCCCGAGGTGCTACAGCGCATGGCCGCGGCCGCTGCGAGCGCGCGCGACGTTGCCGCCGCGCAGCAGTTTGGCTGGTATGCGCGCGCCTTCAACCAGTTCGACACGGCCGGGAAATGGTTCTCGACCGCCCTGTCCTGGAACCCGGACGATGAGCCGTCCGCCTACGGGCTGGCATTGACGTACCATCAGCTCGGCAATTCGGCGGGACTGGCCGAACTGAAGCGCATCTGGCGCGGACGTTCGGAGCGCATCCTCGCCGTTGGCGAGCGGACGCGCGGCCAGCCGGCCGGCGGCACACCAACTTCGGTCGCGGTGGAGACGCCCGCTGCGCCCCCGTCGGCGCAATCCGTTGCAGTCGAGACCGCCCCGGTTCTCGCAGCGCCCCGGAACAATGCGGTGAGCGAGAGCGCGGCCGCGCCGGGTACGGCGAGCCGCCCGCGCGGCTGCGCCGACACGATCCATCCTTCGACGCTCTCGGCGCAGGGCGCGCTCGACCGCGGCTGGTGCCTGATGGAAGCGAACAGGCCGCTCGAAGCGGCCGAGGCGTTCGAACGCGCGCTGGCAACGACAGACGGACGGGCCCGCAGCGACGCGGCCTATGGGCAGAGCCTCGCCTATCTGCGCGCCGGCCTTGTCGACGACGCCGCGGTGGCGGCTGCGAAGGCACCGCAGCAGCGGCGCCGGGTGGCCGAGCTGCAGTCGAGCATCCTGGCGGAACGCGCGCTCGGCGCCTTCGAGAACGGTCGCTACGTCGAGGCCCTGATCGCTCTCGACCAGCGCGCGCAGATCGCCCCGGAGCGGATCGACCTGATGGTGCTGCGCGGCTACGCCTATCTCAACCTCAACCGCCGCGAAGACGCCCGCCGGATATTCGAAGCCGCCGCCGGCACCGGCAGCCGCGACGCACTCAAGGGCCTCGCGGCCGTGGATGAGAATGCGTCCCAGCGGTGAGGGGCCGGGGTGAAGTCGACGGGAAGTCGTTCGGCTATCTGTATGTTCGGCTTTGTGGCGTGCTCAATACTGTCGTGGACTGCACGCTATCTGTAAAAGTCAGTGATTGCCTCAATTGTGGAGAATCCTCAAAATTAATTCCATATGATAGATTTTTTATCTCAATATATCCGACTGGTTTATTTAGATAAAGAGGGAAACTAAATGCGTATGTTGAACTATCTGTTTTCGCTCATCATCGCTGGATCATTTTTGGGTTTTGCCACGGAACTCGTCTACGCGGATAAGCACTCGGAGGCCAGATCCGACTGCGAGAGTTTTGGGTTCACACCGGGCACCGATTCTTTTGCCAACTGCATGCTGCAGTTAACGCTGCAGAAGAATGAGCACCGAGCCCCCGACAGGGACACTCTCATCAAGCGTTATCGTGAATTGAGTCGGCAGCGTCAGGGTGATGCTCGCTATCCGGTTTGCTCTGCTGCGAACATGCAGGCGGAGCTTGATATTGAAACCGGGAAATGGGTCGGCGACGACTGCGGTATGGCTCCAGATTGATCGGCCAACCTGATCTCCCGGCACCACATTCGATTGATGCAACTCGGAAGTCAGTCCTGGATGCCGGGACATCGAGCAGGGCCGAAGCTTGATCGGTTCCTTTTAAAAGGAGGAGTCATATGTTGCCGGCGAGAGCGACACTAGTGGGAGGGCTACGACGAACAGCCGTCGTCATGGTGCCAGGAGAGGTAGTCCGGCAGAATCGCTCCTAGAGACTTGATGGAGCGCCGAGCCTCGGAAGTCCCTCGATGGCTCTGATCATCCCGCCATAGCTATTGCCAGCGTTCACGCTGATACGGACTTACACAGGTCATTAGGTGAAGAAAATTTAACAAAATCAGAGAGTCCGGATGGTGGGCGTGACAGGGATTGAACCTGTGACCCCTACGATGTCAACGTAGTGCTCTCCCGCTGAGCTACACGCCCATCCGACGCGGCGCATACATCATGCCTGACGCCGGGCGTCAATAGCCAAATGGCGGGGAAGTGAGTGCGGCCAGGGGAAGCCGGGGCAGGGCGGGGCGGCCGGTCTCAGGCCGCCTGCAGCATCTTCTCGACCTCGTTGACGAGATCGCGCAGGTGGAAGGGCTTCGACAGGACCTTGGCGTCGCGGGGAGCCTTCGAATCGGGGTTGAGGGCGACGGCGGCGAAGCCGGTGATGAACATCACCTTCAGGTCCGGGTCGATCTCGGTCGCGCGGCGGGCGAGCTCGATGCCGTCCATCTCCGGCATGACGATGTCGGTCAGGAGCAGCGAGAACGGCTCTTCGCGCAGGCGCTCGTAGGCGGATGCGCCATTGTCGAAATCGGAGACGTCGTAGCCCGCCCTCTCCAGCGCCTTCACGAGGAAGCGGCGCATGTCGTCATCGTCTTCCGCAAGGAGAATTCGTGCCATTGTCCCGTCCGAATCACATGTGCAGGCGGATGAAAACCCGCCCGTTAACCATGTTCTGTATATGAAAGGCGGCGGGTAAATATCAAGTGAACGCGCACACCCGCCGCCGGCACCCGCTCTGGACAGGAGGGCGTGCGGGTGGCACGGTGCGGCAACAGCCGGCATGGCCTATACAACCGACCGAAGATTGATGAACGCAGGCGCGGACTTCGCTGAAACGACACCCTTTTTCGAGATCTCGCCCGCGGATCCTGTCGTTCCTTTCGTCTTCAACTCTCCCCACAGCGGCAGCCACTACCCGGAGCGCTTCCTCGGCATGATCCGCCTCGACGGCGAGGGCATCCGCCGTTCGGAGGATTGCTATGTCGACGAGCTCTTTGCCGGCGTCGCCTCGCTCGGCGCCCCGTTGCTCGCCGCCAACTTCCCGCGCGCCTATCTGGATGTGAACCGCGAGCCCTGGGAGCTCGACCCGCGGATGTTCGCCGAACCGCTGCCGCCGTTCGCCAATGCGCGCTCGGCGCGCGTCGCGGGCGGGCTCGGCACGATCCCGCGCATCGTCGGCGAGGGGCAGGACATCTATCCGGGCCGGTTGCCGCTGGCGGAGGCGCTGTCGCGCATCGAGGCGTTCTACAAACCCTACCACCAGCGCCTGCGCAGCCTCCTGATGCGGGCGCATTCGCATTTCGGCCGCGCGATCCTGATCGACTGCCACTCGATGCCGGCCTCGATCCGGGTTGGGGAGGCAGGGCTGCGGCCGGATTTCATCCTGGGCGACCGGTTCGGCGCATCGGCCGCCGAACCGCTGTCGCAGCAGGCGATCGCGATCCTGACCTCGATGGGCTACACGGTTGCGCACAACAAGCCCTATGCCGGCGGGTTCATCACAGAGCACTACGGCCGGCCGGGCAAGGGCCTGCACGCCATGCAGATCGAGATCAACCGCGGCCTCTACATGAACGAGCGGACCTACGAGAAGTCGGCCGGCTTCGAGGCGCTGGCCGAGGACCTGACCGAGTTCTCCGCGCGGCTGATGGCGTTTGCCGACTTCTTCTTCGACCGCCCGGCGCTCGCCGCCGAATAGCTGCTTCCCATTCGCTCCAGCCGGACCGAAAAAAAGACCGCATCGTTCGCACGACGCGGTCCAAGTCTAGGGAGGAAACGCCCAAGGAGGGCATAGACGGGCGAACCCGTCTGTCGTTACAATCTTGCTGCATTGCACAAATGTCAAGGCGAAACGCTTAAAAATAATTCACACTGATTTGCCTGCCTGCAAATGTGGCAGATAGGCAACGGAACAGGGGGATACATGACCGTCAGCGCCGATTTCATGCGCCGGCTGGCCGCCGTCGCGGCCGCGGAGACGCTGCCGCGCTTCCGGATGGAAGGTTCGATATCGAACAAGGAAGCGTCCGGGTTCGATCCGGTGACCGAGGCCGACCGCGAGGCCGAGCGCGCCATCCGGGCGCTGATCCTGTCCGAATATCCCGGCCACGGCATACTGGGCGAGGAACATGGCGCGGAGAACATCACGTCGAGCCATGTTTGGGTGATCGATCCGATCGACGGCACCCGCGCCTTCATCTCCGGCCTGCCGGTGTGGGGCACGCTTGTAGGCTTGACGGTCGACGGCGACGCCAAGGCGGGGCTGATGTCGCAGCCTTTCACCGGCGAACTGTTCTATGCGTTGGGCGACGGCGCGCATTTCGAGGGGCCCGGCGGGCCGCGCAGGCTTGCGACGCGTGCGACAGCGGCTCTTTCCGACGCCACCTTGTTCACCACGACGCCGGCGCTGTTCAAGGGCGCGATGCGCGAGCGCTACGACCGGCTGGAAGCCTCGGTGCGCCTGCCGCGCTACGGCACCGACTGCTACGCCTTCGCCATGGTGGCCGCTGGGCATGCGGACATTGCGGTCGATGCGGGCCTGCAGGCCTACGATATCGTCGCGCTGATCCCGCTGATCGAGCAGGCGGGCGGCGTGGTGACGACCTGGACGGGCGGAGCGGCCGAAGGCGGCGGCGACATCCTCGCCAGCGCCAATCCGGTCCTGCACGAGAAGGCGCTCAAGCTGGTCAACGGCTGAGCGCGGTCAGTCCTCGGCGTCTTCACCGGGTATGAAGGCGTCGAAGGCCGCCCAGAACTGCTCCCGGTAGATGTCGGCCTCCTGCAGGATCTCGTGGCGCGCGCCATCGATCGTGACGACCGACCCGGACCGCATCGTCCGCGACAGGGCCTCGATGGCCGGCGTCGACACGACCTCGTCGCCACCGGCGGCGACGAACAGCGTCGGAATGTGCAGCCTTGCCGCGAAATCGGGATCGCGCACGCGTTCGGCCGCGATGCAGGCCGCGTGCACCCATGCGACCGTCGGCCCGCCCATCGCGAGATGGGGCGCCTGGTTGAACAAAGCAGTGTTGCGGGTAAAGCGGGCGAGGTCGGTTGTCAGCTTGTTCGCAGCGAAGGGGTAGCCACCCTTCGGGCGTGGACCGCCGGAGACGTAGAGGGTGCCGAGGCCGAGGCTGTACAGGACGGCGGTCATGCGGCGCAGTGCCGTCATCGAGACCGGCAGGCCGACGAATTCCACCAGCGGCGCCACGAGGACCATGCGCCGCACGCGGTTGAAGAGGCGTGGAGTGGCGAGCAGCCCGATCAGGGAGCCGGTCGAGTGACCGAGGATATAGTAAGGTCCCCGGCAATCCGGCAGGACGACGTCGTCGAAGAATTTCTCCAGGTCGGAGACGTATTCGTCGAAGCTGGTCACATAGCCGCGGGCGCGGTCGCGCAGCAGCCGTTCCGAATCGCCCTGGCCGCGCCAGTCCATGATGGCCGTGCCGAAGCCGCGCGCGGAGAGCTCCCGGATCGTCTCGAAATACTTTTCGATGCATTCGTTGCGCCCGGCGAGGATGACGACGGTGCCTCTCAGCGGCCGCGTCTGCGCAGGGAAGCGGGCATAGCGGATGGAGCGGCCGTCATGAGCGGAAAAGCGTTCGACCTCGCCCCAGTCGGGTGCGGGGTTTTCGGGAATGTCGACCAGAGATTCGGTCATTGAAGAATCCGGTGGCACTGCGGTCCTTGATAGGGAGGCCGGCTGCAAAAGCAAAGCCTCCGAAGGCTCGGGCATGTCAAAAGGGGTCGACGTAACCGCCGGATGTCGAGTAGCTCCACATCGTCGCGATCGCAAAAAAAATGGCCGGAAGCGGACAAGCCGCCTCCGGCCGATTCAAGCCCGGGTGGAAGGGACGATACACCCGAACCGGGATCGCAGGCCCCGATCGACCGTTGATCCATGACCGAACTCTAGGCGTCCCGGCCTGAACGGCATCCGAAGCGGCGGTTCATCCTGCGTTCATCGAAGGTGGCGCGGAAAAGTCCTTGAAATCGCAAAATGCCGTTCCCAAATCATTGCCGTGGCCGCCTTGAAGGGGCCACTGACCGACAGGAAACGCCGCTACGGGTTTTCGAGAGTCGGTCATCACGCAAGACTTGTTGCTCAAGGGAGAACACCCATGCGTTCTGTTGATTTTTCGCCGCTCTATCGTTCCACCGTCGGCTTCGACCGTCTCTTCTCGATGCTGGACCAGATCGGCCAGCCCGACGGCGGCCAGACCTACCCGCCCTACAATATCGAGCGCACCGGCGAGGACGCCTACCGCGTCACGATGGCGGTTGCCGGCTTCGGCGAGAACGAGATCTCGATCGAGGCTCACCGCAACGTGCTGACTGTCAAGGGCGAGAAATCCGAGGAAAGCGCCAATGAGGGTTCGGAGCTGCTCTATCGCGGCATCGCGTCCCGCGCGTTCGAGCGCCGCTTCCAGCTCGCCGATCATGTCGAGGTAACCGGCGCCACGCTGAAGAACGGCCTGCTGCATGTCGATCTCAAGCGGAACATTCCGGAAGAGATGAAGCCGCGCAAGATCGCGATTGCGACCGCGGCCAAGCCTTCGAAGCAGATCGAGGCCAAAGCGGCCGCGTAATCGAGTCTTCACCGCACATCATGGCGGCGCCTCCGGGCGCCGCTTTCGTTTTTTACTCCCGCAGGAAGTCGGCGTGGCGATGAGCCAGCCGCCAGTCGCCGTCTTCTCGCCTGAACAGCTCGGTCACCCGCAGGTTCATCGGGACGGCCTTGCCATCCATCTCGACGATCGCCCGCTGGATGCCGCACCAATAGGCAATGTCGCCGCCCTCGGCAGACTGCATCACGTCCAGCCGGCTCTCTCCATCCGACCCGAACCGCGAAGCGCCAGCCTGGTAGGAGGCGACGATCGCAGTCTTTCCTGCGAGCACCTTGCCGTCGGGACCGAAGAAGGTCGAGGGTTCGGTTTCGGAGGTCATGGCCTCGACCTTGTCGGACCGGCCCCGCACATACGCTTCCGCCGCGGCTTCGCGCCGCTCCATGAATTCCGCGAATGAGGACATCGTGTGGCTCCTGTTCCGTCACTGGCGATCCGCCGGTGACACAGCTAGGAGGCCTGGGTCCGTCCGGCCAGCCGGCGCGGGCGGACCTCCTGACAATCGGGTCAGGATCTATTTCGACATCAGCAGCTTGCGGAACCCGTCGATATCCTCATCGCGCGTCGCGAAGCTCGTCACGAAGCGGCAGACCGTTTCGTCGTCGGCGACCGGGTCGTCATAGGACGCGGGCTTTGCCCAGGGGTAGAAACGGGCGCCCTGGGCGTTCAGCTCTTCCATCAGCGCCCGCGGCATCACGGCGAAGGCCTCGTTCGCATCCGGCGTCCAAGCAAGCCTGACGCGGTTGGACGAGGCGAGCACGTCCGCCAGTCGCTTCGTCATCGCATTGGCGTGGCGCGCGGTGGCGAGCCACAGATCGTCGGCGAAATACGCCTCGAACTGCGCCGCTATGAAGCGTGATTTCGAGAAGAGATGCGCGGACCGCTTGCGCAGGAAGGGTATCTCGGCGGCTTTCCCCGGATCGAGGACGACCAGCGCCTCCGCGCACCAGCAGCCATTCTTGGTGCCGCCGAAGGAAACGAGGTCGACGCCGCGCTTCCAGGTCATCTCTGCCGGCGTCGTCTCCAGCGCCACGAGCGCGTTCGCGAAGCGTGCGCCGTCCATGTGCAAGGGCAGTCCGTGAGCATGCGAAACCCCGGCCACCGCCTCGATCTCGTCCAGCGAATAGACGGTTCCGACCTCCGTCGCCTGGGTGATCGAGACTGCCATCGGCTGACCGGAATGGACGACCCGCGCCGAATAGCGACCGATCGCCGCGGAAAGCGCATCCGGGCCGATTTTGCCAAGCGCACCCTCCACGGGACAGAGGCGGATGCCTCCGGCGAGCAACTCCGGCGCGCCGCACTCGTCGACGATCATGTGTGCGTCGGAATGGCAGAAGGCCACGCCGCCCGGCCTGTAGCAGGCGGCCATCGCAAGCGAGTTCGCGGCGGTGCCCGTGCCGACGAAAAAGACGGCGACTTCGCGTTCGAAGATCCGGCTGAACGTGGCGTCGACCGCCTTGTCGAGATCGCTCGTCCCATAGGCCGGTGCGAAGCCTCCGGCGTGCCTGACGAGGCTTTCGGCGATGGATGGATGGGCGCCTGCCCAGTTGTCGGAGGAAAAGATCATGCTGGGCCCCTGTTGCAGTGCGGGACACTGTTCGTTCAGATCGTCTTGTGCAAGCATCTTTAGCGGGCGACGACCGACGGCCAGTTTGCCGTCGGGCGCGCCGTTTTCGCCTGCCGGCTCGTGGCGAAAGAAAATTTCCGTCGACTGCATGCCCATGCATGAAAAATACGCAGCCCGACCTCAACCTTTGCAATTCGGTCTTGTGTGGCCGCCTGATTTCTGCCATACAAAATATAGGACAGCACTGCTGTCTTAATTATCGTCGTTACGATGGCCGGAATTGGCGTATCATCGCGCCATTCCGGCCTTGCGCGCGATGGGTGCGGGGACCGATTCCCCGATCGAACAGGAGGATGAAGCGATGACGGACATGACGCCATCTCTGACGACGGAGCTTGCTGCCCGTACGCAGGGCAATGCGCGCGCCGTCAAAACGCAGCCTGGCCGCGTCGGCCTCTACGATCCGCGCAACGAGCACGACGCCTGTGGCGTCGGCTTCATCGCGCAGATGAAGAACGTCAAGTCGCACCAGATCGTCAAGGACGGGCTGTTCATGCTCGAGAACCTGACGCATCGCGGCGCGGTGGGCGCCGACCCGCTGATGGGCGACGGCGCGGGCGTGCTCGTCCAGATTCCGGACAAGTTCTTCCGCCGCGAGATGGCGGCGCAGCGCGTCGAGCTTCCGCCGGTCGGCCAGTATGCCGTCGGTCACTGGTTCATGCCGCGGGACGAGGCGAAGCGCCTGCACGTCGAGGAGCTGATTCGCGAGAGCGCGGCCTCGGAAGGCGTGCCGCTGCTCGGCTTCCGCGACGTGCCGGTGGACAACGAGTCGCTGTCGAAGGCGCCCGACATCGCAGCCGCCGAACCGGTGCATCGGCAGGTCTTCTTCGGCCGGCCTACCGAGGCCTCGTCCGACGACGAATACGAGCGGTGGCTCTATATCCTGCGCAAGGTGATCTCGGGGCGGCTCTACCACGAGCACGACAACAAGGACGTCGGCGCGTACTGCGTGTCGCTGTCGTCGCGCACCATCGTCTACAAGGGCATGTTCCTCGCCTACCAGGTCGGCTCCTACTACAAGGACCTTTCGGATCCGGATTTCGAATCCGCGCTGATCCTCGTCCACCAGCGCTTCTCGACCAACACCTTCCCGTCGTGGAAGCTGGCGCATCCGTACCGCATGGTTGCGCACAATGGCGAGATCAACACGGTGCGCGGCAACGTCAACTGGATGGCGGCGCGGCAGGCGTCGGTCGATTCGGAGCTGTTCGGCAACGATATCTCGAAGCTGTGGCCTATCTCCTATGAGGGGCAGTCGGACACGGCCTGCTTCGACAATGCGCTCGAGTTCCTGACGCAGGGCGGCTATTCGCTGGCCCATGCGATGATGATGCTCATCCCGGAAGCCTGGGCCGGCAACAAGCTGATGGGCGCCGACCGCAAGGCGTTCTACGAGTATCACGCCGCGCTCATGGAGCCGTGGGACGGGCCGGCGGCGGTCGCCTTCACCGACGGTCGGCAGATCGGCGCGACGCTGGACCGCAACGGCCTGCGCCCGGCGCGCTACATCGTCACCGACGACGACCGGGTGATCCTGGCGTCCGAGGCCGGCGTGCTGCCGGTCGAGGAGAAGCACATCGTCAAGAAGTGGCGGCTGCAGCCCGGCCGCATGCTGCTGATCGACCTGCAGGAAGGCCGCATCGTCTCCGACGACGAGGTCAAGTCGCAGATTGCCGCGAAGCATCCCTATCGCGACTGGCTGAAGAACACGCAGATCATCCTCGAGGACCTGAAGCCGGTGGCGCCGCGCGAGCCGCGCCGCGACGTGACGCTGCTCGACCGCCAGCAGGCCTTCGGCTACACGCAGGAAGACACCAAGATCCTGATGTCGCCGATGGCCACCACCGGCCAGGAGGCCGTGGGCTCGATGGGCACCGACACGCCGATCTCGGCCATGTCGGACAAGTCGAAGCTGCTCTACACCTATTTCAAGCAGAACTTCGCCCAGGTCACCAACCCGCCGATCGACCCGATCCGCGAGGAACTGGTGATGAGCCTCGTCTCGTTCATCGGACCGCGGCCGAACATCTTCGATCTCGTGGGGACGTCGCGCAAGAAGCGGCTCGAGGTGCGCCAGCCGATCCTGACCAATGGCGACCTGGAAAAGCTGCGGTCTGTCGGCCACACCGAGGACCGGTTCGACACCAAGACCATCGACATCACCTATTCGTCGTCCGAAGGGGCGGCGGGCATGCAGGGTGCTCTGGAGCGGCTCTGCGAGCGTTCCGAGGCGGCGGTCGCGGGCGGCTACAACATCATCATCCTGTCCGACCGCCAGGTCGGACCGGACCGCATCGCCATTCCCTCGCTGCTCGCGACGGCGGCCGTGCATCACCACCTGATCCGCAAGGGCCTGCGCACGTCGGTCGGCCTCGTCATCGAGACCGGCGAGCCGCGCGAGGTGCATCACTTCTGCTGCCTCGCCGGCTATGGCGCGGAGGCGATCAATCCGTATCTCGCCTTCGACACGCTGCTCGATATGCACAAGCGCGGCGAGTTCCCGCCGGAAGTGGACGCGGGCGAACTCGTCGGCCGCTTCATCAAGTCGATCGGCAAGGGCATCCTGAAGGTCATGTCCAAGATGGGCATCTCGACCTATCAGTCCTATTGCGGCGCGCAGATCTTCGACGCGGTGGGTCTCAAGTCCGAGTTCGTCGACCGTTACTTCGCGGGCACCGCGACAACGATCGAGGGCGTCGGCCTGGACGAGATCGCCGAGGAGACGGTGCGTCGCCACTCGGACGCGTTCGGTGACAACCCCGTGCTGCGCAGTGCGCTCGACGTCGGCGGCGAATACATGTTCCGCATGCGCGGCGAGGCGCATATGTGGTCGCCCGACGCGGTCGCGACGCTACAGCACGCGGTGCGCAAGAAGTCGTGGGAGACGTTCAAGGAATATTCGGCCGAGCTCGACAGCGCCGCGGCGCGGGCCAAGACCATTCGCGGCCTGTTCGAGATCAAGCTGGCGGAAGCTGCCGGCCGCAAGCCGGTGCCGCTGGAGAGCGTCGAGCCTGCGTCCGAGATCGTCAAGCGCTTCTCGACGGGCGCGATGTCGTTCGGCTCGATCTCGCGCGAGGCCCATACCACGCTCGCGATCGCCATGAACCGGATCGGCGGCAAGTCGAACACGGGCGAAGGTGGCGAGGAGCCTGACCGCTACAAGCCGCTGCCGGACGGCTCTCCGAACCCGGAGCGCTCGGCCATCAAGCAGGTAGCCTCGGGCCGCTTCGGCGTGACGGCGGAGTATCTCGTCAACTCCGACATGATGCAGATCAAGGTCGCGCAGGGCGCCAAGCCCGGCGAGGGCGGCCAGTTGCCCGGCCACAAGGTCGACGCGACCATCGCCAAGACCCGGCATTCGACGCCGGGCGTCGGCCTGATCTCGCCGCCGCCGCATCACGACATCTATTCGATCGAAGATCTCGCGCAGCTGATCTTCGACCTGAAGAACGTCAATCCGGCCGCCGGCGTGTCGGTCAAGCTCGTCTCGGAAGTCGGCGTCGGCACGGTCGCCGCCGGCGTCGCCAAGGCGCGCGCGGACCACATCACGGTCTCGGGCTATGACGGCGGCACCGGCGCCTCGCCGCTGACCTCCCTCAAGCATGCCGGCTCGCCCTGGGAGATGGGCCTTGCCGAGACGCACCAGACGCTGGTGCTGAACGGCCTGCGCAGCCGCGTGGCGCTTCAGGTCGACGGCGGGCTCCGCACCGGCCGCGACGTGATCGTCGGCGCGCTGTTGGGCGCCGACGAGTTCGGCTTCTCGACGGCGCCGCTGATCGCGGCGGGCTGCATCATGATGCGCAAGTGCCACCTCAACACCTGTCCGGTGGGGGTGGCGACGCAGGACCCGGTGCTGCGCAAGCGCTTCAAGGGCACGCCCGAAGACGTGATCAACTTCTTCTTCTACGTCGCCGACGAGGTGCGCGAGCTGCTCGCCCAGATGGGCTATACGCATCTCGACCAGATCATCGGCCAGTCGGACCTGCTGGAGAAGCGGGCGGTGATCGATCACTGGAAGGCGAAGGGGCTCGACTTCACGCGCATGTTCTACAAGCCGGACGCGCCGAAGGAAGAGACCTACTGGACGCAGACCCAGAAGCATCCGATCGACGACGTGCTCGACCGCAAGCTGATCGCCGAGGCTGAGCCGGCGCTCGTCGCCCGGCAGCCCGTGACGATCGAGACGACCATTCGCAACGTCGACCGTTCGGCCGGCGCGATGCTGTCGGGCGAGGTCGCCAAGCGCTTCGGTCACAAGGGGCTTCGTCCCGACACGATCAACGTCAAGCTGACCGGAACCGCCGGGCAGTCTTTCGCGGCTTTCCTGGCGCGTGGCGTCTCGTTCGAGCTGGTGGGCGACGGCAACGACTATGTCGGCAAGGGCCTGTCGGGCGGCCGCATCGTCATCCGCCCGGCGGATGATGCGCGGATCGTGGCGGAGGACTCCATCATCGTCGGCAACACAGTGCTATACGGTGCAACCGAGGGCGAGGCCTACTTCCGCGGCGTTGCCGGCGAACGCTTCGCCGTGCGTAACTCCGGCGCCGTCACCGTCGTCGAAGGCGTGGGCGACCACGGCTGCGAATACATGACCGGCGGCGTGGTGGTGGTGATCGGCAAGACTGGCCGTAACTTCGCGGCGGGCATGTCAGGCGGCATCGCCTATGTGCTCGACGAGGCCGGCGACTTCGCCGAACGCTGCAACATGGCGATGGTCGACCTGGAACCGGTGCCGGAAGAGGACGAACTGCTCGAGAAGCTGCATCATCACGGCGGCGACATCGCCCATATGGGCCGCGTCGACGTGACCGGTGACATGACGCGGCACGACGACGAGCGTCTCTACCAGCTCATCTCGAACCACCTGCACTATACGGGTTCGACGCGGGCCAAGCACATCCTCGACAACTGGGCTGAGTTCCGGCCGAAGTTCCGGAAGGTCATGCCGGTCGAGTACCGCCGTGCGCTGATCGAGATGGAGCGCTCTCGCATGGGGGTCGCGGCGGAGTAGCCTTTCAACGCGACGGTCGCTACATCGCGATATCTTCTAGTCGAGGAGGATACGGCAATGAAGCAATCGGTCGAATGGGAAGGCAGGGTCGAGAAGCGAGGCGATGAACGAGTGATCGTTCTGCCAAAGGATCTCGTCCTCGTAGGAGAGGCGATCAAAATCCGGCAGGATGACTGGGGTGAAATCACAATTCGCCCGACCAGTCCGGAGGGTTTGGCGGCACTGGATCGATTTGGACCCTTCGGGGACTGGAACGACGAAGAAATGAACTAGCCGTACGGAGCATATGACGTGGGCAAGGTAACAGGCTTTCTTGAGATCGACCGGCAGGTGCACAAGTACCAGCCGGCCTCCGACCGCATCAGGCACTTCCGCGAATTCACGCTGCCGATGTCGGACAAGGAGGTCGAGAAACAGGCCGCGCGCTGCATGGATTGCGGCGTGCCCTATTGCCATGGCCCGACGGGCTGCCCGGTCCACAACCAGATTCCGGACTGGAACGACCTCGTCTACAATGGCGACTGGGACAACGCGATCCGAAACCTCCATTCGACGAACAACTTCCCGGAGTGGACCGGCCGCATCTGCCCGGCGCCCTGCGAGGAGGCGTGCACGCTGAATCTTGAGGACATCCCGGTCGCGATCAAGACGATCGAGCAGGCGATTGCCGACAAGGCCTATGACAGCGGCTATATCGTGCCGCAGCCGGCAGCCGCGAAGACGGGCAAGAAGGTCGCTATCATCGGTTCTGGGCCGGCCGGCATGGCGGCGGCGCAGCAGCTTGGCCGCACCGGGCACGAGGTGCATGTCTACGAGCGCGAGAGCCGTCCCGGTGGGCTGATGCGCTTTGGCATTCCCGACTTCAAGATCGAGAAGCACTATATCGACCGCCGCGTCGAGCAGATGCAGGGCGAGGGCGTCACCTTCTTCTGCAACGTCAATGTCGGCGTCGACAAGCCGCTCGACGAGCTGATCGCCGAGTATGACGCCGTGCTCTATTGCGGCGGCTCCGAGAAGCCGCGTCCGGCGGGCATCCCCGGCACCGAATTCTCCGGCGTGCACGATGCGATGCCGTATCTGGTGCAGCAGAACAAGCGTGTCGGCGGCGAGCCGATCACGTCGGTCGCCTGGGCGGCGGATCCGATCCTCGCCAACGGCAAGCATGTGGTCGTGGTCGGGGGCGGCGACACGGCGTCCGACTGCGTCGGCACTGCGTTCCGCCAGGGCGCCGTCCGTGTCACGCAGCTCGACATCCGCCCCCAGCCGCCGGTCAAGGAAGACAAGCTGACCGTCTGGCCGTACTGGGCGACCAAGATGCGCACTTCGTCCAGCCAGGCCGAGGGCGCGGAGCGCGAGTTCCAGGTCGCGACGCTGGAGTTCATCGGCGAGGACGGGGCGCTGACCGGCGTGAAGTGCTGCGAGGTCGACGAGAAGCGCAAGCCGATCGCCGGCACCGAATTCGTCATCCGCGCGGATCTCGCCTTCATCGCGATCGGCTTCGCCGGCCCGATGGAGGATGGCCTCGCATCGACCACCGAGGGGCTGAAGCTCAATCGCGATGCGCGCGGCTCGACCAATGTCGTGGCCAACGACAAGGACTACCGCACTTCCGTCGACAAGCTGTTCGCCGCCGGCGACGTGCGTCGCGGCCAGTCGCTGGTCGTCTGGGCGATCCGCGAGGGCCGGCAGGCCGCCCGCGCGGTCGACGAGCATCTGATGGGGTCTTCGGTCCTGCCGCGATAGGCCGGATCACCGGCGGCGACGTCAGTTCGCGATCGCCGTCGTCTTCTCCGCTGCCGCCGGGGGAGTTCCGGCTGCGGACTTCGCCGCGACGCCGTCGCCGAAATCGTCTGCCCGGCCGACGACCGGCCGCGGCGCGATGCCTTCCTTGGTGAGCTTTTCCGCCGCGGTCTGCGATTTTTCCACGCCGGGCTTGAATGTGGCGCCCAGCAGTTCCTGACCGCCGTTCAGTTCCGGATCGGACAGCGAAATCGGAACGGTGCGATCGATATCGACCGGGCCGACCGCGCCCGGCGGCTGCGGCAAGAGCCCGTTCGGGCCGATTGCCCCGATCTGCGCCGGCCTGGCCGTGCCGAGAATCTTCTCCAGCGGCTTCTCGGCGTAGAAGGCGACCTTGCGCTTGCCGGGCCGGGTCAGGTTGATGCCGTTTTCGCCCGACCGCAGCCTCACCGGGTTGCCGTTGATGTCCGGACCGGTTGAGACGAAGGCGCCGTTCTCGTCGACGAAACCGTCCCAGATGTCGACGAAGCTGCCGCCCGCGGCCTCCGCCGCCGAGCGGTAGACGTCGTTGTAGGCGAGCATGTCGGACGCCATGGTGGAATTCTTGAACGACGGCATGCCGACCCAGACAAGCGGGATCGTGCGATCGGTCACCGCCTTGGCGAGCTTGGCGACGCGCCGTTCGTATTCCTTCATCCAGTTCTCGGAACGCTTCGGTTCGCGCACGTCGCCGACGCGCATTTCCTGACGGTCGTTCGCGCCGAGCATGACCACCACCGCCGCAGGCTTTTCCTGCTCGATGATGTCGCCGATCTCGGCCGGCCAATCGTAGAAATCGTCGCGGACGATGCCGGAGGAGCCGTTCGCCCTTACCACGACGCGCACGTTGGGAAGCTCGGCGTAAGCGCTCTCAAGCCCCTCGGCCAGGCCGCTGGCCAGGAAGTCGCCGACGACGAGCACCACGCGGGCATCCTCCGCCTTGGCGACGGCCTCTGGCGCCGGCGCGCTGGGCTCGCTCGCGCTGGCGGACGTCTTGCGCTTGATCGTCGGGCGCGGCAGCTTCTCCGGAACCTCGACCTCCGGCCTCGGCCTGTTCGACCGGAACAGGAAGTCGAACAGCGAACGCGGGCGATCCTGGGCGAAGACGGGTGCGATCGACGACACGAAAAAAGTCGCGGCCACCGCGACCGTCAAGATCGCGATGGCCCTGGATGAGATGTTCCGGAACGCCGTGTGTCGCAAAACCCACCACTATTTCTGACGAAGCGTCGTCAGCACTTCCTTGCTCGGATGGCCGTCGGCCGTGAGACCGGCACGCTGCTGGAACGCCTTGATCGCCTCGCGCGAGCCGGTGCCGATCTTGCCGTCCAGTTCGCCTTCGTAATAGCCGAGCGTGAGCAGACGCTTCTGCAATTCCTGCTTCTCCGCGAAGGTCAGCTTCGTGAACGGCCGGTTCCAGTCGTTCACGAGTTCGCCGTAGCCTGCAATCTGGTCGGCAAGGAGGCCGACCGCCAGGGCATATTTGTCCGCATTGTTGTAGGCCTTCAGCACGAAGAAATTCTTCGTCGCCAAGAATGCCGGGCCTGAACGTCCGTCCGGCACCTTCAGCTCGGCCGACATGCCCGTCGAGCGGAACGGCTTGCCGCTTGCCCTCGTAATGCCCATGTCCACCCACTTCGCGATCGACGCCTTGCCGCCCGGGAACTTGCGGCCCTGCGGCAGGGTGACCTCGTAGCCCCACGTCTGCCCCGCCTGCCAGCCGTTCTTGGCAAGCAGATTCGCGGCCGTGGCCAGCGCGTCGGGAACCGAATTCCAGATGTCGCGGCGGCCGTTGCCGTCGAAGTCGACGCCGTAGGCGATGAAGCTCGTCGGAATGAACTGCGTGTGCCCCATGGCGCCGGCCCACGAGCCGGTCAGATGGCTTTCGTCGATGTCGCCGCGCTGCAGGATCTTCAGCGCCGCGATCAGCTGGGTGCGGGCGAATTTGGCGCGCTTCTTGTCGGCATAGGCGAGCGTCGAAAGCGAACGCACGACGTTGCGCATGACCTTGTCGTTCTTGAGGATTTCGCCGTAGTTCGATTCCATCGACCAGATGGCCAGCAGGATGTGGCGATCGACACCGAAGCGCGCCTCGATCTTGTCGAGGGTGGACTTGTATTTGCGCGCCATCTCGCGGCCGACGCGGACCGAATCCTCGTTCACCCGGTTGTCGAAATAGTCCCATACCGGAGCGGTGAATTCGGGCTGATAGCGCGCCTTTTCGAGCACTTCCGGATCGGGATCGCTGACCCCCCGGAAGGCGCGGTCGAAGGTGCTGCCGGAAATCCCGGCTCCGGCGGCGACGCCCCGGAAATCGGCGATCCAGCGCTTGAAGCCGGCGTCGGCGAGGGCGGGCGCAGCCGCAACCATCGAGCCGAGCGTGAGCGCAAGAGCGGCAACCCCCGCGCGGATCGTCGTTCTGCGAATGAACATACTTGCCTCCATCGTCGTTTCGGAAGCCAATTCATCGGAGAAGAGGGTTAGGATTCAGTTTACCATAGAGACGATACGGAACCTGAACGTCAAGTACGCATTCCGTTTGGTCAGTTGCGGAAACGTTCAGTATTTCTAAATTCCGGCATGAAAGTGTCGGACCAACGCCGGTGAAACCGGCGCGGAGGAAAAGGTGTCCAGGAAGAAGATTCGCAAGGCAGTGTTTCCGGTCGCTGGGCTCGGAACACGTTTTCTCCCGGCGACGAAGGCTATCCCGAAGGAGATGCTCACCGTCGTCGACAAGCCGGTGATCCAGTATGTCGTGGACGAGGCACGCGCCGCCGGCATCGAGCATTTCATCTTCGTCACCGGCCGCAACAAGGCCGTGATCGAGGACCATTTCGACATCCAGTTCGAGCTCAACGCGACGCTGCGGGAGCGCAACAAGACGGAGCCGCTCAACAAGCTGTCGGCGATGCAGCCGGAGGCCGGCACGACCAGCTTCACACGCCAGCAGGTGCCGCTCGGCCTAGGGCACGCCGTGTGGTGCGCGCGCGAACTCGTCGGCGACGAGCCGTTCGCGCTGCTCCTGCCCGACATGATCATGCAGTCGCAGAAGAGCTGCATGGCCTCGATGGTCGAGCTCTACGAGGAGGCGGGCGGCAACGTCGTCGCCGTGCAGGAATGCGATCCCGCCGAAGCGCACAAATACGGCATTGTCGGCAAGGGGAGGGATGTCCACACCGGCTTCGAAATCTCGCAGATGGTCGAGAAGCCCAAGCCGGGCACCGCGCCGTCCAACCTGTTCATCAACGGGCGCTACATCCTGCAGCCGGAGATCTTCTCCATCCTCGCCACGCAGGAGCGCGGGGCGGGCAACGAGATCCAGCTTACCGACGCAATGCTGACGCTCGCCAAGGCACAGACTTTCCACGGCTTCCACTATCGCGGCCGCACCTTCGACTGCGGCTCGCCCGAAGGCTTCATCGAGGCGAACATCGCCTTCGGCCTCTGGCGGCCGGACATGCGCGGCCATGTCCAGTCGGCGATCGAACGGCTGTCGGCCGAGGTGACACCCACGGAATAGCGGCCGGCACGGCCGCTACCGCTGCAGCGTGACGCCCAGGAACACGTTGTGGATGGTGGCGTCGCGGTTCGGCCGCGTGCTGGTGATCTGTTCGAACTGGTATCGACCGGTCAGTCCCGCATAGCGGTTCAGCCACCAGGTGAGGGAGGTCTCGCCGCGCCAGGTGAGGTCGTGATCCGGCGTCGAGGCATAATCGCGCCAGGACAGGCCGAGCGAGGCGTTTGCAGACAGGTTGGCGCGCAACTGCCTCTGCACCGACAGCGTCGTCGAATAGAGGAGCGAGCCGCTCTCGCCCGCCGTCGTCGTGCCCTCGACCTCGGTCGAGGCGTTGAGGCCGACGGTCGTGCCGCGTTGCGGCGACCAGGATAGATCGGCGCTCGCCGACATGCCGGAGATGTCGGAGAGGGCGGCATCGTCGAATTTTTCCGTCACGTAGCCGAGCGCCAGCTCGCCGGACAGCTTTTCGCCGAGGTCGAGTTCCGTGCCGAGCCGCGCGGCCATGCGGTCGGAGGAGCGCTGGTTGCCGCCCTCGGGCGTGAAGTCGTAGGTGCGGCGGCCGTATTCGAGTTCCACAAAGGGCGTGATCGCCGGCGAGATCTCATAGCCGGCGCGAAGAACGCCGGTGACCAGCGTCGAATTGCGCTCGCGCTGCGAGAGCGTGGTGCCATCGCTGAGATCGGCGTCACCGTAGTCGAGGCGCAACAGGTTGGCGGTCGCGGCAAAGCGAAGCTTGCCGACATCCTTCTCGAGCCCGAGGCTGCCGGTGATCTCCTGGCGGATAGGCCGTGACGTGACTGTTTCCGGTTGTTCGACGGGCGAGTCGGCGTCCTCGCGCTTCAGCGCATAGCCGAGCTTGCCGATGCCGCGCAGGTCGTCGGCGAAGTCGAGGTTGAGCGTGGCGTCAATGCCCGCCGACGGATCGGTGACGGGCTCGCCGCTGATCGATTTGCGGTAGGTGCCGTACGCGTTGATGTTCGCCGAGTGTCGCGACCAGTCGGATGCCGCATTGAGGCGCAGCGTCGACTCGGAGAGCAATGCCGACTTCGGTTTTGGGCTGTAGGTCGCGTTGGAAGTCCAGGTCAGGCCCTGTTCCAGCGTGGTGATGACATTGAAGGTGCCGAGGCGCAGCCCGAGCGGCGCGTAGGGGTTTTCCTCCACCTCCGGCTCGGGGCTCTCTATGCCGGCGGTGCGGACGTTCTCGGGCTCGATGCGGATGTTGCGCTCTTCGTCCTCCGAATCGACCTTTTCCGCGCGCGGGTTGGCGGAAGTTGGCTCTTCCTCCTCCGCGGCGGGTTCTTCGGGAACGGCTTCCGCCTCGCTCTCGCGTTTGCGCACGCCAACGGGCCTCTCCGCCGCTTCTGGTTCTCCGAGTGCCGTGGCATCGCCTGCCGCGTCGGGGAACAAGGTCGAGAGCGTTTCCGCCGGAACGGCCTCTTCCTCGCTCGCGCGGGGGCCTTCGGGAACATAGGCGGGGTTGGCGGCGCGCTGCTCCTCCGGCGTCGGCGGCGTCACCGGATAGAGCGGCGAGGGGCGTGAGACGAGGTCCCTGCGGATATCGGCTTCGGTCACTTCGCCGCGCAGACCTGCTTCCTGCGAGAATGCCGGGGCGAGCGCGACGAGCACGACGCCAGCCGAGAGCAGCAGGGCCCGGCTGCGCAGCAGGCGCGACGAAGGAGTTCCAAGACGCGGCATGACCACTCGAATTTGCCACGGCGCTGCTTGCGCCATGCTTACCGAACCGTAAACGGCGATGGTTAATGGAGGGTTGAGAAGCGCCAGCCGCTCTGAAACAGCGTTGGACAGGAACGGGACGACGCGCTAATCCGGGCGCCATGCATGCAGGCCTGAAACGCAAGACCGTAGACCGCGCCGCCGCGATCCGCTCCGCGGTGCGGACAATCACGACGGAACAGGCCGGAATGGCTGCTCTCGCAGCCGCCCTCGACAACGGGCTCGCCGAGCCCTTCGCAGATGCGGTCTCGGCGATTTCGGGCATTTCCGGCCGCGTGATCGTCACCGGCGTCGGCAAGAGCGGCCATATCGGCTCAAAGCTCGCCGCGACGCTTGCCTCGACCGGGACACCGGCTTTTTTCGTCCATCCAGCTGAAGCGAATCACGGCGATCTCGGCATGATCGCCAGCGATGACGTCGTCATCGCGATGTCATGGTCCGGCGAGAGCGCGGAGCTCAAGGGCATCGTTTCCTATGCGCGGCGCTTCTCCATCCCGCTGATCGCGATCACCTCGAACGATGGCTCGATCCTGGCGCGGGAATCCGACGTCGTGCTCTGCCTTCCACGCGCGCCGGAAGCCTGCCCGCACGGGCTGGCGCCGACCACCTCGACGCTGCTGCAACTCGCCATCGGCGACGCGATCGCGGTGGCGCTGCTTGAGGCGAGGGGCTTCACGGCCGACCATTTCCGCACCTTTCACCCGGGCGGACAACTCGGCGCCAACCTGACGCTCATCGGCGACATCATGCATACCGGCGACCGCCTGCCGATCGTCTCGGCGGGCACGAGCATGCGCGAGGCGATCCTGGAGATCTCGCGCAAGCGCTTCGGCTGCGTCGGCATCGTCGACGGGGAGGGCGCGCTGACCGGTATCATCACCGACGGCGACCTTCGCCGTCACATCGACAGCGACCTGCTGTCACTCAGCGTCGAGCAGGTGATGACGCGCAATCCCAAGACCATCTCGCCCGACATGCTCGCCGCCACCGCGCTGCAGCTGATCAACTCGTCCGCGATCACGACGCTGATGGTGGTCGAAGGCCCGAAGCCGGTCGGGATCGTCCACCTGCACGACCTTTTGAGGATCGGCGCAGCCTGAGTTCCGTCAGACCGTCTCCACGGTCAGCTCTCCGCCATGCGCGCTGACGACGCGGACGCGCGTGCCAGGCTGGGCGTCGGGGCCGATCACCTTCCAGACCGTGTCATCCAGCCTGATGCGACCGCGACCCTCGCGGATCGGCTCCTCGAGTGTCGCGGTGCGCCCGACGAGTTGGGCGTCGCGCCGGTTGAGCAAGGGTTCGTCGCTGTCGGTCTCGCGCGCCTTGTTGACGCGATGGCCGACATAGGCGGCGACCAGCGACAAGGCGAGGAAAAGCAGCGTCTGTACCTGCCAGGTCCAGGCCGCCCAGTCCCAGAACTGCAGCGACAGCGCACCGACGATGATCGCCGCGATGCCGATCCAGAGCAGGAAGACACCCGGGACGAGAATTTCCAGCGCGAGCAGCACGAAGCCGAGAACCATCCAGTTCCAGGGTCCGAGCTCCAGGAATATCCGTTCGAGCATGCGTTACCTCCCTGCGCCTGGAACGAAGCGCGGCCTCAGTTCCCACCTTCCGGCGGGACGCGTGGAGTGCGGCCGGCCAGGCGCTGCGCGCCCGCGGTGCCCTCTGCGCGGAACACTTCCTTGGCGATCTCGCCGATGCCGCCCAGCGTGCCGATCAGCGACGAAGCCTCCATCGGCATCAACACAACCTTGCTGTTGGTGGCGGAGCCGATCTTCGCCAGCGCCTCGGTGTATTTCTGTGCGACGAAGTAGTTGATGGCCTGGACATCGCCCTTGGCGATCGCTTCGGACACGACCTGCGTGGCGCGGGCCTCGGCCTCGGCGGCTCGTTCGCGGGCCTCGGCGTCACGGAAGGCAGCTTCCTTGCGGCCTTCCGCCTCCAGCACCTGCGCCTGCTTCAAACCTTCCGCTTCGAGAATCTGGGCGCGCTTGTTGCGTTCGGCCATCATCTGGCGGGCCATGGATTCCACCAGGTTCGCGGGCGGATTGATGTCCTTGATCTCGACGCGGGTCATCTTGATGCCCCATGGGCTCGCCGCGTCATCGACGATCTTGAGCAGGCGCTCGTTGATCGCGTCGCGGTTGGACAGAAGCTCGTCGAGATCCATCGAGCCCATGACCGAGCGGATGTTGGTCATTGTCAGGTTGAGGATAGCATTCTGCAGGCCCGACACCTGATAGGCGGCCTGCGGTGCGTTCAGCACCTGAAAGAAGGCGACGCCGTCAACTGCGACGATCGCGTTGTCGCGTGTGATGACCTCCTGGGTCGGAACATCCAGAACCTGCTCCATCATGTTCATCTTCGCGCCGAGGCGATCGATGAACGGGATGATCAGATTAAGGCCGGGGGTGAGCGTTCGCGTGTAACGGCCGAAGCGCTCGACCGTGTAGTTGAACCCCTGCGGGACGGTCTTGATACCTGCGAAGATGAGCAGAAGCACCAGGACCACGAGGACCGGTATCACGATATCGAGGCCAGAAAAGTCCATGGGAACCCCCGTTTCGGCGGACGGATGCCGCTTCGCATCGCCTGCGTCCAACGATTTAAGCGTGTTCCGTGCGCGTTACAATCTCGGCGCGCAACAATCCCCGGCCGGGTTGCTATTCGGGGAAGGCGAAGAGCGCAGCGTCGGCATCGCGGCCGTCGGCGAGGTCTGTGCGGATGATCTCGGCCGCCATGCGCGAGAAGGTGATGCCGTTGCCGCCATATCCCATGACGGAATGGATGCGTGGGTGGCGCGGAATTTTCGCGATGATCGGCAGGCCGGTCGCGGTCGTGCCGAAAGAACCGGTCCAGGCGAATTCCGGCGTGACGTCCAGGTGCGGCATCAGCCGGCCGAGCTTTTCAGCGATGCGTTTCGTCTTAGCGGCCATGAGGGCATCGCGCGCGTCCTCGTCCTGGAATTCCTCGTCCTCGCCGCCGCAAACGACGCGGCCGTCAGTCGTGGCGCGTAGATAGAGATAAGGGTCCGACGCTTCCCAGATGAAGGCTTGCGAAGGCCAGAGGGCCTGCTTCTGCGGCCGGGTCGCGATCGCCCAGGTGGAGATGACGGAGTGGCCCTTGGCGGGGGCCACGGATGCGAGCTCGTAGCCGGTCGCAAGCACGACATGCTTCGCGGAGATGACCGGGCCCTGGCTCGTCTCTACCTCAACGCCGGAAGCGGACGAGCGGAAGGCGCTCGCCTCGGCGGGGGCGTGGTAGCGCGCACCCCTCGCGATCGCCGCCAGATGGAATCCCGCCGTCATCTTGCGCGGATCGAGCGCCAGGTTGTCGGGGCTGAGGATCGCGCCGTCCCGTTCTATGCCGAAACGATCTCGTAGCTGCCCTGCGGTGAGATATTCCGCGTAAAGCCCTGCCTCGCGCCGCGCATTGGCTTCGTCGCGCAGGCCAGACGCACCGAGCACATTGCCTGCGAGGAGGAGCGAGGGGCGTGGAGTCTTTGCGCAGGCGATGCCGAGTTCGTCCAGCCTGGCGGAGAGGTTGGCGACAGCGGCGCGCGAGCGGCGCCATGCGGCCTGCGCATGCGTCTTGCCGACCTTCCGCGACAGCAGGGTGAGGGGCTGGTCGATCTCATACTGGACGAGCGCCGTCGTCGCGGGCGTGGAGCCTTTCAGCGGACCGCGCCGGTCGATGACAATCACGTCCAGTCCGTCGGCAGTGAGCGCCTCGGCGATCATTGCGCCGGATATTCCCATGCCGACGACCAGCACGTCGGTCTTCATGTCGCGCGAGAGCGTCGCGACTGGCACGCGCGGCGCGCGATAGGTCATCCAGACCGGCGTTCCGGTCCTCAGGTCGAGTCTGCGGATCATTCGGCTATCCCCTCAGTCAGCCGAGGGAAACGCGCCGCCTGCAAGGACGTTCCGGCCGGTCAGATCCAGCCTTGGAGTTCGCGCCGAACCAGGCTCTCGATCACGGTCATGCCTTCGGGGCTGTCGTTGAGGCAGGGGATGTGCGCAAAGCGCTCGCCGCCGGCATGCAGGAACACTTCGCGCACCTCGCCGTCGATCTCTTCCAGCGTTTCGATACAGTCGGCCGAGAAGCCGGGATTGAGGATGGCGATGCGCTTGACACCCTCCTTGGCCAGCCGCTCGACCGTCTTGTCGGTGTAGGGCTGCAGCCATTCCTGCGCGCCGAAGCGCGACTGGAAGGTGCTGATCAGCCGCTTCTCGTCCCAGCCCAGCCTCTCGCGCAGCAAACGCGTCGTCTTCAGGCAATGGCAATGGTATGGGTCGCCCTTCTCGAGATTGACCTTCGGCAGGCCGTGATAGGACGCGAGAACAACCTCCGGCTCGAAGTCGAGCTTGGCGAGATGGCCTTTCAGAGAATCCGCCAGCGCGTCGATATAGACCGGCTCGTCGTAATAGGCCGGCACGGTGCGCACGGCCGGCGCGTTGCGGATCTCCATCAGGGCGCGGAAGAGCTGGTCGTTCGCGGTCGCCGTCGTGGTGGCGGAATACTGCGGATAGAGCGGGAAGGTCAGAATCCGGTCGCAGCCCTGCTGGAGCAGGCGATCGAGCGCGCTGGCGGTCGACGGATTGCCGTAGCGCATGCCCCATTCGACCGAGATGTCCGGGTTGTCGGAGAGCGCGGCAGCAAGCTTCTCCGCCTGGCCACGCGTGAAGGTGCGCAGCGGCGACTCATCCAGCTCGGTGTTCCAGATCTTGCGGTAGTTGGCGCCGGTCTTCTGCGGGCGAGTCGTCAGGATGAAGAGATTGAGGATCGGCTGCCAGACGAGGGGAGGGATCTCGATGACGCGCCTGTCGGAGAGAAACTCCTTCAGATAGCGCCGAACCGACCCATAGTCCGTGCCGTCGGGCGTGCCGAGATTGACGAGGAGGACTCCGATGCGGCCCTTGCGTACGGGTGGGTGGCCGGCAGGCAAGGGTCCTGTCGATTTTCGGTCGGCCTGTGGTGTCAGTTCCGTCGTGCCCATCGCCTGCTCCGTGTTGCGCCACACTTAGCCCGTGCGGGCACGAATTCAACAACAAGGCCGCCGGTAAGGCTGCGGCAAATGGAAACCGGGCCGCCCGAGGTTCGGACGGCCCGGCTGCATTTCGATGCGTCGGCGCGTCAGCCCTTCGGCGGGATGTTCAGGGTGCCGCCGATCGGCAGTTCCTTCGGCTTCAGGCCCGGATTGGCCTCCGAGATCTTCTTCCACAGGAACCCGTCGCCGTAGATTTCCTTGGCGAGGTTCCAGAAGTTGTCACCGGCGACGATCGTGTGCGTGGCCGGGGAGGCGGCCTGCGTCGCAGGAGCGGCAGCCGTCTGCGTGGCGGGGGCCGCGGCGGGCGCAGGCGCCGCGGGTGCTCCCTCGACCTTCGGCGCCTGGTTGGCGATCTCGTTGGACGCGGCGGGCAGCTCCGGCAGCTTAGCGGCAGGCTCCGCCGTCGCGGCCGGCGCAGGAGTCGCGGCGGGAGCGGGAGTGGCGGCAGGAGCGGGCGTTGCAGCCGGCGCCGGCTCGGCGGCCGGAGCAGCGGCTGCGGCAGGCGTCACCTCGGTGATGCGGCCATCGAGCTTCGGCGTGTAGGGCCGGTTCTTCTCGAGGTAGTCGGCGACCACCTGCTCGAGGCTCGGGCCGAAGTCATAGACGTTCTGCGCGTTGGAGGCGAAGAGCTTGTAGCCATCACCGCCGGCGCGGACGAAGTTGTTGGTGGCGATCGTGTAGACCTTGGCCTCGTCGATCGGCTTCCATGTGCCGCCGTCCATGACCTCGAGCGACTTGAGGCGACCGCCGTTCGGCGCGACCGACTTGTCGAACGTATATTTCAGGCCCGCGACCTGCGGGAACTTGCCCTTGCCTTCCTCGATCTCGGAGAGGCCGGCTTCGATTGAATCCTTCAGGTCCTTGCCGGAGAGCTGGAAAGTGGCGAGCGTGTTCTGGAAGGGCAGGACGGTGAGGACCTCGCCCATGGTGATGACGCCCTGGTCGATCGAGGCACGGATGCCGCCGCCGTTCTGGATGGCGATGGTGACACCCTGGTCCTTGGTGCGGTCGAGCATGGCGTCGGCGATCAGGTTGCCCATCGTGCATTCGACGGCGCGGCAGGATTTGCGGTCGCCGTCGATCGCCGCGGCGGCTTCGGAGACTTCCTTCTTCTTCAGCTCTTCGATCGGCGCGCCGAGTTCCTTGATGCGGGCAAGAACCGCCTCGTCCGGGATGATCGACTTGTCGAGGTAGAGCGGGTCGCCCTTGGCTTCCTTGACGACGCCGTTGTCGTCGAAGGTGACGGTGAACTCGCCAAGATATTTCGAGTAGGATGCGGCCTGCGTCACCGGCACCTTGTAGCCGCCCGGATTGTCGATCATCGTCGGATACGGGCCTTCGGCCTTCGTGTCGGTGTTCGACAGCAGCGAGTGCGAATGGCCGCCGACCACGACGTCGACGCCCGGGATCTTCGCGATCAGTTCCTTGTCGCGCGGGTAGCCGACATGCGTCAGCGCGATGATCTTGTTGACGCCCTCGGCCTCGAGCTTCTTCACCTCGGCCGTGATGGTGGCGATGTCGTCCTCGATGGTGATGTTCGGGCCGGGCGAGGCGATCTCGGGCGTGTCGGTCGTCACAGCGCCGACGATGCCGATCTTCTGGCCGCCGACGTCGAGCACCAGCGACGGCTTGATGCGGTCGACGATGGTGGAGGCGGAAGCCGCCTTGACGTTGGCGCTCAGCACCGGGAACTTCACCAGGTCGAGGAAGGTCTTGAGAGCCGGTTCGCCATCATCGAACTCATGGTTGCCGACGGTCATGGCGTCGAACTTCATCAGGTTGAGGAACTCGGCCTCGGCCGCGCCCTTGTAGGTCGCGTAGAACAGCGAGCCCTGGAAGTTGTCGCCGCCGTTGAGCAGCAGCACGTTCTGGCCTTCGAGCGCCTTGCGGCGGTCGGCGATCGCGGTCACAAGGCGCGCGGCGCCGCCGATGCACTCGCCCTTGCCTTCTTCCTCGGCCGAGCAGGTGGATTCGTATTTGTTGTTGCTCTCGATGCGGCTGTGCCAGTCGTTGATGTGCAGGATGTTCAGCGTGTAGTCGGCAAAGGACGCCGCGGTGGACATCGCAAGAACCGATGCCGACAGCGCTCCGATCAGGGCGGTTTTCCGCATGTTTTCGTCTCCCATGTTTCGCGACAGCACCTTCCTAAAGGGGCGAGGTGTCAGCGATATTGCAAACCCGGTAGCGGCAATCTTCCACCGGCCCGTGAACGATGCAAGCGGATTCCGGCCGGCTCAGGCGCGGTAGTCGCGCTCGTCCGCAATCACCTTGCCGTCGTTGGGAAGGCTGCCGGCCGGCGCGATCAGCACCGAGCCACCCAGCTTGGTCACGTCGCGGAGCGTTACCTCGACCGCCGCGGCGTCCGTCGTAGCGCCGGCCGCGGCCTCGACGTGCAGCGCCATCGCGTCGCGTTCGCCGTCCCGGGTGACGACCAGCCGGCCTTTGGCGATCTCCGGATGGCGCGAGAGGACCGCCGCGACCTGCTTCGGATCGACGAACATGCCCTTGATCTTCGTGCGCTGGTCGGCGCGGCCCAGCCAGCCACGGATGCGGGTGTTGGTGCGCCCGCAGGGCGAAGGCTCGCTGATGATGGCGGACAGGTCGCCGGTGCCGAGCCGCACCAGGGGATAGGCGGAATTGAACGACGTCACCACGACTTCGCCGACCTCGCCGTCGGGAACCGGCTCGTCCGTGCCGGGACGGACGATCTCCAGGATCAGCCCCTCGTTCACCATCATGCCGGGCAGGGGCGTTCCGTCGGCCTGCGCGGTCTCGTAAGCGATGACGCCGAACTCTGCGGTGGCGTAACACTGCAGCACCGAAACGCCGCGGGTGCGGTATTCCTCGCGCAGCGAGGGGAACAATGCACCGCCCGAAACGAGGCCCCTTCTGATCGACGAGAGATCCCGGCCCATCTCGGCAGCCTTGTCGAGCATCACCTTGAGGAAGTCCGGCGTGCCAGCATAGACCGACGGCTTGAGGCTCGCGGCGGCGTCGACCTGCATCTCGGTATTGCCCGTGCCGGCAGCGAAGACCGTGCAGCCCATGGCGCGCGCGCCCTCGTCGAGGATGAAGCCGCCGGGCGTCATGTGATAGGCGAAGGCGTTGTGGACGATTTCGCCCGGGCGCACGCCGGCGGCATGGAAGGCGCGCGCGGCCTGCCAGGGGTCGGCGCCCGGCGCCTGCGGCTCCCACAGCGGACCGGGCGACAGGAAGACGCGCCCGCCCTTCAGCTGCGAAGTGTCCGCGAAGCCGCCGAAAGGCGGATCCTTCTGCTGGAATTCCATCAGCTCGGACTTGCGCAGCACCGGAAGCCTGGCCAGCGCGCGCCGGTCAGTGACCGTTGCCGGGTCGTGCCCGGAAAGCCACGCCGCCAGCCCTGGCGCCTTTGCCATCGCCTGGCTCAGGAAGACTGGAAGCCGCGAGAAATGGTCCGCCTCGCGCTCGGCGGGCGCACGTGTCTCGAGCGCGTCGAAATGGTCCGGCATGTGTCCTCCCGATGGTTTTTCCGCACTATCGCAACAGGCTGATCCAACGCGCAAGGTTAACCATCGAGATAAGCGCGCCGGCGACATAGGTCAGCGCGGCCGCGGCGAGCACGCTGCGGATGCGCGGCAGGTCGCCTTCGTCGAGATACCGTCCCTGTTTCAGGATCGGCAGCGCCTTGCCGAAGCTCGCGTCGAACTCGACCGGCAGCGTGACCAGATTGACAAGGACGCGGACCCCGAGCAGGGCGACGCCAAGTCCGAGCACGGCGGCGAAGGCGAGTGGGGTGCGGGCAAGGATGCCGAAGAACGGAGCGGCGAGGAAGAACCAGAACGCGATCCGGTCGGTCTGCATCGCCAGCTTTGCCAGCGACTGACGCGCTTGGAGCGCCCGTTCGCCGCGCCCGTCCTGGATGGCGTGGCCGACCTCGTGGGCGGCGATTGCGACCGCGGAGAGCGAGCGGCCGTCATGGTGCTGCTTCAAGAGCCGCACCGCCTTGTCGTCCGGATCGTAGTGATCGCCCTTGTCGGTGATCTCGACCTTCACATGGGCGAGGTCGAAGCGGTTGAGCAGATGACGCGCCAGCTCGCCGCCCGTGCCGGGATAATCCGCCCTGTCCACGGCATGCCGGTTGATCGTCCAGCGGACCCAAAGCTGCGGAAGGATCGCAACCGAGAGGAATGCGACCGCGAGGAGGGCGATCACGTGCCGCCCTCCGACATCAGTCCGCTAGCGTCCGGCGCTCATGCACCGGCTTGCTTGCGCACCAACACGAACTGCTGTCCGGCGGAGCTGGTGCAGTTGAGCTGTTGCATGGTCACCAGGGCGCAGTTCACGCTGGACGTCGTCTGGCGGATGATCGAGGTGACGGAAATCTCGATCGTTCGCTGGTCGGCATAGCGGTACGAGCCCGTCGCGAGCTTGTTCCCGGTATCGACCGCGAGCGTCTCGAACGAGCCGCCGGTGAAGCGCGACATCGCCACCCCGTCCGTGCTCAGCCATTCGCCCTCGACGCCGGAGGGGCGCGAGGCGGTTGTCCCGGAACCTCCCGGGCCGGGGCCGGTTGCCTGACATCCGGCGAGCGCCAGAAGCGCGACAAGCGGTGTGGCCGATAAGAGCGTGCGCGCATTCGGCATCGGCGATTCTCCTGTAGTGAGTCCCCCTACATGGTTTGCATCGCGCGTTATCCGCGCGAAAGCAAGACCTTGCACGTGGAGTTACCGCACCAGAATGTTGCGGAACTGCCAGGGATCCTTCTCGTCGATATCCTCCGGGAAAAGGCCGGGACGGTCGGCGAGCGGGGTCCATTCGGTGTAGTAGCCCTTCACCGGTCCGAGGTAGGGCATCTGGACCTCGAGGCAGCGCTGGAAATCCATCTCGTCGGCCTCGACGATGCCGGAATTCGGGTTCTCGAGCGCCCAGACCATGCCTGCGAGCACGGCCGAGGTGACCTGCAGCCCGGTTGCGTTCTGGTTGGGAGCCAGCTTGCGCGCCTCCGCGAGCGTGAGCTGCGAGCCATACCAGTAGGCGTTGAGGTCATGGCCGTAGAGCAGCACACCCAGCTCGTCCGAGCCGTCGACCAGCTCGTTTTCGTCCAGCACGTGGTGGACGGGCTGCGCCTTGCCGGCTGCGCCGAACATCTCGTGCAGCGACAGCACGGCATCGTTGCAGGGATGGTAGGCGTAGTGGCAGGTCGGCCGGTAGGTCACCTTGCCCTTCTTGTTGGTGACGGTGAAGAAATCGGCGATCGAGATCGCCTCGTTATGGGTGACGAGGAAGCCGTATTGCGGCCCCGGCGTCGGGCACCAGGTGCGCACGCGTGTGTTGGCGCCGGGTTGCTCGAGGAAGATCGCCGCCTTGGACCCGTGCTTGTGCTGGCGCGCGTTCTTCGGCATCCATTTCTCGTGGGTCCCCCAGCCGAGCTCGGCCGGCTGCAGGCCCTCGGAGATGAACCCCTCGACCGACCAAGTGTTCCAGAACACGTTGAGAGGCTTGGGCTTTTTGGTGCGCTGCGTGTCCCGTTCGGCGATATGGACGCCCTTGACGCCGACTTTTTTCATCAGCTTGGCCCAGCCTTCGCGATCCGAAGTCGCGGGCTCCTCGAAGTCGAGGCCGATGTCCTTGCCGAGATTGACCAGGGCCTGCTTGACGAACCACGACACCATGCCGGGATTGGCGCCGCAGGTGGAAACCGCCGTCGGACCGCCGGGATGCTTGCGCTTCTCCTCCAGCAGCGTTTCGCGTAGCGCATAGTTGGTGCGGCTCGCATTGTCGGCTTCCGCGTCGAAGTAAAAGCCGAGCCAAGGCTCCACAACGGTGTCGATGTAGAGAACGCCGAGCTTGCGGCAGAGACGCATGAGGTCGACCGAGCCGGTGTCGACGGAGAGATTGACGCAGAAACCCTGGCCGCCGCCCTTGGTCAGCAGCGGCGTCAACAGCTTCTTGTAGTTGTCCTTGGTGACGTGTTCGTTCACGACGGCGATGCCTCGCTCGTCGAGCAGCTTGCGGTTCTCCCCCGACGGGTCGACAACCGTCATGCGCGCCTTGTCGAACTTGAAATGGCGCTCGATCAGCGGCAGCGTGCCGCGGCCGATCGATCCAAAGCCGATCATCACCACGGGCCCGCTGATTTCGCCGTAGATCGGCCAGTTCTTTTCCGCCATTCTTTAAAAACTCCTTCAATATCCGGCCTTTTTGAACGGCCGCACCCCGGTCAAACCATATTAGCCTGTCACAATAAAGCGGAAAGCGGTTTGCCAGAACACGGTTACCCGGCGGCGACTTGTTGCAGATCCGCAATCAGACGGTCGCGATCGGTGCCGAAACCCTTGTAATCGACCTGTGCACTGTCGAGCGCCGCAAGCTGCGCGGCGAGGCCCGCCGCCAGGCGTGCGCCGTCCGGATGCGTCTTCAACGCTGACATCGGGTCAAGGTCGATGCGGATCGTGAAGACGATGTCGCCCGATACGGGCAGCTTGCGCAGCGTCTGGCGTTCGACCCGGATGAAGGCCGAGGCCGCGCCGTCTGCAAAGCGCGGCGGTCGGGCCGCGGCGCGCTCGTCGCGCTGGACCGAGGAGAGCGGCTTGTAGAGAGCGCGGTCGGCCTGCAGCGACCAGTTCCAGCGGATCACGGGCTGGCCCGGCTGGAGATTGTCGAAGATGCGCTGGATCACGTCCGCCGTCCGCGTGCCTTCGCCGAAGCCAGGCACAGGCGTGTGGATCTGCTGCAGCGGCCGGCCGAATTTTTCCGACAGCGTCCAGGAGGAAGGAAAGCACAGCGATGCGGCGACCAGCCGCCAGCCGCTGTCGTCCTTGCGCATCAGCACCAGGTCGTCCGCAACGAGACCGGCGGCGGCGAGCAGCGGCGCACGGCCTGCATCGGCCAGTTCCACCGTCCGGACTCGGCCGACCGAGATCGCGTTTCCGTCGCGCCGGTATAGCACGGGCTGGCATTCCAGGAGATGCGCCGCCAGCAGGTCGCGCAGTTCCGCCTGCGCCTCGCGCGTGCCCGGCTCCTCGACGAAGACGAGATCCGGAATCTCGCGGTTCAGCCGGTCCTTCTCGGCAAGCATCGCTTCGAGGTTGTCCCCAGGCGCGATCCACTCGGCCGGATCGATCGGCTTCAAGCCGATGGTGAACGGACGCGACGAGCCGTCATAGGGGGTGGGGAAAGAGGATTTCAGATCATATCCTCGATCATACGCTGCCAATCGCGGTGGCCTTCGGTCACCATGACGATGCTGACTGTGTCGGGGTTATCGGTCGTGCGGTAAATCGCAACATATCGGCCGACAACGGTATAGCGGTATTTCCCGATTGCCGGGCCGCCAGCGGGAAACACTGACAGCTTAGCCTCCAGCCGAGATCGCAGCTCGGCAACGAAAGAACGGGCACGCGTCGGATTTTCCAAGGCGATATGTTCGGCGATGTTTCGCAGATCTCCCCGCGCGTTTTCGGTGAAAACGATCCGGGCGGTCATGCTTTCCGAGTTGCTTCTATCCGGTCGATCCTCTCATCGATCTCGTTCCAGAATGCATCGTTGGCCACCACAACGCGGCCGTCGCGGATGTCCTCTTCGGACCGGCGCAGCTTTTCGCGCAATTCTTCCCTGGCCGCGGCCCAGTCAGCCTCGTCCTCGCGCATCTTGGTCGTGATGGCGTCCTCGATCGCTTCGAGTTCATCGCGGTAGCGACCGGAACTCACTTGTTCGGCGATCCACTGTGCCTGCTGCTTCTTGAGCGGGATGTTCATCGCTTGGCTCCTCAATCCCGAATCTAGCGCGAACGGGCAGAGCCGCCAAGCGGCTCACCCCATCGCTTCGAGCTCGTCGATCAGCCCGGCGATCACCGACAGCCCCCTGGCCCAGAACTGCGGGTCGGAGGCGTCGAGGCCGAAGGGCGCCAGAAGCTCCGAATGATGCTTTGTGCCGCCGGCCCGCAGCATGTCGAAATACTTCTCCTGGAAGCCGGATTCGGCGTTCTGGTAGACCGCGTAGAGCGAGTTCACCAGGCAGTCCCCGAACGCATAGGCGTAGACATAGAAGGGCGAGTGGATGAAGTGGGGGATATAGGTCCAGAAGGTCTCGTAGCCCGGCTGCAGGGCGATCGCCGGGCCGAGGCTCTCCGACTGCACCTCCAGCCAGAGCTCGCCGATCCGGTCGGAGGTCAGTTCGCCGTTGCGCCGCTCGGTGTGCACCTTTCGCTCGAACTCGTAGAAGGCGATCTGGCGCACGACCGTGTTGATCATGTCCTCGACCTTCTGCGCCAGCATCGCCTTGCGCTCGCGTGGCTCGCGGGTCTGGTCGAGCAGCGAGCGGAAGGTCAGCATCTCGCCGAAGACCGACGCTGTCTCCGCAAGCGTCAGCGGCGTCGACGCCATCAGCGCACCCTGCGCCCCTGCAAGCACCTGATGCACGCCGTGGCCGAGCTCGTGCGCCAACGTCATCACGTCGCGCGGCTTGCCCATGTAGTTGACGAGGACGTAGGGGTGGACCGACGGCACGGTGGGGTGCGCGAAGGCGCCCGGCGCCTTGCCCGGGCGGACCGCGGCGTCGATCCAGCTCCTGTCGAAGAACGTGCGGGCGATCTCGGCCATGTCGGGCGAGAAGAGCTGGTAGGCCGACAGCACCGTGTGCTTGGCCTCGTCCCAGCCGATCACGGCCTGTGGCGTGTCGGGCAGCGGCGCGTTGCGGTCCCAGTTGTTGAGCTTCTCGAGGCCCAGCCACTTCGCCTTCATCGCGTAGTAGCGATGCGAGAGGCTCGGATAGGCCTCGCGCACGGCGGTCGCCAGCGCGTCGACGACGCTGCGCTCGACGCGGTTGGCGAGGTGGCGCGAGTCCGCGATATCCTCGAAGCCGCGCCAGCGGTCGGAGATTTCCTTGTCCTTCGCCAGGGTGTTGGTGATCAGCGTGAAAGTGCGCAGGTTGGCCTTGAAGGTCGCTGCCAGCGCCTCTGACGCCTTGCGGCGGGTCTCCGGGTCGGCGTCCTGCAGCTTGTTGAGCGTAGGCTCCAGCGTCAGTTCCTCGCCGTCGACCGTGAAGCGCAGGCTGGTCATCGTCTCGTCGAAGAGGCGGTTCCAGGCGCCGCGGCCTGTCACGGACTTCTCGTGGAAGAGCTGTTCGACACGATCCTCGAGCTGGTAGGGCTTTTCCTTTCGGAGATCGACGATCCAGGGCTTGTAGTGCGCAAAGCCTGTATCGTGATCGAACGCGGCTTCGATCGCCTCGTCCCCGATCTTGTTCAGTTCGAGCGCGAAGAAGAGCGTATGCGCGCTCGCATCCGTCATCTTTTCCTGGACGTCGCCGTAGAGCTTCGCGCGCTTGGGATCGGACGTGTCGCCGGAATAGACGAGACCCGCATAGGAGACGATGCGGCCGATCAACTCCTCCAGCGCCTCATATTCCGCCATCGCCGCGCCGAGCCCGCCCTTCGCGGCTTCGTCTGCGAGCTTGCCCTTCCACCGGTTCTCGAAGGTGGCCGATTCCGACAGGGCGCGGGCGATGTCGCCTGCGAGCTCCGGCCCGTCCATCGACGGATAGAGGTCGGACAGGTTCCATTCGGGCAGGGCGCCTGTCGTCGGCGCCTTTGCCGCGGCGCTTTGCGGCGCAAGATGGGTGCGGGCGATGAAGTCGTTCAACATTCCGGATCCTGTCGAAGTGTACGGCATTCCTAAACCGGCCGTAAGCATTCGTATACCGGCTTTGTTGAGCCGTTGTTTAGGAGCCTGTGCCAACTTGAGGCACCATGAATCAACTCACGTCCCCGCGAGCACAGGAGACTGTCGCAGGCGGCGCCGTCCTCGTCATCGATGACGACCCGGTGCAGCGCCGTCTCGTCGACGCGGCGCTGACCAAGTTCGGCTATCGCACGATCCTCGCCGAAGGTGGGGAAGCGGGACTGGTCGCCTTCGATAGCCCGAGCGGCGCGGACATCGTCGCGGTCGTGCTCGACCTCGTCATGCCCGGCGTCGGCGGGCTCGACGTGCTCCGCCGGCTGCGCCAGCGGGGCATCGCCGCGCCGGTCATTGTCCAGACGTCGCAGGGCGGCATCGAATCGGTTGTCGGCGCGATGCGCGAGGGCGCTTTCGACTTCGTGGTGAAGCCGGTCTCGCCGGAGCGCCTGCGCACCGCGATCGCCAATGCGATGAAGGTCGAGGCGATGGAAGGCGAGGCGCGCCAGACGCGACGCCGGCCCGCCGGAACGCTCACCTTCCGCGACATCGTCACCTCCAGTCCCGCGATGGATCGCGTGATGCGGCTCGGGCAGAAGGCCGCCGCCTCCAACATTCCGATCCTGATCGAGGGCGAATCCGGCACCGGCAAGGAGCTCGTCGCGCGCGCCATCCAGGGCAGCAGCGACCGCAAGGGCAAGCCGTTCGTGACGGTGAACTGCGGCGCGATCCCGGAAAACCTGGTCGAGAGCATCCTGTTCGGCCACGAGAAGGGCGCCTTCACCGGCGCGACCGAGAAGCATTCCGGCAAGTTCGTCGAGGCCAATGGCGGCACGCTGTTCCTCGACGAGATCGGCGACCTGCCGCTCGACGTGCAGGTGAAACTGCTCAGGGCCGTGCAGGAGGGCGAGATCGAGACGGTCGGCGCCCGCGGCACACAGAAGGTCGATATCCGCCTGATCTCGGCGACGCACCGCGATCTGCTGCAGAGGGTCAAGGACGGGCTGTTCCGGGAAGATCTCTTCTACCGGCTGAATGTCTTTCCGATTTCCGTGCCGCCGCTGCGCGACCGCCGCGACGATATTCCGGCGCTGGTGTCGCATTTCATCCGCCAGATCCAGGTGAAGGAGCATCGCGGCCGCGTGCACGGCATCATGCCGCAGGCGCTCGCCATGCTGATGGCCTACGACTGGCCGGGCAACATCCGCCAGTTGGAGAACGCGGTGTTCCGCGCCGTGGTGCTCGCCGACGGCGACATGCTGACGGTCGACGATTTCCCCCAAATCAGGCTCGAGGTGGACGGCGTCGACCTCGACGCCTATGCCGACGTACCCGCCGCCGCCGCGGCAGTCTCGATACCGGTAGAGCGGCCCGTTGCCACGGAGGCTGTCGATCGGGCCTATTCAGGCCGTTTCGGCCTGGTTCGCGCGCTGGACGACAGCGGCAATGTTCGGACGCTGGCCGATGTCGAGCTGGAAATGATCCTGTTCGCGATCGAGCACTACAAAGGCCAGATGAGCGAAGTTGCACGCCGACTCGGCATCGGCCGCTCGACGCTCTACAGGAAGCTCAAGGAATACGGGATCGATCCGGACGAGGGGCGCCCGATGTCGGCGCAGGGCTGAAATTTCCCCGTTATCCCCTCTCGGAAGGCCTTCGTTTACCATGCCGGGACGCCTCACGCGCTTGCCAACATGCTGCCATTGTGTCACCGCATTTGAGCTTCACTAAGCTGTGATTAACCATTAGGCACGATGATCGTAGGTAGCTTTGCCTGCGAATCATCCCGCGGGGACCAACCATCAGCCGACAAGGCGAGACGTTTTGACGAGCATCGGACGACCCCAAAGTGGACGGGACGCGGGATCTGTTTCTTGGCAACGCTGGTGTGCCAGCCTGTTGCTGGCGTTGGGCTGTGTCCTGGCCGCAGGCTCATCGGCCAGTGCCGAAACGCGCTCCCTGAAGCTCTATTACATCCACACCGGCGAAAAGGCGGAGATCACGTTCAAGAAGAACGGCAAGTATCTTCCGTCCGGCCTGAAGCAACTCAACTATTTCCTGCGTGACTGGCGCCGCAATGAGCCGACCAAGATGGACCCGCGGCTCTTCGACGTCGTATGGCAGGTCTACAAGAATGTCGGCGCGACCGGCTACATCCACGTCGTCTCGGCCTATCGGTCGCCGGCGACGAACTCCATGCTGCGCAAGCGCGGCCGTGGAGTCGCCGAAAAGAGCCAGCACATGCTCGGCAAGGCGATGGACTTCTTCATCCCTGGCGTAAAGCTGAAGGAACTGCGCTATGCGGGCCTGCGCCTGCAGGGCGGTGGCGTCGGCTATTACCCGACCTCCGGCTCGCCCTTCGTCCATCTCGACGTCGGCAATGTCCGCCACTGGCCGAAGATGAACCGTTCCGAGCTCGCTGCCGTGTTCCCGAAGGGTGGCACGATGCATGTGCCGACCGACGGCAAGCCGCTGCCGGGCTACGATCAGGCGGTTGCCGCCTACCAGAAGCGCAAGGGCGCCGCGGTGGCCTATGCCAGCGCCGACGAGCCTGCGGGCAAGAAGCGCGGTTTCCTGGCGTCGCTGTTCGGTGGTGGCGCCGACGAGGAAGAGGAGACCGGCGGGGTCGACGATTCGGTGGCCAAGGCCCCGGTCGCAGTCGCGTCCGCACCGGCGGCTGCGCCGGCGGTGGAGATCCCGGTCCAGGCTGCCCAGCCCGAGCCGGAGACGCCCGCGACGATCATCGCGGCGCTGCCGCTGCGTGATGTGCCGGCGCCCGTGTTCGCGCCCCGTCCGTCCGTGGATGTCGGCGCGGCGGAGGTGGCTCCCGCTGTGGCGGCTGCGCAGGACCTGACGGTCGGCGATGCGGTACAGGCAGTAGCCGAGAACGTGCCGGTTCCGATGCCTCGCCCTGCCTACACCGCGCCCGAGACGGCAGTTGCCGCTGCGGCGACAGCCACGCCCGCTGTGACGGCGATCGCCGGCAAGCCGACGACAACCGCGGGCGAGCTTGCCATCGAAACCGTCCTGGCGAGGGAGAATCGTCCGGCCGAGTTGAATGGAATTCCTGTCCCGCACGCCCGTCCTGATGCGCCGGTCGTACTCGCGGCGCTGGTGCCACAGACGCGTCCCACGGTGACCGATGCCGTCGAGCAGGAGGCAACCGACGAGGTCGCCGTTGTCGGCGAGCGTCCGGCCAGCCCGCGCGATGCGCTGCGTGGTGGCGGCGATCCGGTCGCGGCGCTCAACGCCGGTCCGGCGACTACGCCCAAATCCGCGCGCCCCGTGTCCGCCGACAGCAAGCCGGACCCGAAGCCCGTTCAGGTTCCGATCAAGACCGGATTGGTCGACCGCACCCTTGCGCCCGAGCCGACAGTCCGGAAGCCGGTGCGGCCCGACGGCAAGGCATTTGCCGTCTCGTCGATCCGCCAGGCGCCGAGGGAGGTCTACACGGCCGGCTTCCAGCAGGTGGCGCGCGCGCCCGATCCACAGCGCTTCACCGGCAAGGCGGTGACCTTCATGTCGGTGGCCAAGTTCAGCACGAACTGAGCCGATCCTTCACGTGAGATATTTCCGGGGCCTTGAGGCCCCGGTTTCGTTTTAGGATGCAGGATTACGTCAACACGGCTTCGACAGCGTCGCTGCCTGCCGCGCCAGATCCTCGATCTGCGCCCACTTGCCGTCGGCGACCAGTTCGTCCGGTGCCACCCAGGAACCGCCGACGCACAGCACGTTGGGCAGGCTGAGATAGGTCGGGGCGTTCTTTTCGGTCACGCCGCCGGTTGGGCAGAAGCGCACGCCTGCCAGCGGCGACGACAGCGACTTCAGATAGGCCGCACCCCCGGCCTGCTCGGCAGGGAAAAACTTGAGCAGCGAATAGCCCGCCTCCAGCGCCGTCATGATCTCACTCGACGTCACCGCCCCCGGCAGCAGCGGGATGCTGCTTTCGTCGGCTGCCGCGACCAGTTGCGGCGTGAGCCCTGGGCTCACGATAAAACGCGAACCGGCTTCGACGGCGCCCTCGAAGTGCTTGCGGTTGAGGATGGTGCCGGCGCCCGTCACCGCCTCTTCGACCTCGTTCGCCACCAGCCTGATGGCGTCGAGCGAGACGGGCGTGCGCAGCGTGATCTCGATCGCCTTCAACCCGCCACGCGCCAGCGCCCGCGCCAGCGGAACGGCATCCGCCAGCCTGGCGATCTTTATGACGGGGATGACCGGCTGACCGGTCATCACGGGAAGAAGGAGGTCGGTCTTCTGAGCCATTCCAGGCGCGTCCCCTGACACGATCGATGTTGCACCGCCTAACAGATGGCGACCGCCAAGTCCATCAATCGCGCCAGCGACCGCGCAGCCAGAGCAGGAACCAGGGCCAGAAAGATCGAGCCGGCGACGAAGCCCCGGATGTACTCGAGGGCGGAGCCTTGATCGGCGGTCCCTTCAGCGCTTCCAGCGTCTTCGGGCCGGCGACACCATCCACGTCCAGAGAACGCGCTCTTTGAACGTCTCGCACGGCGGCTTCCGTCTGCGGGCCGAAGATGCCGTCCGACGAGACCCAGTAGCCGGCGGCTGCGAGAAGGTCCTGCAATTCCCGCACGGCCTTGCCCGCCGACCTGCGCCGCAGCGGGGCGTTGGCCGTGGTCGGCGACGCTGCTGCGATCTCCCCGGCATATTTCGCATAGGCCGCGGCGATCTTGCGGTCGTAGCCGTGGCGCCTGTAGTCGGGGCCGTTGTAGCCGCGGGCGAAGGCGACCCAGTCGCGCCGGCGGATCGCGCCGGCGAGCCCGGCCTTCTCGATGAAGCGCGCCATCAGCGCGACCTGCCCGCCCGCGCCGGCGCGTGCCTCGGCGACCAGTGCGTCGACGCTGCCATAGTCCAGCCATTCCCAATGCGCGCCCATCACCTGGCCGAGCCCCCAGGAGACGGATTCGTGCGCGGCCTTGTGGTCGATCGCGGCCGCCTTCGCGAGCATCGCCCAGCGCGCTGCCTGCGAGGCCGGGTTCTTCACCGCGCCGGCCTTCGGGTCCGCAAGACCCGCCGCCCGCGCGGTGGCGCGCTTGCCGGCGGGCAGCCGGCGGTCGAAATAGTGCCCTTCGAAGCGGATCAGCGGCTCGCGCCGGCCGTCGACATTGGCGAAGGCCTTGCCGGCCGATTCGACCTCCGCGATCGCCAGCAGCGCGGCCGGCTCCAGGCCGCTGCGTATGGCGATCGTCTCGATCTCGCTTCGAATTCCCTTGCTGAACATGATTGCCTCTCCCGTGCTGGTTCTGCGCAAGAGTGGGGCAGTGCTGGGGAGGCGGGGATCGATTTTTCGGTTGCGGCGGTCCGGCGATGACCTTTAGTGCCGGCAAAAGGCCTGGAAATCCGGGCGTACTTGAAATCGCCGCATCGAGGGTCTAGGCGCAGCGGTCATGGATCGATCCACCCCCGATAGGCCTTTCCGGGTCGCCGCGCTCTACAGGTTCGTGCCGATCGCGGACCCCGCGGCGCTGCGCGCCGATCTCGCGCCGTTCTGCTGCGGACAGGGGATCAAGGGCACGCTGCTCATTGCGCGCGAGGGCATCAACGGTACCGTGGCGGGCAGCGACGAGGCGATCGAAGCGCTTGTCGAGCGCCTTGCCGCGCACGGACTTTCCGATCTGGAGATCAAGTTCAGCCGCGCCTCGGAGATGCCGTTCCACCGGCTCAAGGTGCGGCTGAAGGCCGAGATCGTCACCATGGGCAGGCCCGAGATCGACCCGGCGCTCGCGGCGGGCGCCTATGTCCCGGCCGGCGAATGGAACGCGCTGATCAGCGATCCGGACACGGTCGTCATCGACACGCGCAACGACTATGAGGTGGCGATCGGCACCTTCCGCGGCGCTGTCGACCCGTCGACGAAGTCGTTTCGCGAGTTCCCCGCCTGGGCGGAAGCGAACCGCGGCCTGCTCGAAGGCCGCAAGGTGGCAATGTTCTGCACCGGCGGCATACGCTGCGAGAAGGCGACGGCCTATGTCCGTTCGCTCGGCATCGAGGACGTCTACCACCTCAAGGGCGGCATCCTGAAATATCTCGAGGATGTTCCCGCGTCGGACAGCCTGTGGGAAGGCGAATGCTTCGTCTTCGACGAGCGCGTGGCGGTGCGGCACGGGCTGGAGGAGGGGGAGGCGGAGCTGTGCCGCGCCTGCCGGATGCCGCTTACCGCCGCCGATCGCGCCTCGCCGCACTACGATCCCGGCATTTCGTGTCCGCACTGCCACGAGGTGCGCAGCGACGCCGACCGGGACCGCTACGCCGAGCGTCAGCGCCAAGTCGACCTGGCCCAGCGGCGCGGCGAGGAGCACATCGGCCGCCGCGGCTAGCAAGCCGCCTCATCGTCATTGCAATGTCGCCGTCGCCTGCCTACCTCTGGCTCGGCGGAAGCGACCGGCCGTGTCAGGCCCTATCGAAGGAGAACGCATGTTCGATCCCAAGAAACTGCTTGATGATCTTCTCGGAACCCAGATTCCGGGCAGTCAGGGAACCGTCCGCGACAAAGCGGGCCAGGCCGTCCAGCTCGCCAAGGACAATCCGATCGCCACGGGCGCGATTGCTGCGATCCTGCTTGGCACCGGAACCGGCCGTGCCGTCACCGGCACGGCGCTGAAGGCGGGCGGTCTCGCGGCCATCGCCGGCCTCGCCTACAAGGCCTACCAGAACTACCAGAACGGCAACCAGCCCGCAGAAGCCGCCAAGCAAGGGCCGGAACTGCTTCCTCCTCCCTCCGACACGAGTTTCCATCCGTCGCAGGCGCCGCAGGGCGAGGCGGAGTTCACGCTGACCCTGGTGCGGGCGATGATCCTGGCTGCCCGCGCCGACGGGCACATCGACGACGAGGAGCGGGCGAAGATCACCGACAGGCTGAAGCTCTCCGGCATCGGCGAGGAGGCCGAGCAGTTCCTCACCGCCGAGCTGGAACGTCCGTTCAACCTCGACGAACTGGTCGCCGCCGCGCGGACCGATGCGCAGAAGGTCGAGCTCTACACCGCCTCGCGCCTTGCGATCGAGCCCGAGACCCGCGCCGAGCGCGGCTATCTCGATATGCTCGCCGGCCGGCTCAGACTGCCCGATGCGCTGGTCGACCACGTCGAGGCGACAGTGTCGGCGGCGAAGGTCCCAGCCTGACGACCACGCCAAGGGGGCGGCGGCTCAGTCGCTGCCCACCGGCCGGTCCGGCACGGACCGGCTGACGATGTCGGCGTAGAGACGTTCGGGCGCGCCGTCCGAAATCTCGGCCATGAACCTGATCCGATCCGACAGGAGCAGGTCCGCCAGCCCGTGTGCCGTCGCCCAGGCGGCGGCGACGTCGCGCATCGCCGATTTGCTGGTGCGCGGATCGACGCCCCGCAGTTCTCCGACGCTTTCCACCAGAACGTTGAAAGCGTCGCTGGCCTCGCTCATCAGGCTTGCCGTCTCGAAATCCGGGCGGAAGGACGAGAACATCAGGCGGAACAGCGCCGGGTTCTCCTGTGCGAAGTCGATATAACCCAGGCCCACGCCCACCAGCCGTGCGCGGGGCGTATCCTCAGCCGCGTCGCGGCGGGCGCGCATCGTTTGCACGAACCGGCCGAAACCGACCGCCGCCAGTTCCGTCAACAGCGCGTTCGCGTCGCGGAAGTGGTGCTTCGGCGCGGCATGCGACACGCCCGCGCGCTTGGCGCAGCCGCGCAGCGTGAAGCCCTCCATGCCCTTTTCCGTCAGCTCGGCCTCGGCGGCCCGCAAAAGCGCTTCCCGCAGGTCGCCGTGATGATACGGCGTTTTCGGGGTCGACGATCCGGTTTCCTGTCCGCTCTTGCCCAAGCGATCGTCCTCACATCTGTGTTCGCCTGCGGTGTAGTCGCCTGCTCACCGGCCCGCAATCTTTACGTCGTAAAGCGCCCGCGCCGAAAGGTCAGCTATTCACGACAGGTCAGCGAGGCCGAATGTGTGGCTCGATCTGAACGTTAACCTTTGGTTAAGAGTCGTATCGTAATTTTAACCATCGGATTTGCTCTCATCCTCCCAAGCAGATCCAGTCACTGGGCGGCCACCAATGGCCGCCTTTTTTTGCCGCTGTCCGGCCGCTTGCCTCTCACCCCCGCTTCTGCAAGGTTCGCCGCGCCAACACGCGGAGGATGTTCATGGTCAAGGGAGTAGCGCTCGTCACCGGGGCAGGCACCGGCATAGGCGCGGCAGTGGCCGTTGCGCTGCTGAGGGACGGATGGGACACGGTTTTCACCGGCCGTCGCAAGGAGAAGCTGGACGAGACGGTTGCGCGCGCCGGCGCCACGCCGGGCAGGGCGCTCGCCGTTGCCTGTGACGTGACAAAACCTGCCGAGGTCGACGCGCTCTTCGCCGCGATCAAGTCCGAGTTCGGACGGCTGGACCTGCTCTTCAACAATGCCGGCATGGGCTCGAAGGGCGCGCCGATCGACGAGATCCCGGTCGAGACCTGGCTGGACGTGGTGAACGTCAATCTCACCGGCTCGTTCCTGTGCGCGCGGGCGGCCTTCGGCATGATGCGGCACCAGACGCCGATGGGCGGGCGTATCATCAACAATGGTTCGATCTCGGCCTACGCACCGCGGCCGGGCTCGGTGCCTTACACGGCGACGAAGCACGCGATCACGGGGTTGACCAAGACGATCGCGCTCGACGGCCGGCCGTTCGACATCGCCTGCGGCCAGATCGACGTCGGCAATGCGCTGACCGAGATGGCGGTGCCCATGACCAAGGGCGTGCCGCAGGCCAATGGCGAGATCGCCGTCGAGGCGACGATGGACCCGCAGCACGTCGCGGACGCTGTCCTGCACATGGCCAACCTGCCGCTCGCCTCAAACGTGCTGTTCATGACGGTGATGGCGACCAAGATGCCGTTCGTGGGGCGCGGATAAGCAAGATCAGTCTCCGGCTTGCGGACAGCCATATATCTGACTAAAGTCAGACAATGCATCGGACGCAGATCGATCAGGTCAGACGGTTCAACCGCGCCTTCACGAAGCGCATCGGCGTGCTTGACGAGACCTATCTTGCGCGCGGTCGCCCGCTCGGCGAGGCGCGGGTCCTGTTCGAGATCGGTCTTGCCGGCGGGATCGGCCTGCAGTCGCTGCGCGAGCGGCTCGGTCTCGACTCGGGCTATCTCAGCAGGCTCATTCGATCGCTGGAAACCCAGGGAATGGTAGAGCTCGTCCGGGATGAACGGGACGCTCGTGCGCGGCAGGCGCGGCTGACGGCGAACGGGCAGGTCGAGTTCGAAGCCTACGATCGTTTGTCCGACGTTGCGGCGGAGGGGTTTTTGGGGCAGCTGCGCGAGCCGGACCGCAAACTGGTCGTGGAGGCGATGGCGCAGATCGAACATCTGCTGCGCGCGGCTTCTGTGGCGGTGGCGGTGGAGCCGGCAGACAGTCCGGATGCCCGGTCCTGTCTGGAGCAGTACTACGCCGAACTCGCCCGCCGCTTTCCTTCCGGCTTCGATCCGCTGGCCGGCAACAATTTCGATCCGGCCGAAATGACGCCGCCGAAAGGCTGGTTCGTCCTCGCGCGCCTCGACGGAGAGCCCGTCGGATGCGGTGCATTGAAGGCGCTGGACGACGGAATTGGCGAGGTCAAGCGCGTCTGGACTTCACCCTCCGCCCGCGGTCTCGGCGTCGCGAGCCGGATCATGGACCGGCTGGAAGCGCTTGCCGCAGCGGCGGGCTTCGAACTGCTGCGGCTCGACACGAACGGGACCTTGAAGGAAGCGCAGGCGATGTACGCCAAGCGCGGATACCATCCGATCCCGCGCTACAACGACAATCCCTATGCGGAACACTGGTTCGAGAAGGAGCTATGAGTCGAGGCGCTCTGCGATCCAGAGTTTGACCAGTGCCTGCCGTGTGACGCCAAGCCTGCGAGCTTCTTGATCCAGACCTTGTACGACCCAGGCGGGAAAGTCGATGTTCACGCGTCGACTCTCAACGTTTGGACGCCGCGCCTTCGACCAGTCCACAAACTCGGCGACATCATCGCCAGCGTCGAAACGGCTCTCGAATTCACTCGCCTTCATAGTGTTCAATTTCCTGTTCCCGGGACCTGCGCACGGAAATCAGCCTGATGCGGCCTTCGCGCAGCGCATAGACGGCCGACCAGTGCTTCAGGCCAATGCGGCCAACCGCAAGAAAACGCTCCTCGTCTTCCGAACGCGCCGGCGCCACGATTAAAAGCGGATCGTTCCAAAGTGCTTGCGCCTCGACAAAGTCGATGCCGTGCTTGTTCTTGTTCGTAGCGCTCTTTTCCGCGTCGAATTCGAAGCTCATGGGGCAATATGGTATAGAAACTATACCTTTTCAACGCCTCTCGCCAGAAACTCCTCGATCCTCTCCAGCGCCCTCAGGATGTTCTCCTCCGAATTGGCGTAGGACAGCCGCATGTAGCCTTCGCCGAGCACGCCGAAGTCCGGTCCGCCGATCAGCGCTACGCCGGTTTCTTCCAGCAGGGCAGAGGCGAGCTTCTTCGCCTTCCAGCCGGTGCCAGAGACATTCGGGAAGGCATAGAAGGCACCCTTCGGCGTGATGCAGGAGACGCCGGGCAGGGCGTTCAGTCCCTCGACGACGACCTTACGGCGCCGGTCGAAGGCGCGCATCATCTTGTCGACGTCGTCCTGCGGGCCGTCGATCGCGGCGATGCCGGCATATTGCGACGGCGCGTTCACACAGGACCAGCAGTTGACCGCGAGCTTGCGCACCAGGTTGTAGAGCCTGTCCGGCCAGATCGACCAGCCCATGCGCCAGCCGGTCATCGCCCAGGTCTTGGACCAGCCGTTGAGCACGATCAGCCGGTCGCGGATCGATGGGAAGGTCAGCAGCGAAGTATGCACCTCGCCGTCATAGGTCATCACATCGTAGATCTCGTCGGAAAGGATCGCGACGTCGGGATGCTTCTCCAGCCCCTTCACCAGCTTCTCGATCTCGGCCTTCGGCGTCACGCCTCCGGTCGGGTTGGCGGGCGAATTGAGGATGATCAGCCGTGTCTTCGGCGTGATCAGCGCCAGCGTCTCCTCGGCCGAGAAGGCGAAGCCGTTCTCCTCGCGCACCGGAAACGGCACGGGCGTCGCGCCGGTGAACTCGATCATCGAGCGATAGATCGGGAAGCCGGGGTCCGGATACATGATCTCGGCGCCCGGCTCGCCGAACATGACGATTGCCGCATACATCGTCGGCTTGCCGCCGGGCAGGATCATCACGTTCTCCGGCGACACCTCGACGCCGGTGGTCGCCAGCGTTCGCCGCACCACTGCCTCGCGGCAGGCGAGCAGGCCGGTGGCGGGCGTGTAGCCGTGATGGCCGTCGCGCAGGGCCTTGATGGCGGCCTCGACAATGTGGTCGGGCGTGCGGAAATCCGGCTGGCCAATGCCGAGATTAATGATGTCCTTGCCCGACTGGGCAAGTGCCGTGGCGCGGGCAAGCACCGCAAAGGCGTTCTCCTCGCCGATGCGGTCGAAGGCGGGGACTGTGTGGAGCGTCATGTTTCCTCGGTGTTCCGAACGGTATTTCGCTCTGGACCAATCAATTGACCCAGAATTCTGACCTAGTATGGAAGTCAAATCGGCGCGGAGCATATTCCGGTGTCCGCCTTCAAGGGAAGACCCATGCAAGATCTCTCGAACTGGACCCCGCGACCGCGTCCGCAACGCACGGTTCTGGACGGACGGTATGTCCGGCTGGAGCCGTTGAGCGCGGCGAAACACGGCGATGGTCTCTACAGGGCCGCGACCGAGGGCGAAGCCGACGCCCGGTTCCGCTGGCTGTTCGAGACCGCCCCGTCCGACCGCGCGAGCTTCGACGGCTGGCTCTCCAAGGTCGAGGCGAGCGAGGACCCGCTGTTCTTCGCGGTCATCGACAAGGCGACCGGCGAGGCCGTTGGCCGACAGACCCTCATGCGGATCGACCCGACCTATGGCGTGATCGAGATCGGCAACATCCACTGGGGACCGAAGATGCAGCGCTCGCGTCTGTCGACCGAGGCGCAGTATCTGTTCGCGAAATACGTCTTCGACGACCTCGGCTATCGCCGCTACGAGTGGAAGTGCAACAACCGCAACGAGCCGTCGAAGCGGGCGGCCGAGCGCTTCGGCTTTTCCTTCGAGGGGATCTTCCGCCAGCACCTGATCGTCAAAGGCGAAAATCGCGACACCGCCTGGTATTCGATCATCGACAACGAATGGCCGGATCTGAAACGCGCCTACGAGGCCTGGCTCGATCCATCAAACTTCGACGCGGCGGGACATCAGAAGCGGCGACTGGAAGATCTCCGATCGCGGCCGGTGGAATAGCATAACGTCGCCGGGCTGGCGTAAGCCGTCCGCAAAAGACGGAGCTTTGCCATGTCAGGCCACCACGACCACCACGATCATCACGACCATGCGCACGGGCACGAAGGCCATTCGCATGGCGGACATTCCCACGATCATGCCGAAGGTGCCGACAAGACGCGTGTGTTCATCGCGGCGCTGCTCACCGGCGGCTTCATGGTCGCCGAGGCCATCGGTGGACTGGTGACAGGATCGTTGGCGCTGATCGCGGACGCCGGCCATATGCTGACCGATTCGATCGCACTCTGGCTCGCCTGGTTCGCGTTCAGGCTGGCGGAACGGCCAGCGACGATGCGCATGACCTACGGCTTCGGACGGGTGAAGACGCTTGTCGCCTATACCAACGGCATCACCATCTTCGCGATCGCGGTGTGGATCTGCTACGAGGCGGTGCTCCGTTTCATGAACCCGCCCCCGGTTCTGGCAGGGCCGATGTTCTGGGTGGCGGTTCTCGGCCTGGTCGTCAACATCGCCGGTTTCCTCGTCCTGCACGGCGGCGACCGCAACAGCCTCAACATGCGCGGCGCGCTGGTCCATGTCATCGGCGACATGCTGGGCTCTGTCGCGGCCATCGCCGCGGCGATCATCATCCTTTTGACCGGCTGGACGCCGATCGACCCGATCCTCTCGGTGCTGGTGGCGCTGCTGATCCTGTCGACCGCCTGGCGGCTGATGAAGGAGGCCGCCCATGTCCTTCTGGAAGGGGTACCCGCAAACGTCGACCGCGATGCCGTGGCCAAGGATATCGAGAGCGGCGTGAAGGGGGTGCGGGAAGTGCACCACATGCATGTCTGGTCGATGGACGGATCGCGCAACATGGCGACCCTGCACGCCTGCCTCAACGATGGTGCTGACGCCTTCGGCGTTGTGACGGCGATCAAGCAGCGGCTTGCATCGCGCCACGGCATCGGCCATGCCACTGTCGAGGTGGAGTTTGGAGCCTGTGCCGATGGGAGTGCGGCGCATCGGCACTGAAGGGAGGAACTCGATGGCGGGCAGGCTGAAGGGAAAGATCGCGGTCGTCACGGCCGCCGGCCAGGGGATCGGCCGCGCGATCGCCGAGGCGTTCATTGCGGAAGGTGCAACGGTCTTCGCCTCCGACATCGCGCGCGACAAGCTGGATGGGTTGGCGCGGGCGAAGAAGGCGAAGCTCGACGTGATGTCGACGAAGGCGGTCGAGGCCTATGCCGCCAAGGTCGGCGAGGTCGACATCCTCGTGAACGTGGCGGGCTTTGTGCATCATGGCACCGTGCTCGACGCAAGCGACAGGGATTTCGACTTCTCCTTCGATCTCAACGTCAAATCGATGCACCGGACGATCCGCGCCTTCCTGCCGGGCATGCAGGCGCGGGCGAAGGCGAATGGAAGCTCCGGCTCGATCATCAATCTATCCTCCGGCGCCTCCTCGCTCAAAGGTGCGCCGAACCGTTACGTCTACGGCGCGACGAAGGCGGCCGTGATCGGCCTCACCAAATCCGTCGCGGTCGACTTCATCCGCCAGGGCATCCGCTGCAACGCGATCTGTCCCGGCACGGTCCGCTCGCCGTCCTGGGAAGGGCGGGTGGAAGATCTCGGCAGATCGGTCGGCGGCAAGGACAAGGCGATGGAGATGTTCGTGTCGCGCCAGCCGATGGGCCGCGTCGGCGAGGCCTCGGAGATCGCGGCGCTGGCCGTCTACCTCGCCGCGGACGAGTCCGCCTTCACCACCGGAACCGCCATTCCAATCGACGGAGGCTGGACGCTCTGATGGACCCGCGCACGCGTAATTCGGCGATCGCCGCCTTGGTCATCCTGTTCGGCTTCGGCATCGTCGCCTTCTACCTGCCGAAGATCATGCTTTTCGTCGGCGAGCGGTCGCCCGTCGCAGCCGGCGGCGTCGCCGTCCTCTTCGTGCTCGCCTTCTTCCTGGTATTCTGGCTGCGCGGCCGCGCGCAGGGTGGGGGACGCTGATGCGCATCCTGGTAACGGGCGCTGCCGGCATGATCGGCCGCAAGCTGGTCGCGCGGCTTGCAAGGGACGGGGAGGTCGCCGGCAAGCCGATCACCGCGCTCGACCTGCACGACATCGTCGCGGCCGATCTCGTTTCCATTCCCGACGCGGAGACTTCGGTCTTCGTCGGCGACATCGCCAGCCCCGACACTGTCGACATGCTGGTCTCGCGCCGGCCGGACGTCATCTTTCATCTTGCCGGCGTGGTGTCAGGCGAGGCGGAATCCAATTTCGACCTCGGCTACCGGGTCAACCTCGACGGCACGCGGATGCTGTTCGACGCGATCCGGCTGGCGGATTACCGGCCGCGCGTCGTCTTCACCTCCTCCATCGCGGTGTTCGGGGCGCCGTTCCCGGATGTCATCCCGGACGAGTTCCACCCGACGCCGATGACCTCCTACGGCACGCAGAAGCTGATCGGCGAAGCGCTCCTGTCTGACTACACGCGCCGCGGCTTCATGGACGGCGTCGGCATCAGGCTACCCACCATCTGCGTGCGGCCGGGCAAGCCCAACAAGGCGGCCTCGGGCTTCTTCTCCGGCATCATCCGCGAGCCGCTCAACGGGCAGGAAGCGATCCTGCCGGTGCCGCGCTCCGTCGTGCACACGCATGCGAGCCCCCGCTCGGCGGTCGGCTTCCTGATCCGCGCGGCCGGCATCGACGGCGATCTCGTCGGGCCCAGACGCAACCTCAACATGCCGGGCGTGGGCGTGACGGTCGGCGAGCAGATCGAGGCGCTGGAGCGGGTCGCGGGCTCGAACGTGGTGAGCCTCATCCGCGAGGCGCCCGACGAGGCCGTATGGTCGATCGTCAGGAACTGGCCGACCCGCTTCGAGGCGCGGCGGGCGCGAGAACTCGGCTTCGAGGCGGAGACCAGCTTCGACGAGATCGTGAAGGTCTATATGGCGGAAGAGCTCGGGCGCTAGAGCGTCGCCGCGAGCAGCGTCAGGCCGATCAGAAAGACCAAGGCGGCGCCTGCGATTTCGACTGCGACGTGAATACGGTTGCCGATACGGCCGTCGCCGGCAATCGTCACTGCAACGTTCTTCGCCGTCACCGCGAGCGTCGCGAGCGCCGAAACGGTGATGGCGGTGCCAACGGCCATGGCCAACACCGAGGCGATGCCGGCGACCCAGAGGCCGTTCAGGAAAGCGAAGGTCAGCACGATCAGCGCGCCGGAGCAGGGACGGATGCCGACGGATGCAACGGCGGCCCAGGCGGCGCGCCAGTCGAACCGCTCCGACGACAGCAGAGCCGGGTCGGGCGCATGACTGTGGCCGCAGCTCTCGCAGACCTCGCCGGGGCCGTGAGCGTGATGCGCGTGATCATGATGGTGGTGTGCATGGGAGTGCGCGTGATGGTCGTGCCCGTCATGGCCATGCCCATGATGGTCGTGACCGTGCGAGTGCGCATGTGCGGCCGCGTGCGAATGGCTGTGGTCATGTCCGTGATGATGACCGGCATGCGAATGCGCATGGGCGACGGCAGCGGAGAGGCTGTGGGCCGGGCGGCCGGACAGGCGCGAGACCAGCCGCGCCCCGGCCTTCTTCCACAGCAGCCAGGCGCCGAAGGCCGTGACCAGCACATAGCTCGACACTTCGAGGAACCAGGTCGCGTCGGTCATCGAGACGCTGGTGCCGCGCAGCAGGAAATAGACCAGCGTCATCACCACGATCGCGGTCGTGGCCTGCAGGAAGGCGGAAATGAAGGAGAGCAGGATGCCGCGGCGCAGCGCCACTTCGTTGGCCAGCATGTAGGAGGAGATGACTGCCTTGCCGTGGCCGGGGCCGGCGGCGTGGAAGATGCCGTAGGCGAAAGAGAGGCCGACCAGCAGCCAGGCGCCGCCACCGCCGTCGCGCATCGACTTCATCGCGCCGGTGAGCTGGCGGTAGAAGCCCTGCTGCTGGGCGTTGATCCAGTTGAGCACGCCGGAGAAGAGGCCGGTGGACGGCAGCACCGCTTCGTTGGTGCCGATGCCGAGCGAACTCGCAGCGTGGGCGTGGCCGGCGAAATGCGTCAATACGTAAGCCACCGCCAGTGCTGCGAATGCGATCTGAACCGTCTTCTGCTGCATGTCGTTCAACCCTGTCCCTGGCAGGTGATCTCGAGCTTGGTGGCGAAGATCTTGCTCATGTCGGTGCCTGCCGGATCGTTGAAGAACTCGTCGGTCAGCGTCGCCTGGTTCTGCGAGATCGCCTCGTCGGGGTCGGGACGGATCACCTGGCGCTTGCAGGAGGTGGGCAGCGCGTCGACCTTCATGTTGTCGTCTTCGGTGAAGTCGATTGCCGTGTAGAAGGTCGGGTCGTAGACACCGAAATCGATCTTGCCGGAGAGCGGGAACGGCGCTTTCGGCTTCGATTCGAACAGGACGATGAGCTGGTTGTCCTCGAGCGTGGCGATCAGATGGTCGGGCGCGTTCATCGCGACGTCCTTGCCGTCCGCCTCGACGAGCTGGAAGTAGTTGTATTCGGCGAGCGATTCGAAGATCGTCTTCGACACTTCCGCCAGCTCCGCCTCGTCGAGCTTCAGGTCCTTGTTGGTGTCGAACTCGACCAGAACGGTCGAGGAGAACAGGTCGTCGAAGCGCCAGACGTGGCGAAGCGAGGAGACGTTGCGCGAAGGGTCGAGCTTCACCTCGAGGCTGGCTTCGGCGAAGACGTGCGGATGGACCCAGGCAGGCGTGGACCACAGCAGAGCGGACGACAGGGTCGCCGCCGCCACGATCCATTGCTTCTTTCCGGGAAATGGCATCCGTCCCCTCGTGTCCGAGTGCGTCGCGACAGATGCCCTCCAATGCGGGCGAAATTGGGACATCAGGCGCCGCCGTTCTTCTTGAACCACTGGGCGAGGTAGTCGACGAAGACCCTGACCTTGGCCGGCAGGTAGCGCCGGTGCGGATAGACGGCGAAGATGCCGCCGCCGGTCGGCACGAACTCGTCGAGGACCGAGACCAGCGTCCCATCCTCCAGCGCCGGCCGGGCAATGAAGTCGGGCATGGTGGCGAAGCCGAGCCCGGCGACCGCCGCCGCGCGCACGGATTGCGGGCTGTTGACCTCCAGCCTTCCGGTCACCGGCACGGTGATCGGCTCGCCCGCCTCGTTGACGAAGGGCCAGTTGGACAGCCAGCGCCCGTTGGTGTCGATTACGCAGGGCATGCGCGTCAGGTCCTGCGGCCGCATCGGCCGGCCGACTTTCTCGATCAGCTCCGGCGCGCCACAGATCCTGATGCCGAAGGGGGCTAGCTTGCGGGCGATCAGCGAGGAGCTTTCGAGCCTGGTGATGCGGATGGCGAGGTCGTAGCCTTCCTCCACCAGGTCGACGAAGCGGTCGTCCAGATGGATGTCCAGTACGATGTCGGGATGCTCCTTGGCGAAGTCGATCATCGACTGGCCGATCGGCGCGTCGGCGAAGGTGCGCGGCGCGGTGAGCTTGATGCGGCCGCGCACGTCGCCGGACGAATCGCGCACCGTGTCCGCGAGGCTGTCGATCTCACGCAGGATCTCCGAGGCGCGCTTGTAATAGGTGTGGCCCGCCTCGGTGAGAGAGAACTGGCGCGTGGTGCGGTTGAGCAGCAGCGCGCCGAGCTCGTCCTCGAGCTCGCGGACATATTTCGACAGCAACGCCTTGGAGCGGCCGATCTTGCGCGCGGCGGCGGAGAAGCCCTCGGCCTCCACCACGTCGATGAAAGCGCGCATGCGGGTGAGCGTGTCCATGTTCGCACCGTCGTTTACGAATCGGGAACGGCAGAAGCCGGATCGTTCGAGATTTATGGCAGGAGCGAAGGCGGGAGGGAAGTAAGAGAGCGGCGGGCGGAGGGTGCTTGCCGCCTGGGTTTCGGTGACAAGGAAGCGGCGGCGCTTTCCGCTTGCGGGGAGGAGGGCATCGGGACTAGGCGGGAGTCGAACAGAATCGCCGGGACGCCTTCATGACTAACACCGAAAGACTCCGCATCGCCGTCCTGTTCGGCGGCCGTTCCTCCGAACACGAGGTTTCGGTGATGTCGGCGACGAACGTCATGGCGGCTCTCGATCCAGCGAAATATGACGCCGTCCCCGTCTACATCACGCGCGAGGGCCGGTGGCTGGCGAGCAGCTTCGGAGACGGAGCGCTGGCCAGGCCGGACAGCGGCACGGAGCTCTGCCTGACCGCGGGCGGGCAGGGCCGGCTGCTGGCGATCGAGGCGGGGGCTGCGCGCGACTTGCCTCCGGTCGACATCGTCTTCCCGGTGCTGCATGGGCTCAACGGCGAGGACGGATCGGTGCAAGGGCTGGCGCAGGCGGCGCGCGTGCCGCTTGCCGGCTGTGGCATCCTCGGCTCGGCGGTGGCGCTCGACAAGGACATCGCCAAGCAGCTGCTGCTCCAGGCGGGTGTGCCCGTCGCGCGGTCGCTGACGGTCATCGAGGGCTCGGCTCCGTCCTTCGCCGAGGTCAAGGCGGCGCTCGGCCTGCCTGTGTTCGTCAAGCCGGCCCGGCACGGCTCCTCGGTCGGCGTCAGCAAGGTGTCGGACGAGGCGGGCTATGCGGCGGCGCTGGACCTCGGCTTCCGCCACGACGACAAGCTTCTGGTGGAAGAGTTCGTCAAGGGCCGGGAGATCGAGCTCGCCGTGCTCGAAGAGCCGGAGGGCGGATTGTTCGTCTCGCGGCCGGGCGAGATCGCGCCGGCGGCAAGCCATGGCTTTTACAGTTACGATGCGAAATATGTCGACGCCGACGGGGCGAAGATCATCGTTCCGGCTCAGCTTCCGGCGGAGGTTGAGGAGCGGCTGAAAGAGCTGGCGGCACAGGCGTTTAGGGCGACGGGCTGCGATGCGATGGCGCGCGTCGACTTCTTCGTCACGGAGGATTTCGGCATCCGCCTCAACGAGCTCAACACCATCCCCGGCTTCACCAACATCTCGATGTATCCGAAGGCAATGGCCGCGAGCGGTATCGACTACCCCACGCTCATCGACCGGCTCGTGGCGCACGGGCTGGCGCGGGCGGCTCGTACAGGCTGACGGCTGCCATGAGGCGGAAAGGGTTGCGCGATGCCACGCAAGAAGACCGCGAGTGACGACGACGTCCTCGATGCAGCGAATGCGGTGCTCGCGGAGGCGGGGTCCACGAACTTCACGTTGGCCGACGTCGCCCGGAAAGTGGCGCTTTCGCGCGCGGCGCTGATCCAGCGCTTCGACAATCGCGAGACGATCCTGCGCATGATGGCGGAACGCGAGGTCGTCGCGACGAAGGCCTATCTGGCGTCGATCCCGATAGAGCAAGGCCTCGACGGGCTTTGGCGTTTCCTTCGCGAGATCATCGACAGCATGGGCTCGGGCGAAGGGTTTTCCGTCCGCATCCTCATCGCCTTCATGGAGAGCCGCGAAGCCGCCCTGCGCGCCTGCGCCGCGGAACGCTACCGGTTGGTGCAGGAGGCTATCGCGCTCCGGCTGCCAGATGTCGCCGACCGGGATGAGCTGGCGCTGCACCTGCACGCGGTGATTGCCGGCGCCACGATGCAGTGGGTTGCCACGCAAGAAGGCGACCTGTCGGCCTATGTCCGCCGGCGCGCTGCGGAGGCGATCATAATCCGCTTCCCCGACTTCGTCGCAGCTTGACACGCCTTGGCGTTATTTATAACTGACGCGTTAGTTATAAATAGGAAGCTATGATGAGCGGTGGTCCGTTTCCCGACATTCCGAAGCCCTCCGCGTCCGGCTGCCCGGCGGTCGTGCGCTCCGGCGAGGTGCATCTGGCCGCCGAGACGTTCGGTTCGCCCAGCGACCCAGCGCTCGTCCTCGTCATGGGAGCCACCGCGTCGATGATGTGGTGGCCCGAGGAGCTGTGTCGCGCGCTGGCCGCTCGTGGGTTTCTCGTCGTCCGATACGATCATAGAGACACGGGACGCTCGACCAATGGCATGTCGGATTATTCCGTCGAGGAAATGATGCAGGATCTGGTGGCAGTGCTTGACCACTACCGGATCGAGCGAGTGCATCTCATCGGCATGTCCTTGGGCGCGTTGATCTGCCAGATGGCGGCGTTGTCGTTCCCGCAGAGGGTGCGGTCGTTGACCCTCATCGCCGCCGAACCGCTCGGATGGACGGGACCGGACCTGCCTGGAATGGCACCGGAGGTGTCGGCCCATTTCGGCCGTCTGGCCACACTCGACTGGACCTCGCGCACGGCGGTGGCCGATTTCATGCTCGGCGTGGCACGGCTCTGCGCCGCGACGAGTTCAGCCTTCGACGAGAAGCGCGAGCGGTTGCGGATCGACGCCGAGATGGATCGGGCGCGAGAGATGCGAAGCGCCTTCAACCACAGCAGGATCGGGCTGCGCGACGATTGGAGCGGCGCGATCGCGCGAATCGGACAGCCCGTCCTCGTGATCCATGGCGCCGAGGATCCGGTTGTGCCGATCGACAACGGCCGGGCAATCGCCTCGGCCGCCCCCAATGCGCGGCTCCTCGAACTGAGCGGCGTAGGACATGAGCTGCCGGAGCGGGCGATCGTCCCGATCGTCGAGGCGATCGCCGACTTCGTGGCGCTCACCGACCCGTCCAACTAAGCTTCAGCTGCGCAGGCCGGGCGCTTCCTGGCCGGTGCGGGCGACATATTCGGTGTAGCCGCCGCCATAGGCCTCGATGCCGTCCGGCGTCAGCTCAAGCACGCGATTCGACCGCGCGGCGAGGAAATGGCGGTCGTGGCTGACGAACAGCATCGCGCCCTCGTATCGCGACAAGGCCTCGATCAGCATCTGTTTTGTCGCGATGTCGAGGTGGTTGGTCGGCTCGTCCAGCACCAGGAAGTTCGGCGGGTCGAACAGCATCTTGGCCATCACCAGCCGCGCCTTCTCGCCGCCGGACAGCACGCGGCACTTCTTCTCGATCTCGTCGCCGTGGAAGCCGAAGCAGCCGGCGAGCGCGCGCAGCGGCGCCTGGCCGGCCTGCGGAAACGAATCCTCCAGCGACTGCAGCACTGTATGGTCGCCGTCGAGCAGGTCCATGGCATGCTGGGCGAAATAGCCCATCTTGACGCTCGGGCCCCGCGCCACCGTGCCGGCATCCGGCTCCGACGCGCCGGCGATGAGCTTCAGCAGCGTCGACTTGCCCGCGCCGTTGACGCCCATGACGCACCAGCGCTCGCGGCGGCGGACCTGGAAGTCGAGGCCGTCATAGATGGTGCGGCTGCCATAGCTCTTCGAGACGTTCTTCAGCGTCGCCACGTCCTCGCCCGAGCGCGGCGCCGGCTGGAACTCGAAGCGGACGGTCTGCTGGCGCTTGGGTGGCTCGACCTTCTCGATCTTGTCCAGCTTCTTGACGCGGCTCTGCACCTGCGCGGCGTGGCTGGCGCGCGCCTTGAAGCGCTCGATGAAGGCGATTTCCTTGGCGAGCATCGCCTGCTGGCGCTCGAACTGCGCCTGCTGCTGCACGTCGGCCAGCGCGCGCTGCTCGCGATAGAACTCGTAGTCGCCGGAATAGGAGGTCAGCGTGCCGCCGTCGATCTCGATGATCTTGCCGACGATCCGGTTCATGAACTCGCGGTCGTGCGAGGTCATCAGGATCGCGCCGTCGAAGCCCTTCAGGTAGGATTCCAGCCAGATCAGGCTTTCGAGGTCGAGATGGTTCGACGGCTCGTCCAGCAGCATCATGTCGGGCCGCATCAACAGGATCTTGGCGAGCGCGACGCGCATCTTCCAGCCGCCCGACAGCTTGGCCACGTCGCCGTTCATCATCTCGTCCGAGAAGCCGAGGCCGCCCAGCACCTCGCGCGCGCGGCCGTCGAGCGCATATCCGTCGAGTTCGTCGAACTTGGCCTGCACCTCGCCGTAGCGGGCGATGATCTCGTCCATCCGGTCGGCCTGGTCCGGATCGCCCATCGCGGCCTCCAGCTCGGCCATCTCGGCCGCCAGCGCGCTGACGGGGCCGACGCCGTCCATGACCTCGACCACCGCGCTGCGGCCGGACATCTCGCCGACGTCCTGGCTGAAATAGCCGATGCGCACGCCCTTATCGATAGAGACCTGGCCCTCGTCGGGCTGTTCCTCGCCGTTGATCATGCGGAACAGCGTCGTCTTGCCGGCGCCGTTGGGGCCGACGAGACCGACCTTCTCGCCGCGCTGCACCGTTGCCGAAGCCTCGATGAAGACGATCTGCTTGCCGTTCTGCTTGGAGATCGATTCGAGACGGATCATGCGGGGAACTCGGAGGGCGCGCGGGGAGGGCGTGCTAAATCATCCCGAACGCACGGACGCAAGGGGCGCGGGTGTCGCGGTGGGTCGATTGGAAGAGGCGGGCGCCTTAGAGACCAGCCTGCCGTCGCGAATGCGGGCTGCGCCCCCTGTCACTCGCCATGCGCCGGAAGAACGACGACCAGCTGCGGCAAGCCGTTCGACGTCTTGCGCGGGGAGCGGCCGTCGGCACCGACGACGCCGCTTATGCAGCGGCGCAGGTTGGAGAAGGACTCGAACCTGACGGTGTCGATCGGCTCGTCGAGCTGGATGGAGATGTCGTAGTGCCTGCCGGCCTTCGACAGCGCGACGACCCTGCCGGTGAAGTCCTGGCCGAGATAGCGCCCACGCACCTGCTCGCCGATCAGGAAGAAGCGCGGTTCAGCCCGGGCGAGCCGGGCATGCAGTGTGTTCCAGTCCCGCGCGCCGTTCTGCCGGGCAATGATCTCGAGCGCCTGGGCATGGCTGATCTGCGTGCCTTCGCCGGCAAGCGCAGTGCGAAGCGCCTTCGCCTGGGATTTCGCCTCGGCCACGGATTGCAGGGTCATGCGGGCTCCTCCTGGGCGGTCAGTCCGAAACCGGCTCCTGGCGTGCGCCGCCGCAGGCTGACGATCGCGATGGCCGAGGCGAGGACCAGGACGAGGCCGTCGGCGACCGGATAGGCGAGCCAGAGCGTGGGAGCACCCCAGGCCAGCCCGAGCGCGACGACCAGAACCGGGCTGAGCAGAAAGGGCTTGGCGAGCGTCAACGCGGCGGTTCGCGCCGGCTGGCCGACGGCCTGGAAGTAGAGCGCCAGAACCAGGATCGGACCGGTGAAGAGATAGAGCGAGATCATGGGCTGCAAGATCGTCGCAACTTCGGCGACGACCGCCGGATCGCCGATGAAGGCGACCCCGACAAAGTGGCTGCCCGAGAGCAGGACCGCCTCGACCGCCGCGCAATAGGCGAAGGCGAGGCCGAGCGCGAGCCGCAGCACATGGTCGGAGCGGAGGTAGAGCCCCGCTCCGACATTGTTGCCGACGATGCTCTGCATCGCGAGCGCCAGCGCCATGAGCGGAAGAAACGTGAAGGAGAAGATCCGCGTGACGATTCCATAGGCCGCGATCGTGTCGGCATAGGCCGTCCCGGACGTCAGCCGCAGGGTCGCGATGACGGTCGCCGAGACGAGCGCGATGCCGATGAAGCTGAGGCTGACCGGCGCGCCAAGCACCAGGATGGAGCGCCAGCCGCCGGTCCAGGCGTTTCTGCGCAGCGAGGCCAGCGACACGAAGCCATCGCCGCGCAGGCGCTGGACGATGAGCAGGAAGAGGCCGAGGGCCTGCGCCAGCGCGGTGCCGAGCGCCGACCCGGCGACGCCGAGGCCGAACCCGACGATCAGCACGTAGTTGAGCGCGATGTTGGCGATGGTCACCCCGACGGACATCGAGGCCATGAGGCCGGCGCGGCCCTCGTTGCGCCACGCATCCGCATGCAGCCCGAGCAGAAACTGCACGGGCGAGGCACAGACCGTGATGGCGAGGAAGGTCCAGGCCATGGCCGCGATCGGCTGCTGGCCGCCGGCGAGGCGGCCGATGGCGGCATCCCCGCCGATGAAGAAGGCCGCGACGAGCAGCAGCGCGATGCAAAGCGCCAGCCCGTGCGCCCGGGCGAACACGGCGGCGGCCTCGTCGCGCCGGCCGGCGCCGAGCGAGCGGGCAAACAGGCTGGACATGCCGCCGCTGACGAGGGTGGACAGCGCGATCGTCGCCATCAATGCCGGGAAGACGAGGCTGATCGCCGCCAGCGCGTCGGCGCCGACGAAATGGCCCAGGAACGCCGCGTCGACGACAGTCAAAAGGCCGCTCATGCTCATGACGACCATCATGGGCAGGGCCTGGGCCAGGAAGAGCCGGCCGGTCGGCGCGGTCAGGAAACGGTTCTCGGATGCGTGTCGGGACGACATCGCTCACTCCTCACATGAGGCATCTCGCGCTGGATGGGGGCCTGCATTGCCCACCTACGAAATGCTTCGAGGGTGAGTATCGTCATCTCCTCGGGCTTCACCGTGACTTGCGTCCGCAGGCGGCAGGTACCCGATACCTGCGGTGCGTGTAGGACCCCGCCGATCCTGGTGTCAAGATGGAACGGGCGAGATATGGTGCGCGTGGAAGGCTCGAAGCTGGCCTCTGGCCCATGGCCAACGGGGCACAAGCGGAGATTAACCAGCCAACGCCACGGCATCGGCTCCCGCCGGAATCCGCATCGGGCACGATGGGTCGGTCGCCGCGCGCCAGACGGCCTCGACCACGTCGGTCATATGCGTCGGTTCAGATGTGTCCTGCGCCCACCCGGCGAACACGCTCTGAGCGAGCGCCGCATAGGCGTCCGGGAAACCTCCCGCGCCCTGCATGCGGGCCCGGGCATTCTCGCCGAACCGGGTTTCCGGAGCGCGGCCGGGCAGGACGATTCTCACCCGCACATTGAATTCTTCGAGTTCCAGCGCAACGGATTCGGTGAACGCGTTCACCGCCGCCTTGCTCGCCGTGTAAACCGACAGAAGCGGGAGCGGCTTCAGCGTCACGCTGGACGAGACGTTGACGACGACGCCCCCCTTGCGTGCCCGGAACCCAGGCAGCACCGCCTGCATCATCGCCATGGTTCCGAGCGTGTTGGTCTCAAACACGTCGCGCGCCGTGTCCAGGCTGGTCCCTTCCAGCGCGTTCAGCCAGCCGATGCCGGCATTGTTGACCAGGACATCGATGTCGCCCGCGCCCTCGACGGCGCTGCGGATGCTTTCCGGATCCCTGACGTCCAGGCCGACGACCTGGAGGTTCTCGGAGGCAGGCAAAAGGTCGGCGCGCGGCGTGCGCATCGTCGCGATTACCCTCCAGCCCTCGTGCAGGAAATGCCGCGCGATCTCTAGGCCGAAGCCGGACGAGCAGCCGGTGATGAGAACGGTCTTCATGTAACACTCCATTTTGTGAGTGCCCGAAGCCTAGATCGAGGGGGCGATACTTGATATAATGGAAAGTCCATATCTCATTATCGAGAGTGTCGAATGTCAGAGCCCCTGTCGGACGTTGTCGCCTTGCTGCAGCCCAGCGCGCGCGTGGCGAAGGTGGTGAGCGGCGCGGGAGCCTGGCGGGTTCGCCGGGATGCCACGGGGCAGCCCTTCTATTGCCTGCTGCTCGACGGATCGTCCCGGCTCGCGGTGGACGGCCGCGACGTGGTCATCCTCCACACAGGCGACTTCGTCCTGATCCCGGCGGCGCGGGGATTCACGATGTCGAGCATGCAGGAAATGGGTCCAGGAGACGTCGATGCGCCGACCGTCGTCTCGGGGTCGAACGAGATCCGGCATGGAAACCCGGATGTGCCGGCCGACGTGCGCTTGCTCGTCGGCCACTTCGGCTTCGGGTCGCCGGATGCGGATCTGCTGGTGTCGCTGCTGCCCGAACTCGTCCATGTCCGCGGCGACAGGCGACTGTCGGCCATCGTGGAACTGGTGACGGACGAGGCCCGCTCCGACCGGCCGGCGCGAGACGCGATCCTGCAGCGGCTGCTGGAAGCCTTGCTCCTGGAGGCCTTGCGCTCCGGCGCGCGAACATCGATGCCCGCCGGCCTACTGCGCGGACTTGGCGACGAGCGCCTCGCCTCGGCGCTTCGACGGCTGCACGAGGATCCGGCAAAGGGCTGGACCGTCGAATCGCTGGCGCGAGAGGCCTCGCTTTCCCGGTCGGCCTTTTTCATCAGGTTCCGCCATGCCATGGGGGTCGCTCCCATGGAATATCTTCTGTCCTGGCGCATGGCGCTCGCCAAGAATCTCCTGCGGCAGAGCGGCATTGGGATGCAGGAGATTGCCGAGCGCGTCGGATATGGCTCCGCAAGCGCTTTCAGCACCGCCTTCACCCGGTTCGTGGGCGTGCCGCCGTCGCGATATGTCGGGCAGGGGACCGCCTAGGCGTAATCCGTGCGGACGTGCTCCTTGCCTTTCGGAAAGCGCTGCGCCGGAAACGCCGGAATCCTCCGGTGAAACAACCCGTTAACATCTGCCGAGACCTTACGAAAAAAATCCGCGCCGCCCCCACTTTTTCCTTGATTGTGACACCCTCTCTCATTACATCGGCGCTTGCCCAAAGTCGCACGTGCCTGTGGGCGTCCCCCGAACCTCGGAATGGCGAGGCGAGGGCAGGTAACCGGGGAGTAACGAACCCGGTCGGTTCAGCGGCCAACCGCCGATCCGAGGACGCCTTGAAGCAACGACGGTGCGGGCCTTGTTGGAAGCCGGTTGTCCACATGCCGGTCTCCTCTGAGGCACACCCTCATTGCCGGCAGTGCGGACGGGTCTCCCCTCCAAGCCAAGGCAGACAAAGCGAACCGAGGTCGGGCTGACCAAGGTTCATCGCCGCGAGACGGCTTTCGATGGTTCCGGGGTCTCCACCGGCTGGTTCCATCGGATACGCGTCCCGCCTTTGTTTGACCGCGACAGCGAGGCTGCGTGCCCGCTCGCTCGCAGCAATGGCGCGCATCCGCGCGACGGAGAGACCGATGGCCACCCAGCGCATCCTCGATTTCCTCGCCACCCGACGTCCGTCCGGCCCCTGCCTGGTGGTCGACCTTGACGTCGTGGCCGACAATTTCCGCGCCTTCGAGAAGGCGCTGCCGGAAAGCAAGATCTACTACGCGGTGAAGGCAAACCCGGCGCCGGAGATCCTGCGCCTGCTTGCCTCGATGGGATCGTCCTTCGACACCGCGAGCGTTGCCGAAGTCGAGATGGCGATGGATGCGGGCGCGCCCGCGGACCGCATCTCCTTCGGCAACACCATCAAGAAGGAGCGCGACATTGCGCGCGCCTACGAGCTCGGCATCCGCCTCTTCGCGGTCGACTGCGTCGAGGAAGTGGAGAAGATCGCGCGTGTCGCTCCCGAGGCCCGTGTGTTCTGCCGCGTGCTCACCGACGGCGAGGGCGCCGAGTGGCCGCTGTCGCGCAAGTTCGGCTGCGTGCCGGCGATGGCGGTCGACGTGCTGCGCCATGCGAAGTCGCTCGGCCTCGACGCCTATGGCGTGTCGTTCCACGTCGGCTCGCAGCAGACCAACCTCGACGCCTGGGACAAGGCGCTGGGCGATGCCAAGCGCGTGTTCTCGACGCTCGCCGAGGAAGGCATCGTGCTGAAGATGGTCAACATGGGCGGCGGCTTCCCGACGCGCTACCTGAAGGACGTGCCGACCGCGCAGGCCTATGGTCAGTCGATCTTCGAGGCGCTGTCGAAGCATTTCGGCAACCAGATCCCGGAGACGATCATCGAGCCGGGCCGCGGCATGGTCGGCAATGCGGGCGTCATCAAGTCGGAGGTCGTGCTGATCTCGCGGAAGTCGGCGAACGACAACGTGCGCTGGGTCTATCTCGACATCGGCAAGTTCGGCGGTCTCGCCGAGACGATGGACGAGGCGATCCGCTATCCGATCTCGACCGCGCATGACGGCACCGAGACGGCGCCCTGCGTGCTCGCCGGCCCGACCTGCGATTCGGCCGACGTGATGTACGAGAAGACGCCGTATCCGATGCCGCTGTCGCTGACGATCGGCGACGAGGTGCTGATCGAGGGCACGGGCGCCTACACGACCACCTATTCGGCGGTGGCGTTCAACGGCTTCGAGCCGCTCCGGGCCTACGTCATCTGACGAGCCCGGCCCGGCTTCCGGGCTGCACAGAAATGCGACAGGCGAGGCGTTCTGCCTCGCCTGGGACAATCGACCAGATCCACCGATTCTCCTGCAACTCTCGCTTTGGGGGTGCGTTGACGCACACCTGAGGACAGAAAAAATGAACGCAGTGCCTGCCCCTTCCATCGCTTTCGCCTTCACGATCGAGACCGAATCCGCCCGTGACATCGCCGCTCGCGAGGCGTTGCTGGACCGCGCCATGGGCCCGGGCCGCAAGCGTAAGTCGTCGGAGAAGATCCGCCGCGGCCGCCTGCCCGCCGAAGGCCTCGCCTTCGTCGCGCGCAACGAGGACGGGCGCGTGATGGGCACGGTCAGGCTGTGGGATGTCGAGGCGGGCGACAGGCGCGCCCTCCTGCTCGGCCCGCTGGCGGTCGACCCGTCGCTGAAGTCGGCCGGCATCGGCTCGGCGCTCATGAAGCACGCGATCGCGGAAGCCGCGCGTCTCGGGCACGGCGCCGTCCTGCTGGTCGGCGACGCGCCGTACTACGCGCGCTTCGGCTTCTCGGCTGAAAAGACCGATACGCTTGCCATGCCCGGCCCCTACGAGAAGCACCGCTTCCTCGCGCTGGAACTGCGGGACGGCTCGCTCGATGGCGCGCACGGGGTGCTGAAGGCCGCGGGGCGCAGGAGCGAGGCGACAAAGGTGGCCGTGGCGGCCTGAGTTCTGATTCATGAAGGCCACGGGGCGGGTGGTCGCTAGCGGACGCGCCACGTTCCGGCTGTCTCTCCGCTCCGTCATCCTCGGCCTTGAGCCGAGGATCTATTGACGCCGGTGATTACGAGAAATGGCGAAGCAAACGTGCCGGCGGCAGCAGATCCTCAGCTCAAGGCCGAGGATGACGCCGCACTGCCGGCTGCTTGACGCCCCACTCCATACGCATTTATATTACTGATTATATAACTGCCTATGGAGATCCCGATGGTCGAGGACGTCGTACGCGCGCTGGGCTATCTGTGCCTCGGTACCCGGTTTCGCCGCATTGGCGAGCGGCTGCAGGCGGACACGCAGAAGATCATCGACGAGCATGACGGACCGGTGCAGCCGGCGCTCCATCCGCTGCTCGCCGCGCTCGACAGGCTGGGGCCGCTCGGCATTGGCGAGATCGCCGAGGCGCTGGGGATCACGCAGCCCGGTGCGACGCGGTCGGTGTCGGAACTGACCAAGATGGGCTTAGTCGCGGCCGACGCGCCGCCGGACGACCAGCGTCGACGGGTCATCACGCTGACAGAGGCCGGGAGGGAGGCGGTCCATCAAGGCAAGACCGTCATCTGGCCGCGCATCGAGGCGGCGGTGGCCGAGCTCTGCCGCGACCTGCCGGGAGATTTCCTGCAGCAACTCACGACGATCGAGGACCGGCTGGCCGACATGCCGCTGGCGCGAAGGGGCGGGGAGGGTGGTCGTGGCGCATCTTCTCGATAGGCCGATCTGGACGTCGCTCCTGTGGCGTCACGCGGCGCTGGCCGAGGGCGGGGCGCTGGCGAAGCGCTATCCCGCCGACATGTCCACCTTCGCGGCGACGGGCGACGAGACGGAGGAGAGTATGGCGGCGCTCGGTGAGCTCGCCGCGCCCGGCGGGACGTTGCTGCTCGTGCAGAAAGACCCGCTCGTCTTCCCCGCCGGCTTCGAGCCGGTATCGCAGGCGACGCTGGTGCAAATGGTAGCGGACGCGCCCGTCGCCTTCGCCGACGATGCGCGCATCCGGCCACTCGCTCTTGCCGACGCGGCCGACATGCTGGAATTGGCGACGCTGACGAAGCCCGGGCCGTTTTCGCTCAGGGCACAGGATTTCGGCCCGTTCTGGGGCATCCGCCAGAATGGCCGGCTGATCGCCATGGCCGGCCAGCGGCTTGGGCCGAAAGAACTTCGGGAACTCAGCGGCGTCTGCGTGCATCCGGACGCGCAGGGGCAAGGGCTCGGGCGGCTGATGTCGCTCTATGGAGCACGCAAGATCCAGGAGGCGGGAGAAACCGCCTTCCTGCACGCCTATGCGACCAACACGCCTGCGACCAGGCTCTACGAGAGCATCGGGTTCCGGCTGCGCGAGACGATGAACATGGCGGTCATCCGCAGGGAGGGGTGATCACGACGCCTTTCGATCTTGACATCGGCGGCTCGTCCCGGCGACGACAGGCACCGTTCGAGCGCGGATTGCCGTCTCGCAGCCAGGGATCTGAGGATGTCGATTTCCGGCAGAAAGTTCGCCATCACCGGCGCAAGCCGTGGGCTGGGCGCGGCGTTGGCGATCGTCATGGCCGATCGCGGAGCACGGCTGGTTCTGCTGGCGCGCGATAGTCGAATGCTGAAAGGAATTGCGGACACGATCCACGCCCGCACGGGCCACAGTGTCGATGTCCAGCAATGCGACCTGTCGAATACCGAGAGCTGCGCTGAGGCCGGTCGCGTGCTCGCACGCGATCATGCTGATCTGGACGGCTTGATACACAACGGGGCGATGTGGTTGCCTGGATCGCTTGCCGACATCGTAGATGCCGAGATTCAGGCCTGCATCTCTTCGGCGGCGATCGGCTCGCTGATCCTGACGCGCCATGTGCTGCCGGTGCTGAGGGCTCGGCCATTTGCCGACATTCACACCGTCGTCTCGACCAGCGGTCTGGCAAACGCCCCACTGTCGGGGACATCGATCGCCTTCCGCGCAGCGAAGGCAGCTCAGGATGCGATGGTCCACGGATTGTCGGAGGAGTTGAAGCAGACGCGGATCCGAGTAACCGCGGTCTATCCGGGAGACTTCGAGGACCTGTCGCCCCTGTCCGAGGCATGGGACGCGGTCAGAGAGAACCTGACCAATCGTGAGGTCGTGGACAGTATTCTGTTCACCCTCGACCTGCCGCGAAACGCGAGGGTCAGGGCGCTCGTCGTCGAGTAAACTGGAAACCGAGGGACTTTCGAATCCCTCGGCATCTGGTCGGCGACCTGTAGGCCCGCCGGCTGGTCACACGATCTGGCTGAGCGCCATGGCGACCGACATGTCGCCGGCGACCTTGATCTTGCCGGTCATGAAGGCGGCGGTGGGGTTCAGCTCGCCGGCGATGAGATCCTTGAAGTCGTCCATCGACATGGTGATCGTGCAGTCGGCGGGGGCGTCGGTGGTCGACACGGTCGTGCCGTCGATGACGATGACGCCTTCGCCCTTGAGGTCGAACTTGACCGAGCGGTCGAAACCGCTGGCGGCGACCTTGTCCTTCATCTTGGCGGCGATGTCTTCCACGCTCATGGCGTCCTCCTGAGTGCGGGCGGGCATGCGCGCCAGCCGGCGATTGATGGGCGGCCCGGACCGTTCCGGGGCTGTCGAGTCATTACCAGTCGTTTGACGTTTACGTCAACGTAGTCTAGCGTCCGGTCACCTCGGGGAGGAGGCCGATGACGTATCGCAGCATACTGCGACAGGACTGTTTCAGCGGACAGACGATCGTGGTGACGGGCGGCGGATCGGGCATCGGCCGCTGCGTCGCGCACGAGCTCGCGAGTCTCGGCGCGCATGTCGTCATCACCGGGCGCAAGCAGGACAAGCTGGACAGGGTGCTGGCCGAGATCGCCGAGGACGGCGGCTCGGCGGAGGCGCGCGCGTTCGACATCCGCGACGAGGAAGCGGTGAAAGAAGCTGTCGCCTCGATCATCTCCGCGCGCGGGCGGATCGACGGTCTGGTCAACAATGCCGGCGGGCAGTTTCCCGCACCCATGCAATCGATCGCGAAGAAGGGTTTCGATGCTGTCGTTGCCAACAACCTGACCGGCGGCTTCCTGATCATGCGGGAGGTCTACGTCCAGGCGATGGAGGCGGCCGGCGGCGCCATCGTCAACATGGCGGCCGACATGTGGCGCGGCATGCCCGGCATGGCGCATTCGGGGGCCGCGCGGGCCGGCATGGTCAACCTCACCAAGACGGCCGCCTACGAGTGGGGTCCGCAGGGCGTGCGGGTCAACTGCGTGGCGCCCGGCTGGATCGCCTCGTCGGGCATGGACACCTATGACGGCATGACACGGGCGCTGATCCCGCAGCTGAAAAGGCACGTGCCGGTGGGGCGCATCGGTGTGGAGGCGGAGGTCTCCGCCGTGATCTGCTTCCTGCTGTCGCCGGCCGCGTCTTTCGTCACCGGCGTCACCGTGCCGATCGATGGCGGGTCGCCGCTCGGCTCGGCGCTGTTTCCGATCGGCAAGGGAAGGGGAACCGAACCGTTCGACGGCTTCCACCGCGCTGTCGTGCCCAAGGTTCTGTCCGGAAAGGACACTGGCTGATGCCGGTGCTGTCCTCCTCTGTCGATCCTCAGTCCTCCGCCTTCAAGGCCAATGCCGAGGCGATGGCGACGAAGCTCGCCAGGGTGCGCGAACTGGAGGAGCGGGTGCGGCAGAACTCGGCCGCGCGCCGCGAGACGTTCGAGAAGCGCGGCCAGATCCTGCCGCGCGAGCGGGTGGAACGGCTGCTCGACCGCGGTGCGCCTTTCCTCGAAATCTCGACGCTCGCCGGCTATCGCATGCATGATGACGACGGTGGCAGGAACATCATGGGCGGCGGCTCGATCGCCGGCATCGGCGTGGTCGCCGGCAAGCGCGTCGTCGTCACGGCGAACGACAGCGGCATCAAGGGTGGGACGATCCCGCCGATGGGGCTCAAGAAGGCGCTGCGCTGCCAAGAGATCGCGCTGGAGAACCGGCTGCCGATTGTCTCGCTGGTCGAGAGCGGCGGCGCGAACCTGCTCTATCAGGCCGAAATGTTCGTCGAGGGCGGACGCTCCTTCGCCAACCAGGCGCGGCTCTCCGCCGCCGGCATCCCGCAGATCGCCATCGTGCATGGTTCGTCCACGGCGGGCGGAGCCTATCTGCCCGGCCTGTCCGACTATGTCGTTCTGGTGAAGGGACGCTCCAAGATCTTCCTCGCCGGGCCACCTCTGGTAAAAGCCGCAATCGGCGAAGACGCGAGCGACGAGGAGCTGGGCGGCGCCGACGTCCACGGCCGCGTCACGGGGCTCGGCGAATATGTCGCCGACGACGACGTGCAGGCGCTGGCGATCGGCCGGCAGATCATGCGCCATCTCGCCTGGGACAAGGTGGAGGGCGCTCCGCGAAGCGTCTCCGCGCCGGTTTACGATCCCGACGAACTGCTCGGCATCGTGCCTGCCGACGACCGGACACCTTTCGACATGCGCGAGGTGATCGCGCGGATCGTCGATCGCTCGGAATTCCTGGAGTTCAAGGCGGCCTACGGGGCGGAGACTGTATGCGGCCATGCCTTCGTGGACGGCCGTCCCGTCGGCGTCCTCGGCAACAACGGGCCGATCATGCCGGACGGCTCGACCAAGGCGGCGCAGTTCATCCAGCTCTGCGACCAGTCCGGCACGCCGCTGGTCTTCCTGCAGAACACGACCGGCTACATGGTCGGCAAGCAGGCGGAGGCCGACGGCGCGATCAAGCACGGGTCGAAGATGATCCAGGCGGTGGCGAACGCGCGGGTGCCGAAGTTCACTTTCGTCATCGGCGGGTCGTATGGCGCCGGCAATTACGGCATGTGCGGCCGGGGTTTTGCGCCGCGCTTCATCTTCTCCTGGCCCTCGGCACGCACCGCCGTCATGGGCGGCGAGCAGGCGGCGCGGGTGATGGAGATCGTGGCGCGCGGCAAGGCCGCACGGGAGGGCGGCGCAGTCGACGAGGATGCGCTCGCCAAGCAGAGTGCGATGATCCGCGGTGGCATCGAGGCGCAGTCGGACGCACTGTTTGCCACCGCACGGCTCTGGGACGACGGTATCATCGACCCGAGCGACACGCGGTCCGTGCTGGCGCTCTGTCTGGAGGTGGCGGCGGCGGATGACAGACGGACACTGCGGGCGAACACGTTCGGCGTGGCGAGGATGTAAGGCGTTCCTCTCCCCGTTCACGGGGAGAGGATGCCGGCAGGCAGGTGAGGGGCAGCGACAACATTGCAGGACGAAGGCGCCGCCCCTCATCCGGCCCTTCGGGCCACCTTCTCCCCGTGAACAGGGAGAAGGAAAGGGAGAAACCACATGCACTTCACACCCGAACACGAGAACCTCCGCCGCACGGTGGCGAAGTTCGTCGACACCGAGATCAATCCGCATGTCGATGCATGGGAGGCGGCGGAGGAGTTTCCGTCGCACGAGCTGTTCAAGAAGCTCGGCGATCTCGGCCTGCTCGGCATCAAATACGACACCGAATATGGCGGTCTCGGGCTCGACTTCTCCTATTCGATGGTGATGGCGGAGGAGCTCGGCCTGTGCCATGCCGGCGGCGTGCCGATGGCGATCGGGGTGCACACCGACATGTGCACGCCGGCGCTGAACCGCTTCGGCTCCGACCACGTGAAGAAGAATTTCCTCGCGCCGTCGATCGCGGGCGATGTCGTCGGCTGCCTCGGCGTCTCCGAGCCCGGCGCCGGCTCGGACGTCTCGGCGGCGAAGACGTCGGCGCGCAAGGACGGCGGCGACTATGTCATTACGGGCCAGAAGATGTGGATCACCAACGGGCTAAAGGCCGACTGGTGCTGCCTGCTCGCAAACACCTCGGACGGGCCCGCGCACAAGAACAAGTCGCTGATCTGTGTGCCGATGGATGCCAAGGGCATCACCAGGCAGAAGATCCACAAGATCGGCATGCACTCGTCGGATACCGCGCAGCTCTTCTTCGACGAGGTGCGTGTGCCGCAGGCGAACCTGATCGGCCAGGAGGGGATGGGCTTCACCTATCAGATGCTGCAGTTCCAGGAGGAGCGGCTCTATTCGGCGGCGAGCTCGATCAAGGGGTTCGACCGGCTGATCGATCTCACCGTCGACTACGCGCGCGACCGGCAGGCATTCGGCAAGTCCATCCTCGACAATCAGGTGGTGCACTACCGGCTGGCCGAGTTGCGCACCGAGGTGGAGCTCTTGCGGGCACTGACCTGGAGCGCGGTGGAACAGTATGTCGCCGGCGGCGACGTGACCCGGCTCGCCTCGATGGCGAAGCTCAAGACCGGGCGGCTGGCGCGTGAACTCACCGACGCCTGTCTGCAATACTGGGGCGGCATGGGCTTCACGGCCGACAATCCCGTCAGCCGCGCCTATCGCGACACGCGGCTGGTCTCGATCGGCGCCGGCGCGGACGAGGTGATGCTGTCGATCATCTGCAAGCTGGAAGGCACCTTGCCCGGAACGAGCAACAAGGCGGCGAAGACCCACTGATGGCAGCCTACGAGACCATTCTCGCCGAGGAGAGCGGCGGCGTGCTGTCGCTGACGCTGAACCGCCCGGCGGTGAAGAACGCCATGTCGCTGGCGATGGTGCGCGAGCTGCGCGCGGCCCTTGCGGCGGCCGAGGCGGGCGGGAGCGTGCGCGTGATCGTGCTGCGCGGCGCAGGTGGCACGTTCTGCGCCGGCGGCGACATCGCCGACATGGCGAAGGCGCGCGCAGAGCCGCTGGTGGAAGGGCGGCCCGATCCGTTCGCGGCCGTCAACCGCGCCTTCGGCGAAATGCTGGCCGAGTTCGCGCGCACGGGCCTCGCCGTCGTCGCAGCGGTCGAGGGCGCGGCACTCGGCGGCGGCTTCGGGCTCGCCTGCGTGTCGGACGTGACGATCGCGTCGCGCGGGGCGAAGTTCGGCCTGCCCGAAACCGGTCTCGGCATCCTGCCGGCGCAGATCCTGCCGCCGCTGATCGAACGGATCGGCTACGGCCAGACGAGGCGGCTGGCCGTCATCGGCGGCTTCATCGACATCGACGAGGCGCTGTCGCTCGGTCTGGTGCACGAGGTGGCCGACGATCTCGAAGCGGCGGTCGAAGCCTGCGTGCGAAAAATCCTGCGCTGCGCGCCCGGCGCCCTCGCCGCCGCCAAGGGTCTGCTCGCCGAGGCGCGGCTGGCGCCGACCGGCGGCATCATCGATCGCGCGGCGGAGCTGTCCGCAATCGCGCTGCGCAGCGCCGAGGGCGCGGAGGGCACGGCGGCGTTCATGGAGAAGCGCCGGCCGATCTGGGCTCCTCCTTCTCCCCGCTTGCGGGGAGAAGGTGCCCGAAGGGCGGATGAGGGGCCGGACCGCACGGCGCACAAGGCGCAAGAATCATGAACGAAAGTACCGCCCCTCATCCGGCTGCCGCCACCTTCTCCCCGCAAGCGGGGAGAAGGACGCACATCCGCTCCCTCCTCATCGCCAATCGCGGCGAGATCGCCTGCAGGATCATGCGCACGGCGAAGCGGATAGGGATCGCCACAGTCGCGGTGTACAGCGACGCGGATGCGGACGCCCCACATGTGCGGCTGGCCGATCAAACGGTCAGGATCGGCGGAGCGCTCCCGGCGGAGTCCTATCTGAACGCGAGCGCGGTGATCGACGCGGCGCGCACCGCTGGCGCCGACGCGGTCCATCCGGGCTACGGTTTCCTGTCCGAGAATGCGGCGTTCGCGGAAGCCTGCGCGGCGGCCGGACTGGTCTTCGTCGGCCCGCCGCCGGCGGCAATCCACGCCATGGGCGACAAGGCGCGCGCCAAGCGATTGATGTCGCAAGCCGGCGTGCCGGTGGTGCCGGGCTATGAAGGCAAGGACCAGTCTCCCCAGACGCTGGCGCGGGAGGCGGAGCGGATCGGCTTCCCGGTTCTGATCAAGGCAGCCGCGGGCGGCGGCGGGCGCGGCATGCGCCGGGTCGACCGGGCAGGGGATTTCGCGGCAGCCCTCGAAAGCGCCCGGCGCGAGGCGGAGAACGCATTCGGCGACCCGTCGGTGCTGATCGAGAAACTCGTTACCGAGGCGCGGCACATCGAGATCCAGGTCTTCGCCGACCGCCACGGCAATGCGATCCACCTCGGCGAGCGCGACTGTTCGGCGCAGCGCCGGCACCAGAAGATCGTCGAGGAAGCGCCGTCGCCCTTTGTCACGCCGGCGCTCAGGCTCGCCATGGGCGCGGACGCCGTGCGCGCGGCCAAGGCGGTCGGCTATGAGGGCGCCGGGACGGTAGAGTTCATCGTCGCGCAGGATGGCACCTACCATTTCCTCGAGATGAACACCCGGCTGCAGGTCGAGCATCCGGTGACCGAGATGGTGACCGGCTTCGATCTTGTCGAATGGCAGCTGCGCGTGGCGGCGGGCGAGGCCCTGCCGGCCACGCAGGACGAGGTGAGCCTGCGCGGCCATGCGATCGAGGCGCGGCTCTATGCCGACGACCCCTATGACGGCTTCCGCCCGCAGAGCGGCAGGGTCCTGCGCTGGCGGCCGGCCGAAGGCGTGCGCGTCGACAGTGGCGTGGCGGAAGGCGGCGTCGTGACGCCCTTCTACGACCCGATGGTCGCCAAGGTCATTGCGCACGGGCCGGACCGGGCGCAGGCGATCGACCGGCTGGTCGCCGCGCTGCGCGGCTCGGCTCTTCTCGGCATCGCAACCAACCGCCGGTTCCTGGTCGAGCTGCTGTCGAGCGAGGCATTCCGGAAGGGCGAAATGACCACCGGGCTGATCGACCGCTGGATCGGCGAAGGTGCAGCCATCCTCGACGCGCCGCAGCCCGCCGCGCTCGACTTCGCAATCGCCGCGGTGGCGCTGGCGATGCGGGACGGCGGCAGCTGGTTCCGTTCCACCGGCACCGCCAATTGCCCGATCACGCTTTCCTGCGGGATGGAGCGGCGGGAGACGGAAGTGCGCTTCGAGCGCGGGCGGCTTTGCGGCGTGAACGTTGGCGGAGAAGCGGTCGCGATCGAGGCGGCGCGGCTCGGCGATGGCGGGATCGCCTTCACGGTGGACGGCGTGTCGCGTCGGGCCGGCCTCCTGTTCGACGGCCGCGACGTCCATCTCGAGCGTGACGGCACGGTCTTCGTCTTCCACGAGCCCGATCCTCTGGTGCGACCTCCGGCGCCGAAGGACCCGCGTCGCATCGTGGCGCCGGTCTCCGGCGTGGTGCGCGCGCTGGGCGTCGTCGCGGGGCAGGCGGTGGCGGCGGGCGACATGGTGGCGATGGTGGAGGCTATGAAGATGGAGAACGCGCTCAACGCGGCCATCGACGGGGTGGTCGCCGCGCTGCACGTGGCCGAAGGCGCGCAGGTAGCAGCGGGCCAGCTCATCGCGGAGATCGAGCCCGGCCATGGATAGAGCGATCCTCACCTGTGCGCTGAACGGCGTGCTGACCGACCCGTCGCAGAACGCTATCCCTGTCACGCCTGCGCAATGCGCGGCCTCGGCGCGCGAGGCCTATGACGCCGGTGCATCCATCATCCATGTGCATTTCCGCCAGCAAGGTGCCGGCATGGGCCACCTGCCAAGCTGGGAGCCGGAGGTGGCGGTGGCTGTCTGCGAGGCGATCCGGCAGGCCTGCCCGGGCATCGTCATCAATCAGACGACCGGCACTGTCGGCACGGACATATCGGGTCCGCTCGCCTGCATCCGCGCGGCGCGGCCGGAGATCGCGGCGTGCAATGCGGGCAGCCTGAACTACCTGAAGATCAAGGCCGACGGCTCCTGGGCCTGGCCGCCGATGCTGTTCGACAATCCGGTGGAGAAGGTGAAAGCCTTCCTCGATGGGATGGCCGACGCAGGTGCGCTGCCCGAGTTCGAGTGCTTCGACACCGGCATCGTCCGCTCCGTCGGCATGTATGTGGCGAACGGCATGGCGCGGACGGCGCAGTTCAATTTCGTCATGGGCGTCGCCTCGGGCATGCCGGTCGACGCCGCGCTGCTGGAGCTGTTGCTGAACTACCGGATCGAGCGTGCGCGCTGGCAGGCGACGCTGATCGGCAGGGCGGAGATATGGCCGGTGCACCAGCGCGCCGCGGAGCTGGGCGGCATGCTGCGCACGGGCCTGGAGGACACTTTCTATTTGCCCGACGGAACGCGCGCGACCGGGAACGGCCAGCTGATCGAGGCGCTCGCCGGCTGCGCGCGCAAGGCAGGCCGCGACATTGCCTCGCCCGCCGAGACGCGGGTGATGTTGGGCCTGCGGCAGTAGCGCTCGGCTCCTCGCCGGGTGCGAAGCACGGCCGCGGGGTGGGCCTGTTCTGGCCAGGTGCGGCCGCAGGCAGCAATGCGCCCTTGAACCATTGCCCCAAGATTGTTATACAAGATAACAGTATCTGGGAGGAGTAGGATGCCGCTGGTCGACGTGCCCGGCATGCGGCCGGTGCGGATGGGCGATCTCGCCGCGGAGCTGGAGAAGCGCGCGGATGGGACGCTGCTGATCCGCCCGCGCGCGCGGCTGGACGCCTATCCCCGCTCAATGATCGACTTCCTTCGCCACTGGGCGCGGACGGAGCCGGATCGCATCTTCCTCGCCGATCGAGGCCCGCAGGGCGAGTGGCGGCGCGTTACCTACGCGCAGGCCTTGGCGAAGGCGCGGTCGCTGGCGCAGTTCCTCATCGACAGCGGCCTGTCGGCCGAACGTCCGCTGATGATCCTGTCTGGCAATTCGGTCGAGCACGGCCTGCTGGCGCTCGGCGCGATGATGGCGGGCATTCCCTTCGCGCCGCTGTCGCCCGCCTATTCACTGGTCTCCACCGACCACCAGAAGCTGCGTTATCTGGTGAAGCTGCTGACGCCGGGAATGGTCTTCGTCGCCGAGGGCGAGCCATTCGACAGGGCGCTGCGCGCGATCTGGTCCGAGGACATTTCTCTTCTCGTCGCCCGAAACGCCGTGCCCGACCTGCCGGCGACCATGTTCGATTGCGCGGCGGCGACCGAAGCCACCGAAGTCGTGGAGGCGGCCGACGCGGCGGTCACGCCGGACACGGTGTCGAAGTTCCTGTTCACCTCCGGCTCGACCGGCATGCCGAAGGCGGTCATCAACACGCAGCGCATGATGACCTGCAACCAGGCGATGATCGCCTCCGCGCTCGCCTTCCTCAAGGACGAGCCGCCGGTGATGGTCGACTGGCTGCCGTGGAACCACACGGCGGGCGGCAACCACAATTTCGGCATCACGCTCGCCAATGGCGGCACGCTCCACATCGACGACGGAGCGCCGACGCCGGCCGGCATCCTGAAGACGGTGCGAAACCTCGAAGAGGTGTCGCCGACGCTCTATTTCAACGTGCCCAAGGGCTACGAGATGCTGCTCGGACACCTGGAGGGTAACGACCGGCTGCGTGAGAGCTTCTTCGCCCGGCTGAACCTGATGCAATATGCCGGCGCCGGCCTCGCCCAGCACGTCTGGGACGGGCTGGAGCGGATCTCGCGCCAGGCGACCGGCGGCCGGGTCATGATCATCACCGGCTACGGCTCCACCGAGACCGCGCCGTTCGCGTCGACCACGACCTGGGCGGTCGAGCGGCCCGGCGAGGTTGGCCTGCCGGCGCCGGGCGTCGAGCTGAAGCTGGTGCCGGACGGAGACAAGCTGGAACTCAGGCTGCGCGGTCCGAACGTCACGCCCGGCTACTGGCGCCAGCCGGACAAGACGGCCGAATGCTTCGACGAGGAAGGGTTCTACCGGATCGGCGATGCGCTGAAATTCGTCGATCCCGCCGACGTCAACAAGGGGCTGCTCTTCGACGGCCGGGTGTCGGAAGACTTCAAGCTGTCGACCGGCACCTGGGTCAACCTCGCGGCGGTCAAGGGCGCGGTCATCCGCGCCTTCGCGCCCTATGTGCGCGAGGCGGTGCTGACGGGCCTCGACCGCAACCACATCGGCGCGATGCTGTTCCTCGACGTGGACGCCGCGCGCCGGATCGCGCCGGAGCTTGCCACGGCGAGCGAGCGCAACCTCGCGCACAGCCCGGTGCTGCGGAACCTCTTCCAGGAAAGGCTCGACGCGCTGGCGAAGACGTCCACCGGCAGCGCCAACCTCGTCGCCCGAGCGGTGATACTGGACACGCCGCCGTCGATGGACCGAAGCGAGATCACCGACAAGGGCTCGATCAACCAGCGCGCCGTGATCAGCACGCGTGCCGCGCTCGTCGAAGATCTCTACGCCGAACCGCCGCCACCTCACATTCTCGTCGCAAGGAAGACCGCATGACCGCCGAAAAGGGCCTCCGCTACCGCTTCGAGGACGCTTGGCTGATCGAGGGCGTGCGCACGCCCTTCATCGACTACACCGGCGCGTTCGCCGACATCTCGCCGATCGACCTCGGCATCAAGGCCGCGCGCGCGGTGCTGGACAGAGCGGGCATCGATCCGAAGGAGATCGGCACGACCATCGCCGGCTCGATGGCGCAGGCCTCCTTCGACGCCTACATGACGCCGCGCCATATCGGCCTTTATGCCGGCGTGCCCTATGAGCGCCCGGCGCATCTGGTGCAGCGCATCTGCGGGACCGGCATCGAGGTGCTCGTGCAGGCCGCCGACATGGTCGATCAAGAGCGCGTCGGCCTCGCGCTCTGCGTCGGCACCGAATCGATGAGCCGCAACCCTGTCGCCGCCTACACCCACCGCAACGGCTTCAAGATGGGGCAGGTGGCCTTCAAGGATTTCCTGTGGGAGGCGCTGCTCGATCCGGCCGTCTCCTGCACCATGGGCGACACGGCCGAAAACCTGGCGCGGGAATACCAGATAAGCCGCGAGGAAGTGGACCGCTTCGCGGAGCGCTCCTTCAATCGTGCGCTGAAGGCCCAGGCCGACGGCTTCATCGACGGCGAGATCGTCGCGGTGACGAGCGAGGCTTTCGAGCAGGACGGCTACAACGCACGTGGCATCCGGCTGCCGCGCGGCGTCGAGAGCGTGGCAAAGGACAGCCACGTCCGTCCCTCGCCCTACGAGGCGCTGGCGAAGATCCGCCCGGCTTTCGGCGGCGTGCAGACCGGCGGCAATTCATCGGCTGTGGTGGATGGCGCCGCGGCGGCGATCGTCGGCTCGCGCGCTGCGGCCGAGCGTGCTGGCACTGCGCCGCTCGCGCGCATCGTCGCGGCGGCGACCGTCGGCGTTCCGCCGCACATCATGGGCATCGGACCGGTGCCCGCGATCCGCGCGCTGCTCGACGAGACGGGGCTCTCGCTCGACCAGATCGACCGCATCGAGATCAACGAAGCCTTCGGCGCACAGATCCTCGCCTGCATCCGCGAACTGGGGCTGGACGAGGACAAGACGAACGTCAACGGCGGCGCGATCGCCATCGGCCATCCGCTTGGCGCGACCGGCGTGCGCATCACGACGACCGTGGCGCGCGAGCTGAAGCGTTCAGGCCTGCGCTACGGCATCGCATCCGCCTGCATCGGAGGCGGGCAGGGGATCGCGGTGCTGGTCGAGAATCCGGAGGCGGTGTAGGCCATGCTGGTGAACAGCCGCGACGTCGAGATCGAATGGGGCGACTGCGATGCCGCCGGCATCGTCTTCTATCCGCGCTATTTCGCGATGTTCGACGCCTCCACGGCCTATCTCCTGGAGAAGGCCACCGGCATGAAGAAGATCGCCTGGACGAAGCATTACGGCATCGTCGGCATCCCGATGGTTGATACCGGCGCGAAGTTCTTCATCCCGTCGCGCTACGGCGACGTGATCCGCATCGAGACGCAGGCGAGCGAGATCAGGCGTTCGTCCTTCGACATTCTGCACAAGGTCTACAAAAGCGAGGCGCTGGCGATCGAGGCGCGCGAGACGCGGGTGTGGGCGGGCGTCGATCCGGACAATCCGGACAGGATCAAGGGATATGCGATCCCCGACGAAGTCGCGGCGGCGCTGAGGGGCTAGTCTTCCTTCGCCGCCTCCTGTCCCGCGAGCAGGCGGTCCAGCAGTTCGATCAGACGGTCGCGCTCCTGCGGGCCGCCGAGCCTGTCGACCATGCGGTCCTCGTGCTCGTGCCAGACGGCGACCATCTTTCTGACGAAGCGCTCGCCTTCGGGCGTCAGGTGAAGCGCGTGCGAGCGGCGGTCGGCGCCGCCCTTGCGCCGGTCGGCGAGGCCGCGCGCTTCCAGCCCATCCATCAGGGCGACGAAGTTGGCGCGCTTGATGCCCAGCGCCTCGGCGATCTCGGTCTGCTTGAGGCCGGGGGTGCGGGCAATCATCGACAGCACGGAAAATTCCGCCGGCCGGATCTTCATCCGGGCGAAGGTCTGCAGGAAATCGTGGAACACGACGAGTTGGGCACGGCGCAGCTTGTAGCCGACGATGCCTTCCTTGTCGGGCATCTCGGTGGCTGGGGCATCGCGGCGGCGAGGACCTGGCTTCGTATCGACCGTCATGGCGCCTCTTCTAATCGGCTCCGGTGAAGGCCGGAAGCCGCGGGATGACAGGAGGTCCGAAGTCGGCCGGACCGCATCCACCGGCCGCGAATCGCACCTGATCTGCACATGAATAGTGCAGGACGGCTGCAAAATCGGCCAGCGGCGATCGACGGCGGCTATGTGTCGATTGAATCGGCTGATATTGTTATGATATAGAACAATGCAATCGACGCCAGCGGAATTGCAGCAGTCATGAGCCTCACCACCAGCCCCCAGACACGCCTGCCGGACGGGGCAGGGCATGTGCTGGTCGAAGTGCGCGACGATATCGCGATCCTCACCTTCGACCGGGCGGAGAAGCGCAACGCGATCTCCGACGCGCTCGCGGACGGGCTGCGCGCTTTCTTCGACGCGCCGCCGAAGAGCGTGCGCGCGGTGGTCGTGACCGGGGCGGGCGGACATTTCTCGGCAGGCCTCGACCTTGGCGAACAGTCGCGGCGCGAGCCGGCGGACGTCATGAAGCATTCGCGCCGCTGGCACCAGCTCATGGACACGATCCAGTTCGGCGGGCTCCCGGTGGTGGCGGCGATGTCGGGTTCGGTGATCGGCGGAGGGCTGGAGATCGCCGCGTCCTGCCATGTGCGTGTCGCGGAGCCCAGCACGCGGTTCCAGCTTCCCGAGGGCAAGCGGGGCATCTTCGTCGGCGGTGGCGCCACGGTGCGGATCGGCCGCATCCTGGGACCCGACCGGATGACGGAGATGATGCTGACGGGGCGGGTCTACGATGCCGCGGAAGGCTGCCGGCTCGGTCTGGCGCATTATCTCGTCGGCGAGGGCGAAGGGCTCGACAGGGCCATTGCGCTGGCGCGCGACATCGCCTCCAACGCCTCGCTGGTCAACTATCTCGTCATCCACTCGATCGCCCGTATCGACGACATGAGCCGCGGCGACGGGCTTTATGCGGAAAGCCTCAGCGCGGCGCTGTCGCAGACCGGACCGGACGCGCTGGAAGGGCTGCGGGCGTTCCTCGAAAAGCGCAAGCCGAACTTCAGCTGACCCCTCAATGCCCGCTGGACGGCTTGGGGGCTTCCGGCAGTTGCTTGGCCTTGGGCGGCAAGCGCCGTTTCATGGCGTTGTCGCGGATTTCCTGCTTGGACAGGTAGTCCACCTGCTCCATCATCACCTCGTGGACGAAGTCCTCGCCGAGCCGCTTGTTCAGGTTGTCGCGCAGGCCGGCGCGGAACGCGTCGATGTCGATGCGGTCGCCACGGGTGAAGTCCATCAGCGGGTTGGAATAGAGGTAGGTGAAGAACTCGTCGGTGATGATCGCCTGCATCGGCACGCTCATCTTGGCGATGCGCGCCGGCTCGGCGGTGAAGACGAAGCGGGCGATGAAGTAGCCCGCCACCTCGCCGTTCTTCACCACCGGAACCGAAATCACATCGGTCTTCACATAATCGAGCCCGCCGAAGAACGGGGCGGGCTTCTCGACCTCCCCCGGCTTGTCTCCGGTCGAGGAGAAGGCGAAGAAGATCGAGCCCACCGTGACGGCGACGATCCAGACGGCCGCGACGATGAATTTCACCATGCCCGTCAGATCCGCTGGAATGCGCTGGTGGAATAGGTGCCGTCTGTCTCGGCGCGCTCGATGGCGGTCTGGATCAGGCCCGCCACCTCTGCCACGGCGGCGAGATGGGCGCGGATGACTGCTTCGTTGGCGACGAGTTTTTCGCGCAGCCGCACGATCGCGTCGCGATGTTTCTCGGCGAAGTCGCTCATCGAAATGCCCTTCACGGCGCGGTTCAGCTCGTAGAGGTAGCGGCTCTTCTTGGCGTTGGAGGCGTGGATGTCGAACTTCGGATCCGACCTGATGGACGCGGTCTCGCTTTCGATCGCCTCCTCGATACGGCCGATGATGGCGGAGATGGAACCTACGCTGCCCTGTGGCGTCCGCTCGGACGCGCCGGAGACGAGCTGTGGCAGGTTGGGGCTGTAGAATGTCGTGTCGCTCATCGTCTTACCCCGTCAGTCCGCGCTTGATCGGCCGGTGGCCGCCAGGTCCTCGCCGAGCGATTTCATCATCGTACGCTGCATTTCCTGCACGAGGCTGGAGGACAGGAGCCGCTGGTCGGCGAGGCCGGACTTCTCCGCTGTGCCGGGCAGGCCGGAGACCGCGACCTTCTTCTCGCCATCCATGTAGTGCTGGCCGAGCACCCGTTCGGCGATGCCGATGCCGCCGGCCTTCGCCATCTGGTTGGCGATCTCGGTGGCGAGGAACGACTTCCACATGTCGCCGGCCAGCCCGCTGCCGTACACCGCCTCGCTCTCCTGCGGCAGCATCGACTGGATGAAGGTCTGCAGCACCATGCCTTCGAACTTCTGAAAGGTCTCTGGAACCTTGCCTGCGGCGGCGCGCGGCGAGGCAAGCGCGGCGGCGCTGCGGGCATCGGACACGGCGGCGAGGCGCGCGAGACGTTCGACGCGGCTCTCGGACGCGTCCACGGAAGGCTGCCCGATCGCGGTGCCGCCGAGCGCGTCGATGACGGCATTGGTCAAGGTGCTCTCCCTTGCTGTTTCGTCGTGACTAATCTGGACGAGAAAACTTGTGGCAGGCTTGAGCCGCTATTTCAGCGCCAGCCGCTGTTCCACCGCGTCGAGTGCCGCGCGTTCCTCGGCCTTGCGTTCCTCGTCGCGCAGCGCCTCGCGCCAGGTCCGTTCCACGATGTTGGTGCGGGCGGTTTCGGCGGCCACCTTCAGCCCCTCGGCCTGTGCCAGCGCCTCGTTGTCGCGGGCGCGTGCGACAGCCTTCTCGACGAAGCGCGAATAGACATCCGGAAACAGGTTAGACATAGAGCCTTCGTTGCGAGCCTCCAGAATCTCCTTCGCCTCGCGCTCGGCCGCCGCGGCCTGCGCAAGGAAGTTGGCGCGGCGCATCTCGTGGATCTCCGTCACCTTCTTCTGGAGCTTTACGATCTGCTTCAGGCGGTCGCTTCGGTTTGTCATGGTCAGCGCCCGACTGTCACGCTGGCGAAGCTGCCGGCGAAGAGGGAGAGGAAGATCGGCATGCCGAGATAGAGCAGGATGAAGCCGCCGGTGATCACGAAGGGCAGCGAGATGAAGTAGACCGGGATCTGCGGCGTCAGCTTGTTGACGAAGCCGATGGCGAGGTTGACCAGCAGCGAATAGGCGAGGAACGGGCTGCCGAGTCTCAGCATGACCATGAAGGCCTCGGACAATGTGTCGGTCAGGTCGACGAGGCTGGACTGCGGGTTGAAGAACGCGTTCAGCGGCGCCAGCTGGTACGACAGCACGAGCGCCTTGACGATCTCGTGGTGGAAGTCGAGGACGAACAGCAGCATCAGGCCGGCGAAGGAGATCAGCGCGGCGAGCGTCGATTCCGGCTCCGATTCGGCGATCGAATGGCCCATGCCGCCGTTGAAGCCGACCATCATCGAGATCGCGCTGGCGATGAACTGCAGCGCGAGCACGTAGAAGCGGGCCATCAGCCCGATCAGGCCGCCGATCAGGCTTTCGGAGATGACGACGAGCGCGAGTTCGGCCGGCTGTCGGCGCACATAGGGGATCACCTGGTCCGACATGTTCATCAGCAGCGCCAGCGTCGCGGCGACCGCGACGAACAGCCTGATCTGCAACGGCACGCGCGCGCTCGACAGGCCCGGCATCACCATGAAGCAGGCGCCGACGCGGCAGAAGGTAATGAACGCCGCGATGACGAGGTCGGGCAAGGTGGCGGTCACGAGACCGAGCCCAGCACCCTGATCTCGACGCCCTTGGCGATCTCGACGTGGCTGAGCACCGGAAGCGTCGGATAGAGCCGCTCGATGATCATGCGCACGTAGGGCCGCGCGTCGGGCGCGGTGACGATGGCGAAACGCTCGCCGCCGTCGATCAGCTTGCGGATCGCCTTGCCCGCCTCCTGGCCGAACTCCTCCAGCAGGCGCGGGTCGATGTCGAATTCGCGGATCTCGCCCTTGGCGTCGCGCTTCAGGCTCTGGTGTAGCACCAGGTCCCAGCGGTTGCCGAGGCGCAGCACCTTCAGCACGCCGCCTTCCGACAGGTCGCCGCAGATCTGCTGCGACATGCGGATGCGCACATGCTCGACGATCTGCTCGGTGCGGCGCACATGCGGCGCGATCTCGGCGATCGCCTCGATGATCAGGTGCAGGTTGCGGATCGAGACGCGCTCGGCGAGCAAAAGCTTCAGCACGGCCTGCAGGCCGGGATAGGAGATGTGCGACGTGCAGATATCGTCGGCGAGCTTCTTGTATTCCGGATCCTGCCGGTCGAGCAGCGCCTTCATGTCCTTGTAGGACAGAAGCTGCGGGAGGTTGTTGCGGATCACTTCCGACAGGTGGGTGAGCAGCACCGACAGGTTGTCGGCAAAGGCGTAGCCGTCGCGCTTCAGGTCGTCGGCGAACATCTCGGGCACGGAGAACGCGCGCATGCCGAAGGCCGGCTCGCGAACCTCCTCGCCCGGCATATCGGGCGGCTCCTTGGCGCCGAGCAGCACCATCAGCTCGCCGACGCGCATCTGGTTCTCGGCCACGACGGTGCCGTGCATGCGGATCTGATAGGCCTTGCCGGGAATGGCGAAATCGTCGGTGAGCTTCACCTCCGGCACCACGAAGCCGTATTGCTGGGCGAACTTCTTGCGCATTTTGCCCATGCGGAACGCCAGTTCCTGGTGGACGACAACCAGCTTGGTGGAGAGCTGCTTGCCGATCAGAAGCTCGATCTCGGCGGTCTTGAGCGATTCCTTGACCGAGTTGCGCTCGTCTTCTTCCTTCTGCGCCTGCTTGTGCTTCTCGGCAGTCTCGGCCTCCGCCGCCCTTCTGTTCTGGCGCATCGGAATCACGTAGCCGACGACGGCCATCAGGATCGCAAGCGACAGGAAGGGCAGCATCGGCAGGCCGGGCAGCAGCGACAGGATGGTCAGCAGCATCGCGGCGACATAGAGCGCGCGCGGATAGGCCGAAAGCTGACCCATGACCGCCTGGTCGGCCGAGCCGCGTGTGCCGCCCTTGGAGACCAGCAGGCCGGCGGCCAGCGACACGATCAGTGCAGGGATCTGGGTCACGAGACCGTCGCCGACCGACAGCTTGACGAAGACTTCCGCCGCCTCGCCGAGATCCATGCCGTGCCGCGCATAGCCGATGACGATGCCGCCGACGACGTTGACGCCGGTGATGATCAGGCCGGCGATGGCGTCGCCGCGAACGAATTTGGAGGCGCCGTCCATGGAGCCGAAGAAGGAGCTTTCCTCTTCGAGTTCACGCCGGCGCAGCTGCGCTTCCTTCTCGTTGATCAGGCCGGCCGAGAGATCGGCGTCGATCGACATCTGCTTGCCGGGAATGGCGTCGAGGGTGAAGCGTGCGCCGACCTCGGCGATACGGGTCGAACCCTTGGTGATGACGATGAAGTTCACCACAAGCAGGATCGAGAAGACGATGATGCCGATGACGAAGTCGCCGCTCATCACCAGGCTGGAGAAGCCGCCGATGACGTAGCCGGCGGCATTGGTGCCCTCGTTGCCGTGCGAGAGGATCACGCGCGTCGTGGCGATGTTGAGCGAGAGCCGCAGCATCGTTGCGATCAGCAGGATCGTCGGGAAGGACGAGAAGTCGAGCGGCCGCTGGATCCACAGCGCCACCATCAGGATCAGCACCGACAGCGCGATCGAGAAGGCGAGACCGATGTCGATGACAAAGGGCGGAATCGGCAGGAAGAGGATGCACAGGATCGCGACGATGCCGATGGCGAATCCGACGTCGCGCCCGTTGCGGGCGCCCGCCATCCTCGGAAGCGTCTCGATCAGTGCCAAGGCAATCCTCGCGGAATCACGCGCCGACGCGTGGCGCTCCGCTCAGACTAGGGGGCCAAACTTGTGCGAGGGTGGGCTTGGAGACTCTCAGAACCCCGTCTGGATGCGCTGGAACACCACTTCCGAGAAGGCATAGATCTGCGCGCCGACGAAAGGGCCGGTCAGCACAAGCGCGAGAAGGATCGCCACGATCTTGGGCACGAAGGTCAGCGTGATTTCCTGCACCTGCGTCAGCGCCTGCAGCAGCGCGATGCCGATGCCGACCAGCATGGCCGCCACGACGGCGGGCGCGGAGGCTACCAGCACGGTCCAGATGGCGGCCTGGACGATATCGAGCGCGTCGGCCTCGTTCATGGGGCGTCCTAGCTGATCTTGACGCCCGGAAGCATAGGAACCTCTTTGCCGTTGTCGAGCACGGCGATGATGCCGTCGCTGTACAGCTTCACCTCCTTGACCGTGCCGGTCATCGAACCGTCGGCCGACGTCACCGTCTTGCCGATCAATGAACCCGCCTGCGACAGGACCGAGGCCTGAAGGATGTTGTCGAGCTTCGTGTTCATCTGCACCGACTGCTCGACCTGGCTGAAGGTCGCGAGCTGTGCGACGTAGTCCGTCGATTCCATCGGGCTCGTCGGGTCCTGGTTCTTCATCTCGGCGACGAGCAGCTTGAGGAAGGACTGGTAGTCGACCATGCTTCCGGACGTCGCGGTCGACGTGGAAGACGAGGACGTGTTCTGCGAGGCGTAAGTGGATACGTACATCAACGGGCTCCCGCGGCGGCGAAGGTTTCCTGCTGGACCGGCCGGCGCGGGGCGTCCCTGTCGAGGATCATGGCCTCGATCGGATACAGCGCGCGGATCGCCTTCAAGGCATCGTAGACCTGATCCTCGCCGACGAGCTGGTCGACTTCCTTCAGCCCGGCCAGAATTCCGTCATCGGTGAAGTTGGCGAGAAGCAGCGACAGCGATTTCCTGAACATCGCGCGCGCCTCTTCGGCCGCGCCGGGTGTCATCAGGATGATCTGGGCGATGAAATAGAGCTGCCGCAGCGGCGTCGACGCCTTCTCCGGCTGCATGACGTGGTTCTCGAGCAGGAACTGCACGTCGTTGAGGAACTCGATCGACACCTTGCGGTCGACCCTCACCACGGCGCCGTTGATGTAGATCTTCTCGTTCGGCTTGAGCGAGATCTTCAGGGTGTTTTTCATTGCAGACCGTCCCTGATGATCTGCGAGATCTCGATCAGGCCGTCGAAATTGTTCGAGGTACCCTGGCGGATGTTTTCGGCCTCGCGCAGGACCCACAGGCCGATCGAGATGAGGTTGGCCCGGAGTTCCTTCGGCAGCTCGTTGTCGGGGTTTGCGAGGTCCTCGAGCAGGGTGGTCCAGACCTTGTGCGAGAAATGGATCGCCTCGATCGACTTGAAGGAATCGACCCCCGCGGTCCGGGCTTCGATCAACAGTTCGATCGAGCGATCAAGCACCTGCCGCTCACGATCCTTCGCGTCGGCGATCGAGTCCGTCTGGATGTCGGCGTAGGAGAATTGATACATGCCTGGTCGTGTCCCGAAATGGTCTCGTCCGAATTCAGTTTCAGCTCATGTATTTGAGCAGGCTCAGGTTCTGGATGCGCGCGGTCAGCGCGTAGGCGGTCTCGATCTGCGACACGAGCGCGGAGACGCGCGTGGCGGCCTCGTAAGGGTCGACGCTCTCCATATCGCTGATCGTGGATTCGAAGACGCCGATCTGGGTATCGATGCGCTCTGAAGCGTTGGTCACGCGCTGCTGGGTCACGCCGATCAGCGCCTGCCGGTCGGTGATGTCCGATATGCTCTCTACCGTCAGGGCAAGCGCGCGTCCGGTGACGGCCTTTGTGGCGGCCTCGCTGAAGTTGCCTTGCATGAAGCTGGAAGTGATCGCCGCCACCATTGCGAGCTTGCGCAGGCCCGTGATGTTGGCGCTGACCGAGGTCTCGGCCGTCTCGTTGAGTGCGATGCGCGAGACGATGCCTTCGTCCGTCGCGCTCGACCAGTTGGTCTCCCAGCCCGCGCCCAAGAACTGCGGCTCGACCACGTTGGTAAGGAAGTCCTCCATCTCGGCCGACGTGATGTCGGCGGCGTCGGTGTCTGTCTGGCTGAAGCCGAAATAGGTCTGGAAGGCGGTGTCGAAGGCGGCCCTCGCGGGGGAGGAGGGATCCGAGAAATCGGAGATGGGCCTCACGTCGGTGTTGATGCCCGCGAACAGGTACTGGCCGTTGATGCTGGTGTTCAGCGAAGAGGTCAGCAGGTCCATCATCGCCGCGCCGCCTGCTTGGACAACGCCGCGGTCGGAGGAGCCGGACACGGCCGCCGACAGGGTCGAGCGCAATTCCTCGGCCTGCGCGGTCAGCTGGCCCAGCACGTCCTGCGTCGAGGTCAGCCGCGAGGAGACGAGCGCGTTGGAATCGATGATGCCGTTGAGACGGCTGACGTCGCGGGCGAGCGACACCGTCTCGCTGGTGCGCGAGCCGAGCGCCAGGCCGACGTCGGCGACGCGCAGCGTCGTGCTTTCCTTCTGTGCAGACACGAGGTCGGTCTGCATCTTCATCATCGAATAGCGCAGCGCCTGGCTGATCGCGTTCGAGGAGACATAGGAGGATTTCATCGGCCGTTACCCCACCATCGAAATGAGGTTGGCCAGCATCTCGTCGACGGCCTTGAGCAGGCGGGCGGATGCGTCGTACGAGTGTTCCAGCTCGATCAGGAGCGACATTTCCTGGTCCATGTTCACCCCGGTATCGTTCGACAGCGTCTCGGCCGTGCGCGAGACCAGCGCGCCCTTGGTCTCCTCGGCCGCCGTGGCCTGCTGGCGAAGGTTCTCCAGCCAGCCGATGATGCTGGAGGAGTATTCCATCACGCTGGCGCTGGTGCCGACACCTGCGGATGCGTCGAAGGGGATCGTCTCGTCCAGTTTGCTCGAATAGCCGATCAGCAGGGACGAGAACGATGCGTTCCCGCCGGCGTTCGCGACGTAGTCCGCGCCGTTGGCGCCGCCATCGCGCAGCACGGTCGGATTGCCGCCCTGCCGTGAGTCCATCGCCGCGTTGACCGCGATCGAGCCTGCGATGCCGGGCGACAGCGTGCCGTCCGCGGGCAATGTCGGTCCGCCGCTCCAGGTGAACAGGCCGGCGAGATCCGGATCGGTTCCGGTCTGGTCCGTCTCGGCGAAGGCCATGACGAGCCCGCGCGCGACTTCGTCGAGCTGGGCCTGGACCGCGGGCGCGACCGTGTCGCGGAGCTGCAGGTAGGCGGCGATCTTGCCCGCCGCATTGGTGTCGCCGCCGGTGCCGGCCTGCAGCGGCACGCCGTCGATATAGACGGCGTTGCCCATGGTCGAGGCGTCGTAGCCGGGCTTCGGCTCGAAGGTCACCGTGCGCGGCGTCGTCTCGAACAGGATCGCGCCCGACGAGGTGGTGAGCACCATGTCGTTGTTTTCGCGCGTGATGGTCGAGATCGGCACATATTGCGCGATCTTCTTCAACAGCGCGTCGCGCTGGTCGAGCTGGTCGGAGACGTCGCGGCCGGTCTGCGTGCCGGCCACGACCGCGCTGTTGGCGGTCTGGAAGTCGGCCAGCAAACCGTTCAGTTCGCCGACGGCGACCGAGATCTGCATGTCGGCATTGGTGCGCTGGGCGCTGACGGCCGCCGTGCCATCGTTCAGCGAACGCACCACCTGGCGCGCCGCCTCGATGGCGTTCTCGCCGAGCGAGGCGTTGGCCGGATTGTTCGAATAGAGCTGGATCGCCTCGTAGAGCGATCCGAGCGCGGTCGCGGCCGAGTTTGCGTTGTCGACACCGTTCACCGCCAGCGCCAGCGAATCTATGCTTGTGCGCAGCGTCCCCTGGCCTTCGTAGGAGGAGACCGCGGAGAGGTTGGCGCGGAACAGCGCCTCGTTGGCCGCGCGCTGGATGAGGACGACACGCGCGCCCGGCGCCTCGCTGGAGACGACGGCGTTGCGCCTCACATAGTCCGAATTGCTCGCGTTCGAGATGTTCTGCGAGACGACCGCAGTCTGGCGCGATGTCGACTGAAGCGACTGTTTCGCGATGTTGAGTGCGGTCGTAAGCGACATCCGTCGGCCCTGCCCCCCGGCAGACCTTCAGCTAGCGCTTCAAATTCACAAGGATGTCCATCAGGTCTGCGCCCGTCTGGAAAACCTTGGAATTGGCGGTATAGCTGCGCTGCGCCTCGATCATGCTGGTGAGCTCTTCGGCGATGTCGACGTTGGAATTCTCCAGCGCGCCCGACACCACGGAACCGAACGTGCCGTCCTCGGGGAAGCCGACGAGCACCGAACCGGATTCGTTGCTCGGCCGGTACACGTTGCCCGGCAGCACCGTCAGCATGTCGTCGCTTCGGGTGGTGGCCAGCGGAATGCGGTAGAGCGCCTTGGTCGTGCCGTCGCCGTACTGGGCGTACAGGACGCCGTCGCCATCGATGGTGATCTGCTCGATCGAGCTCGGCGCGTTGCCGTTCGACCAGGAATCGAACAGCGTGTAGTCGGCCTTGAGCTGCGTCGCGTTCTCCAGGTCGATCGTGAACGGCTGGCCGCCCGGGATGGTCAGCGACACCGATGTCGGACTGGTCGAGGTGTAATCGCCCGTGGTCGGGTCGAAGGTCAGCGTCTCGGTTGCAAGCGCCGCCGACGAGTAGGGGAAGCCGCCGTTCGCGCCGGCGTCGGCCTTGTTGTAGACCGCCACTTCCCAGGTGTCGGCGCCCGTCTTGGTGAAGTAGACGTCGAGGACGATCTGGCCGCCGAGGTCGTCATAGACCTGCATCGACGATTTCGCGGTGTATTTGGAGGTTGCCAGGTTGTCCGAGGGCACGTCGCCAGTCGAGAGATCCTCTGCCAGCGCGGGCAGGTTCAGCGACATCGAGCCCTCCGTGGAGGGTGTGGCATTGAGCTCGTTCTGCGACAGGCTCACCGGGACCAGCCCTTCAAAGCCGTTGGTGGTGGCGGTCGGGACGCCGCTCGAAGCGTCGTAGCCCATCAGGATGAAGCCGGCCGCGTTGACGAGTTCGCCCTTGCCGTTGGGCACGAACGATCCCGCGCGGGTCATGAAGGAGTTCCCGGCCGAGTCCTGAACGACGAACATGCCGTTGCCGCTGACCGCGAGGTCGGAGATCGAGGTGGTGTACTGCAGCGCGCCCTGGTCGGTGATGGCATAGCGTATCGAGGTGGTCACGCCACCGGAATTGTAGGCGCCGGGTGTGCTCGGCAGCACCAGGCTGGAAAACTCCGCCTTCGCGCGCTTGTAGCCGTTGGTGCTGGAATTGGCGATGTTGTCGGCGGTTGTCGACAGGCGGTTCGACTGGGCGTTCATGCCCGAGACGCCTGTCCGCATCATTCCGTAAAGACTCATTCCGTTACTCCTCGGATGTGGTGCCGCTGAGGATGAGCCTACAGCCCGGGACTTGCGCGGGGCTGTCGGATCGAGGTCAGGCAGCCTGCGTGGCGAGGCGATAGCCCAGGAAGCGCTTGGATTCGATCGGGTCGAAGCCCATCTTCTCGCGCAGCTTCTTGCGAAGCTTCGAGATGTGGCTCTCGACGACGTTCTCCTCGACGTCTTCGTCAAACACGCCGTAGATCGCGTTGAAGACCTGCGCCTTGGTGACACGGCGGCCGGAATTGGTCGCCAGATATTCCAGGATGCGGCGCTCGCGGCGCGGGAGCGGCAGCGGCGCGCCGTCGATCTCGGGGTCGCGGCCGTCCATGTAGATGCGCATCGGCCCAACTTCGGCATAGCTCGCCTCTTCGGCGCCGCGGCGGCGGATGGCGCAGACGCGGGCGAGAATCTCGCGGATGTGGACAGGCTTGCGGATGACGTCGTCGACGCCGGCCTCGAACAACTTTAGCGTGTTCTCCAGCGAGTGCTGTTCGCTGAGCGCGATCACCGGGGCGGCGGTGCGGTCGCGGATGCGGCGCGGCGAAAGATCGTGCTCGCCGCACTCGCCGATCAGCACCGCGGAAACCGCTTTCAGGTCCGGCTGGGCTGCGGTGTCGATCCACTCGTCGAACTCGCCCGGGAGAAAGCCCGCGCTGGCGACACCTTCACGGCTGAAAAGCGAACTGAATCCGCCTTTTACGAGCTCGCGCTCGTCCACGATAACGATCATTGCCCCGCCCCACGAATCAGAAGCCCCACTTCTGTCAAAAGGGGTAACCCCGGGCCGGAATCGCGAACATCCGTGAATTCTTGTTAACCATAATTAGGGTATCGCCCGCGACCCTTTCGGATGCGGTCGTTAACCAGTCGTTAACCATATTTTCCGGGAACAATCGCCGATTGATTCGAACGGCTTGCCGGAGGTCGTTCGGGAGGTCGAACGGTGCCGTCCGGCTAGATGTAACGTGCGGATGAGCTCCTGTTCGAAGAGGCCGCGGAGGGACCCGATGCCGAGGCGGCGGGATCCCCGGACTGCCGCTGCTGCTCGCGGCGCGAGCCGCCGTCCTGCTCGCGCGCATTACTCGCGCCGCCATCGGCGGCGAAACCCTGCTGGCGCGGCTGGCCCGAGGCATCCGTCTGCGGCTGCACATCCGCGCGGGCGGTGATCTGCACGGTCACGCGATCGACGTCGATGCCGAGCGCGCGCAGCGATTTCGCGATCGTGTCGGCGTCGGAGGCGAGCTGACGCTGGGCGTCGGCCGTCTCCGCCGTCAACTCGACCGAGACCGCGTCGTCCTTGATCTGAAGGTGGGCGGTCACGTTGCCGAGCTCGAGCGGGTTGAGCTGGATCTTCAGCGAATTGACCTGAGCGCTGGCCCCCGGCTGGATATCGCGGAAATAGGCTGCCCATGAGGCGTCGGCGCGGACCGTGGCGATCACGGCAGCCGCCGGCGCGGCGGGGGTGGTGGGCTGGGCCTGCACGGAGACCGCCGTCACCGTAGCGGGCGCAGGACGGACTGCATCGGCCTGGCGCGCGTCGCCGGAAACGGCCGGCTTCGCGTCGTCGCCTGAATCGGCCCGGATCGGCTCCCTCTCGGCCAGTTCCTTTCCGGCCAGTTCCTTCCCGGATTGCGGACGTTCGCTTGCCGGTGCGGACGGCGATCCCCGATGCACTGAGGCGGTATCCGCTGCCTGGGTAGCGCGGGAAGCAGGCACGGACGTTGTGGCCGTGGCGGCAGGTGTGGCTGTGGAGACGCCGCGGCCGGACGTCGCGCGCTCGGAGACCTTGCGGTCGCCGGCATCGCTTCCGGCATCGCGCGGCGCCGACTGTGCCTGAGCAGCGACGTTCACCGCTAGCTTGGCCTGATCCGCTGCGTTGGCGGGAACCGGGCGGGACACATCCCGACGGCCGACGTCATCGCCGTTCGATGTCACGGCCTGTGCCGTGCCGCCCGTGGCAGGGCGGGCAGCGACGTCCGAGGCCGTCCGCACCTGCGCGTTGGTCGCGGTGGCGTGGGCCGTTGTCTTGACGGAGACCGGTCCTGTGCCGGCCGGCGCGGAGCGGGGCGCATGCGAGACAGCGGCATCGTCAGGTTCGGTGATGGTCGACGCTGCCGCGTCGGTGGTTCTGCTTGTCGCCGGTTCGCGCGGAGCAGTCGACGCCGGAATGGCCTTTGCGTCAGCGCCAGCCGCGGCGAAGGGCTCGGCCGCCTCTTCACCCTTCGGCGTTCGCACCGGCGCCGCGGGACGCGCATCGTGCAACGGCAGCCATGTCGCGCCATCCGGCTGCTTCGACAGTGCGTCGGTCGTCACGGCCGTCGTGTCGTGGCTTTCCGGTTCCGTCGCCGGTTCGAGGCTGTTTGTCGTGCCCGACGATTCCGCAGTATCGGTTTCGACCTCATCCGGAACTGTCCGTTTGTCCCCTAGTGAAGCCGGCCTCCCCCTCTCATCGGTGTGCCCGACGGAGCGAATAACGAGGCGGGCATCGGCTTTGGCCGCGTGGACGTCCCCGTCGGGCTTGATCCTGCCATTGGCCCGCGGCGCATCTGCGTCAAAGGCGACGTCAAGATCGGCGACCCGATTGGCCTGCGCGCCCGTATCCTCGTCTATCGACTGCGGAAGCTCCGGCACGGCACCGCCGGCGATGGCGCTCCCATCGCCCGCCTTGGCATTCGTCACGGTGACCATTTCGTCGGAGGAGGAGCGGGTCCCGGTCACCTGCGCGATCGGCGCTTTCGCTCGCTCGACGGTGCGCTGCGGTACTTCCGCATCGCCCGCCGCCGGCTCATCGCCCGTCAAGTTCGCAATCTTCTCGAATGTCTCCGGATGCTGTGACAGTCCCTGCGTCGGTGCGGCTGAGGGTTTGGCCGCCGCCTCCACGCTTTCTGACTTCGCTCTCTCGACGGTGCGCTGCGGAACGTTTGCATCTCCCGCCGGCTTATCGGCCGTCGAGCTTGCGATCTTCTCGAATGTCTCCGGATGGTGTGTCAGTCCCTGTGTCGGCGCGGGCGAGGGCTTGACCGCCGCCTGCGCGGTCTCCGGCTTCGCTCGCTCGGCGACAGGCTGCGGAACCTCGCCCACACCCTCCGCCGGCTTATCTGCCGCCAGGCTCGCGATCTTCTCGAACGCGTCCAGCCGCTGCGCCAGGCCCTGCATCGGCGAAGGCGAAGATGGAGTGGCGGGCGCGCGGACGGCCGGGCTGCCGTGCCGCTCGGCGCCGGATGCACGGACGGCGTCCTGAAAGCCGGGGTGGCCGCCTTTCGATCCGTCCTTGCGGGCCTGCTGGCGCGGTTCGGCGAGCGCCAGTTTGGACGCGGACACGAGACTGGTCATTTGGCCCCTTCGAGCATCTTGTCGATTTCCTCCAGCTTGCGCCGCGTCTCGCTGACGAGGGGCAAGGACTCTTCCGCCGAGGCGCTGGCATCGACGGGCAGGGCGGGCGGGTCCGGCCGCCGGTCGACGCGTTGCACGGCCAATGGCGGCGGCTCGGCGGAGGCCTGCGCCGGGCGCGCGGCGGCGATGTCCATCGCCTGCGGCGGCTCCGGCTGTTCAGGCGCCGGCGCATGCGCGACGGGCTGCGGCTCTGGGTCAGGCTCGGCCGCCGCGACCGGCGCCGGCGGGGCCGGATCGTTCGGCGAGGTCATGATGCCGGTGGCGACGGAGATCGCCGCGTCCAGCAATTGCCGGTCGGGTCCCGCCAGCTTGTCGCGGTCGATCGACCTCAGCCGTTCGAGGATTTCCGGCCCTTTCTCCGACGCGATCTCCGACAGGCTCGAATAGAGCAGCGCGCGCGGATCGTCCTCGCCGGCGGCGACGCTTTCGAAGTCTGCCGCCTTCTTCGCGGCGAAATCGGAAAGCTCGCGCAGGCCCTCGATCGCGGCGGTGCGGGCGAGCCGCAGATAGATCACCTTCTGGTGCTCCCGGCTCATCTCCGCGATGGTGCTCTCGATCACGTGCAGGTCGAGCGAGGCGTAGAGGGCGACGATGCCCTTCACCAGTTCGTCCGCATATTGCGTCGCATAGGGCGAGCGCAGGAACCGGCGCACATACTGGCTGGAGGCGCGCAGGAAGCGCTCGGTGTCGCCGAGCCGGGCGGCGAGAGGCAGCGAGCGGCGCAGCGCCGCCTCCTCCACCAGGGTCCCCGGCGCCAGCAGCCGGGCGGTGTCGAGCAGGGCGATCGCCGGCTTGGGCTCGTCGGCCGCGGTCATCGAGCCCTTGATCAAGGCGAGGAACGATCCGAGGTCGCTGTTGAGCGTGCGCGGGTCGATCGACTGCAACGTCGTGATGGCCGATTTCGCATCGCCGCGGATGTAGAAGCGCACTCCATCCGTGAGCGGTTTTGTCGCCTCGTCGGGCTTGAGCCGCGCGATGGCGACGTCGACGGTGACCGGATTGCCGCCGCTCATGGCATAGATCAGCAGCGCCTCGATATTCTTGCGCTCGCGGAAGTCGTCGGGGCCTGCCTCCCGCAGCTTCTTGTCGATCATCTGCAGGATCTTCTGCTGCATCGGCAGGGCGGCGTGGTCACCGCCCGCAATACGGTCCTGCACGAGCTGGAGGGAGCGGACCATCTGGAACGTGTCCAGCGCGGCATCCGCCGGCCCGGTCGCGAAGGCCGCGGCCGAGAGCGAAGCGCCGAACGCCATGGCCCGGCACAGCCGCTTCATCCGGCGGCCTCCAGCAGGATCTCGATGCGGCGGTTGGAGGCCGCGAGCGGATCGGACTGGACCTTGAGCTTGCGGTCGGCAAAGCCCGCCACTTCATTCAGGCGCTTCTCGTCCAGGCCGGAGCGCACCAGCATGTAATAGGCGGAATGGGCGCGCGCGGTGGAGAGCCGCCAGTTGTCATACTGTCCGCCGGCGAAGGGACGGCCGTCGGTGTGGCCGTAGATGTGCAGGCTGCCGCTGCGCTCCGAAAGGATCTTGCCGATCTTCTCCATCGCCAGCACGAGATCGCGCCGGGGCACGGCGGAACCGATCTCGAACATGCCGAAGTCGAGCTGGTCGGTGACGGAGATCATCACGCCCTGCGGCGTCGCCTCGACGGTCAGGCCCTCGGCGAGCTTGCCGTTCGCGCCGAGCGCCTGCGCAATCTCCTTGCGGATTTCGGCGGCCTGTTTCTCGACCGCCTCGGATGGCTTGGCAGGATCGACAGGTTCCGCGGGCGCGCGTTCGGCCTGCGCGGCCGGCGTCTCGGCTTGGGCGCCCTTCGCGCCCTCCGGCGTCTTCTCGTCGCCCGCTTCCGACAACGTGTTGTCCTCGGTGGGTGGCGAGTCCACGCCCGGGATGATCTGCTGCGACCAGAAGTCGGGCGCGAACGGGTCGCGGAAGGATTCTCCACCGGAGGCCCCTGTCGCGGGACCGGAAAGCTGTGCGCCGCCTTCGCCCTTCTCGCTCAGGTTCTGCAGGTTCCCGGTCTCCGCCGCGATTTCGGCGAGCACCGCATAGGGGTTCGAGAACAGGTGTTCGTCGGTGTATTTCTCGGCGTCGGCCGATTCGCTCGCGCTCTCCTGCTTCATGTTGCCGGTCTCGGCCGCGCCGACGCCAGCGATCGACGCCGCCGGGTCCGTTTCGCTCTGGGCCTGGGTCTGGGCGGCGGTGGAGCCTTGCCCTTCCTCGTCGAGCCCGCGCCGGCTGGCGTTCTTGTCGGTCAGCTTGATCGGGTTGAAATAGCTGGCGACGGCAGCCTTGGTCTCCTCGTTGGCGGCGTTGATCAGCCACATCACCAGGAAGAAGCACATCATCGCCGTCATGAAGTCGGCAAAGGCGATCTTCCACGCGCCGCCATGGTGGTCGTCGTGGTCGTCATGCCCGCCGTGGCGGATGATCAGGATCTCTTGATGCGGTTCCGCGTGATTGGCAGTGCTCAACCGACTGCTCCCGTGAGTGCGGACGACCATTCGCCGAGCCTGGTCTCAAACAGCGTCTCGTCCAGCGAGACGGTCAGGTCGCAGGCGTCTGTCTCGACGAATTCGAGATGGCGCGCATGGTCTCCCATCGCCGCCGCGAAGGGCATGAACAGGGATTGCGGCCCGCTGACCCGCACGCGGATCGCGTCGGCGTCACCGACCGCGTTGCTGACGGCAGCCGCGAGTGCCGCCACCGCGCGGTCGCGCACCTTCTCGTCGACGATCTGTCCCAGGATCCGCGCGCAGATCGAGGTCGCTTCCTCGATCGCCCTGCGCTCCAGCTCGGAAAGTGCGGCGGCCGCCTTCGAGGCCAGCTCGACCGAGAGCGTGGTGCGCAGCGCCGCCATCTCCTCCTCGTGCCGGGCGCGATCCTCCGCCGCGCGCTCCTCGTAAAGCGCCTCGAGCCGCTGCGCGGCATCGGCCTCGGCCTTCGCGACGGCCTCGGCGACGATCCTGTCGACGTCGACCGGTTCGGGTTCCGGTTGCGGGGCAGGGCGGACCAGCTCGACGCGGGAGGGAACCGCCGCGACCGGCGCCGGGCGCGGGGGCGGGGGCGCGAAGTCGGGCAGGTAATCGGCGATCGCCAGTGCCATCAGCTCGCCTCCTGATGCGCCCATTTGCGCAGGATCTGCGCCGTGCGCTCTTCGTTCAGCTCAAGCATCCGCGCGAGGCGGTCCTGCGGGGCGGGTTTCAGCTTGTTGCGCAGCTCGTCGATCGGATTGACGTTGGAGCGCGCCAGCTGGGCGGTCGTCGCCTCGCCTTCTCCGCCCGGTGCGCCGCCGCCGGCGGCGATCTGCAGATTGTCCGCAGCGCCCGGAAGCGAGCGCTGGATCTCGTCGAAGCTGGGGGCTGCGGCCGGTCCCGCCTGGAGCGCGGCGGTGAGCGGGCGCAGGCCGAACCACACCACCAGGAAGACGACGAGCACGAAGGCGCCCGAATTGATGATCGTGCCGGTGTGGCGACCGGCCGTCTCGAGGAAGCTCGGCCCGCTGATCGCCTCGCCGTCGATGCCGTCGATGAACTCGACCGCGTTGACGCTGATCGCGTCACCGCGGCTTTCGGTCAGGCCGGCGGCCGTCGCGACCATCTCGCGGATGGCGGCAAGGCGCTCCTGCACCTTCTCCGGCGTCGCCCCTTCGCCGAGCACGGCCTTGATGCGGGCCTCGTTGACCACGACCGCGATCGACAGGCGCGTCACCGAATAGCCGTTGCTGACGGTCGCGATGCGCTTCGAGTTGATCTCGTAATTGGTGATCTCTTCCTTGCGGTCGTTCTTCTCGCTCGATGTCGGACCGCCCGCGCCGGGTGCGCCTTCGTTGGGCAGATTCTGGTCGACCGAGGTGGGAGTGGTCGACTGGCTCTGGTTGTTCTGGTTGTTTTCCTTGACCACCTGGATCGACCGCTCGACGCGGGATTCCGGATCGAAGATCGTCTCCTCGATCTGCTTGCTGTCGGTGTTCACGACCGCGTTGACGCTGGTGCGGAAGTTGTCCGGCCCGAGATAGGGCGACAGCGCCCGGTGGATCGAGTCTTGGATCTGGTTCTCGACCGTGCGCTCCACCCCCATCGAGCGGGTCGCGGTGTTGTTGGCCGGGTCGTCGCCGGCGGCGAGCAGGGTTCCATCGGAATCGAGGATCGTCACGTTCTCGGCCGCCAGCCCCGGCACGGCCGCCGCGACGAGGTAGCGGATCGAGGCAGCGCTGCGGGAAGCGTCGAGGCCGGCGGTGCGGATCACCACCGAGGCCGACGGCTGGCGCTGCGCCTGGCGGAAATTGCCCTGTTCGCCGGTGACGATGTGGACGCGCGCGGCCTTGATGCCGGCGATCGACTGGATGGTGCGGGCGATCTCGCCTTCCAGCGCGCGGACCTTGGTCACTTCCTGCATGAAGGAGGTCAGGCCGAGCGAGCCGACATTGTCGAACAGCTCGTAGCCGGCATTCGTGCTGGTCGGCAGGCCTTTTTCCGCGAGCAGCATGCGCGCCTGCCCGGTGCGGCCTACGGGCACCATCACCGACGTCCCGTCCGAAGAGACGTCGAAGGGAATGCCGACCTCGCCGAGCACGATGCCGATCTGGTTGACGTCGGAGCGGTCGAGGCCGACATAGAGCGTTTCGAAGGACGGGCGGTTGAGCCACAGCGAACCGACCACGATCACCGACACCACAAGGGCCGCGACTGCGCCCATGATCGACAGCCGTCGGCCACCCATGGCTTGGAGGTTGTCGATGATTCGCTGGATCTGTTCAGGCACGGATTTTGGGCTCCCCGGAACACCGTCTGGAGGCAGCCTAGAGATCGAAGCTTGTGCGAAAATTGAAAGGCCGCGTTCGAGACGCGGCCTTTTGAAATCAGTTTGGTAAGTAGCGATTTTCGATTGCTACTTGAAGAGAGACAGAACGTTCTGCGCGTTGCTGTTGGCGATCGAGAGCGCCTGGATGCCGAGCTGCTGCTGCACCTGCAGGGCCTGCAGTCGCGTCGACTCCTCGTTCATGTCCGCGTCGACCAGCTGGCCGACGCCGCGCTCGATCGAGTCCATCAGGCTTGCGGTGAAGCTCTGCTGCATGTCGATGCGGGTCTTGGCGGCACCGATGACGGTCGCCGCGTCGGTCAGGTCCGCGAGCGTCTGGTCGGCGACCGTCAGCATCTGCTCGATCTGGGTGTCGAGGAAGCCTTCGACGGTGAGCGTGTAGACGGAGTAGCCGTCGGTCGCGTTGTAGGTTCCGGCCACGGCCACGGTGGCGCTGTCGTCGCGCAGGCCGGTGGTGCTGGACCGCAATCCCTCGACGATCCCCTGGTTCTCGGCGGTGGTCGCCGCGGCATCGAAGAGCTTGATGGACTGGACGTTGATGTCGATGGTGCCGAGCGTGACGTCGCCGGCCGAGCTGCGGTTGAAGGCGGCGACGATCTTGGCGTCGGCATGTTCGCCGTCGGCCGGGTTGCCGTTGGCGACGCTCGAGTCGACCGACAGCCAGTTGGCGCCGCTGAAGGTCGCCGCGTCGGCGGCGAATTTCAGCTGCTTCTGAAGTTCCGTGATCTCGGACTGGATCTTCGCCTTGTCGCTCTCCGACGCGCCGATCGCCGACACCAGCTTCTGCTTGATGTCGTCGACGAGCCCCACCACGCTGTTGATAGCGGTGTAGGCGGTGTCGATGCGGCTGGCGCCCAGGCCCAGGGAGTCCTGGATGGAGGAGAGCGCCTTGTTGTCCGATTTCATCGTGGTCGCGATCGACCAGTAGGCCGCGTTGTCCGCCGCCTCGGCGACCCGGAGACCCGTCGAGATGCGCGACTGGGTGGTTTCCAGGGCCTTGTTGGTGGCCTGCAACGACTGAAGCGCCGTCATGGCGGACGCGTTGGTCAGAATTGATGTCACCTCTAAGCCCCCTTAAAAATCCACTACGCTGTCGGCTACGGTTAATCATTGGTAGTGGCTTATGGTTAACGCCCGGTTAAGCGCGGAAAACCAACGTTTTTCAGGGGTGTGGGACGCGCGGAAGCGCCCGCGGAAGCTGTAATAGCCCAGCGGTTTCAAGGTGATTCGTGGTGTGGGAAGAGGGGGCGTGGGGCGGCGCGGAAACGGAATTATTCCGGAAAGGCAAAGGCCGCGCTCCTTGCGGAGCGCGGCCCGTGTTCAGAACAGTCGCTGTTCGGCTTAGCGGAAGAGCGAGAGGATGTTCTGCGAGTTGGAGTTGGCGATCGACAGCGCCTGGATGCCGAGCTGCTGCTGGGTCTGCAGGGCAGACAGGCGAGCCGATTCGGCGTTCATGTCGGCATCGACGAGCTGGCCGACGCCGCGCTCGATCGAGTCCTTGAGGGCCGAGACGAACTCGGTCTGCATGTCGACGCGGGTCTTGGCCGCACCCAGGTTCGACGCGCCGGTCGCCATGGAGCTCAGTGCCGTCTCGACGTCGGCCAGGAAGCCTTCGATCGTGGTGTCGTCGGCGCCGGTCACATCGATCGCCATCGTGTCGTCGAGCAGGCCGCCGTCGGTGCCGTCGGCGGCGAACAGGACCACGTTCGACAGGTCGACCGAGATGCGGTTGACGGTCGTCGTGCCGTCGCTGGCGCGGTCATAGGAGGCGACGATCTGCAGCGGCGTTGCGCTGTCGTCGTTGGCGAGCAGGTTCGAACCGGCATAGTTCGCGGCAAGCGCCGTGCTCTTCAGCTGCTCCTGCAGCTGGCCGATTTCGGTCTGGATCTTGGCCTTGTCCTCGTCCGAGGCGCCGAGCGCAGACACCAGCTTCTGCTTGATGTCGTCCACGACCTCGATCGCCTTGTTCATGCCGGTATAGGCGGTGTCGATCTTGGCGGAGCCGAGACCGAGCGCGTCCTTGACGGACGAGAACGCCTTGTTGTCGGAGCGCATGGTCGTGGCGATCGACCAGTAGGCGGCGTTGTCGGATGCTTCGGCGACGCGATAGCCCGTCGAAATGCGCGACTGGGTGGTGTCGAGAGCCTTGTTGGTCGCAGCCAGAGACTGCAGCGCAAGCATGGCGGAGGAATTGGTATTGATACTGGACATGGGAATACGCCCCTAGACTTGTTACAAACAGGGACATACCGGGCTTTACCGGTATGACGGGGCGGCATCATGCCTGGGATCGTCGTTGCGATGATCAGTCCGTCATGCGTGGGACCGTCATAGCGCCCGCTCCTCTACCAAACCGGTAAGGAGCATGGTTAATAATTAGGAAAACGATCGCACGAGGCTGCCGACGAGCAGATTCCAGCCGTCGATCAGCACGAAGAACAGGATCTTGAACGGCAGCGAGATCACCGTCGGCGGCAGCATCATCATGCCCATCGACATGGTGATGGTGGCGACGATCAGGTCGATCACCAGGAAGGGCAGCACGATCAGGAAGCCGATCTCGAAGCCGCGGCGGATCTCCGAGATCATGAAGGCGGGGACGAGGATTCGCAGGTCCACCGCCTGGCCCTCGACCACGTTCTGGCCGCGCTCTCGGGCGAGGTCGGCGAAGAGGTCGAAATCCTTCTCCCGCACATTGTCGAGCATGAAAGCCCGGAAGGGCTCGGCGATGCGCTCAAAGGCTTGCTGCTCGTTGATCTCGTTGTTCATCAGCGGCCTGACGCCGTCCTGCCATGCCCGGTCGAAGGTCGGCGCCATGACGTAGAAGGTCATGAACAGCGCCAGGCTGATCAGGATGAAGTTGGCCGGCGTCGTCTGCAGGCCGATGCCGGTGCGCAGGATCGAGAAGGCGATGACGAAGCGCGTGAAGCTCGTCACCATGATCAGGATGCCCGGCGCAACCGAAAGGACGGTCAGCAGGCCGAAGAGCTGGATGATCGTGCCGACGGTCTGCCCGTCCGCGCCGCGCGTGATCTGGCCGAGGTCGATCGTCTGCGCGGCGGCTCCGGCGGTGAGCATCGCAAGGGCGGCGAGGGTGACGGCGGCTCGTTTCATTCGAAGACGATGGTCCTGATGAGAACCGACGACATCTTCCCTTCGCTGCGGATGCGGGCGCGCTCGTCCATGTCGTCCTTGAGGTGGAGGAAGCCGCTGGCTCCCTCGACCTGGTGCAGCTTCACGGTGCGCAGATAGGCGAGGATGTCCTGGTGCACGGCATCGGCGACGGTCGGATCCGGCTCGCCCTCGAAGACGCCTGCCAGCTCCACCCGGATCCAGGTGTCGGTTGGCGCGGCAAGGTTGGTGGTGATCGCCGGCAGATTGTAGATGCCGCGCTTCAGGTCGGCTGCTGCCAGGTCCTCCGGTGCTGCGGCGCCGTGATCGGCTTCCTTCTTGGCCCCATGACCGTCCTCGGCTGCCGCGGCGCTCTCCTCGGGAGTCGTCTCGCCCTTCAGCATGCCGCCGGAAAAATAGCCCGCGCCGGCCGCGACCAGCGTCAGCACGAGCAGCACCGCCAGCTGGACGACCAGCGAAGGCCCCTTGGACGGGGCGCCTTCCTGCGGTGCGGGGAGTGCGGCGGCCTTGGCCATGATCTCTTCCTAGAAAGGCATGACCTGGTCGAGGATCTGGTGCCCGTAGGGCGGCTGCTGCACTTCGGTCAGACGGCCGCGGCCGCCATAGGAGATGCGCGCCTCAGCGATCCGCTCGTAGGAAATCGTGTTGTTCGCTCCGATGTCGGCGGGCCTGACGATGCCGGCGATCGTCAGCACGCGCAGCTCGGCATTGACGCGCACCTCCTGGGTGCCGCTGACGATCAGGTTGCCATTCGGCAGCACGTCGGTGACGACGGCGGCGACCGACAGGCTCAGCGCCTCGGACCGGGCCGTCTGGCCGTTTCCGGTGCTGGACGAGGTGGAGCCGATGTCGAAGCCGGCATCCGCCGCCTGTCCGGCGCCATTGATATTGTAGTCGCCCGAGATGCCGAAGTTGCGCGAGGCGGAGCGCTTGCGCTCGGACTCGTTGGAGAACTTGGCCTTGTCGTTGATCGCGATGTAGACGGTCAGCACGTCACCCACCGACAGCGCGCGCGCGTCGGTGAACAGGTTGCTCTGGCGGTCGTCCCACAGCGAGTTGCGCGCCACCGGCTTCGCGGGCGCTTTGGGATAATAGTAGTTCGAGCGCGGATTGGCATCGAGCCCGGTGCCCACTGCCGACATGACCGGGGGCTTGCCCACCTCGGCCAGGTTAGCGCCGCAGCCGGCCAGTCCGAAAGCAAGCGCGCCCGTCAGGAGAATATGCTTCATGTCGGGTCTTCCTTTCGCGCCGCGCTCGACATGATGCTGGTCAGCTTCGCGGCCGTGGCGCGTTCCATCTCGTTCATGATCTGGCCCGACTGCTTGACCTGCAGCTTGAGCATGATGGCCGCGGCGAGCTTGGGGTCCATCTCGGCCAGCCGTTCGGCGGCGGCGTCCGGGCGCATGCGCGCATAGATCGAGACGACGTTCTCCGTCGCCTTGTCCATGAACTCCTGGCGCAGCTTCATCCACTTCTCGTATTCGGCGCGCTTTTCCTCGAGCTGCTTCACACGCTGGTCGATGTCGGCCTTCAGCGCCTCCAGCTCGCGTGTCTGGATGGCGTAGCGGCGGTCGCGCGCGGCATCCGCGATATTGCCGCAGAACTTCTCGATCTCCTCGGCCGAGTTGAAGGTCTGCGTCGTCTGGTCCTGCGTCGCGCCGGGCACGCCCGAGAGGGCAACCGCGATCGCCGCGCAGGCGAGCACGGCCGCTGCCAGCTTCGGAACCCTGATCTCGATCGTTCGCGCGTTCATCCCTGCATCCCTATTGCAGCACCAGGTCGGCCTGGAGCGCGCCGGCCGATTTGATGCCCTGGAGAATAGCGATGATGCCGTCCGGCTTGACGCCGATGCGGTTGAGGCCGGCGACCAGCGTCTCCAGGTCCGGCCCGTCGAGCGTGGCGACGTCGCCGCCCTCCTGGGTGGCGTCGATCGTGGTCGACGGCTCCACCGCGGTCTCGCCGTTGGAGAACGGCTCCGGCTGGACGACCGTCGGCATCTCGGTGATGCGCACGGTGAGCGCGCCGTAGCTGATCGCGACCTTGGAGATCTTCACCGCCTGGCCGATCACGATCGTGCCGGTGCGCTCGTCGATGACCACCTTGGCCGGCGAATCCGTCGCGACGAGGATGTTCTCCAGTTCGGCGACGAAGCGGGCCGAGGACATGTTGTCCGGCCGCTTGATCATGACGGTGCGGGCGTCCTGTTCGCTGGCGACGCGCTTGCCGAAGCGGTTCATGCCGTATTCGTTGATCGCGTCGGTGATGCGTATCGCGGTCGAGAAGTCGGGATTGCGCAGTTGCAGCGTCAGCACCGCGTCCTCGCGGAACTGCGACGGCACCTCGCGCTCGACGATCGCGCCGCCGGGCACGCGGCCCGAGGTGGGCACACCTTTCGAGACCGTTTCCGCCTGGCCCTGCGCGGCGAAGCCGGAGACGATCACCGGTCCCTGCGCGACGGCGTAGATCTCGCCGTCCGGCGCGCGCAGCGGCGTCATCACCAGCGTGCCGCCGGTGAGCGAGGTCGCGTCGCCGAGCGAGGAGACGGTCACGTCGATGCGGGCGCCCGACTGGACGAAGGCGGGCATGTTCGCCGTGACGATGACGGCGGCGACGTTCTTGGCGCGCGCCTGGCCGCCCTGCAGCGAGATGCCGAGGTTCTGCAGCATGGCGCGGATCGACTGGTCGGTGAAGGGCGCGCTGCGCAGGTTGTCGCCCGAGCCCTGCAGGCCGATGACGAGGCCGTAGCCGATCAGCTGGTTGTCGCGCGAGCTCTGCAGCGTCGCGATGTCCTTGATGCGCGACGGCGCGCCGAGCGAGGGCAGCGACGACGGGCCGCCATTGGCGGAGAAGCGCACGGTCTTCGCCGCCGGCGTGTCGTGGATGTATCCGCCGCCGCCATAGACCGCGGGTGCGCCGGTGCCGGGCCCGATCACGATCGGCTCCGCCAGGTCCGCCGAAGCGGCCGGCGCCGCGAGCTGGGCGGCGAACAGGAGGGCGAGGAGGACGCGTCTCATCCGCCGACCCTGACCGTGCCGTCGGCCATGACGATGCCGGTGAAGATCTTGCCGCTGTCGGCGTTGCGAAGGCGCAGCACGTCGCCGAGGCTGCCGGGCTGGAGCGGGACCGCGGTCGCCTGGATCGTCAGGCCGCCCTGCTTGAACACGACCGTCACCGGCTCTCCCGCCTCGACGATATAGGGATCGCGCAGCGAGCTGACCGGGATGAGCTTGCCCGGCAGGAGGGTGCGTTTCGCCACCTTGCCGTCGGCCTGGTCGACGTCCTGCACGAAAGGCGCGGTGGTGCGCGCACTGGGCCGCAGCGCCACCTGGTCCAGCGTGTCGGCGGTCACGGTCTCGCCCGGATAGACAATGCGCGTGACGACGACCGCCATTTCCGCGGCAGGTGCTGCCGACAGCCACAGCGTGGCCGCCATGGCACTTGCGAGAAATGTCGCCAGCCGCCGCATCGTTCTCACCGCTGCGAGATGGTGGCGGCCATCTCCTCGGCGGCCTTGATGACCTTGGAGTTCATCTCGTAGGCGCGCTGGGCCGAGATCATGTCGGTGATCTCCTTCACCGGGTCGACGTTGGAGTTCTCGAGATAGCCCTGCTCGATCGTGCCGAAGCCCGGATCGCCGGCGACGCCGACGACGGCCGGGCCGGACGCCTCGGTCTCGGCGAACAGGTTGTCGCCGAGCGGCGTAAGCCCCGCTTCGTTGGCGAAGGTCGCGAGCGTCAGCTGACCCAGCTCCTGCAGCGCGGTCTGGCCGTCGATGCGGGCGAAGACCTGTCCGGACTTGTTGACGATCACTTCGGTCGCGTCGGCCGGCACGGTGATCGCCGGCATCACCGCATTGCCGTCGATGGTGACGAGCTGCCCCGTTGCATTGGTATTGAAGGCGCCGGCGCGGGTGTAGAAGGTCTCGCCGTTCGGGCCCTCGATCTGGAACATGCCGGCCCCGACCAGCGCGAGATCGTATTTGTTGCCCGTGCTGGTGAGCGAACCCTGGACGTGCAGGTTGCGCACAGCCGAAGTCTTCACGCCAAGGCCGATATGCGCGCCTTCCGGCACGACGGAGGCGTTCGCCTGGTTGGGCACGCCGGCCAATCGCTCGACCTGGTAGAGCAGGTCCGAGAATTCGGCGCGGGCGCGCTTGAAGCCGGTCGTGTTGATGTTGGCGATGTTGTTCGCGATGACCTCGAGATTGGTCTGCTGGGCGTTCATGCCCGTCGCGGCGATGGCGAGTGCTCTCATGATACTATGTCCTCAGATCGCCATGCGGCTGACTTCGAGATAGGCGGTGACAATCTTGTCGCGGATGGCGATCGCCGCCTGGAGCGAGCGCTCGGCGCTCATGACCGAATCCACCACCTCGCGGGCGGTCACGTCGCCGCCCTGCAGCGCCTTCATGGACACCTGGTCCGCGCTCTGGAGGGTGGTCACGGTGTTGCTCGCCGCGTTGGAGAGTGCTTTTGCGAGCGAAGCGCCGAAGTCCGCCCCCGTTGCCGCTTCGCCCGCGCCGGACAGGTTCTCGAGGAGGCTGCGCGCGCCGATGCTGCCTACGGGGGAAATGCCGCCGATCATGACTGGCTCCTCAACAGGTCGATGGTCATCGAGATGAGCTCGCGCGCCTGCTTGATGGTCTGGAGGTTCGCCTCGTAGGACCGGTTCGCCTCGCGCATGTCGGCCATCTCGACCAGCATGTTGACGTTGGGCATCTTGACGTAGCCGTTCTCGTCGGCCGCCTGGTGCCCGGGCATGTATTCGGTCGGGAACTCGGCCGGATCGGTCGAGCGCGATGCCACGCTGACGAAGGAGACGCCGCTCTGCCGGTCGACGAGCGAGCCGAAGGAGATGGTCTTGCGCGTATAGGGGTCTTCCTGCGCGCTGTTGGCGGTCGACTGCGCGTTCGCCATGTTCTCGGCCACGACGCGGAGCCGCTCCGACTGGGCGGTGAGCCCGGAGGCTGCGACACGGAGCGAGGTTGTCAGCGGATCCATCTGTCCCTCACTTCGCCGTCATCATGAACATGCGGTGGAAGGACTTTACGATCGCGGTGTTCAGTTCGAACGCCTGGCGGACTTCGTTCGACTTGATCAGCTCGTCCTCGACCTGCACCGTGTTGCCGGAGGGAAGCCTCGATGTCTGGGCGCGTGCCTGCGTGCCGAACGTGGCGTCGGAGCCGCCGATCGGGATATGGCCCGGGCTGGTGACCGAGACGGCGGAAGTCGAGTTCTTCAGCACCTTCTCGAAGGAGGTGACGTCGACGGCGCGATAGCCCGGCGTGTTGGCATTCGCGATGTTGCTGGTCAGCGCCGCCTGGCGGGCCGACAGCCAGTCCGCCTGGAAGGAGGCGAGCTGGAACAGTTGCACTGACTGAACCATCAACGGTTCCTTGCGACGTTTCTCTGGCGAGTGAAACGACGATAGGGACCGTGACTTGCGCGGACCTTGCGGGGGAGGGGAGGTGCGGCGGGGCTAGTTGGCGATTTCGAGCACGCGGTCGGCCGTCGTCACCAGCACCCAGTGGCCGTCGCGCTTCTCGATCTTGGCCACGCGGCTGTTGTCGGGCAGGAGCGAGCCGCGCTGCACGACGTAGAGACCCTGGTCGTCCTGGATCATTGCGCGCCCGTTGGCGACGTGGACGAGTTCGAATTCGGGCGTGGCGACCGGGAAGGGCTGGTCGGCGATCCGCGGAAGGTCCTTTTCCTCTTCCTCGGCGGGCGTGGTGCCCGTCGTGAAGGTGTCGAGGTCGGTCTCCCGGTTGTCCTTCGTCGCCGTCTCCGAAGCGATGCGGTTGGCAGCGATCCCGCTGCGGGGCGAGGGACCGCTCGAAGGAATGTTCTCCAGCTTCACCGCGCGGATGCCGAACTGGTCCTGGTTCAGGAACACGTACCAGGGAAAGAAGGCGCAGAAGCCGGCCAGCACAGTGCCCGATGCGAACAGAAGGATGTCGTCGCGCGAATAGCTGCTGGACAGGCCGAGCCGCGTGCGCCAGCCGGCGGCCTTCGCCGGCGCCGCGCCCTTGCGGGGCTCCGGTGCACTGGGCGTTTTCAGCCGTTTCGACCTGTCGCGTTTCCACCAGCCCTTTTTCGGCTCGCCGACCGGGGCCACGATGGGAATGTCCTTCCACTCAGGCAGCTTGCTGGCCATTCTGCGCCTCCCTTGCCTTGAGGTGACGTGCGAGGTCCGCGAACGGATCCTTGGTGCGCGGGTCGCCGGGCGACTGGCCGAGCGCTTCGTAGATCAGCGGCACCTGGCGGACCGCGAGGTCAAGCTCCGGGTCGGAGCCCGGCGCATAGGCGCCGAGCAGGCGGATGTCCCGCGTCTCCTCGAAGCGCGAGATCATCGCCTTGAGGCGGGCGACCAGCGTCTTCTCGTCGCCGCTCCAGGCGCGTCCCGACAGGCGGGAGATCGAGGCGAGGGGGTTGACCGCCGGGAACCGGCCCTGCTCGGCGATCTGGCGGTCCAGCACCACGTGGCCGTCGAGGATGCCGCGCACGCTGTCGGCGATCGGGTCGTTGTGATCGTCGCCGTCGACCAGCACGGAAATGATCGCGGTGATCGAGCCCGTCTCGCCCGCCGTGCCGGGGCCGGCGCGCTCCAGCAGCTTCGGCAGCTCGGTGAACACCGAGGCCGGATAGCCGCGTGCGATCGGCGGCTCGCCGGCGGCGGTCGCGACCTCGCGCAGCGCATGCGCGAAGCGGGTGACGGAATCGACGATCAGCAGCACCCGGTCGCCGCGGTCGCGGAAATATTCGGCGACGCTCATCGCGGTCGCCGGCGCGCGGCGGCGCATCATCGCGCTCTCGTCGCTGGTCGAGACCACCGCCACGGTCTTCGCCATGTTCTTCGGCCCGACCGTGTCCTCGAGGAATTCGCGTACCTCGCGGCCGCGTTCGCCCACCAGCGAGATGACGGCCGTGTCGAAGGAATCCGCCGCCGCCAGCATGGCGAGCAGCGTCGACTTGCCGACGCCGGAGCCGGCGAAGACGCCCATGCGCTGGCCGAAGCAGAGCGGGGTGAAGATGTCGATCACCCGCACGCCCGTCTTGAAGGCGGCTTCGACGCGCTGGCGGCTCATCGCGCTCACCGCATGTCCGCCGCCCGCCTCTTCGCCATGGCCGACGGGCGGGCCGCCGTCGATCGGATGGCCGAGCGCGTTGACGACGCGGCCGCGCCACGTATGGTCGGGCCGCACCGCAAGCGGGCCGCTGTTGAACACCGGCGTGTCGATGGCAAGGTCAGCTGTCGTCTCGAAGGGTGAGACAAGCACGTCGTCCGGCGTGACGCGCACGATCTCGCCGGCGCGCCGCCCCTTTGGCCCCTCATGCTCGACCACGTCGCCGATACAGGCCTTCCGCGACAGGCCGCGCACCCGGTAATGCGTCGCCGAGACCTCGACCACGCGGCCCCCCGTGCGCACGAGCGCGTCTGACGTGCCAAAGCGCGCCATGGCGCGTTCGAGTGCCGCGAGCCGGTTCTGTCCGGAGATGGCGGAGGTGTCCGAGGTCACCGTTCAGGCCTCAGCGGCTGCCAAGCGTCTTGACGGCGTCGGAGAAGGTCTGCTCGGTCTGCTTGATCGCCGAGCCCGCGCTCTCGAAGGCGCGCTGCACCATGATCAGCCGGGTCATCTCCATGACGGGATTGACGTTGGAATCCTCGACATAGCCCTGCAGCACGCCGGTGTCGGCGCGGTCGACCACCGGCTGTTGCGTGCCGTTGGCGATGACGCCCGAATTGCCGTAGCGGGTGAAGTTCTCGCCCGGGTCGAAGCTGAACAGGCCGAAGGCGCCGACCTGCTGGCCGTTCTGGCGGATGAAGCCGTCGGAGCTGACCATCGGCGCGCCGGCGGCGGGATCGAGCTGTAGCGGCGTTCCGGCTGCGTCAAGCACCGGATAGCCCTCGACCGAGACGATCTGGCCGGTCTGGAGCATGGAGAAACGCCCGTCGCGCGTCATCACTTGGCCGGCGGGCGTGGCGAGCGCGAACCAGGCGTCGCCGCGCACCGCGAGGTCGAACGGGTTTTCCGTCGCGCGGAATGCGCCCTTGGCCTGCGACAGGAAGGTGCCGCCGGTGGAGACGAAGGCGGTTTCGTTGGCGCCCGACCCGGTCAGCACGTCCTCGAACTTGATCTGCGTCGCCCGGAAGCCGACCGTGCCCGCATTGGCGACGTTGTCGGCGATCGTGTTGAGACGCCGCTCCAGCGCGATCTGCGAGGACAGGGCGACGTAGAGCGAATCCTGCATTTCAGTAGGCCTTCATCGACTGCATGGTCAGCAGGAGATTGGTCGAGATGCCGTATTCGGGCTGGGTGAACAGCGTCGTGACGAGGGACGCAGCGGACACCGTCGGATTCTTGATCTCCCAGAGCGTGGTAAAGCGGTTGACGAACTTGCCCAGCAGTTCAGGATCCTTGAAATCCTCAAGGTCGATCCGCTCCTCGATCAGCTTCGCCTGCTTGTCGATGTCGGCATTGCCGAAGGAATCAGGCAGGCCGAGGGCCGTGAAGGCGACCTTCTTCAGCGCGGGATCGGCCAGGATCTCGTAGGCATTGGTGATGGACGAGGCCTTGCGCTCGAAATAGAGCGCCAGGCGAACGCCCTCGTTCTGGTCACCGGCGTTCTCCTCCAGCGTCTGGCGCAGATATTTGTCGACCGTTCCCTGCTGGGCCTTGTTGAACAGCGTCGCGGTGTCGCCGTAGGCTTCGAAGTTGAACGTGTTGACGAACTCCTTGTAGCGCTTGTCGCTGAGCTTGTTGGCGAAGGAGTCCTTGTCCTCGACGCCGCCCTCCAGCGCCTTCACCATGAAGGCCTTGGCATAGGCCATGTCCTCCAGCCCGTGCGCCTTCATGGCGTAGCGGAAGAGACGGTCGTCGGCGACGAACTCCTTGATCGACTTAACCTTTGTGATGTTCTCTAGATAGTATTCGGTCTCGCGCTCGACGACCGGCTGGTTCTGGACGCGGTCCAGCGACTTGCCGATGTCCTTCGCGATCAGCTGATAGCTCACATAGGTGTTGATCAAGCGCCCGATCCTTCGCGTGGCTCGCCAGCGTCGAGGAATAGCGCAACTTCCTTGCGTGAAGCTGAATCGCCGCCGGCCGGCCCCGCCGCCGATTCAAGCCCCACGCAAGGAAGGAGGGCTACGCATCTTCTGCTGAAACAGCGAAGGCAGGTCGCCGTGGGAATCATCATCGGACTGGTCGTGACGCTCGGTTGCGTGCTCGGTGGCTTCATGGCCATGGGCGGCCATATCGAGGTGCTCGTCCAGCCTTGGGAAGTGGTCATCATCTGCGGCGCGGCCTTCGGCACCTTCCTGGTCGCCAATCCGATGAAGACGGTGAAGGATACCGGCAAGGGCGTCATCGAGGCGTTCAAGCAGGCCGTTCCGAAGGAGACCGAATATCTCGAAGTGCTCGGCGTCCTGCACAGCCTGATGCGCGAACTGAGGACCAAGTCGCGCAACGAGGTCGAGGCGCATATCGACAATCCGGAAGAATCCGCTCTGTTCCAGGCCTATCCGACGATCCTGAAGAACAAGGGTCTGATGTATTTCATCTGCGACTACTGCCGTCTCATCATCATCGGCAACGCCAAGAGCCACGAGATCGAGGCGCTGATGGACGAGGAGATCCAGACCATCAAGCACGACCGGCTGAAGGCCTACCAGGCGCTCAACCAGATGAGCGACGGCTTTCCGGCCATCGGCATCTGCGCGGCGGTGCTGGGCGTGGTGAAGGCGATGGGCGCGCACGACCAGTCGCCGGAAATCCTCGGCGGCCTGATCGGCGCCGCCCTCGTCGGCACCTTCCTCGGCATCTTCATGTCCTATTGCGTCGCCGGCCCGATCGCGACCAAGATCAAGACGGTGCGCGAAAAGAACCTGCGCCTCTACACGATCGTGAAGCAGACGCTGATCGCCTACATGAACGGCTCGCTGCCGCAGGTTGCCATCGAGTTCGGCCGCAAGACCATCTCCTCCTACGACCGGCCGTCGATCGACGCCGTCGAGCAGAGCACGCTGAACGGCGGCGCCGAGAAGAAGGCGGCCTGATCCGATGACTTCGCTCGGCGTCACACCCGGATCTCCCGCCGCCCTGCGCAACCTGCTCGTCGAGCGGCTGATCGGCGACACGGCGGAACCGGACAAGGTGACCGCCGCTGCGCGGGCGCTCGGCGAACGCGCGCTGCCGCCGATCGCGAAGGCGTTGTCGCAATTGGTCCCATCGCTGCTCCAGATCGAGCTCGAAAGCGTCGAGCTCGGCCGCATCTCCCAGGTCTTCCTGACAGAGAGCGACAACGAGCCGCTCACGGTCGCGCCCTCGACGAACTCGCCCGACGCGCTGATCCTGTCGATGGACGCCGCGGCCGTGTCGCTGTTCACCGGGCTCCTCTTCGGCGCTGCGTCCGACGCGTCCCTCGCTCCGATCGAGCGGTCCTTGTCGGCGATAGAGCTCGACATCGGCGGGATGGTCTTCCAAGGCATCGCCGAGGCGCTCAACGGTTCGGGCGCGCGAGCGCTCAACGTGCGCTTCCCGCTGCCGCGTCCGATCGCCGGCGAAGACCGGCGCAAGCAGGTGCACCGCGACGGACCCTCGGCGCGGCTGATCTTCCGTATCTTCAACGAAGGCGGCTCGGGCCTGTTCTGCGTGACCATGCCGCAACGGATCGTCCTGTCCACGCGCGGCGTCGATGATGCCGGGCAGGCGGGCTCCGGCGAATGGCAGGCGCGCCTCGGCGGCGAGGTCATGCGCTCGAAGGTGGCGGTCGAGGCGACCGTGTCGATGGGCACGCTGACGCTCGGCCAGGTGGCGTCGCTGTTCGAAGGACAGGTGCTGGAGATGCCGGCGGAAGCGCCGGGCGAGACGCGGCTGTCCTCGAAGGACAAGACGCTCTTCATCTGCGAATTCGGCAGGCTCGGCGGACATTACACCGTCCGCGTCAAGCAGCCTTTCGATCCGGAAGCGGATCTGATGAACAACCTCGTTCCGCACTGAGAGCAGGGCGAGGCTACGGAGACGGATAATGAAAGAAGCAACGGCCAAGACGCTGACGGAAGGCGAAGACGATCTGACCAGGGCGATCGAGGAGCTTCGCGGCGTGCTGAAGGAAGAGCCGGCGGCGCCCGCGCAGCCGGCGGCCCCGCGCCCCGCTGCTACGGCTGCGGCGACCCCGGGCGCGGCTCCCGCCTCGAACCCGAACATCATCATGAACATCCCCGTGGAGGTCCAGATCGTGCTCGGCGGCGCCGAGATGCCGGTGTCAGATCTCCTGGCGCTGCAGAAGGGCTCCACTGTCGCGCTCAACCGCCGCATCGGCGAGCCGGTCGATGTGGTGGTCAACGGGCGCAAGATCGCCCGCGGCGAGATAACGGTGCTGGAGAGCGATCCGTCGCGCTTCGGCGTCAAGCTGACCGAGATCATCGCGGCGGCCAAGTCCTAAGACCGAAGAATGACCGCGACGTCCGACCTCCCCAGTCTCACCCGCACCCAGAAGGCCGCTGCGATCCTCGTGGCGCTGGGCAAGCCGGCTGCCGGCCGCCTGCTCAAGTTCTTCAAGCAGGACGAGCTGAGGGCGCTGATGGACGGCGCACGCGAATTGCGCACCATTCCGCAGGCCGAGCTGGAGCGGATCGTCGCCGAGTTTGAGGCCGAGTTCGCCGAGGGTGCGGGCCTGCTCGATTCCGCCGACACGATGGGCACGATCTTCAGCGAAACGCTGACGCCCGAGGAAATGACGGCGCTGATGAACGATGGCCCCGTCGAGACGGCGACGGACGAGCCGAAGCCCGTCTGGCCGCAGCTCGAGCAGATCGAGCCCGCGCGCGTCGGCGCGTTCCTGACCAACGAGCATCCGCAGGCGGCCGCCTTCGCACTCTCCAAGCTCGCGCCGTCCTTCGCCGCGCAGGTGATGATCGTGCTGGACAAGGCGGTGCGCGGCGAGATCGTCAAGCGGATGCTGGCGCTCAACCCGGCCTCGCCGACCGCGGTGGCGATGATGGAGGCGCATGTCCGCGCTGCCCTGATCGAAGACGATTCCGGCAAGGCGGCCTCCGGCGCCCAGATGCGCGTGGCGAGCGTCCTCAACGAACTCGACAAGTCGCAGCTCGACGAGGTGATGGATGATCTCGCCTCGGCCGGCGCGGTCAATCTCGACGCCATCCGTGCGCAGCTCTTCGCCTTCGAGGACATCGTCTTCCTCGACCAGAAGGCGAGGGTCACGTTGTTCGACGGCATCGCGGCCGACATCGTCACGCTCGCCCTGCGCAATGCGGGTGCGGAACTGACGGAAGCGATCCTCTCCGCCCAGGGCGCGCGTGCGCGGCGCATGATCGAGGCCGAACTGAAGGCTGATCCGGGCAACGTCTCCGCCAACGACATCAACAAGGCCCGCAAGCAGATCGCCTCCACCGCGATCCGCCTGGCCGGCGAGGGCGCCCTGCAGCTTCCTCAGACGCAGGAAGCGGCCTGAGCCGCGCTGCGAGCGTGCCCCTGCCGGGGCGGTCAACATGATCGGAGTTCGCTCGCGTGGCGGATACGGACGACAAGGAAAGCAAAACAGAAGAAGCCACGGAGAAGAAAATCCGTGACAGCGTCGAGAAGGGCCAGACGCCCTTCTCGAAGGAGACGCCGCTCTTCGCCTCCTTCGTCGCCATCCTGCTCTTCGTCTTCTTCTTCGCCTACAGCACCGCCATACGGCTCGGCGAGTTCCTGGCGACCTTCCTCGAAAGGCCGAACGACTGGCTGCTCGACAACAATGCCGACGCGATCGGCCTGTCGCAGATGGTGTTCATGGAGATCGCGCGCGCACTGGTCGTCATCTTCGCGATGATGATGGTGTTCGGCCTGGCGGGCGCTCTCCTCCAGCATCCGCCGCAGTTTGCCGTCGATCGCATCACGCCGAAATTCTCCCGCATCTCGCCGATGGAGGGCTGGAAGCGCATGTTCGGCGCGCAGGGCCTGTCGGAATTCGTCAAGTCGGTCGCGAAGGTCGTGTTCGCGGGCGCCTTCGTGGTGTTTGCGCTCCGCAACGCGCCGGCGCGCCTTCTCGACGGCATGGGAACCAGCCCGACATCCTTCTTGCCGGTGATGCTCGACATCGCCACCGACATGCTCACCACGATCACGCTGATCATGGCGCTGATCGCCGCCGCCGACCTGATCTGGTCGCGCTTCCAGTGGCGGACGAACCTGCGCATGACCCGGCAGGAAGTGAAGGACGAGCTGAAGCAGCAGGAGGGCGATCCGATCGTCAAGGCGCGCATGCGCTCGCTGCAGCGCGACCGGGCGCGCAATCGCATGATCGCGGCCGTACCGCAGGCGACGCTCGTCATCGCCAACCCGACGCACTTCTCGATCGCACTGCGCTACGAGCGAGGCAGGGACAATGCGCCCGTGGTGGTGGCCAAGGGCCAGGACCTCGTCGCTCTCAAGATCCGCGAGATCGCCAAGGAGCACAACATTCCGGTGTTCGAGGAGGTGGCGCTTGCCCGCTCCATGTACAGTCAAGTTTCGGTCGATAGTGTGATACCGCCCCAGTTCTACCAGGCTGTGGCCGAACTGATCCGCATCATTTACGCGAACGGCGCGAAGAAATCGCCCAGCCCAAGGCCAGCATGATCCGACAGCCTCATACGACCTCGCGGGAAGCCCTGGTCGCCAACGCGATCCAGGAGGTGGTGAGCGAGCTGCGCATGGTCGACGTCGTCGACTACATCGCCTTCATCCGGATGGAGCGCTTCGGCAACATCTCCGACCTGGTGGAGTCGGCCGCGGAACTGTATTTCATGCCGGGCACATTGAAGCTCGGCCACGGCGGCGAAGCGCAGGTCGCGTGGTCGTCGCCGCCGAAGATCGTGCTCGACCTCGAACTGCGGCCCAGCGGTGCGACGGTCTATTTCTCGCTGACCCTCACCGATGAATATGCGGGCATCGAGGTCAACTACGTCTCCTTCGACACGCCCGATCCCGATCCCGGCGTGAACACCCGCAGGCTTGAGGACGGGCTTGAACGGGCCCGCATCCGCAAGACGGCCGCCCCCGAACAGGAGCGGCGCGTCGCCTGACGCGCCTATTCGATCAGGCCGAGCCTGATCGCCTTGGTGACGGCATGGGTGCGGTTCACCGCGTCGAGCTTCGAGGCAGCCGTCGTCAGGTACTGGTTCGCGGTGTGGACCGAGAGGCCGAGGATGCGGGCGATGTCCTCGCTGGTGCGCCCCGCGGCCGTGAGGCGCAGGCATTCGAGCTCGCGCTTGGAGATCGAGGATGCGCTCGACGTGCTGCTCGACTTGAGCTGGGCGATCCGGAGGAACATCTCGAAACACTGCCTGTGCAGGTCGAGCAGCTCGTCCCGGTCGAAGCGCAGCTCGGGACCGGTAAAGACGAAGATGCCGGAATAGACCGAGTCTGCGGAGACCGGCAGGACAAGGCCGGCCCTGTCGCTCAGGATGGCGGGAAGCCGGACACAAAGCGGATCGCCGGAGGCCCCGGCCGCGCCGGGCATCGTCCAGAAGCCCGGCAGGCAGGAGGCGCCCGCGTGCCGGCTGAGCGCGTCGACGCCCTCCGCGATCAGCGCTGAAGTGACCGGCGAGCGGCCCGGGAAGGCTTCGTCGAAGCAGGGCGTGAGCCTCGCCTTGCCGACGCCGCGTCCGGCGAAACAGAGCGCGAAGCCGGAGGCGCCGAAGCTGGACGACAGCCGGCGGCAGCGGCGGATCGCCTCCGGGATGACGCCGCTCGACGCCATCCGCGCCAGGCGGGAGATTTCGGCCAGCGGACGCGGCTCGTCCGCGCCGATTGCCGGCCTTGCGAGGTCGATCGGCTCGACGCTCATCAGATGACCCCGTTGCGGATCGCGACCGCGACCGCCATCGTCCGGTTGCCGGCCGAGAGCTTCTGGATCGAGCTGACGATGTATTTGTTGACCGTGTTGCCCGACACGCCGAGGATCAGCGCGATCTCGTCCGTCGTCTTGCCCTCGGAGACCCAGAACAGGCATTCTCGTTCGCGCTCGGACAGCGGGTCGCTCGCCGCGTCTCCCACCGCCTCGCAATAGCGCGACATCAGGTAGTTCGCGAGCAGATGCGCCTTCGGCAGCGCCTCGCGACGGATCCTGCCCTGCACGGAGGCCGAAAACAGGCATATGCCGCGGCGCAGGCCGGCGCGCAGCCTGAGCAGGAACAGTTCGGCATGGCCGAATTCGATCAGGCGCAACGCCACCGTCTCGTCGACGACACGCGGCGTCCGCTCCGGAAAGGCAGTCTCGAAGGCAACTGGCATCTCGCCGGGCGAGGCGGCGAACGGGCTCTGGTGCAGAAGCTCGATCGAGGCAGTGCCGATGATCTCGACCGCGTCATAGGACCAGTTCGAGGACAGGACGCGCGGCGGCTCCTCGGCATGGCTGCGCGACATGTCGGCGAGGCAGAACTGTTCTGCCCCGACGGCTGCGCACAATTCGCGCAGCGAGCGCGACAGCGAGCCTCGTGTGAGGGGGCCGCTCAGATGGTCGAGAGAAGGCATCGACCAGTTGCGCGGCTGCTCCGGATTCGCTCCTTGCGGATGGCGGATCGCGCCATCCCGAATTGCTATCGTCATTCCCCCGGCCGTTCCCGGCGCGTACCAATCCCGTTCCCCTCCGGCTCTTCCGGCCTGAAGGAGATGGATGCCGTGCCCCGCCGCGCACGACTTCCCATTCGCGCCGGTCGCCCGGCGCGTTGCCCAACTCGTTGAACACACGCTATTTGCGGCTATGCGGACAGACGCCCGCGTCTCGCCTACTGGTCAGCGAAGCAGCAGTGCCTCGCTGATTTGCAGAGATTTCATGACTGACGACTCACGTCAAGCGACGGACTCCAAAAAGTCTTTGAGTCAATCTTAGGCGACCGTTTTCAACCCGATAATTCCCGCCGCGATCAGGCCGATGCAGGCGAGGCGGGCGAAGGTCGCGGGTTCGGCGAACAGCGCGATGCCGAGGATGGCGGTGCCGATCGTGCCGATGCCGGTCCAGACCGCATAGGCGGTGCCGACGGGCAGCGATTTCAGCGCAAGGCCGAGCAGGCCGAGGCTGACCACCATCGAGGCAACAGTCAGCACGGTCGGCAGCGGGCGGGTGAATCCGTCGGTGTATTTGAGGCCAATCGCCCAGCCGATCTCGAACAGGCCGGCGAAGAACAGATAGGTCCAGTGCATGGGAAACTCCTTGCCGGACGGGTCGTCCCATCCATGTGAATTTCGCAAGGGGCCGTCCCCTGGCCCCTTCTATCCGATCGGGACGGGCTTGAAAACCTGGCCCCTCCTATGCCAGCCATGCGCGGCCGCCGCCAGCGCGGACCTTGGAGGAAGCAGCATGACCCCCTTCGTCTTCAACACAACGCCGTCGATCGTCTTCGAGGCCGGCTCCTCGCGTCGCTTCGGCGAGATCGCGGGCAGGAGGCTCGGGCCGAAGGTGCTGGTGGTAACCGATCCCGGCCTGCGCAGGCTCGGCCTTGCCGACCCGGCGATAGCCTCGCTGGAGGCGACGGGCGCCACCGTCACCGTGTTCGACCAGGTGGAAGCCGACCCGTCGCGCGCGACGCTGATGAAGGCGGTGGAAGCGGGCAGGGCGGCTGGTGTCACCGGCGTCGCCGGCTTCGGCGGCGGTTCGTCGCTCGACGTGGCGAAGCTCGTCGCGCTGCTCCTCGGCTCTGGCGAGGATTTGGACGGTGCCTGGGGCGTGGCACAGGCCAAGGGACCGCGCCTGCCGCTGGCGCTGGTGCCGACCACGGCCGGAACCGGATCGGAGGTCACTCCCGTCTCCATCATCACCGTCGGCGAGGAAGAGAAGCGCGGCGTGTCGTCGCCGGTCATCCTGCCCGATGTCGCGATCCTCGACGCTGAACTCACGCTCGGCCTGCCGGCCGCCATTACCGCCGCCACCGGCGTCGACGCGATGGTGCATGCGATCGAGGCCTATGCGTCGAAGAACGCCAACAACAATCCGCTGTCGAGGATGCTGGCGAAGCAGGCGCTGCAGCTCCTCGGCGCCAATATCGAAACCGCCGTCTTCAACGGCAAGGACGTTGCCGCGCGCGGCGCAATGCTGCTCGGCTCGATGCTCGCCGGCCAGGCCTTCGCCAATTCTCCGGTCGCGGCCGTGCACGCGCTCGCCTATCCGATCGGCGGCACGTTCCACGTTCCGCATGGTCTCTCCAACGCGCTCGTCCTGCCGCATGTGCTGCGCTACAACGCGCCGGATGCCGCGCATCTCTATGCCGAGATCGCAGCCGACGCCTTCCCGCACCTTGCGAAAGAGGAGGGCACGCAGGGCCGCTGCGCCGCCTTCATCGAGGAGCTTGCCGGTCTGTCGAAGAAGCTCGGCATGCAGACGAAGCTGCGCGAGGTCGGCATCGGCGAAGAACATCTGCCCAAGATGGCATCCGACGCGATGAAACAGCAGCGCCTGCTGGTCAACAATCCGCGCGAGGTGCAGGAGGCCGACGCGCTGACGATCTACCGGGCGGCCTGGTGATGGCGCGGCCCGCTCCCTCCGAGCGCAGCGCCTACCGCGCCTTCCGCACGCTCACCACGCGCTGGATGGACAACGACATCTACGGCCACATGAACAATGTGGTCCACTATTCGCTGTTCGACGCGGCGGTGAACGGCTGGCTGATTGAGAACAAGGTGCTCGACATCCATGGCGGCGACCAGATCGGCCTCGTGGTCGAAACCGGCTGCCGCTATTTCGGCGAGCTCGCCTTCCCCGATGTCGTGACCGCCGGCATACGCGTCGCGCAGATCGGCTCGTCCTCGGTGCGCTACGAGGTCGGCCTGTTCCGCAACGAGGAGGACGTCGCGGCGGCGGAGGGCTTCTTCGTCCACGTCTATGTCGACCGCCAGACCCGCCGTCCGAAACCGCTCAATCCCGCCTTGCGCGCTGCGCTGGGAACGATTTCGGTCGGGTAGCGGCCCGCACCTCCGTCATTCCTGACCCAGCGCCCCCTCCACCACGCTACGCGTGGTCCCCCTCCCCCGCTTCGCAGGGGAGGATTGGCGGTGCCGCCTGCACGCCCTTATCCTCCCCCGTTCACGGGGGAGGGGGACCGCCGGAGGCGGTGGAGGGGGCGCTGGGTGCCGCAACGATGCATGAGGCGCCCCGCCCGCCAGCGTGAGACAATGTCACGCGCCCATGAATGCGGCATTTCGTTTGACATTCGTTTTTGGTTCGAAATAATCCGAACAGCTTTCGAAACCCGCAAGAACGGCTTCCCGCGAAAGCGCTGGAGGAACCCATGAGCGGCGTGATCCACGACATCTTCGTCATCGGCGGCGGCATCAACGGTTGCGGCATCGCGCGCGATGCGGTCGGGCGCGGCTATTCGGTCTATCTCGCCGAGATGAACGACCTCGCCAGCGGCACCTCGTCGGGCTCCACCAAACTGATCCACGGCGGCTTGCGCTATCTCGAATTCTACGAGTTTCGTCTCGTGCGCGAGGCGCTGATGGAGCGCGAGGTGCTGTGGCAGATGGCGCCGCACATCATCTGGCCGATGCGCTTCGTGCTGCCCTACGCCAAGGGCATTCGCCCCGCCTGGATGATCCGGCTCGGCCTGTTCCTTTACGACCATATCGGCGGGCGCAAGCTGCTGCCCGCCACCCGCACGCTCGACATGCGCACCGACGCCGCCGGCAAGCCGCTGAAGCCGCTGTTCACCAAGGCGTTCGAATATTCCGACGGCTGGGTCAACGACGCCCGCCTCGTCGTGCTCAACGCACGCGATGCAGCCGATCGCGGCGCGACGATCCGCACCCGCGCCAAGGTCACCAGCGCGCGGCGCGATGGCGGCCTGTGGCGCATCTCGGTCGAGGACACGCGCTCGGGCGCGACCGAGGAAGTCCATGCGAAGCTCCTGGTCAACGCCGCCGGCCCGTGGGTCGACAAGGTGCTTGCCGGGTCCGTCGGCCAGAACGATGTCCACAACGTTCGCCTCGTCCAGGGCAGCCACATCGTCGTCCGGAAGAAGTTCTCCGATCCCCGCGCTTACTTCTTCCAGAACCGCGACGGACGTATCATCTTTTCAATCCCCTACGAGGAAGACTTCACCCTCATCGGCACCACCGATCAGGACTATCAGGGCGATCTCGCCAAGGTGGCGATCACCGACAGGGAGATCGACTACCTCTGCGCCGCGGCGAGTGAATATTTCGCCGAGCCGGTGCGGCGCGACGACATCGTCTGGACCTATTCGGCCGTGCGCCCGCTCTATGACGACGGCGCATCCAAGGCGCAGGAGGCGACGCGCGACTACGTGCTCAAGGCCGAGGGCGGCCACGGCGAGCCGCCGCTCATCAACGCCTTCGGCGGCAAGATCACGACTTACCGCCGGCTCGCCGAGTCCATGCTGGAGAAGGTGGAGCATTTCCTCGGGAAGAAGGGCAAGCCATGGACCGCCGCGGCGCCGCTGCCCGGCGGCGATTTCCCGGCGACCGGCTTCGAGGCCCAGGTGTCGGCGCTCAGGCGCGACTATCCATTCCTCGACGCCCGCCTCGCGCGGCGGCTGACGCGGCTTTACGGCACGCGGGCAAGCGCGCTGCTGGGAGATGCCCTCTCCATCGCCGATCTCGGCCAGAATTTCGGCGCCGACCTCACCGAAGCCGAAGTGCGCTACCTCATCGCCAACGAATGGGCGGTAACGGCCGAGGATGTGCTGTGGCGCCGCACCAAGCGCGGCCTGCATCTGGACGCCGCGCAGAAGGCGGCGCTGGAGGCCTGGATGCGCGCGGAAGTCCCTGCCGCCGCCTGACTGGCTCTTTGCGGGAGATATTAGCGCGACGTCATCCCGGCGACCGGAGGTCAGCCGGGACCCATTGGCGGTCGCAACTATGGCTCGAAGGCGAACTCAATCGCGAAGAAGAATGGATACCGGGTCGCCTCCGGCGCCCGGTATGACGGCGGAGAGTGTGCGGCCAGGCAACCGGGCCGCGAACCTCGAAGGCCCTCAGCCTTTCCCACCAAACCCCGTCAGGAACGAGGTCAGGTTGTCGCCCAGTTCGTCGCAAAGATAGCCGCCTTCCTGGACGATGACGGTCGGCAGGCCGAGCCCGGCGATCTTCTCCGCGATGCGGGCAAAGCCGGGCGTCGAGACCGACAGGCCGCCGAATGGGTCGCCTTCGAACGCGTCCAGTCCGAGCGCCACCACCAGCGCCTCCGGCGCGAAGGCGCGGATGCGCTTCAGGCCGGCGTCGAGTGCTTCGAGGAAGCCGGCGTCCGCCGTCTTGCGGGGGAGCGGCAGGTTGAGGTTGTAGCCAAGTCCTGCATCCTTGCCGCGCTCGTCTGCATGGCCCCAGAAGAAGGGATAGAAGCGCACCGGATCGACATGCAGCGACACCGTCAGCACGTCGGCGCGGGCATAGAAGATGCCCTGCGTGCCGTTGCCGTGGTGCAGGTCCACGTCGAGGACCGCCACCCGGGCGGCATCCCGGCGCAGATGCTGCGCCACCACCGCCGAATTGTTGATGAAGCAGAAGCCGCCGGCGACATCGGCGAAGGCATGGTGGCCCGGCGGACGGCAGAGCGCATAGGCGACGCGTTCGCCGCCCCGCACGGCGTCGGCCGCCTCGACCGCGCTCCAGGCGCTCCACTGCGCGCTCTCCCACGTTTCGGCCGAGATCGGGCAGGACGTGTCGGCCATGTGATAGCCTGCCTGGCCGACCGCGGAGGCCGGATACATGCCGTCGCGGGCGATCGGGTGGATGCTCGGCACCACCTCTTCCGGCGCGCCCTCCACCCGCCGCCAGCGCGGATGGATATGTTCGAGGAAATCGAGATATTCCGGCGTGTGGACGGCCGCGATCGGGCCCATGCCATGATTGTTCGGCCGCAGGACCGTGCATCCCGCCGCCTTCGCGCCCGCGAGCAGGCGTTCGACGCGTTCCGGCGTCTCGGGGTTCCTGGCGACGCCCCCCGACGTGCGGAATGCCTTCGGGTCGTGCCGCTTCTGCTCGGCGGCGTAGAATGCCTTCATGTCGCGTCCTCTTCGCTCAGTCTCTCGAACGCCTCGCCATAGGCGGCGTGAATATAGTCGTCGGCATAGCGCGTCACGCCTATGCGTTCGTAGAAGCGTTGCGCTCTCTCGTTGTCGAAATCGACTGCGAGCCTGAGATGGCTCGCGCCGCGCGCGCGGCCGATGCGGGCAACGCGCCGGATCAGCGCCTCGCCGATCTTCATGCCGCGGTATCGCTCGTCGACAAACAGGTCCTGCACATAGACGCCCGGCCTGCCGAGCCAGGTCGAGAACACCGGCAGATAGAGGCACATGCCAGCAAAGGTGCCGTCGACCTCGGCGATCAGTCCCTCGAAGGCCCGGCCGGGCGCGAGCCCCTCGCGGGCAAAGATCTCCGGCGTGCTGGTGATCTTCTTCGCCGTGCCGAGCACTTCGCCCATCGCGAGGATGGCGCGGTGGATCGCCTCGGCGTCAGCGGGGGTGGCGTCGCGGATTAGGAGGCGAGGGCTCATCGCGGTCCAGGCGTCGCGGCGCACGCCCCCCTCACCCCGCCTCCGCGTCGCTCGGCGGACCTCTCCCCCAGGGGAGAGGAGGTAATTAACGCCGGCGCCAGACCTCTTCTCCCCAGCGGGGAGAAGGTGGCCGCGAAGCGGCCGGATGAGGGGGGTGTTTCGCTCACGATTGCCAGCTACCCGTTCACCGGCAGCCCGAACTCCCGCGCCGCCGCGGCGATCGCATCGCCTAGAATCGACACGATCTCCCCGATCTGCTCCCGCGTCACGATCAGCGGCGGCGCGACCATGACGCAGTCGCCCTGCACGCCGCCTTTCACGCGCCGGAAATAGACGATCAGCCCGCGCTCATAGCAGAGGTCCAGCACCCGCTGGCCGATGTTCACCTCCAGCGGCAGGTTGCGCATCGTCTCCTTGTCGGCGACGAACTCGATCGCCGTCATCAGCCCCTTGCCGCGCACGTCGCCGATGAAGGGGAAGCGGTCGGCGAGAGACTGCAACCCCGCGATCAGGTCCGCGCCACGCGCCGCCGCGTTGTCGACGAGGTTCAGTCGGTCGACCTCCTGCAGCACCGCCAGCCCGGCCACGCAGGCGAGCGGGTTGCCGGCATAGGTGTGGCCGTGCGCGAAGCCCCCCATGTCGAGCACCGGCTTGACGATGCGCATCGGCGCGCACATGGCGCCCAGCGGCATATAGCCGGAGCCGATGCCCTTCGACAGCGACACGATGTCCGGCTTGCCCTCCCAGTGGTCGCCGCCGAGAAAGCGCCCGGTGCGCGCCACGCCGCTCATCACTTCGTCGTGGATGAGCAGGATACCGTAGCGGTCGCAGATCTCACGGATGCGTGGATAATAACTGTCGGGCGCGACGAGCGCATTGGTGGCCGCGCCGCCGATCGGCTCCATGATGAAGGCGACCACCGTTTCCGGCCCCTCGGCCAGAATCTTCTCCTCCAGCATGTCGGCATATTTCAGCCCACGCTGTTCCATCGTCAGGTTGTCGCGGTCGCGATAGGCCGTCGGCGCCGGGATCGACGGCATCGCCTTCATCTGCGCCTCGAACGGCCCGGTGAGCTGGCCGTCATGCGTCACGGTCAGCGCGCCCAGCGTCCCGCCGTGATAGGAGGGCATGCGGCCGATCACCTTCCAGCGGCTTGGCTGGCCGGTGGCGACGGCCCATTGCCGCGCAAGCTTGACGCAGGATTCCACCGCCTCCGAGCCGCCCGAGACGAAGAAGATCCGGTCGAGCCCGTTCGGCATGCGACCGGCGATGTCGCGGGCGAGGTCTTCGGCCGCGTCGTTCTCGAAATGCAGGCGATAGGCGAAGGTCGTCTTCTCCATCTGCGCCTTCATCGCATCCAGCACATGCCGGTTGGAGTAGCCGAGATTGACCGCGACCGGGCCCGACGAGCCGTCGATGAAGCGGCGTCCGTCCTGCGTCCAGAGGTAGATCCCCTCCGCCCGGTCGACGAGAGGCCGGCGCAGGCGGGTGACGTAGAAAAGGTGGGAGGGGCGGGGGTCAGTGGACAATGGCAGCACCTTGCGAAACGAGACCCCCCTCTGGCCTGCCGGCCATCTCCCTCTCAAGGGGGGAGATCGAATGGCATGGGGACTTTCGCCAATCGTCGACTTTCGAGAACTCGCGGAGACGCTGGAACTGATAATCTCCCCCCTTGAGGGGGAGATGGCCGGCAGGCCAGAGGGGGGTCTGAGGGGCGGAGCGGTTCATCTCTTCAAATACCGATCGAGCACATTCGCCGTCACCTTCTCCACCATCGCGTCCTTGCGCAACAGGCCGGCGACCCATTCGCAGGAGCCGGCGTGGAAGACCTCGCCGTCGCCCTTGGGGAAGTTGACGATCATGCCGTTGGAGCGCTTCACCTTGTCGAGGTTCTCGTCGCTTGGCCGTCCGTAGAGCGTCTCGGCGATGAAGCGACCGTCCTCGTCGGCGAGGAAGCGGGCGCTGGCCGGCAGGTCGGCGCTCTCCTCGACCTGGCTCGCCATGCCGACGGCGAGGATGGACAGCCCCTCCGGCGCGTCGCTGCCGGCCGTCGGCCATGGCAGGCCGCCGCGGATCTCGTGGTCGAGCCCGTCGACCTCGTAGCCGTAGATGCCGCCCTCGGCGCCCAGCAGGTCGCCATAGTAGATGCCCGTGCCCCTGAACGCCCAGTGCTCCGGCCGGTAGACCGGAAAACCGCGCACGCCGCGCGGCGCGCAGCCGCCCCAGCCGGCATAGACGCCCTTGGCGGCGTTCAGACCGAAGGTGGAGGCCCCCGGCCGGCCGATCTCCGGTGCTTCCCACGAATTCGTCGCGCGCGTCACGTCGCCGCCGGGGTGGTAGGCCGGGTCTTCGGCGCGCGCCTTGTATTTGTAGCAGACCTGCTTTCGCCCCTCGTCCTCCAGGCGCGTCTGCCACATGAAGTTGCCGGCGAAGCGGGCAGCACCCCCGCCGCGCGCCACCCAGGCGTCGACCGTGTCGCGCATCTCCCAGGTCCAGTATTCGTCATGGCCGACGAAGACGGCGCAGTCGTAGCCGTCGAGGATCTCCGGCTCGTCGTGCAGTTCGTGCTGGCCGATCAGGTCGACCTGATAGCCGGCCCGTTCGGCCCAGCGGAAGAAATGGCCGTCATAGCTCGCCCACCCGGCCGAGGCGTATTTCTTGGAATGGCCGGTGGCGAAGGCCCATTCCATGTGCGGATAGCGCGGCACGGTGGCGATCGGCGTCGCGAAGTCGAGCGGCACGCGCGGCGCCTCCTTCGGCAGCACGACGAAGCCGCGGCACCACGGCCGCTGGTTCGACACTGTCGTGCCGAACTGGTCCCGGTTTGGCCCGGTGATGCCCTGATAGTGGTTCGAGCCGCCCCAGGTGTTGTAGGCGTGCCAGGTGCCGGTGGCCGCGACCTGCAGCACGCGGCCCGGCCGCTTGGACGGCCTCGGCTTGACGATGAACAGATGGTGCGAGGCGATCGGCCTGCCGTCGCGGCCCTCGGCCGTCAGCGTCGCGCGGTATGCGCCCGACGGCCACTCCTCGGGGATGCGAAACGAAAACGTCGTCTCCCAGCCGCAGCCCTCGACCGAGCACTGGTCGGGTGTGTCCTGCCAGCGCGCCGCAATGTTTCCATGCGACAAGACCGGCGTCTCCTCGCCGCCGTCGCGGACGATGTCGAGGCGGAAGCGCGGCGCGGTGGAACTGACGCGCAGGTCGACTTCGTCGCCGGGGAAGTAGGCGTAGTGGCCGGTGTAGCCCCAGATCTCGCCGCGCTCCCCGTCCATGCCCGGCCACTCGTAATAGTGCCCCAGCACCGCCTGGCGCCGCTCATCCTCGGTCAGGCCGAAATCGGGAAAATCGCCGCTCGCCGCGCGCATGGTGATGAACTCCTCGCCGGTCAGGTGACCACGCCGACGGTGCCGACCGCAAGGCCGGACAGCCGCGATTTCCGTTGGTCCATCGCGCCAGGTTCAGTTCGTGAAGCTGTCCTTGTAGCTCTCGCGCAACTGCGATTTCTGTACTTTTCCCATCGTGTTGCGGGGAAGCTCTGCGACGATCTCGTAGCGGCGCGGATGCTTGAAGCGGGCGAGCTTCTCGCCGACCGTGGCCTTCACCGCCTCCAGGTCGAGGCCGGGCTTCGCGACGATCACCGCCACCGCCGCCTCGCCCATGTCCGGATGCGGCACGCCGACGACGGCCGTCTCGACCACGCCCTGAATCGCATCAATGACTTCCTCGATCTCCTTTGGGTAGATGTTCAGCCCGCCGGCGATAATCAGGTCCTTCTGCCGGCCGACGATGTGGACGTAGCCATCGGCGTCGATCATCGACATGTCGCCGGTGATGAACCACCCGCCGGGGCGGAACTCGGCTGCCGTCTTCTCAGGCAGGTTCCAGTAGCCCTTGAACACGTTCGGGCCCTTCACTTCCAAAATACCGATCTCACCCTGCGGCAGCATCTTGCCCTCGGTGCTGGCCACCCGGACGCTCACGCCCGGCAGCGGGAAGCCGACCGCGCCCGGCCGGCGCTCGCCGTCATAGGGGTTCGACGCCGTCATCGAGGTCTCGGTCATGCCGTAGCGCTCGAGGATGCGATGGCCGGTCCTCTCCTCGAACTCGACATGCGTCTCGGCCAGCAATGGCGCGCTGCCGGAGATGAACAGCCGCATGTTCGCGACATGCTCTTTCGTCAGCCGGGGCGAAGCGAGCAGCCGCGTGTAGAAGGTCGGCACGCCCATCAGCGCCGTGGCGCGCGGGATCGCGTCGAGCACGGCGTCGGGGTTGAAGGCGGCATGGAAGATCATCGTGCCGCCGACCCTGAGCATGATGTTGCAGGCCACGAACAGGCCATGCGTGTGGTAGATCGGCAGCGCATGCACCAGCACGTCATCGCCGGTGAAACCCCAGATGTCGGTGAGCGCCAGCGTGTTCGACAGAAGGTTGTCGTGCGACAGCATGGCCCCCTTGGAGCGGCCGGTCGTGCCCGACGTATAGAGGATCGCGGCAAGATCGTCCGGCCCCCGCTCGACCACCTCCGCCATCGGCCGCGCCGTCGCCGCCGCCGCCGGCAGGCTGCCGCCCCGGTCGGCCGCGATGGTCAGCAGCCCGACGCCGAGCTTCTGCGCCAGTCCCGCATAGCCTTCCTTCGCGGCCTCGTCGCAGACGAACAGGCGAGGGGCCGCGTCTGTCAGGAAGAACTCGACCTCGGAGGGCGTGTAGGCGGTGTTGAGCGGCAGGAACACCGCGCCCGCCTGCTGGCAGGCGAGATAGACGGCCAGCGTCTCCGGCGTCTTCGGCGCCTGCACCGCCACCCGGTCGCCCGGCTCAACGCCGTTCTCGACCAGCACCGTCGCGATCCGCGCGACGAGGTCAGCGAAATCGCCAAAGCTGATCCGCCCCTTGCCGTCGAGATCGAGAAACGTCTTTTCCCCGCCGCGATGCGGCAGGACCAGGGCGTCGTAGAGCGGATTGGTCATGATGTCCTCCTCGCCGGCTTTTGGCACAAAGTGGGGCAGGGGAGCCAGAGACATCAGGTCGAGCGCGAGTCGATTGTCCTTTGCGCCAATTCCTGCTCATCGTCTCGGGCTTCGCCCGATCCACCTCTCCCTTATTTCATGGAGGCGAGGAGTGGCAGTCTCGGCGACTTGCGTCGAAAACTCTCGCCTCACACCCGCTCGATGGCCAGCGCGATGCCCTGACCGCCGCCGATGCACATTGTGACAAGGCCGTATTTCCCGCCCGTGCGCTGTAGGTAGTAGAGCGCCTTGACCGTCAGGATCGCGCCGGTGGCGCCGACCGGGTGGCCGAGCGCGATCGCGCCGCCGTCGGGGTTGACCTTTGCCGGGTCGAGCCCGAGCTCGCGGTTGACAGCCAGCGCCTGCGAGGCGAACGCCTCGTTGGATTCGATCACGTCGAAATCCGTCAGCTTCATGCCGGCGCGGGCGATCAGCGCCCTGACCGCCGGAATCGGCCCAACGCCCATGATGCCCGGCTCCACGCCGGAATGGGCGTAGGCGACGATGCGGCCGATCGGCTTCGCACCGGTGCGCTTGACGTAGGTCTCGGAGGCCAGCACCACCGCGGCCGCGCCGTCATTGATGCCCGACGCGTTGCCGGGCGTCACGACGCCATCCTTCTTGAAGGCCGGCTTCAGGGTTGCCAGCGTCTCCAGCGTCGTGTCGGGCTTGGGATGTTCGTCGGTGTCGAACACCATGGTCTTGCGGCCGGCCTGGATCTCCAGCGGCAGGATCTGGGTCGTGAAGTGGCCGGCGGCGATGGCGGCGGCGGCGCGCTTCTGGCTCTCGACGGCGAAGGCGTCCTGCTCGGCGCGGGTGATCTGGTATTTCTCGGCGACGTTCTCGGCGGTCACGCCCATGATGCCGTTGCCGAACGGATCGGTCAAAACGCCGGTCAGCCCGTCGATCATCTTCACGTCGCCCATCTTCTGGCCGAAGCGGGCGGACTGGACGTAGTGCGGCGCGCGGCTCATCACTTCCGCGCCGCCGGCCAGCGCCACCTCCGCGTCACCCAGCATGACGTTCTGCGCCGCCGAGATGATCGCCTGCGTGCCCGAGCCGCAGAGCCGGTTCAGCGTCATCGCCGGCGTCTCCTTGGGGATGCCGGCATTGATCGCCGCGACGCGAGCCAGATAGGCGTCCTTGGGTCCGGTCGGGATCACGTTGCCGTAGACGACATGGCCGATCACGGACGGATCGACGCCCGCGCGCTTCATCGCCTCGACCGCGACTGCCGCGCCGAGGGACGCCGGCTCCTCGCCGGACAGGGTGCCGCCGAAGGTGCCGATCGCGGTGCGCGCGCCGGAAAGAATGTAAGTGGTTTCAGTCATCTGTCAGCCAATCGTGTTGCAAAGAATCAGGTGGTCGGGCGACCGGCCCGTTCGTCGTCCAGGTGCTCCAGCATGCGGGCGTGGTGGGTGCGCATCGCGTCGGCAAAGCCGTCATAGGGCATGTCGTCGAATTCGCCGATGAAGTCCACATACTCCATGTGGGGGCGGCCCGCCTGGTCGAAGGGCTGGAAGATCGAGTCCTCGCGCCCGTCGAAATCGAGCGGCGTCACGCCATGCTTCTCGCACAGCCGGATGTCGAAGGCGGGCGTCGCCTTCACCCATTTCCCGTCGAGGAACAGCGAGGTGTAGGCGTGCCAGTAGAAGACGTCGTCGTCCATCAGCGCCAGGATCTTCGGCGAGGCGAGGTGGTTGCGGACGTTGGCGAAGCCGATGCGCGAGGGAATGCCGACCGCGCGGGCAAGTGCGGCCAGCGCCACCGCCTTCGGCACGCAGAACGCCGCCGTCGACTGCAGCACCGTGGAGGCGACGAACTGGTCCTCGTCCAGCCCGAAGGTGCGCATGTCGTAGGACACTGCGTCGCGCAGCGCATAATAAAGGTTCACCGCCTTCGAAACGTCGTCGCCCTTTCCCGCATGGGCTGCGGCGAAATCGCGGACGACCTCGCTGTCGGCGTCGACGAAGCGCGTTGTCTTCAGTGTCCCGTCCATCCGATCCTCACCAGGGGCTTTTGTTCGCCACCCGCTTCCAGGTGCCGCTCGCGGAGGCAATGACGCGGTCGCCGACCCGGCAGTCGCCGCGAATGAACATCAGCGTTCTCGTGGCGCTGATCAACTGCGTCTCGGCGACGACCAGGTCGCCGATCACGCTGCCGCCGATGAGCTGGCAGTCGAATCCGATGGTGAAGAAGGTCTCCTGCGGACGGACGAAATGAGCGGAAAGGCCGAGCGCCTCGTCGAGGAAGGACAGGATCATGCCGCCATGCGGCCGCCCTTGCGTGTTGTCGTGCTTGGGCTGGACGCGAAAGCAGAACCGTGTCCGGCCCTCGTCGCGCCGCTGGTAGAAAGGGCCGATCAGGTCGACGAACGCGGATGGCCGGACCAACTGCCAGCCCTCGGCGATCAGGTCCGTGTCGTCGGCTGCGTCCACCGCCATCCGTTCATCCTTTCCGCTTCGCGAAGAAGGCGGCGATCTGCGCCTTCATCGCGGGCGTCCGTCCGGCCTCGCCCTGCAGGTCGCGTTCGAGCGCCAATTGCTCGTCGATGCCGAATTCCGCGGCACGATCGATCAGCCGCTTGGTGCCGGCCAGCGCCGCGGCGTCGAGTTTTGCAAGCCGGGCGCAGATTGCCTCCGCCGTTGGCGCGAGCTCGGCATCGTCCACCACGTCCCACAGCAGGCCCCAGGCGAGCGCCTTCTCGGCCGGGATGCGGTCGCCCAGCAGCATCATGCCGGAGGCCCGCACGCGGCCCAGCATGCGCGACAGGAACTGCGTATTGCCGGCGTCCGGCACCAGCGCGATGCCGGCGAAGGGCTCGTAGAAATAGGCCGACCGGGCGGCAATCACGATGTCGGCCGCGAGCGCGATGCCGACGGCGGCGCCCGCGCAGGGGCCGTTGACCGCGGCCACGACCGGCAGGCGCGACTGGCGCATGGCGATGACGAGCGGGTTGAAATGGCGCTGCAGCACGTCGTCCAGCGCGGGCGTCTCGTTCGGATCGACGGTGGCGAGATCGTAGCCGGCGCCGAAGGCGCGGCCTTCGCCGGTCAGCAGGATCGAGCGTGCCGACGGGTCGCGACCGGCCCGCAGCACGGCGTCGCGCAGCTGGTCGGCCGTCTCGTTGCGATAGGCGTTCAGCTTGTCGGGCCGGTTGACCGCGATGCGCGCGCGGCCGTTCTCGACCGAATAGCTGATGTCGTCATACGCGATCACGTCCGTCCTCCTCCAAGGAACCAGCGCAGCTGCGGCAGCCTGTCTGCACCGAAAAGACCTTCGCCGTCGACCAGGAAATAGGGCGAGCCGACGACACCCGCTGTGACCGCATCCGCTACCGCCGCTTCCAGGCCGGCGCGGCCGACGGGCCCCTGCAACGCTTCGGCCGTCATTTCGGGCGCGATCCCGACCTCCGCCGCCAGCTCCGTCAGGGTCGCCGCGTCCGAGATGTCCCGCTGCTCGGCGAAGAAGGCGGGCAGCAGGCGGCGGGCAAGCGCCAATGCCTTGTCCGGGTCCTGCTCGCGCACTGCGTAGAACAGCCGTCCGGCCAGATGCGAGGAGAGCGGCAACTTCACCGGCTTGCGATAGGGCATGCCGAAGAACGCCGCCGAACGCTCCATGTCGTTCAGCATGTAGGTGCGCTTGACCGGCACATCCATCGGGGCTGCGATGCCGTGCGCCTTCAGCACCGCCCACATCAGGATCGGCCGCCACTCGACCGCGCGCCCGAACTCCGCCCCGATTTCGTCGACCTGCCGCGCCGCGAAATAGGCGTAGGGCGAGGCGAAGTCGAAGTAGAAGCGGATCGGGTCGGGCATGGCTAAAGCGCGTCTCGGCTTGGCGGTTTCATATCAAAGTCGTCATCCTCGGGCTTGTCCCGAGGATCTGCCGGCGTTGGCGGTTGGCCACGTCCGCTTCTGAGCTGCGAGGGCAATAGATCCTCGGGACAAGCCCGAGGATGACGGCGTCGAGGGTATGGTTCTGCCACCTCGCCACAGATGCGCGTCCTTCGTTGCCGTCACTCACCGCCTCATCCTCAGAACCTAAACACCCCGTAGCCGAGGTCGCCGAGCGGGGCGTTGAGGGAGGCCGAGATCGCCATGCCCAGCGCGTTGCGGGTATCGACCGGGTCGATGATGCCGTCGTCCCAAAGCTGCGAGGTCGAGTAATAGGCCGAGAGCTGCTCCTGGTAGGCCTTGCGCGTCTCCTCCCACACCCGGTCGACCTCGCTCTGGTCGACGAGCCCGGCGCGCTTCATCTGGTTGAGCTTCACCTCGGCCAGCGTGTTCGCCGCCTGGTCGCCGCCCATCACGCCGATCTGGTGGTTCGGCCAGGTGAACAGGAAGCGGCCGTCGAAGGCACGGCCGCACATGCCGTAATTGCCGGCGCCGAACGAGCCGTTGCACATCACGGTGAACTTCGGCACCGCCGAGCACGACTGCGCCATGATCATCTTGGCGCCGTCCTTGGTGATGCCGCGCCGCTCGTATTCGCGGCCGATCATGTAGCCGGTGATGTTCTGCAGGAACACCAGCGGCGTGTTGTTCTGGTTGCACAGCTCGATGAAGTGGCCGCCCTTGAGCGAGGAGTCGTTGAACAGCACGCCGTTGTTGGCGAGGATGCCGACCTTGTAGCCCCAGATGTTGGCATAGCCGCAGATCAGCGTCGTGCCGTAGTTCGGCTGGTATTCGTGGAAGCGGCTGCCGTCGACCATGCGGGCGATGATCTCGCGCATGTCGAACGACTTCTTGATGTCGTCCGGAACGATGCCGTAGATCTCCTCGGGATCGTAGGCGGGGTCCTCCGGCGTCTCCTGCTGGCAGTCCCACTTCTTCGGCCGGTCCCACTGGGCGACGATCTCGCGGCCGATGTGGATCGCCTCGTCCTCGGTCGCGGCCGGATAGTCCGCCGTGCCGGAGACCGACGTGTGCATGTCGGCACCGCCGAGTTCCTCGACGCTCACCTCCTCGCCGGTCGCCGCCTTCACCAGCGGCGGCCCGCCGAGGAACACCGCGCCCGTGCCGCGCACGATGACGCTGTAGTCGGAGAGGCCGGGAATATACGCGCCGCCGGCCGTGCAGTGGCCGAACACCAGCGAGAGCTGCTTCACCCCCATCTTCGACAGGATCGACTGGTTCCGGAAGATGCGCCCGGCCATGTATTTGTCCGGGAACACCTCCGACTGGAGCTGGAGGAAGCCGCCGGCGGAATCGCAGAGATGAATCACCGGCAGCCGGTTCTCCATCGCGATGTCGAGCGCGCGGACGATCTTCTTCGCCGTCAGCGGATACCACGCGCCGCCCTTCACCGTCGGGTCGTCGGCGCGGATCACGACCTCGCGGCCCGACACGACGCCGATGCCGACGATCGAGCTCGCCGACGGCGAGTCGCCGTCATAGGCCATGTTCCCCGCGAGCGAGGAGAGTTCGAGGAAGGGCGTGCCGGGATCGAGCAGCTTCTCGATGCGCTCGCGCGGGCGCATCTTGCCCTGCTTGGCGAGCCGGTCGAGGTCGCGCTGCGGCCGCTGGTGGCGCGCCGCCTCCTGCTTGGCCCTGAATTCCGAGACGACATTGCGGTTGTGCGCATCGAAGCGGCGGAAATCCGCCGACGAGGTGCTGATCATGGACTGGATCTTGCGCATCGTCAGGCCTTCTCACCTTCCGGTTCGAGCGTGACGATCACCTCGTCCTTCTCGAACGTCTCGCCTTCGCCCTTGAGGATCTTCGCAATCACGCCGTCACGCGGAGCGGGCAGGGCGGTTTGCAGTTTCATGCTCTCGATGGTCACGACCGCCTCGCCGCGCGCCACCTTGTCGCCGGCCTGCTTCTGCACCGAGACCACGGCCCCGGGCATCGGCGCCTTAAGCGCGTCCTGTCCGCCGCCGCCGGCACCCCCTTGCGAGAACGGGTCGACCACGCCGACGTCGAAGGTGCGTCCGCCCATGCGGACGATCTGGCGGTCGCGCAGCAGCGCGCGGGCGAACTCGACGTCATGGCCGCCGACCGAGATGGATTTCCGCCCGTCGCCGAGGCCGGGCAGGCTCGTGACCTCGTGCTCCACCCCGTCGATGACGAGCACGAGATGCGGCCGCCGGCGGGCGATGGTGACGTCATGGACCTTGCCGTCCAGTGTCAGCTTGATGGCCATGGTCAGTTTCTCCAGCCACCGATGGCGGCGTAGGGCTCCGGCGTTCCGAGCGCCAGGTCCTGGAAGTCGCGGAAGCCGAGTGCGGCGGCGGCGAGCAGCTGCACGCGGTGCGTCTCGTCCAGCGCTGCCGGCGCCAGATCGGTCTTGTGCTCGGCGACGAAGCCGGTGTGCAGGTCGCCGGCGCGGAACGCCCGGTGGTCGAGCACCCGCGCCAGGTAGTCGATGTTGGTCTTGGTGCCGAGCAGCGCCAACCCCTCCAGCGCGTCGATCGAGCGGTCCACCGCCTCTGCGCGGTCGGCGCCGTGGATCACCAGCTTCGCCAGCATCGGGTCGAAGTCGGCCGTCACCTTCTGGCCCTGGTCGAGCGCGTTCTCGAAGCGCAGCCATTCCTCCTCGGGCACGCCGAGATACTGGATGACGCCTGTCTCCGGCATGAAGTCGTTGTCCGGATCCTCGGCGCAGATGCGGCATTCGATGGCGTGGCCATTGGCCTTCACCTGGCTCTGTGCGAGCGGCAGGCCCTTGCCGGCCGCGATCTCGATCTGGCAGCGCACGAGGTCCAGCCCGGTGATCATCTCCGTCACCGGATGCTCCACCTGCAGGCGGGTGTTCATCTCGAGGAAGAAGAAGCGGCCGTCGGCGCCGAGGATGTATTCCACCGTGCCGGCATTCTTGTAGTTCGCGGCCGCCGCCAGCCGCGCGGCGGACTCGCAGATGTCCTTGGCCAGCTTCGCCGGCAGGTTCGCCGACGGCGCCTCCTCGATGATCTTCTGGAAGCGGCGCTGTACCGAGCATTCGCGCTCGAACAGGTGGATCGCGCCGCCCTTGCCGTCGCCCAGCACCTGCACCTCGATATGGCGCGGCCGCTCGACATAGGTCTCGGCATAGACGCGGCCATCGCCGAAATAGCGCTGCGCCTCGCTGGAGGCGAGGCGGGCGGCCTCGCGCAGGTCGGCGGCGGAGCGCACGATGTTCATGCCCTTGCCGCCGCCGCCGGCCGCGGCCTTGATCAGCAGCGGAAAGCCGATCGCCTCGGCCTGTTTGATGAAGGCGTCCAGGTCGCCGGTCGGCATCACCGAGGGCGCCACCGGCACGCCGTGGCTCTCCGCGAAATTGCGCGCCGAGATCTTGTCGCCCATCAGCGAGATGGTCTCGGCGTCCGGGCCGATGAAGGCGATGCCCGCGGCCGCCACGGCCGCCGCGAAGCGGGCGTTCTCCGACAGGAAGCCGTAGCCGGGATGGATCGCGTCCGCCCCGGTCTTCTTCGCCGCCGCGATGATCTGGGCGATGTCGAGATGGGCCGCGACCGGCGTGTCGCCGGTGATCTCCACCGCCTCGTCGGCCTGGCGCACATGCTTGGCGCGGGCCTCGACGCGGTGATGGATCGCTACGGAGCCGATGCCCATCTCCTTCAGCGTGCGCATCACGCGGCAGGCGATCTCGCCGCGGTTGGCGACGAGAACCTTGTTGAACAGCGGCGCGGTCATGCTGCGGCGTCCTTGTCCCATCCGTCGAGCGCGCCGCCCTTGGCGAGCCAGTCGGCCGGTACCTCGACCGGGAAATCCATGAAGATCTGCGCCAGCGCCTTGCCCTGCGGGTCGTGGCGCAGCGAGGCGATGCCACCGCCGGCCAGGCCTTCATGCAGCATGAAGTTCAGCCCGTTCAGCCCCGGCCATTCAAAGCGCTCGACCTTGCCCTTGACGAAATGCGCGAAGTAGCGGCCGACCGCCTCCGGCGTGGCGCTGCGGCGTATCCACGGCAGGTAATCCGCTTTCCGCGCCAGCACGCCGATATTGCCGATGTCGCCCTTGTCGCCGCTGCGCCCATGCGCCAGCGCCACCAGCGGCACGGTCGCGAGCTTGCCTCCACCGGAAGGAACCTCGCCGGCTGCTTCCGGCGTCAGGTCGCCCTGCACGTCGTTCGGCAGATGCGGCGCGATCTCGCGGGTCTTTCCGTCGAACTCGTAGGCGACGCGGATGTCGGCCTTGGGCGCCAGGAAGGAGAACAGCCGCACGATCGGCTGCGGCTCGGGCCGCCCACCGGCAAAGCCGGTGATCGACTGCGCCATGGCCGTCGCCGCCGGGAAGATTTCCTTGGCGAAGATGCCGAGCGCGTCCTTGCTGGCGTGGCGCACGGCGATCTTCAGCACGACCTCGCGCGTTGTTCCCGCCCGCGATTGCGCGCCGAAGTTTGCTTCGCTGCCGAGGATTTCGACCGAGCTGTCGGCGAAGCCGTCGAAGCCGGCGGCGCGCATCAGTCGTTCGGAGCGGGCGAGGATCGCCTTCGCGGTCGCTTCGGCGCGTTCCTTCGCCTCGCGGCCGGCGATCATCATCGTCACCTGCGCGCGGTAGCCGTCGGCGTATGTTGCGCTGACCTTGTAGCTGTCCGTGGGTGCCGCCCCCTTCGCGCCGCTGACCTTCACGCGGTCCGGCCCGACCTGTTCGAGCCGGACCGCGCTCCAGTCGGCGGTCACGTCGGGGAGGATGTAGCGCCGGGGATCGCCGACTTCGTAGACGACCTGTTCGGCGATGGTGGCGGTCGAGACCAGGCCGCCGGTGCCTTCGGGCTTCGAGATCACGAACGAGCCGTCGGCGGCGCATTCGGCGATCGGGAAGCCCATGTCGTCCCAGTCGTCCGCGACCTCGCGCCAGTCGGTGAAGATGCCGCCGGTGGCCTGCGTGCCGCATTCGACGACGTGGCCGGCGAGGCTGCCGGCGGAAAGCAGGTCGTAGTCGCCCGGCTTCCAGCCGAATTCGTGGATCAGCGGCCCGAGCACGACCGCCGAATCGACCACGCGGCCGGTGATGACCACGTCCGCGCCATCGTCCAGCGCCGCCGCGATCGGGAAGGCGCCGAGATAGGCGTTCACGCTGGCAAGCTTCTCCGGCATCGCCGCGCCGGAGAACATCTCGACCGTCCCCACCGCGCGATAGGTGTCGGCGGAGTCCGACAGATCGTCGCCGCGCACCACCGCGACCTTCAGGTCGACGCCGGCTTCCTTGAACGCCGCCAGCAGCGCGTCGCGGCAGGCGTCTGGATTGACGCCGCCGGCATTGGTGACGACGCGGATCTTCTTCGCCGCAATCTCCTTCGCCAGCGGCTTCATCACCATCGTCACGAAGTCGGTGGCGTAGCCGAGATCGGGCTTCTTCGCCTTCATCCGGGCGAGGATCGACATGGTGATCTCGGCCAGATAGTCCATCACGAGATAGTGGATGTCGCCCTTGCGGACGAGCTGGGCGGGCCCTTCCGGGCTGTCGCCCCAGAAGCCCGCGCCGCAGCCGATGCGAACGATCTTGCTCATCTCGCTCATTCCGCCGTCCAGTTGGGCGCGCGCTTCTCGTTGAAGGCGAGCATGCCCTCGCGGGCGTCCTTGGTGCGGGTCATGTTGGCGAGCATGAACTGCGCATATTCGAGTGCCGCGTCCGTCGACATCTCGCGGATCTTGCCCAGCGCCTGCTTGCCGAGCCGGATGCCGGTCGGCGACTTGTCGGTGACGCGCGCCAGCAGCCAGTCGAGCTTCTGGTCGAGTTCCTGATAGGGAACCGCGTAGTTGACGATGTTCTCGGCGACCGCGTCCTTGCCCGTGATCAACTCGCCGGTGATGCAGAGTTCCATCAGCCGCCGGTAGGAGACGATCCTGAGCAGATAAGGCAGGATCATCATCGGGAAGATTCCGACCTTGACCTCGGTCACGCCGAGCTTGGCGTCCTCGCGCGCCACCGCGAGGTCGCAGGCGCACAATATGCCGAAGCCGCCGGCAAGCGCGGGCCCGTTGACGCGGGCGACGATCGGCAGCCGGCAGGCGTCCATGCGCCGCAACAGTCGGGCGACGTAGTGGCGCGGGTCGGCGGCGTCGATGGTGAACGGCGTTCCGTCCGCCTGGAGCTGCAGGTCCCCGCCGGCGCAAAACGCCTTGTCGCCGGCGCCTGTCAGCACAACCGCGCGCACGTTTCTGTCGGCCTCCGCGGCGTCGAGGCCCGCCTGGATGCCGAGCGCGACCTTTTCATTGAGCGCGTTGCGGCGCTCCTCGCGATTGATCGTGATCCATTGAACCGCGCCGCGGCGCTCGATCAGGACTGGCTCTGTCACGGTCTCCCCCGCTGCTTTTCTTGCCTTGTCTCCGTCTAAATGATTTCAGTTCATCAATGTTGTCAACCGGAATGCGACGCTTTTCCGCAACCGTGTCATTTGCAGATTAGGAATCCATCCGTTTCCGCGTCAAAACTGCGCATTGGCCTCTTGCGAAAATGATGAAATGATCTCATTAACGATGAAGAAAGGGCTGCCGGGCGCGGCCGGAACGGGAGGATTGAGGAAAATGCAGGACTTCACCGGGCTCAACGAGAAGCCGAACCTGTTCGACCTCGACGCGGACCAGCAGATGATCCTCGACAATGCGGACCGCTTCGCCCGCAACGAGCTCTATGCGCTGTCCGAACGGATGGACAATGAGGAGTGGTGGCCCGAGGACGCGTTCCCGAAGATCGGCGACAACGGCCTGTTCGGCATCACGATTCCCGAGGAGTATGGCGGGGCAGGGCTCGATCTCGTCGCCGCCGGTCTCGTGCTGCAGGGCATGGCGCGCTGGAATCACGCCATGGCGCTCGCCTGGGTCGCGCATGACAATCTCTGCGCCAACAACATCTATCGCAACGGCAATGACGAGCAGCGCAGGAAATACCTTCCCGACCTCTGCTCCGGCCGCAAAATCGGCGCGCTCGGCCTGACCGAGCCGGGCGCCGGCTCCGATGCGCTGGGCTCCATGCGCACCACCGCGCGCCGTGACGGCGACCATTACGTGCTCAACGGCTCGAAGATCTACATCACCAACGGCCCGGTCGCCGACGTGCTGCTGGTCTACGCCAAGACCGACCGGGACAAGGGCGCGCACGGCATCTCCGCCTTCATCGTCGAGAAGGAGATGAAGGGCTTCAAGGTCGCGCAGAAGCTCAAGAAGATGGGCTATCGCGGCAGCCAGACCGGCGAGCTGCTGTTCGAGGACTGCCGCGTGCCGGCGGAAAACCTCGTCGGCGGGGAGAATCGCGGCGTCGCGGTGGTGATGAGCGGGCTCGACCTCGAACGTGCGATGATCTCGCCGCTCTGCCTCGGCATCGCCGAGCGTGCGCTGGAGCTTTCCGTCGACTATGCGAAGACCCGCAAGCAGTTCGGCAAGCCGATCGGTTCGTTCCAGATGGTGCAGTCGATGCTGGCCGACATGTATGTTCAGGTCGAGACCATCCGCAGCTTCACCTATCGCGTGCTCGCGGCGGCCGCGCCGCTGGAGATCGGCGAGGGCGGGCGCGGCGACATCCACATGCTGACCGCGGCCTCGGTGATGTATGCCGCGGAGGCGACGCACAAGGTTCTCGATCTCGCCGTGCAGGTCCATGGCGGCACGGGCTATATCTGGGAATCGGAGATCAACCGCCTGTTCCGCTCGACCAAGCTGATGGAGATCGGCGCCGGCACCACCGAGGTGCGCAAGATGATCATCTCGGGCGAGCTGCTCAAGGGGATGGAGCGGTGAGCGAGACGCCCGAACAGTTCGGTTTCACCGATGCCGACCTCGCGGTCCATCCCACCGTCTACGCCGAGGGTTCGCTCGCCGGCCAGGTCGTCCTGGTCTCCGGCGGCGCGGGCGGCATCGGTCGCGCGACGGCCTGGCTGTTCGCGCGCATGGGCGCGCATGTGATCATTTCGGGCCGCAGCGAGGGCAAGGTCGCCGATGTCGTCAAGGCGATCACCGCCAAGGGGCTCAAGTGCAGCGGCCACACGGTCGACGTGCGCGAGCCGGAAGGCGTCGCCGCCTTCTTCGACAACGTCTGGGCCGAACACGGCCGGCTCGACATCCTCGTCAACAGCGCCGGCGGCCAGTTCCCTCAGGCTGCGATCGATTTCAGCGTGAAGGGCTGGAATGCGGTCATCAACACCAATCTCAACGGCACCTGGTTCATGATGCAGGCCGCCGCGCGCAAGTGGCGCGACGCGGGCCGGCCGGGCAGCATCGTCAATGTCGTGGTCGTCACCACGCACGGCCTCTACGGCGTGGCGCACACCATCGCGGCACGGTCCGGCGTCATCGGCCTGTCGAAGAGCGTCGCCGTCGAATGGGCGCCGCTCGGCATCCGCGTCAACTGCGTCGCGCCCGGCGCCATCGAGACCGATGGCTGGAAGGTCTACACGCCCGAGGCGCGCGCCGCCTATCCGCGCTCCAACCCGATGATGCGCGCCGGCGACGCCTGGGACATCGCGGAGGCCTGCGTCTATCTCGGCGGCCCGACCGGAAAGTTCGTCACCGGCGAGCTCTTGACCGTCGACGGCGGCGGCCAGCTCTGGGGCGAGACGTGGACGACCGGCAAGCCGGATTATTTTAAGACCTAGACCGTGCTGATCCCGGTACACGGCCGCTCGTGCGGGCGCCGTGAAAAGAGCTGCAGACTATCTATTAGTGTTGACTAATTGATTAGTGAATGCTAATTGGTTGGCATGATCGCTGCAGACTCTATGGACGCCGTCATGCGAACACTCGCCGACCCCACGCGGCGGGCGGTCTTCGAGCGCATCAGCAAGGCCCGCGAGATCAGCGTCGCCGAGCTCACCCAAGGCTCCGGCGTGACGCAGGGCGCGATCTCGCAGCATCTCAAATCGCTGAAACAGGCCGGTCTCGTCGCCGAGCGTCCAGAGGGGCGCAAAGTCTATTATCGCGTCCAGCCGGAAGGCCTCCAGCCGCTGGCTGACTGGATGGAGCATTACGGCGTGTTCTGGCGCGAACGCTTCGCCAACCTCCGCACGCTCCTGAAGGAGATCGATCCATGAATCGCGCCGTTCTCGGCACCGTCACGCAGGAAATCGTGGTCGATGAGGTCTTTCCGCATGCGCCCGCGACGATATGGAGGCTGCTCACCAGCGCGGACCTGATCGGTCGTTGGATGATGCAGCCGACCGGGTTCGAGCCGGTCGTGGGCAATCGTTTCACGTTCAGCACCAAGCCTGCCGGCGAGTGGGACGGGACCATTCACTGCGAAGTGCTCCAGGTGGTCCCCGAGAAACGCCTCGCCTACGCCTGGAAGGGCGGACACCCTTCGAATGCGGCCTATGGTTCGCCGCTGGATACGGTGGTGACGTGGAGCCTGGAACGCATCGCGGGCGGCACGCGCGTGCGCGTCGTCCATTCGGGCTTCGTTCTGCCGACCAACGCTACGGCCTACGCGAACATGAGCAACGGCTGGCCGAAGGTTTTGCACAACCTCGCCGGCATCGCAGACACTCATCACTGAGGAGACCGATATGAGTCAGCCCTATTCGGGCGGATGCGCCTGCGGCGCGCTCCGCTATGAGATTCGCGCCGAACCGATCGGCATGAACGATTGCCAGTGCCGGCAATGCCAGCGCGAGAGCGGGACCGGCCACGGCTCACACCTGACATTTCCCCGCGCTGCGGTTGAGACGACCGGCGAGGCGACGCGCTGGGAGGCTGTGGGCGACGGCGGGACGGTCAAGTCACGGGCTTTCTGTCCGGTTTGCGGCGCACCGGTCTACATGACGTTCCCGGCCATGCCCGAGTTTTTCGTGGTCAAGGCCGGCAGTCTCGACGACCCTGGCCGGTATGCGCCCCAGCTGGTCGCTTGGCATGCCGCCGCACAAGCCTGGGACCATGTCGACCCCGCGATACCTGTCTTCGACAGGATGCCGCCTCGACCCTGAGCTGCCTGTGGGAGAGTCAGCCGCGCAGAAACTGCATGAACTCGATCACCACCCCGTCCGGATCTTCCGCGCAGAACACGTTGATCACCGACCCACCCAGCACAACCCGCGTCGGCTCCGTGTAGCAGAGGTGCCCGGCGGCCGAGAGGCGCCGGTAGACCGCCTCGGCATCGAAGGTGCGCAGGCAGATGCGGCCGACGCCCGGCTGGGCCATGGAGCGTGGGGGAGGGGCAGGCAGTCGCGGCGAGGTCCATTCCAGAAGGTCGAGCCGCATGCCGCGCTCGTCGCCCTTCAGCATCATCAGCGCGGCGCGTCCCTGGCAGTCGTCGGGCAGCCGCAGCACGGGTCCGAGGCCCACCTCGCCGAAGGAGGCGTCGCCGGCAAAGGCGTTGACCACCTCGAAGCCGATCAGCCGGTAGAAGGCCAGCGATCGATCGAAATCTGTGCAGTTGACGTTGATGTGGAAGAAGGAGGGCACGTCGCCGCGTTCGGAGCGGGCGGTTTCGACTGCCGTCATTTGAAAACCTTGCCTCGCAGAAGCTTCACATAGGTGTCGACGACGCTTGGAGCCGGCCGCACGAAGTCGCCGTCCTCGTAGCAGAAGCGGCCCGACAGGTATTCTCGGGTCGAGATCAGCATCTGCATCAGGATGTCGATCTCCAGCGGATCGTCAATCAGCAGGTTGCCGCGCCGGCGCTCATATTCCAGCGCGCGGCGATAGCTGGCCGACTGCGTCTCCAGATGGGCGCGGAAGCCGCGCGGCGCCTGGACGGAGCCCTCGCTGAGGATCTTGAACAGGTGCGGTTCCTTTTCGAGGAACTCGAAGAAGCCGGCGAGGCGGGCCTTCTCTCGCTCGATCGGGTCGTCCGGCGCTTCCATGACCCTCTGGCGGATCAATTCGTGCAGCCGCTCGCTGATCGAGGGCAGCAGCTGGTCGAGCAGGTCCTGCCGCGATTCGAAATAGTTGTAGAACGTGCCCTGCGCCACGTTCGCCCGCGCCGTGATCAGCGCCACTGACGCGCCCGCATAGCCCAATTCGCCGACGATCTCGATCGCCGCCTCGAACAGCCGCGCCCGCGTGGCCTCGGCCTTTTCCGCGCGGGAAAGCCGAGGCTTGCGGACCTCGCGCGGCAGAGGTGGCGCGGCTGTTGCGTTGGTTGGATTGGTCGCCATGGCTCACCGGACGCTAATGACGCAAAGCGGATGTGTCAAACCGAAATGAATTATGACTCGTGATTCATTTCTGTTTACAAACGGGCAAAAGAGACTAGCATGCATGTGGTGAACGTTCCCGGAGGAGTGCCGATCCAGGCAGAAGGGACGCTTGCTGGACCGGTGGAGGCCGGTCGTATCCAATGTCACGCCGCGATTGTCGAGCCCCTGGTCTCGAAACGATCCCGGCTGTCCCAAGGGAGGGCATATGTTTCATTTCGCACGTAATCTGGTGACGGCGACCGCACTTCTCGGCGCGGCGCTCGGCACCTCCGCCAACGCGGCCGATCTCATCATCTCGACAGGCCTGGGCAAGCCGCACCCTTGGGTCGGCGCGCATATGGATCCGTTCGCCGACGCGATCGAGAAGGGTTCGCCTGACGTCAAGTTCACCCGCTTCTACGCCGGCGAGCTGGTCGGCGTCGGCAAGGAGCTCGACGCGCTCACCAGCGGCACCATCGCCGTCGCAGCACCCCTGCTCGCGCCCTACCATGAAGGCCGCTTTCCGCTGTCCGACGTGACGCAGCTGCCGGCCTACGGCACCGACTCGCCGATGGTCACCCGCGCCTTCCAGAAGCTGCTCGACTCCGATGTGGCGATCAAGGACGGCAAGACGTTCTACCAGTACGAGATCGCCGACAAGGGCATCCGCGCCTGGGCGCTCGGCGCCACCGCACCCTATTCGATCTCGACCGTGAAGAAGGTGCTCAGGGAGCCGGCGGACTTCTCCGGCACGCCGCTGCGTGCCGGTTCGGCGCTGCACACGATCATGCTGGAAAAGCTCGGCGCCACCCCGGTCACGCTGCCCGGCTCGCAGGCGTTCGAGGCGGCCTCGCGCGGCACGATCGAGGGTCTCGTCATCGCCATCTCCGACTGGCCGTCCTATTCGCTGCAGCAGCTGCTGCGCCATTCGATCGTCGACGTGTCGATTGGCCACTGGGAAAGCTACCTCGCCATCAGCGACGCCGCCTGGAACGAGCTGAGCGAGGAGCAGAAGGCGCTCTTCGACAAGACCGCCCGTGACGTCGCGGCCTCCAACGCCCAGGAATGGGAGACGCGTCTGACGAAGGTCAAGGACGAGTCGATCGCCAAGGACGGCGGCGAGTTCACCTCGATCAACACGCTGTCCGACGCCATGAAGCAGCATATCGAGAAGGCTGCGGCCGACACCTGGGTCGCCTGGATCGAGAAAACCGAGGCAAACGGCCATCCGGCCAAGGCAACGGCCAAGCTCTATGCCGAGCTGATCCAGGCCGAGGGCGGCACGCTGCCGGCCGGCGTCGCCGACTATCTCGCCAAGTAGCCCCTGAGGGCGCCGCGTTCGCGCGGCGCCTCTTCCTCCGCGCGGAGCTTCCATGTCCAAGGATTGGATCATCTGGGCCGTCACGCTTTGGATCGTGGTCTTCATGATCGCGGGCCAGGCGGTCGCCACCTGCCTCCTGGGGGCCGGCATCCTCGGCATCATGCTGTGGATGGGGCCGGGCGTGCTCAACGGCATCGTCGGCCAGGACGCGTTCTACACCGCGTCCACCTACACGCTGTCGATCATTCCGCTTTATCTCCTGATGGCGCAACTGCTGCTCAAGGGCGGCGTCATCGTCGACCTGTTCCGCGTCGGCCACCGCATCGCCGGCTATCGCCGCTTCCCGCTTGGCGTCGCGACGCTCATCACCGGCGGGCTTCTGGGCGCCGTTTCCGGCTCCGGCACGGCGAGCGCTGCGGCGCTTGCCACTCTGGCCGGCCCCGAGCTGCAGCGCGTCGGCTACACGCGCAGCTTCTCCGTGGCGCTCGCCGCGATCTCCGGCTCGCTGTCGGTCATCATCCCGCCGAGCCTGTTGATCATGATCTACGGCTCGCTGACCGAGACGCCGATCGGCCATCTCTTTATCGGCTCGGTCGGACCCGGCCTGCTCTGCATCCTGGTCTATGTCGGATGCCTCTATTTCTTCGGCGACGTTGTTCCGGGCGCCGAGGACGGCGTGCGTGGCGACCAGGAGGAGGAAGACCCGGCCGCAACTCGCCGCTCCGTCAGCGCCTTCATCTTCGTCGTCGCGCTGATGGTCGTCGTCTTCGGCGGCATCTATGGCGGCATCGTCACCGTGGGCGAGGCCGGCGCGCTGGGGGCGTTCGCGGCCTTCGTGGGCATGATCGCGATGCGCCGCGTCGGGCTGGGCGACATCGGCCGCGCGCTGGTCGATTCGGTCAAGGTCTCGGCGATGCTCCTCATGCTGCTCATCGCCGCGCAGATCTTCTCGCGCTTCATGTCCTTCTCGCGTCTGCCGACGGAACTGCTGCATTTCGCCGAGCCGCTGGTCGCAAGCCCGACGCTGCTCATCCTGGTGCTCATGTTCGGCCTGTTCCTCGCCGGCATGGTGCTGGAGGAGGTGACCATCATCGTCCTCTCGATCCCGATCGTGCTGCCGATGGTGCAGGCCGCCGGCGTGGACCTCATCTGGTTCGGCGTCATCGCCTGTTTCGTCATTTCGCTCGGCCTGCTCACGCCGCCGGTCGGCCTCGTCGCCTTCTCCGCCGCGACGGCGGCGCGAACGCCGGTCGGGCCGGTGTTCCGGCCGTGCATGCTGTTTTCCTCGATCTCCGCCTTCGTGGTCGTCGCGGCGATGATGTTGTTTCCCGGCATCGCCACTTGGCTGCCGAGCCATCTGAACTGAGGGCCGACCATGCGTTTCTGGAGAGCGATCTGGGCGTTCGAATGGGGCCTCGCAGCGGTGGGGGCGGGCTCGATGCTGTTCATCATGATGATGGTGACCGTCATCAGCGTCGCCGGCCGCTATTTCCTGCAGATGGACCTGATCCCCGGCGCCTACAACATCGTCGAGCGCATCCTCTTCCCCCTGCTCGTCTTCTGGGCGATGCCGATCGCCCATCGCGACGGGCTGTTCCCGCGGCTGGAGACCTTCGCGGACGCGCAGCCGCCGCGCCGGCGGGCGCTGATCGCGGCGGTGGCCATGATCGTCGAGATCGCCGTCTATGCCGTCTTCATGTGGTTCATCCTCCGCTTCGTCTGGGGCAGCATCGTGCAGAACCGGACCATGCAGATCGGCACCAATTTCCTGCCGCTCTGGCCGATCCTGGTGATGATGCCGCTCGCCTTCGGCCTGATGATCCTCGAGATGTCGCGCCTGCTCTACCGCGACATGCGCCGCCTGCTCGGATTGCCGGTCTCCGGCGAAGCCGAAGTGCATGATGGAAGTTCAGCAGTATGACAGCGAGTGCCCTTCGCGTGCGTCGGGATGGTCCCGCCGCCTTCGATCCCACCGCCGTCGAGGCGATCCGCTCGACGCTCGCCGCCTTCGCCAGCGCGCAGGTCGGCGGCGCGGTCGAGATCGGCCCGCTCAGGCGCTTCACCGTCGGCTTCTCCTGGGTCACCTACGGCTTCCGGGCGAAGTGGTCCGAAGGCGGCACCGCGATCGAGCGCGACCTGATCCTGCGCGCCGGCCCGCCGACGGGCATCTTCGGGCCGTATCACGCCTATCCCGAATTCGTGACGCTCAAGGCGCTCGCAGACAGCGCCGTGCCGGTGCCGCGCGTCTACTGGTACAGCGACGACACCTCGATCCTCGGCGCGCCGTTCTTCGTCTGCGACCTGGTGCCCGGCGAGGCGCCGATCCCGTGGACGCATGACGGCGGCCCCGCCTTCGACGAGGAGCGGCGCGTGCGGCTCGGCACCCAGTTCGTCGCGGCCCTCGCCGCCCTGCACCAGTTCCGCTGGCAGGATACGCCGGTCGCCTCGATCGACGGCACCAAGGACGTCCGCAAGACGGCCGCGCAGCAGGTCGACAACTGGATGGCGAACCTCGCCCGCTGGTCGCCCGGCCGCGTGCCGATGCTGGAGCTGGCGGCCGCGTGGCTGCGCGAGAATGCGCCGGTCGCCGCGCGCATCTCGATCACCCACGGCGACTACCGCATCGGCAATTTCCTCGAAGTCGACGGCACCATCACCGCCATCCTCGACTGGGAGCTGGTCCGGCTCGGGGATCCGGTGGAGGATCTCGGCTGGGTCTGCCTGCAGGCCTGGCGCGGCCGTTCGCCCTATATGTGCCATTTCTTCGAGCGCGAGGAGCTGCGCGACCGCTACGGCGCGCTCACCGGCCACGAGGTCTCGCTTGCCGACATGGCTTACTGGGAAGCGTTCGGCACCTTCAAGCTCGCCATCATGCACTACGGCGCGACCGACTGCTTCGCGCGCCGCGGCTTCAACGATCTCAGGATGGCCGGCATGGGCGCGCAGATCCCGCGCCTGCTCCTGCAGGTGGAGACGGCAATGGAGCGCGCCTCGTGAACATTCCGCTGCAACGCATGATCGACGGCATCATCGCCACGATGCGCTCCGACGTGATCCCGCACGTCGCCGACTCCTATGCCCGCGGCCAGGCCGTCGGCGTCATCGACCTGTTGAACAACATCGCGCCGCGCGTCGAGTGGGCGCAGGCGCCGCTCGCCCGCCAGATCGAGGAGAAGCGCGCGCTTCTCGCCGGCATCGCCGATGTCGTGCCCGGCGCGCTGCCTGAAGCGCCCGCCGTGCACCCCTCCACGGCGGAGGAGCTGCTTCTCGCCAAGGGCATGCTCGACGCCGCGATCGGCGATGCGATCGCGACGATCTGGCCGCGCCGGCACGAGCCGGAGTTCGCGCGCGCCGCCACGCTCGTCCAGGCGCATCTGCACGACGAGATGGCCGCCGAAATGAAGATCACGCGCAAGCCGCTGTTCGCCGAGATCGCCAGCGGCGGCGACGGCGCAAAAGTTTGATGAAGGCAGCATGACTGCGAGGTTGAACCATGACCTATCATCTTGATCCCAGAATGCCGGCCCCCGACCAGTGCATCCAGCGCTACATGCTGGAGCGCTGGACAGAGGCCCAGCCGGACAAGGTCTTCGCCGTCTTCCAGGACGGCGAGACCTGGACCTATGCCGACACGCTGCGCGAGGCGATCACCACGGCCAATGCCTTGAAGGCTCTGGGTGTGAAGCAGGGCGAGCGCGTGCTCTGCTGGCTGCCCAACAGCGCCGACTGCCTGCGCGCCTGGCTCGGCCTGAACTTCCTCGGCGCTGTCTTCGTGCCGATCAACCTCGCCTATCGCGGCAACCTTTTGCGCCATGCGGTGAAGCTCTCGGAAGCCCGCCTCGGCCTGATCCATGCCGACCTGCACCAGCGCCTCGGCGAGATCGAGCTCGGCCGGCTGGAGGAGATCGTGGTCCTCGGCGGCGCAGGCCAGGAGGTTCCCGGCCTCAAGGTCCACCAGGCGGAGGCGTTCAAGTCGGCGGACACGAGCGCGCCGGCGCTCGAGCGCGAGATCGCGCCGTGGGACATGCAGTCGATCATCTTCACCTCGGGCACGACCGGTCCGTCCAAGGGCGTCATGTCGTCCTACATGCACCTCTACTCGATGGCGAAGGCGGCGCCCTTCCTGCGCTCTGACGAGCGCTACATGGTCAACCTGCCGATGTTCCACTCCGGCGGGGTCATGCCGGTGACCGCCATGCTCATCCATGGCGGCTCGATCGTCATGGTCGACGCCTTCGACACCAACACGTTCTGGGACACGATCCGGCAGCGGCAGATCACCACCGTCATCCTGCTCGGCGTGATGGGCGGCTTCCTGCTCAAGCGTCCGCCGAGCCCGGACGACAAGAACCACACGCTGCGCACCTGCACCTACGTGCCTCTCAACGACACCGCGCCGCAGTTCCACGAGCGCTTCGGCACCGAGGTGCATACCCATTTCAACATGACCGAGATCTCGATGCCGATCGTCTCGGATCCGAATCCGACCGCGCTCGGCAGCGCCGGCAAGGCCCGCAAGGGTGTCGAGGTCCGCATCGTCGACGAGAACGATTGCGAGGTGCCGGTCGGCGCCACCGGCGAACTCGTCGTGCGCACCGAGTGCCCCTGGGCGCTGAACCACGGCTATGCCGGCAATCCCGAAGCCACTGCGGCGGCCTGGCGCAATGGCTGGTTCCACACCGGCGACGGCTTCCGTAAGGATGCCGAAGGCAACTTCTATTTCGTCGACCGGCTCAAGGACGCGATCCGCAGGCGTGGCGAGAACATCTCCTCCTTCGAGGTCGAATCCGAGGTTCTCTCCCACCCGGCGGTGCGCGAGGCGGCCGCGGTGGCGGTGAAGAGCGAGATCGCCGAGGACGAGGTCATGGCCGTGGTGGCCCTCAAGGAGGGCGTCGAGTTCGATCCCGCCGAGCTGATCGAGTTCCTGCGCCCGCGCATGGCCCACTTCATGATCCCCCGCTACGTGCGCGTCGTCGACGGCCTGCCGCGCACGCCGACGGCGAAGATCGAGAAGGTGAAGCTGCGCGAGGCCGGCATCACCGACGACACCTGGGATCGTGATGCCGCCGGCATCCGCATCAAGCGCGAGAAGGTCGGGCTGAAAAGTGCCTGACGGAGAAGACGTAATGTTCGCAGAACTCTCCCCCCACGCCTCGGCCCTGCGCGACAAGCTCGTCGCCTTCATGGACGAGCACGTCTACCCCAACGAGCACGCGCTCTTGAAGCCGCCGCGCGAGGCGGAGAAGTGGTCGCCGCGCCCGCTGGCGATGGAGCTGATGCGGAAGGCCAAGGCTGCCGGCCTGTGGAACCTGTTCTACAATCACGGCCCGGAAGGGCAGGGCCTGTCGAACTGGGAATATTCGCAGCTCTGTGAGATCCTCGGCCGCTCGCTCGCCGCGCCGGAGATCTTCAACTGCAACGCGCCCGACGTCGGCAACATGGAGATCCTCTCCATGTATGGCACCGACACCCAGAAGGAGCGCTGGCTGAAGCCGCTGCTCACCGGCGAGATCCGCTCCTGCTTCGCCATGACCGAGCCGCGCGTCGCCTCGTCCGACGCCACCAACATCGAGACCGACATCCGCCGCGACGGCGACCACTACGTCGTCAACGGCCGCAAGTGGTGGACGACGGGCGCCAACTCCGAGCGCTGCAAGGTCGCCATCGTCATGGGCAAGAGCGACCGCTCCGCGCCCAAGCACAAGCAGCAGTCGATGATCCTCGTGCCGATGGACGCGCCCGGCGTCACCGTCGAGCGGGCACTCAGCGTCTACGGCTACGAGCACGCGCCGCTCGGCCATGGCGAGGTCGTGTTCGACAATGTCCGCGTGCCGGCCGAAAACATGCTGCTCGGCGAGGGCAGGGGCTTCGAGGTCGCTCAAGGGCGGCTCGGCCCCGGCCGCATCCATCACTGCATGCGTTTCATCGGCCTCGCCGAGCGGGCGCTAGAGATCATGTGCGAGCGGGCGAAGTCGCGCACCGCCTTCGGCTCCAGCTTTGCCGAGATGGGCGCCATCCGCCAGGCGATCGGCCAGTCGCGCTGCGACATCGAGCAGGCCCGCCTCGTCACGCTCAAGGCGGCGTGGACGATGGACAGGCTCGGCAACAAGGCCGCGCGCAACGAGATCGCCGTCGCCAAGATCGTCGTGCCCGAAACCGCCGGCAAGGTCATCGACCGCGCGATCCAGGTGCATGGCGGGGCCGGCCTGTCGCAGGACTTCTTCCTGGCCGAGGCCTTCGCCGAAACCCGCTTCCTGCGCATCGGCGACGGGCCCGACGAGGTCCATCGCGAGGCGCTCGCCCGCGTCGAGCTCGGCAAGCTGAACTGAGGACGGACCATGATTCCATTGCAAGTCGGCCAGTCCGCCATGACGGCGGGACGCACCATCGGGGAAGGGGACGTCAGCCTGTTCGCCGGCCTCGTCGGCGATTTCACGCCAATCCATGTCGACGAGACCTTCGCGAAGACGACGCCGCACGGAACCCGTATCGCGCACGGCCCGCATTCGATGGCCACCGCGATCGGCATGGCGACGCATACCGGCCTGTTCGGCGAGCGCGTCATCGGCCTCGTCAACATCAGCTGGGATTTTTCGGGCGCGGTGAAGATCGGCGACACGATCCGCTCGCGGGTCACGGTCGAGGAGGTGCGTCCCACCTCCAAGCCGGGTCGCGGGCTTGCGACCTATGGGTTCGAGGTCCTGAACCAGCGGGACGAGCAGATCCAGCGCGGGCGCATGAAGGTCATCGTGCTCCTCGGCGACAAGGCGGAGGCCGGACAGTGAGCGACGACAGATACATCATGCGGCCCGAGCACGAGTTCACGCACCAGCCGGACTCGTCGGTCAACTTCAACGAGAGCGTCTACACGAATGCCTTCGACCCGAAGGGGGAGTTCGGCGGCTGGATGCGTCTCGGCAACCGCGTCAACGAGGGCTACGCCGAGCTTTCGGTCTGCCTCTATCTTCCGGACGGACGCATCGCCTGCCAGTTCCAGCGCCCGGCGATCACCAGCAACGACAGGCACGAGGCCGGCGGCATCAAATACACCGTCAACGAGCCGCTGAAGAGCGTGACGATGAGCTATGACGGCGAGCTCATCATCGTCGACGATCCGGAAGATCTGCGCAATCCGCAGGAGCTGTTCGCGAAGGGACCTCGGCTGCCCGGCCACGCCTCGTGGACGCATGTGGCGGAATCGCCCGTCCACGGCGGCGAGCCGGTCGACGATACGGTCCAGACGATGTACGGCCGCGACTTCTCGCTCGGCCACTTCAACCAGCACAGCCGCGCCAAGGGCGTCATCAAGGTCGGCGACCAGAGCTGGGAGATCGACGGCCACGGCTGGCGCGACCACTCCTGGGGCCCGCGCTACTGGCAGGCCATCTACTTCTACCGCCTGTTCCTCGCTAATTTCCCGAACGGCGACGGCTTCATGCTGCTCAAGATCACTGACCAGGCCGGCAATGTGCGTCGCCAGGGCGTGCTGCTGGTCGATGGCCAGTACGAGGAGGTGATGGACTTCGAGGTGCAGACCGACTGGACCGACAAGCAGGATCCCGCCTTCGTCCGCCTCGGCGTGATGACGGCGAAGCGCAAGGTGAGGATTGACGGCGAGATCCTCAATCTCGCGCCGCTGCGCAACCGCCGCAAGACGGAGGAGGGCGTTCTCGTGAGCCGCGTGGCCGAAGGCTTCACCCGGTTCACCTGGGGCGACCAGGTCGGATACGGCATGACCGAATACATCGAGCGGATCGAGGACGGGAAGATCGTCGGCTATCCGCTGTAGGTTGTTGTGGACAATGGGAGATCTACGTCGCCGACACGCATGTCGTCATTCCGGGGCCGCGCAGCGGAACCCGGAATCCGGTGCGGCAACGCCGCAATCAAGGATCTGGACGGGCAAGGCCGGCGTTCTGGATTCCGAGTTCCGCTGCGCGGCCCCGGAATGACGGAGCAAGGCGGCGATCGGCATCCTCGATGGCTTGGAAACCCGCCTGCCCACACGGCCTAGCAGCCGATGGCAAAACCAGATCGGCATTTTTGATGGGTCTAATTCATTAGTAGCCCATCACGGTTGAATATTGTCTACTATTCGCGAAATCTGTAGGAATTCTGACGCTTATTTCGTCGTCAGTTAGGGAAAATCTGATTGACAGTTCTGTGTATTAGTGAACATCATTCATTAGATTTCGCAGCCTGGATGGGTGCGGTGGGGAGGAGACCACACCGATGTTGAGAGGCCTCTCTCAGGAACGTATCGTGCTGGTGATCGCGGTGGCGCTGTTCGTCGCGTTCTCGGTCGCGCTTCCCGGTTTCCTCGATCCGGGCAACCTGCTCTCGCTCGTCCAGAACGTATCGATCCTCGGCATCCTCGGCGTCGGCATGGCCATCGCCATCATCGGGCGCGGCATCGACCTGTCGGTGCTGTCGACCATGCCGATCTCGGTCGCCTGGATGCTCTCGCTCGTCAATGGCGGGCTGCCGCTGTGGCTGGCGCTGCTCTGCGCGCTCGCCTTCGTCATCGTCGTCGGCATCATCAACGGCGTGCTGATCGCCTATGTCGAGATCCCGGCGATCTTCGCCACGCTGGCCATGGGCATCGCCATCTACGGCTTCGGCAAGGCCTATCTGGTGCCGATCGAGGCGGTCTACATAAGCGGCGACCGCTCGTCCTGGTTCTATTCGATCGGCAGCGGGCGTCTGCTCGGCGTGCCGACCCCGGTCATCGTCTTCGCGCTGGTGGCGCTCGTCGCCTGGCTGTTCCTGCGCTACCTCAAGCCCGGCCGCTTCATCTACGGCATGGGCGACAACCCGGCCGCCGCGCGCATCACCGGCATCCCGGTGCGGCCGATGATCGTCGTCCAGTATGTGCTGATCTCGGTCATCGCGCTGATCGCCGGCATCGTCATGGCCACCGCCCTGTCGCAGATCAACACGCGGCTCGCGCTGTCGACCATGGTCTACGACGTCATCCTCGTCGTGGTGCTGGGCGGCATCGGGCTCTCGGGCGGCAAGGGCGGCATCCGCAACGTCATAGTCGGCACCATCCTGATCGGCATCCTGCTCAACGGCATGACGATCATGAACCTGACCTACACCGTCCAGAGCATCTTGAAGAGCGTCATCCTGCTCGCGGCGATCGTGGTCGACACCCTGCTTAACCCCCGCGACGAGCAGACCGCTCAGCACGGGGACATCTGAACCGTCATTTCAAGTGGAGGAAAATGACATGTCTGGAATGAAGCTTCTGAAAGCGCTCGCCGCGACCGCGGCGCTGGTGATGACGGCGGGCGTCGCCGTCTCCGAACCGTACGACGACGGCCAGTCGAAGGGCTATTACGACGTGCTCAAGGGCAAGAAGGTCGCCTTCGTGCCGCTGTCGATGGGCTTCGACCTCACCGAGGGCTGGAACGCCGGCCTGCAGAACCAGGCCAAGGCGCTCGGCTACACCGTCGACGTGCGCGACCCGAACTGGAACGTCGAGGCCGGCGTCCAGGCCGCCAACGGCTTCATCGCCGACAAGCCGGACGTGCTGATCCTGCACCCGCTCGACCAGCAGGCCTACAACCGCATCGTGCCGAAGGCGATGGCCGAGGGCATCAACGTCGTGCAGGTCAACCTCAAGTCCGTCACCAATGGCGACGCCTATGTCGGCGCCGACTGGTACGATCTCGGCCTCAAGCAGGCCCAGGCCATCGTGAAGGCGTGCGGCAAGGATTCGGGCAAGAACGGCAAGATCGCCATCATCACCGGGCAGGCCGCCACCCCCACCATCGTCATCGGCAACCAGGCCTTCGACGACGTCTTCGCGCAGAACCCGGAGATCCAGGTCGTCGCCCGCCAGTCGGCCGACTTCGATCCAGCCAAGGCGCAGGCGATCACCTCGACCGTGCTGAAGCAGAACCCGGACCTGTGCGGCATCCTCGGCGTCTGGGACGGCCAGGACACCGGCACAGCGGCCGCCATCCGCGAGGCCAACATGCAGGATCAGGTCTACTTCGTCTCGTCGGGTGGCGGCTCGAAGGCGGCTGCCTGCGACAACATCGAGAACGGCAGCTTCGACGCCTATGTCAGCTACGACGTGCCCGGCCAGGCCCGCGACCTCAACGCGGCGGTCAAGATCCTGCTGCAGACCAAGCCGAAGCCCGGCAGCGCTCCCTTCGCGCTCTACACGCCGCTCAAGATCCTGACCAAGGACAATCTCACCCCCTCGTCCTGCTGGACGCTGGAGGAGATGAAGGCGTTCGGCGGCTGACAAGCACGCCTGCCTGACGGACCGGCGCGCCCGCCGCGCCGGTCCCTTTCCCGAACGTGCGATTGGAGACTGTGCACATGGCGTCGTCGGAAACCTGGACGCGCTGGCGATACCGGTACATCCCGGACAAGTTCGTCGGCGAGATCCTGTCCAAGAGCTGGATCGACACGCTGATCCCGGTCACGATCCTGGCCGCGGTCTTCGCCTTCTTCAGCGTGGCGATGCCTGGCTTCCTCGGCGGCTCGAACCTTTCCGACATCGCCCAGATCTACGGCGAGTATCTCATCATCATCGTCGGCATCACCTTCGTGATGATGGCCGGCGGCATTGACCTCACCGTCGGCTCGGTCTTCGCCTTCTGCAATCTCGCGGCGCTGCTCCTCATCAATTCGATGGAGATCAACCTCGCCATCGGCATCCCCGCGATCATGCTGCTCGGCGGCCTGATCGGCCTCGTCAACGGCGTGCTCATCGGCTATCTCGGCATGCGCGCCTTTCTCACCACCCTGGTGATGCTGATCATCGTGCGCGCGGTGGTTGACCAGGCGCTGCTCGACTACGGCCAGCAGATCATGCGCGGCTTCAATGCCTCGGCCGCCTGGGAGTTCATGGCGATCGGCAAGGTGTTCGGCATCCCGTCGAGCCTCGTCGTCGCCGTCGTCATCGCCATCGTCGGCCACGTGGTGCTCACCCGCATGCGCTTCGGCTGGCACGTCATGGCGGTCGGCGGCTCGCGCCGCTCCGCCTACAATGCCGGCATCCGCGTCAAGCGCACCATCTGCGCCACCTATGTCCTCTCCGGCGTGCTCACCGGCCTCGCCGCCACCTTCTACGCCGCCCGTCTCTCCAGCGCCGGCACCGATGTCGGCAAGGGGCTGGAGGTGACGATGCTGACGGCCGCCGTCCTCGGCGGCATCTCGCTCGGCGGCGGTCGCGGCTCGATCGTCAAGGCGGTCGTCGGGGCTATCATCATCCTGCTCGTCCAGAACTCCCTGATCCGCATGGGCCTGTCGAGCGGCACCTCGTCCCTCGTCCTCGGCCTGATCCTGCTCGCCGCCGTCGCCATCGACGTGCGCTGGGTCAAGAACCGCCACAAGGTTCTGGCGCGGGCCTATGTCTCGCCGACCTATTTCGCCCTGCCGCCGCTGCCGGAAACGGCAGAAGGCTCCGCCTCGCCCTATGCGCTCAACGACAAGCTGCGCGGGGTGGAAGCCATTGGGCTCGGCGAGCTCGACGGGCCGGAGGACGTCATCTTTGACAAGGACGACAACCTCTACTGCGGCTCGCGCCACGGCGACGTCATCCGCTTCTTCGCCCCCGACCACACGCGCTGGGAGGTCTTCGCCCATATCGGCGGCCACCCGCTCGGCTTCGCCTTCGATCCGGAGGGCAACCTGCACACCTGCGTCGGCGGCATGGGCCTCTACAAGATCTCGCCCGCCGGCGAGGTGACGAAACTCTCCGACGAAACCAATCGCTCGCTGCTCTCGATCGTCGACGATTCCCGCCTGCGCCTTGCCGACGACCTCGACATCGCCCCCGACGGCAAGGTCTACTTCTCCGAGGCCACCGTCCGCTACGAGATGTACGACTGGATGGTCGACGCGCTCGAAGGCCGCGGCAACGGCCGCATCATCTGCTACGACCCGAAGACCAATTCCTCGCGCACCGTGCTGCCCAACCTGCAGCTTCCCAACGGCATCTGCGTTGAGAAAAGCGGCCAGTCGCTGCTCTTCGCCGAGACCTGGGGCTGCCGCATCACCCGCTGGTATTTCGACGGGCCGAAGAAGGGCGAGAGGGAAGTCGTCATCGACAACCTGCCGGGCTATCCCGACAACATCAACCGCGCCTCCGACGGCACCTACTGGTGCGCGCTCTGCGGCATGCGCGCCCCGGTGTTCGACCTTGCGCTCCGCATGCCCTCCTTCCGCCGCCGCATGGTGCAGAAGGTCGGCCGCGACGACTGGCTCTATCCCAACATGAACACCGGCTGCGTCATCAAGTTCGACGCCGACGGCAACATTCTCGACGTGCTGTGGGACCTCGGCGGCGAGGCGCATCCGATGATCACCTCGATCCGCGAGCACAAGGGCTACCTCTACCTCGGCGGCATCTACAACAACCGCGTCGGCAAATACAAAATCCCGGGCGCCGACCCGACCTGGACGTCGCTTGAGGACTACTGGGGGGCGAAGTCGTGATCGGCGCCGTCAGACGTGTCTGGGACAATTTCCGCGGCAGCGGCGAGGCGGCCGTCACCGTGCCGCCGATGGACGGCGCGCTCAGGCCGAACCGCCTGCTCGAAGAGGCCGGGCTGGTTCTCGCCGTCACCGCGCCGGACGACCTGGCGCAGGATGGCAAGGGCGTGATCTTCAGCGCCGGCGCCGAGATCCGCCGCCTGTCCCCGCAAGGTTCCGAACCGGTGGCCGATCTCGGCTCGGACGTCACCGCGCTCGCGGCGTCGTCCAGGGGGCGCATCGCCGCCGCGCTCGCCGACGGCGGCCTCGTCGTCATCGAGCCCGACGGCAAGCGCGCGCTGGTGGACGAGCTCGGCGACGGCCCGATGCGCTGCGTCACCGCGCTGACATTCTCCTCCTCCGACGAGCTGCTCGTCGCGCAGGGCTCCTCGAAGCGCAGCCATGCCGAATGGAAGCGCGACCTGATGGAGCGGCGGACCGACGGCTCCGTGTGGCGCATCTCCACCGATGGCTCGCGCCAGACCCGCATCGCCTCGGGCCTCGGCTGGCCGCTCGGCATCGTCGTCGCGCCGGACGGCCGCCTGGTGGTCTCGGAAAGCTGGCGGCACCGCCTCGTCGCGCTTGCCGCGGGCCGCGGGCCGCAGCCCGTCCTCGCCGACCTGCCGGGTTATCCCGCGCGCATCCACCGCGATCCGGCCGGCGGCTACTGGCTGGCGCTGTTTGCGCCGCGCAACCAGATCATCGAGTTCGTCCAGCGCGAGCCCGCTTTCCTGACGCGCATGATCGAGGAGATCGACGAGGCCTACTGGGCCGCCCCCTCGCTCAGGCCCTCGGCCACCTTCCTCGAGCCGCTGCAGGGCGGCGCGCAGAAGCATCTCGGCATGCTGAAGCCCTGGGCGCCGACGCGCTCCTACGGCCTCGTCGTCAGGCTGGACCAGGCGTTCCGCCCCGTCGCCTCCTGGCACAGCCGCGCCGACGGCACGCGCCACGGCGTGTTCACCAGCCTGCCCGACGGCGACAGGCTGCTCGTCGCCAGCAAGGGCGGCGACGCCATCGTCGAGATCCGCCCCGGTTCGAAACCGTCTTCGGGAGCCGCATGATGCAACCGCTCATCGAGATGAGAAAGGTCACCAAGGAGTATCGCGGCGTTCCCGCCGTCACGAAGGTCGACTTCGTGCTCCAGAAGGGCGAGATCCACGCCCTGCTCGGCGAGAACGGCGCCGGCAAGTCGACGCTGACCAAGATGATGTGCGGCGTCACGCAGGCCACCAGCGGCGAGATGCTGCTCAACGGCACGCCGGTCTCCTTCCACACCCCGGCGCAGGCGCTCGACCACGGCGTCGTCATGGTCTTCCAGGAAACCAGCCTCGTGCCCTCGATGACGGTGGCGCAGAACCTCTATCTCGGCGACGAGAGCCTGTTCAACCGCATTCGCGGCCTCAACATCGCCGCCCAGACCTTCCTGCAGTCGCTGAACTTCAACGTGAACCCGACCGCGCTGGTCTCCTCCCTCGGCGCTGCGCACAAGCAGATGGTCGAGATCGCGCGCGCGGTGCGCAAGAACGTGCAGGTCATCATCTTCGACGAGCCCACCGCCTCGCTGACGCCGGAGGAGAAGCGGCATTTCTTCTCTCTGGTCGAGCGGCTGAAGAAGTCGGGCGTGTCGATCATCTTCATCAGCCACGCGCTGGAAGAGGCGCTGGCGATCGCCGACCGCATCACCGTTTTGCGCGACGGCGAGCTGGTCGCCAGCGACGCGGCGAAGAACTTCGACCGCGACAAGATCATCCGCGCCATGGTCGGCCGCTCGCTGTCCAACTCGCTCTACCGCCACGAGGCCGGCGAGGAGCCGCGCCCGGTCGGCGAGAAGGTCATTTCCGTCCAGAACGTGTCGATGGGCACGATCGTGCGCAACACCTCCTTCTCGATCTACAGCGGCCAGATCACCGGCATGTTCGGCCTGATCGGCTCCGGCCGCACGGAGGTCGCCAAGATCATCTCCGGCGTGGTCAAGCGCAACTTCTTCAATGGCGGCGAGATCAGGCTGCGCGACCGCTCGGTGCGCTACCGCGTGCCGCGCCAGGCGGTGCAGGACGGCATCGTCTACGTCACCGAGGACCGCAAGATCGAAGGCTTCTTCGAGACGATGACGATCCCCGAAAACCTCTACATGGGCGCGCTCGCCGCCGGCCTCACCAGCAGTGCCGTCGTCAACATGGCCGAAATGCGCGCGCTCGCCGCCGACTGGACGAAAACCCTCAACATCAAGGCGATCAACGCCAACGCCCGCGTCATCGAGCTGTCCGGCGGCAACCAGCAGAAGGTCGTGATCTCGAAGTCGCTGGTGCAGAAGCCGAAGGTCATCATCTTCGACGAGCCGACCCGCGGCGTCGACGTCGGCGCCATTGCCGAGATCCACGCCTTCATCAACAGGCTGGCCGACGAAGGCCTCGCCATCGTCGTCATCTCCTCCTACCTCCCCGAAGTGATGAACCTCTCCGACCGCATCCTCGTCTGCCGCTCCGGCCGCGTCGTCGAAGAATTCGCCCCGTCCGAGGCGACCGAGGAGAAGATCATGTACGCCGCGGTGCACTGAGCGCCCAGCGCCCCCTCCACCGCCTTCGGCGGTCCCCCTCCCCCGCTTAGCAGGGGAGGATATGCCGGCCGCACGGTCGCGACCTGATCCTCCCCCGTTTACGGGGGAGGGGGACCGCCGAAGGCGGTGGAGGGGGCGGGCGCGACATATTCATGGGGGGGCGTTCGCACCCCTCTTCACCTCCTCGCCGTCTCCGCGATCATCACCAGCATCCCCTCCAGCGCCTTCTCGTCCAGCACATCCCGCGCCGCGATCCGCATCACCCGCACCCCGTGCTCGGCCAGCCAGTTGTCACGCCGCAGGTCATGGCTGATCTGCTCCCGCACGTCGTGATGCGCCCCGTCGACCTCCACCGCCAGCTTTCCCTCGGCATGGTAGAAGTCCAGCACATACGGCCCCACCGGATGCTGACGCCGGAACCGCAGCCCGTCCAGCCGTCGCCCGCGAAGGCAGTCCCACAGGATCACCTCCGGCAGGCTCAGGTCGCCCCGCAACTGCCTGGCACGCTGGAATGTCCGTTTCTCGGCCCGCATCGCTCGCCCCTTGCGCTCCGGTCCGGCGAGCGCCCCCTCCACCATGCTACGCATGGTCCCCCTCCCCCGTAAACGGAGGAGGATCAACGCACTCGGATGTCGCGTTTTCTAACCCTAGATGAAGGCCACTGCGTGAGGGCGCGGAAGCGCCTGATCCTCCCCCGTTTACGGGGGAGGGGGACCACGCGAAGCGTGGTGGAGGGGGCATGAACTGCCGAGTGCACCGGGCGACGCCCGGCAGCGGCGGCGGACCGTCGCCTGAACGGCAGCGTGTCTGGTTACGACCCCATTGTCGACGAGACAAGGGCACTGGCACTTCGCCAATAGCGGACGTGGACACGGGCAGTTATTATACAAGTTATGCTTCACGCCAAGGACATCGCGTCATAGCTGGCAAAATGTTTGCCTTCACTTTATAGCGCAGTGGTTTCTGCCGTGCGTTTGGTAGGTTGGTATTGGGGGGAACCGTGGACGAAAACAGTCTTTTATACGACGAGCGTTTCCTAGAGACTTATGCGGGTTCGATCATCAACGATCCGCCTACCGCCATAATTGAACTGGTTGCCAATGCTTGGGACGCTTATTCGACGGACGTGACCATCGTCTGGCCGAATCTGAAAGACAATCAAGTTTTTGAAATCGAAGACAACGGTCGTGGCATGACCCGCGATGAGTTCCAGCATATCTGGCGGACATTCGCTTACAACCGGATTGCCCATGGCGGTCAGAAGGTAGAGCCACCGTCTGATGTGGAGGGGCCACCACGTCAAGTCTTTGGCAGGAACGGAAAAGGCAGATTCGCAAGCTTTTGTTTTTCGTCCGAGTATCTGATCACCTCGAAGAAAAACGGTCAGGAGTTCGTATGCCGGGTGCATCGTACCGATAGCAGCCCTCTTATCTTGGATGAAGTCTCCTTTACGCCAGCGGGTGTCCGAGGCCACGGCACTAAGATTGTCGGCAGAGGGGTCCCTCGACATATCCGCATGACCGAGGAAAAGGCGCGTGAAATTATAGGAAGCCGTTTCCTTGCAAACCCGGCCTTCAAGGTGAGCATCAACGGGCGTCCGATAACGTTTAGTGACATTCCTGATCTTATCTCGAAGAGTGAGGTAGAGGTTGAAGGACTGGGCACCGTCGAGATCCTTCAAATCGATACAAAGAAGTCGGATAAGACTACGAGACAGCACGGCATCGCGTGGTGGGTTCAGGGCCGGGCGGTCGGTAGCTGCAAGTGGAGTGGCAGCGATTACGAACGGGTGCTAGATGGCCGAACCTCGGAAGCTAAGCGCTTCACGTTCATCGTCAAGTCGGACTTCCTTAACGATCAGGATGCAATCCTTGAGGATTGGAGTGGCTTCAAAGATGACAACGTCGCCTGGCAAGCTACTCGTGCGATTGTCCAAGATCGTATACGGCAGATCATTCACGCAATAGGACGGGTTGAGCGGGAACAAACCAAAAGCGCCGTGTTCGAAAAGCACGGCAACTCCATTAACCGCCTTTCGCCAGTGAGCAAGCAGCGTGTCTCCACCTTTATCGATGAAGTCGTCGAGAATTGCCCGAGTTTCGGGGAGGCCGAGATTTCGCAGCTTACCGGGATATTGACGAAGCTTGAACGGTCACAGACGCGGTACGGTCTGCTCGAATTGCTGCATAGCTGCGAACCGTCTGACTACGATAAACTTCACGAGATACTGAGTCAGTGGACGATAGGCATGGCTAAAGCCGTGCTGGATGAAATCCAAACACGCCTAAAACTGATCAATGAGCTTCGAATAAAGACTAAAAATGTCGGCATCGACGAAGTGCACGAACTTCAGCCGCTTTTCGAGCGTGGACTCTGGATGTTCGGCCCACAGTTTGAGAGTATCGAGTACACGTCAAATGTCGGGATGACGAAGGTTATTCAGAAGTTGTTCAAGAACGCAGCGGGTAAAGGAAGTCGCAGTCGGCCAGATTTTGTGGTTCTTCCTGACGGCAGCGTCGCCTTCTACGGACGACCTTCCTATGACGAAGATTTCGAGCAGGACGGCATCGATCATGTGGTCATTGTCGACCTTAAGACCACCGGTCTACCTTTAGGAAGTGCCGAAAAGGATCAAGTTTGGCGATATGTGAAGGAATTGCGGGCCCGGGGCGTTCTGAAGGGGCATGCTCAAGTTAGCGGCTTTGTGCTCGGGGATATCATTGCGCCGGGTGAAGCGGAGCCGACCACGCAAGGGGAAAGGGTCAAGATAGTTCCGATGCTATACGGCACCATTCTAGCTCGGGCGGAAAAGCGCCTGTTGAGCTTGCATGAGCGCGTCAAGGATGCTCCATTTCTCCTTGAACAGCATGAGGAATTGAAGCGGTTTTTGGAGCCTGTTCCGGTTCGCCAAACAGAGATGGCTTAGCGGTCGATGGCCGCCGAGGTCTGCTTGGACCAGCCAGCTGTCGAAAACCTGCCATTCCGCTCCCCACCCCACTACCGCCAACCACGCCTACGCGCTCGGGCGCGCCGTTCCGCAGCCGCGGCGATCGCGCTCCCTATCCCCCCGCAGGGGGGAGATGCGCGCACCCTGTGCATCGATTTCCGCCCGCTCTCCCACCAACCCGTTGCCCCACTCGGCATTCGCCATCCGCCATTCAATTTTCCATCCACCACCCCGCGCGTCGCGGCGACACTGTTCCCGCGAAAGGAGGCGGCGGTGATCGATTGGGACGGGGTGATCGAGCGGAATGTCAGGCTCTTGCGGGAGATCGTCGCCACGCTCGCCGCCATGGCCGGCCTAGACCTGTCGCTTGCGGGAGAGCATGGCTCGGCCCGGCGAGCCGGAGCGCTGGCCGGACCCGGCCAAACCTATCTGCTCCGTCCGACCCTGCCGCGCTGGGTCCATCGGGCCGTGTTCCGCCTGCTGCGGCCGGCCGAGGCCGCCGTGCGGCGGCTGGTGATCGTCGCCGCCCGCGACATGGTGGCGCCGATACCGGTGCTGCCGGCCATCGCGCGCAAGGGCGGGCCGCTGGTCGCGCACATTCCCG
>Ga0164290_1000319_pt1 | contig 171719 bp, 152 predicted proteins | sample Micstemetagenome_FD_108782 | JGI IMG/M metagenome (GOLD analysis project Ga0164290, IMG submission 108782) | Contaminated culture microbial community from soil near Moab, Utah, USA - Microcoleus steenstrupii SON62 (Illumina Assembly) | ecosystem: Environmental > Terrestrial > Soil > Soil crust...
CCACGACGACGGCGCCCGCCACCACGACGACGGCGCCCGCCACGACGACGTCGACGGCCACCACGACGACGACCGTTCCCGCCACGACGACGTCGACGCCGGCCACCACGACGACGGCACCTGCCACGACGACGTCGACCACGGCCGTGCCGGCCACGACGGCGCCCGCCACGACCATCCCGGCCACGACCGTGCCCGCCACGAACGCCTCGACCACGTCGACCACCACGGCCCCGCCGCCGTCCCCGCCGCCGCCGAGCCCACCGTCGGGGTCGTTCCCGCCGATCCCGGGATCCCCGCCCCTGTTCACGACGGGGATCCCCGGCCTCGCGCGCGGCGCGCTCGCCGGACAGCGGCTCAACGTGCCGCTGCCGCCGGGCACGCGGCAGTTCCGGGTCGTGCTGTACTCCGCACCGGTGGAGCTGGCCGCCGGCGGCGCCGCCGCAGGTGTGGAGGTGACGATCCCGGCGGCAACCCCGCCCGGCACCCACACGCTCGTCGTGTGGGCCCTGGTCGGCGACGACGTGCAGGTGAGCGGTGCCGAGCTGCGGATCGCGCGCCCTGGCGCGCTGCCCGCCACCGGCGGCTCGCCGTGGGACCTGTCGCACCTCGCGCTCGTCGTGATCGTCACGGGCGCCGTCGTCACCATCACGACCCGGCGCCGCCGGATCGACGGAGGGATCAGCTGATGTCACCCCGCCCCTCGACCTCGCCGACCCGCTCCCGCGTATCGCAGCTCGGCCTGATAGTCGCCGCGGCCGCCGTGGCGGTCACCGCGGTGCTCGTCCCGGTGCCGGACGGCTCGACCGGGCGCTCGGCGTCGGCCGCCGAACCCCCGCTCGACCCCACTGTGACCGGCGTCCTCGCCTACAGCTGCGCGGGCGAGGGCGGCTCGGTGCGCGACATCTGCACCGTCGACCTCGCCACCGGCGTGCGCACGAACCTGACCCGCGGCCTCGGCGGCGCGAACCAGCACCCGTCGTGGTCACCCGCTGGCGACCGGCTCGTGTTCACCCGCTCGGAGCAGGCTGTCCTGGCGCCGCCGGACGGCGTGCTCTGGTCCGTCGCCGCCGACGGCTCCGCGCCGGCGGCGCCCCTCGCCGGAGGAGGTGCTCCCGTGCGCGGGTTCCAGCCGCACTGGAGCAACGGGGCGCAGGTCTTCGACTTCGACGCCGCGCCGTCGTCCGCGCCGAGCGGCATCTCGTCGTACCACTGGGTGTTCGGCGACGGTGGCACGGCCAACCGCCGCCTCGCGTACCACGCCTACGTCGGCCCCGCCCGTGACGTCACGCTCACCGTCGTCGCCGTGGGTGGCACCAGCACGAGCATCACGAAGCCCGCGGATCGGGCCCGGCTCGCGGGCGTGCTCCAGCCGGCGATCGCGATCGACGGCGACGGGTTGACGGTGACGATGCGGCAGGAGGAGCTGCGGCCGACGGGCGTGACGCCGGTGTCGTCGCGGTGGGAGTTCGGTGACGGTACCGAATCGACGGAGGCGTCGCCCACGCACACCTACCGCAGCCCGGGTGTCTACGTCGTGGCACTCGTGCAGGAGGCGGCCGACGGCAGCCGCGCGAAGGTGCGCGCCGTCGTGCGGATCGGGGAGGGCGCCGTGCAGCCCGTGCGAGCCGGGTTCGACGCCCGCGCCACCGGCACGAAGATCGTCTTCGCCCGCGCCCACCCCGACTTCCCCGCGGAGTACGGCACGTTGCGCAACCCGACCGAGCTCGCGATCGTCGACGCCGACGGCTCGAACGTGCAGCGGCTTCGCAACCCGACGGGGTTCTCGAGGGCGCTGGAGCCGCAGTGGCGGCCCGACGGCGGCTCCGTCGCGTCCGTGTTCGCGAAGAGCCCGGGCGCGTCCGGGGGCGGGTTCCCGCGCCTGCAGATCGTCGCGCAGCCGGGCGATCCCGCGGTGGACAGCGGGTGGGTGAACCTCACCCACGCGTTCGCCACAGCACCGGACGGCACCGACGATCCGGCGTGGTCGCCCGACGGGCAGCAGCTCGTCTACGTGAAGTGCGCGATCCCGGAGACCTACGGCGTGTGCCAGCGAGGATCGACCCAGCTCGCGCTGATGCGCAGCGACGGCACGGTGCCGGCGAAGCAGGAGATCAACCTGACCGACGCCGGCAGCGGGTTCGTCCGCCAGCCGGCGTGGTCGCCGGACGGGACGGCCATCGCCTACCAGGACACGAGCGAGGGGATCCTCGTCGTGCAGCCCGACAGCCGCCGCCTCGGCAAGGTGCCGGGGACGGAGCCGGGCGACTCCCACCCGGCGTGGCGCCCGATCTTCGACGACACGGCCGACGACGAGATCGTGCCGGCCGACGCGGACGGCACGCCGCGCTTCTACTTCGGGGATGTGGACGACGTCTTCGCCCGAATCGCGCTGCCGCCCGAAGCGCACTCGCGGCGGCTGTGCATCGTCGAGTCGAAGCCGGGCTTCGATCTCGCGAACCTCGACTGCGCACGGTCGGAGGAGCTGCCGAAGGACGCGGGGGATCCGGTGCCGCTTCCGCCGACGCCCACCTTCGGCACGGGCGACCTCATCGATCTCAAGGCGTTCTACCCCGACACGCTCACGTCCGGCAGGTGGATCCTCGCGCTGGAGTGGATCGACGGCGACGGCGTCGCCCGCTCCGCGTGGAGCCGGCCGTTCGCCATCACGTGCCTCGGCGGCAACTGCCGCGAGGCGAGCCTCATCTCGGTCGGGCAACTGCGGAACATCGGCTCCCTCCTCGCGAGCACCTGCTCCGCGATCAGCCTGCTCAACATCGCGGGGACCGTCTACGACAGCGTGGTCGTCGCGAAGCGCGTCGGCGTCACGGCGTCGCCGGCCCAGTTCTGGGGCGGGCTGTTCCTCGACGGTGCCGCGCTCGCTGCGGGACAGCTCCTCGAGAACATGGCGTGGTCGTTGATCTCGCCGGTGGCGGTGGACTACCTCAAGGACAAGTTCGACCTCGAGGAGATGGAGCAGGCGCTGCGCGACGAGGAGGGGCGGCTGCAGGAGCAGATGCTCGCCGACGACGGGCTCGTCGACGAGTCGAAGGCGGAGACGCGTGAGCGGCTGAAGCGGGTGACGACGGCACGGGAGCAGGTGACGGCCAGGCGTCTCGCGAACCCGAGGCTCGGCGCGATCCGCAGCATGGCCGGGAGCGCCGCCCTCGCAACGATCTGCGACGTGGGCGTGCCGTTGTTCGGCCTGGTCGCCGACGCGCTGGCCGGCGCCGACCTCAACCTCGGACCGTCGCTGCGCGCGTCCGGCCCCGGCCGATCGCGAGCCGCGATGCCGGCGGTGCCGTCGCCGGGCGCGGCGACGGCGTCGGGACCGTGGGACGAGGCGGTGACGCTCGAGCTCGGCGGTGATCCCGTGGCCGACGCGGTCGACGAGTTCGCGATCCACGTCGACCGGATCGAGGCCATCGGCACGGCCATGGCCGAGGCCCTGCTCCGCTCGGCGGACGCCGACGCGGCGGGGGACGCGCGCTGGAAGGCCGAGCACCTCCGAGCCGCCTCGCAGTTCTCCGCGATGCTCGCCGCCACCCACCGCTCCCTGGCGGCCTTCCTGCAGGCCGCGCTGGACGAGGCGGAGGGGGTCGAGCCGCTGGACGCGCCGCTGATGACGCAGCTCGCCGCCGACACGATGCAGCGCTGGATCGATCGCGTCGGCACCACCGGCTTCACCGCGGCGGAGCTCGAGTACCTCCGTTCGCTCGGGATCACCGAGACGGACATCGCCGGCCTGGCCACGGACGCGGCCGCGGCGGAGGTGCCCACGGACGTGGTGGACCGCACCATGCGCGACGTCCTCGGCGCGACGATCGACCAGCTGATGGCGACTGCCGACGACCTGGAGGTGATCCGCGGCGCCACCGCGGCGCGGGCCGCGCAGGTCTTCGCCGGACCCGACGCCGGTGATCTCGACGTCATCACCACCCGCGACACGCCCATCGCGTTCACGCTGCCGGCGTTCGACCGCGATGGCGACCGGCTGACGTACTCGGTGGTCGGCGGGCCGGCGTCCGGGACGTTGGAAGGCGTCGCGCCGAACCTGACCTACGTCCCCGCCCCGGGTTTCCTCGGCGTCGACGTCGTCACGTTCACCGCCGACGACGGTGACGGACCCTCCCTGCCCGGCCGCGTGGCGATCGAGGTCGCGCTCGAGCCGCCGACACCGGTCGACGACGAGTACGGCGCTCGGCAGGGGAGCGTGCTGCGCGTCCCGGCGCGCGGGGTCCTGCTCAACGACGAGAGCACGCGGCTCCCGCTGAGCGCCGAGCTCGTGAGCTCGACGCCCGGGCTCCGCTTCCTGAGCGACGGCTCGTTCGAGTACGCCGTGCCCGCCGCGGCGACCGGCACCACCACCTTCACCTACCGCGCGCGGTTCGCGGGGAGCGCGTGGTCGCCGCCGGCGACGGTCACGATCGCGATCGCTGATCGGGCGGAGCCACCGGTCGCCGTGGGTGACGTCGTCGACCTCGCGCAGGACACGCCGACGTCGTACGCGCCGCTCGCGAACGACGTCGATCCCGACGGCGACCCGGTGACGCTGATCGGCCACCGCCAGCCCACACGGGGCCGGATCACGTGCGCGCTGGACTCGACCTGCACCTACACGCCGGACCCCGGGGTGAGCGGTGTGGACGTGGCGACCTACACGGTCGCCGACGGCACCGGCCGCACGGCCACCGGGACCGTGCAGTTCGTGATCGACGACGTGGACGACGCGCCATCCCCGAGGGCGGACTCGATCAGCTTCGAGAAGGGCTCGCCCGCGGCGCTCGACCTCCTCGCGAACGACACGCACCCGGACGGCACCGCGATCACGTTCGCCGGCGCGACCGACCCGCCGAACGGCAGCGTCTCGTGCACGCCCTCGGGCGTGTGCACCTACACGCCCGGCGACGCCACCGTCGTCGCCGACTCGTTCACCTACGCCGTCGTCGACGCGGACGGGGACACCGCGGACGCCGCCGTCACCGTCCGGACGTTCGCCGCGGTCGAGGAGATCGTGAGCGCAGGCCCGCTGCTGTACGTCGACACGGGCTCCTCGCTCAGCTGCGCGGTGGAGTACGAGGGCGACGACCTCGGATCCTTCTTCGCCGACTTCGGCTGCGGCACGTTCGTGGCCACCGCCGGCTCGCTGTACGGACCGGAGCGCATCTCCGGCAGCGGCAACCCTCCGCAGCCGCGCACCACCTTCACCCGCCGCTCGCAGAGCGAGGTCACGGGCAGCGGCACCTTCGACGACCCGTTCCGGATCCGAACGATCGTCGACGTGGGTGCCACGGGCCTCGTCGTCCAGCAGGACGACCGCTACGTCGAGGGGGAGGAGTCCGTGCGGACGGACCTGACGGTCACGAACACCTCCGCCGGCACCCGCTCGCTCGTGCTGTACCGCGCGGGTGACTGCCAGCTCGGTGACGCCGACACGGGAACGGGCCGCCTGGATCCCGTCACGGGAGGTGCTGCGTGCGTCTCGGCGTCCGGGCGCATCCTCGAGTGGGTCCCGCTCAGCGCCGGGAGCACAGCGCTCGAGTCCTCGGCCGACGAGGTGTGGGCCGCCGTCGCCTCGCAGCAGCCGTTCGACGGCACATGCCGGTGCGACGAGGAGATCGACAACGGCGCCGGGTTGAGCTGGACCCTCGAGCTGGGTCCCGGCGAGTCGGTGACCGCGTCGCACCTGATGGTGTTCTCGCCCTTCGGGTACGCGCCCCTCACCACGTCGCTCCTCGCGGATCGTGCCGTGAGCGGGACGCTGTCGACGAACGGGTACACGCTCACGGTCCGCAACCCGAACACGACGCCGGTCACGGCCCACCGGCTCGCGCTCACGCTCCCACCAGGGTTCTCGTACGAGACGGGGACGTCCGCCGGGGCGACCACGGCCGATCCCAGCGACGACGGTGACGTGCTCTCCTGGGCAGGTCCGTTCAGCGTGCCGGCCGGGGGGACGCTCTCGTTGTCGCTGGGCGTCCGCACGGGCCTCATGCCGGGGATCGCCCTCGCCGACGCGGCAGGCGACGCGACGCCCTTCACCCTCACCCCCACCGGCCCCACCGCGCCGATCGACGTCGTCGCCAACCGCGCCCCGGTCGCCAGGTTCACCGGCGGCGTCATCGGGGCGACCGCCGGGCTGGACGGCACCGCATCGACCGATCCCGACGGATCGGTGGTCGCCTGGTCGTGGGACTTCGGTGACGGGCGCACCGGCACGGGTGCCACGCCGTCACACGCGTACGCCGAGCCCGGCCAGTACGAGGTCACGCTCACGGTCACCGACGATCTCGGCGCCAGGTCGTCCACCACGGGGTCGATGGAGGTCCTCCCGCCGAACGAGCCCCCGGTGGCGCGGGCCGACCACGCGCCGGGGCCGCTGCGTGCCGTGTCGTTCGACGGTGCCGGGTCCAGCGACGTCGACGGCGCGATCCGCGGCTGGACCTGGACGTTCGGTGACGGCACGTCCGGCTCGGGCGCCTCGCCGATGCACGTCTACGCCGCCGACGGCACCTACCGGGTGGAGCTGACCGTCACCGACGACCGCGGCGCCACCGACACGGCGGCGGTGGACGTCGTGGTCGACGTGGTGAACGTGGCACCGGTGGCCTCCTTCACCCCGCGGCCGCGCGGGACGCTCGTCGAGCTGGACGCCTCGGCGTCGTCGGATCCGGATGGGCCCGGCGGGGTGCCCGTCGCCTACGCCTGGTCGTTCGGGGACGGCGCCACGGGAACCGGTGTCGCGCCGACGCACGACCACGGGGTGAGCGGCACCTTCCCGGTCACCCTCACGGTGACCGATGCGGACGGGGCGACGGCCTCGGTGACGCGCGCCGTCGGTGTGGGCGCCGATGCGAACGTCGCGCCGACGGCCGACCTGGCAGCGTCGCCGAACCGGCTCGAGGTCGCCTTCGACGGCACGGGATCCTCCGACGACGAGGGGATCGTCGCGTACGAGTGGTCCTTCGGCGACGACGCGTTCGCCTCAGGCGCAACGCCCGAGCACGCCTACGCCGCGCCCGGCCGCTACACCGTCGAGCTGCTCGTCACCGACACCGACGGGGCGACCGACCTCGCGACGCGCACGCTCGTCGTCGGAGACGGAGGCGAGGACACGACGACCACGTCCACCTCGACCACGACGACGGTGGCCCCGACGACGACGCTTCCGGCGACGACGACGACGCTGCCGGCGACGACGACGACGCTGCCCGCCACGACGACGCTGCCCGCCACGACGACGACGCTGCCCGCCGCGACGACGACGCTGCCCGCCACGACGACCACGTTGCCGGCGACGACGACGACGCTGCCGGCGACGACCACGACGCTGTCACCGACCACGACGAGCACGCTGCCCGCCGCGACGACCACGTTGCCCGCCACGACGACCACGTTGCCCGCGACAACGACGACGGTGCCGGCGACGACCACGACGCTGTCACCGACCACGACGCTGCCACCGACCACGACGACCACGGTGTCCGCCACGACGACCACGCTGTCCGCCACGACGACCACGTTGCCGGCCACGACGACGCCGCCGGCGACGACGACGCTGCCGCCGACGACGACGCTACTCGCCACGTCGACGCTGCCCGCCACGACGACGACGCCCCCGGTGATCCCGCCGCCGGCACCGCCGGTGGTGCCGATCGGTGGGAGCGGGGCCGGGGCTCCGCTGTCGCCCGTCACCGTGCAGCCCGGCGAGCTCCCGCGGACCGGGCGCGACCCGCGCAGCGCGTTGCGTGCGATCCTCCTGCTGATCGCAGCGGGAATGATCCTGATCGGCGCCGCGCGGAGGTCGAGGCGGGCGTGATGCGCCGTCAGCCCGAGCCGTCGAGCGCGGCGCGCACCGCCGCGTGCCGGCGCGCCAGGCGGACCGAGCCGGACGACTCGACGACCGCAGCCGTCTCGGCCCGCAGCTCCTCGGCCCGCGCGATGTCGACCCGGTCCGAGGAGGAGGCGAGCACCGCCGCGAGCTCGACCGCGGCGTGCGCCGCCCACAGGGGCGCGTCCGCGCCGATGCCAAGGGCGCGGGCGCGTTCGAGGCGCACGATCGCCGCGCGGACGTCGCCGACCGCGAGGTGCGCGAGCCCGGCGTAGTGGGCGGCGAACCCGAGGACGACCGATCCCAGTCCGGCCGTGACGGCGAGGTCGCGCTGCGCGTCCAGGCGTGGCGCGCACCACGCGCCGAGCGCGAGGTCGCGCTCGCGCGCCGCGACCTCGGCCGCGAGCGCGACGAACGGCAGGTACGAGTCGTCGAGGGGCACCTCGTCCGCCACGTCGAGGAGCTGGGCGGCGCTGAACCGCCCGCAGAGCGCCAGCACGGCGTGCCACACCCCCGGCCCTCGCGCCGCGGGCGCGGCGACGGCGGCGGCGAGCTCCTCGTCCCGGCCGAGCTCGTAGAGCAGCAGCGCGTGCTGGCTCAGCGCCGCGCCCGCGGCCGAGAACGTGCGCAGCCGCATCCCCTCACGGCGAGCCGCCTCGATCTGCGCGGGGATGACGTCGAGCTGCCCGCGCGCCATCGCGTTGCTGGTCCGGCACAGGTGCACGCGGACCATGCCGAAGGGGATGACGGCGTCGTGCGACGCCCGCTCCAGGTCGTCGAGGACGGCGTCGATCGCCCGGACGTCCGCGCGCATGTACCGGGCGCGCAGCACGGCCTGGATCGCCATCACCCGCAGCGTCGGATCGTCCAGCTCACGCGCCAGCTCGTAGGACCGCGCCGCCCACGCGTCGACCTGCTCGATGTCGACGCCGCGCACGGCGCCGACCAGGCTGCGTGCGGCCAGCCACACCGCCTCGGCGCGGCGGGACCCGAGCCGGTCGAAGGTCCGCTGCGCGGCGTCGAGCAGCCGGTCGGCCGCCTCGGATGCGTCGATGAAGGTCACCACCACCGCGGCGGCGCAGAGCAGCTCCAGCCGCTGCGGAGCGCCCATCGGCAGCAGCTCCAGCGGCTCCGTCAGCTCGACGAGCGCCGCCGTCCGATCGGCGCGGACGCCGCTGCCGAACCGCGCCAGCGCGCACTGGGCGAGCAGGGGTCCGTCGCGCAGCTCGCGGGCGATGGTCTGCGCCTCGTCGATCAGCTCGTGCGGCTCGCCCTCACCGGCCAGCGCGACCGCCTGCGCGCGGGCGAGCAGCACGCGTGCGTACACCGCACGGTCACCGTGCCGGGTGGCGTCGTCGGCCGCCTCATCGACGATCACCTGAGCATCCGACAGCGCCCCCGCCTTCATCAGCGCCACGGCCGCCCGCAACCGGCTGTCCACCTCGGCGGCTCTCGCCGCACGGGACGGCAGCGGGAGGTGCAGCAGCGCCGGGTCCTGTTGCAGGATGCGGAGCTCGAGCGCGTGCACCCCGGGCCCGGGGGAGAGGCCGAGCTCGTCGAGCAGGTGCGTCCGCAGCGACGCGATCGCCTGCAGCGCGTCGCGTTGGCGACCGGCGCGGTACAGGGCGGTGGCGAGCAGCTCCGCCCGGCGTTCGCGGGTCGGCTGGGCGTCCGTGGCGGCCCGGAGGTCGGCGACGAGGCGCGCCGGGTCCTCCACCAGCGAGCGCAGCTCGAAGCGGTCGTCGACCGCGTGCTCGCGCAGCTCGTCCAGCCGCACCGCCTCCGCGCGCACCCACGGCATCGGCTCCAGGCCCTCCAGGGCGCTGCCGCGCCAGAGTGCGAGCGCCTCGTCGAGCGCCGCCAGCCGGCGGTCGATCGAGTCCCCGCGCTGGCGAGCGGCATGGACCAGGGCCTCGAAGCGGTCGGCGTCCAAGCGGGTGCCGGCCACGAGCGCGTACCCGCCGTCGACGCGCTCGACGGCATCGGCGCCCGAGGCGGCGCGGAGCCGGGTGAGGACCACCCGCAGCGCACCCGCCGATCCGTCCGCACCGATGTCGTCCCGAAGTCGGGCGGAGGGGACGGCGCCGCCGCGGGCGAGCGCGAGGCGCACCGCGAGGAGCAGCTGCCGGCCGCTCACGCTGCGGGGGACGCCGTCGACGTGCACCTGAGGTGGGCCGAGGACCCGCAGCTCCAAGGTCGCCATCGCCTCAACCCTAGGGCTCGCTGACGGGCGGCGAGAGGACGTGCGCGAGCATCGCCGCGTGGTCGATGCCCGCGCCGTCCCCTTCGCCGTCGACGTCCCCGACGCCGACCTCGACGACCTCCGCCGCCGGATCCGCGCCACGCGGTGGGCCGACGACGTGGGCAACGACCGGTGGACCTACGGCGTCGAGCGCGGCTGGCTCGAGGACGTGGCACGGCACTGGACGGAGACCTTCGACTGGCGCGCGCACGAAGCGGCGATGAACGCCCACCCGCAGCTGCGCGTCGAGATCGACGGCCAGGTGATCCACGCCGTCCACGTCCGCGGTCGCGGGCCGGACCCGATCCCGCTCGTCGCCACCCACGGCTGGCCGTGGACGTGGTGGGACCTCGCCGGGCTGATCGGGCCGCTGACCGATCCCGCAGCGCACGGCCGCGACCCCGCGCTCTCGTTCGACCTCGTCCTACCGACGCTGCCCGGCTTCGGGTGGTCCCGGCCGCTGTCGCGGACCGGCATCGACGTCCGCGCGACCGCCCGGTGGTGGGTCGAGCTGATGACCGGTGTGCTCGGCTACGACCGCTTCGGCGCGTACGGCGGCGACTGGGGCGCCATCGTCACCGCCGAGCTCGGCCACGCCCACCCGGGACGCCTGCTCGGGGTGCAGATGAGCCTGCCCGTGATCCCCGGCGTCAGCCGCCGCGACCTCCGGCCCGAGGCGTTCGCCGACGACGAGCGGTGGATGCTCGAGCGGATGGCCGAGGCCGAGCCGTTGATCCGCAGCCACGTGACCGTCCACACCCACGACCCGCAGACGCTCGCGTACGCGCTCGCCGACTCACCCGTCGGCACCGCCGCGTGGCTGTGGGAGCGCCGGCGCGCGTGGAGCGACTGCGACGGCGACGTGGAGTCCGTGTTCGACCGCGACTCGCTGTGCGCGCTCGCCTCGACCTACTGGCTGACGGGTGCGATCTCCACGTCGCTGCGGCTCTACCACGAGCACTTCAACGGCGGCTGGCCGCTGCTCCACGAGGGCGAGCGGCACATCACGGTGCCCACCGCGTTCGCGATCTTCCCGAAGGAGCTCGTGCTCCTGCCCCGGTCGGTCGCCGCCGCACGGACGGACCTGCGGCGCTGGAGCGTGCTCCCGCGCGGCGGCCACTTCGGCCCGGCCGAGCAGCCGGCGCTCGTGGTGGACGAGATCCGCGCGTTCTTCGGCTCGCTGCGCTGACGTCCGTCCGGGGTCAGCCCGCAGCCGGCTGCCGGGTCACCACGAGGTCACCACGAGCTCGTGGCGAGCACCAGGGCCGCCGGGCGCACCGGTGCCGCCGGCGTCGCCACCGCCCGGGCGGCGCAGGCCGCGGCGTAGAGCCGCTGGCCCGTCCGGTCGCCCACGGGGCGGTAGTTGACGCGGAACTCGAGGTGGGCCGGACCGAGCGAGCGCCCGATGGCGTCCGTGTGCTGGACGACGCGCCAGCGCAGCACGTTGCCGTCCCCCAGCCTCGCCACGCCCTCCACGCCGACCTCCCGCCGCCGCGCCCGCACGCGACGGCGCGATGGTAGATCAGCCGGCGAGGTCGCTCTGTCAAGAGCCGTTCAAGATGCGCCGCGGCCCGTGACCGCGCCCCGCGTCAGCCGACGATGTCCTCGTCGTCGGCGAGCTCGTCGAGCTCCACGGTCGGGTCGATCGGGAGTCCGTCGAGCTGGTCGCGCACCTCGACCTCGAGGTCCTCGTCGAGCTCCGCCGGCGGCCGCTCCCACACCTCCGGCTCCTCGCGCGCGACACGATCCGAGATCGACTCGTCGGTGACGTCGGCGTCGGCGAACGGCAGACCGAGGGGCCGGTCGGGGATCGGGTCGACCTCGACATAGTCCGACGTCGGCACCTCGCCGCCGCGGAGCTCCTCGTCGAACGCTTCGGCTACATCCTGCGGGTCGTCGCTCACGGGGCGAAGGTACCCGGCCGCACCGGCTCCGAGACGGCGCCGAGCGGCGCTCAGAGCCAGACGGCGCCGTCGGCGGGCTCGGCGTCGACGGCCGTCGCGCAGGTGGGGCACCACCACCGTGGCTCGAGGGGCGTGCCGCACACCTCGTGGCGGACGGGCTCCCCGCCGCGCCGGTGCGCTCCCCAGACGGCCAGCGCCGGGAGGAGGACGGCGCCGAGCTCACGACCCGACGCGGTCAGGTCGTAGACGTGGCGCCGGGGGCGGTGCGTGTAGGGCGTCGCCGTCACGAGCCCGGCGCGTTCCATCCGCCGCAACCGGTCGATCAGCACGTTCGGCGCGATCCCCCGTGGCGCGCCGTCGTCGGCGGCGTCGGCCGCTCCGCCGGGGCCGGCGATGTCGGCGAGCAGGTCGCCGAAGCGGCGTGGCCCCTCGCCGAGGGCCGCCAGCGTGAGCAGCACCCACCGGTCACCCGCCACCTCGGCGGCCGCGCGCAGCCCGTCGTCGATCACCGACGCAGTCTGCCGGTTGCGTCACCTCGTTGCGGGTCTAGAGTCACTTGCACATCGCAAGTCACTACGAACCACAGGAGCCACACGTGCTGGACCAGATCGAGAGCACCATCCGCAACGTCGCCGGCACGGCCGCCGGCGCCGTCGTCAGCATCGGGCGCAACGGGCGCGGGAGCGGGTTCGTCCTCGCGCCGGGCCGCGTCGTGACGAGCGCCCACAACCTCCGCGACCGGACGGCCAGCGTCACGTTCGCCGACGGGCGCACCGCGCAGGGCGAGATCCACGGCGCCGACGTCGACGGCGACCTCGTCGTGCTCGACGTCGACACCGGCGCGGCGGCGCCCCTCGAGCTCGCCGAGGCGACGCCCGGCCTCGGCGGCACCGTCATCGCGATCGCTCGCGGCGGCCACCGCACCCGAGCCACGATCGGCTTCGTCAGCGCCGTCGACCAGCCGTTCCGGGGCCCGCGCGGCCGCATCGTCGAGGGCAGCGTCGAGCACACGGCGCCCCTCGCCCGCGGCTCCTCCGGCGGGCCCCTGCTCGACACCGCGGGGTGCGTCGTGGGCATCAACACCCACCGCGTGGGCGACGGCTTCTACCTCGCCCGCGCCGTCGACGACGCGCTGCGGACCCGCGTCGGCGAGCTGCTCGAGGGCCGCTCCACGACCCGGCGCACGATCGGCGTCGCGATCGCACCGGCCCGCGTCGCCGCGCAGCTGCGGCGTGCGGTGGGGCTGCCCGAGCGCGACGGCCTCCTCGTGCGCGGCGTCGAGGACGGCTCCCCGGCGGCTCGTGCCGGCGTCCAGCAGGGCGACCTCCTCGTGCGCGCCGGTGACCGGCCGCTCACGACCGTGGACGATCTCCAGTCGGCGCTCGACGCACTGGCGCCGTCCGGCGCCGCCGAGGCGCCGACGCTCGAGCTCGGCATCGTCCGTGGGGCGGACGAGCTCGCCGTCACGGTCTCCTTCGCCGAACCGGCCTGAGCCGGAACCGCCCCGGCCCGCTCAGCCCTCGCCGAGCAGGGCCGTCGTCGGACCCATCACGAACAACGTGTCGGCGCGCAGGCCGACCAGCACGTCGACGAGGTCCGCGAGCGCCAGCGAGACGCAGCCCGAGGTCGAGCGGCTCCGCCCGGCGGCGTCGAGCGAGTGGCGGTGGAGGAAGATGGCGGCCGCGTACGGGATCTCGCCCGGCTCGTCGCCGGACACCGCCGGCTCGGTGTTCGCGCCGATGAGCGCGGCGTGCGCGTAGCTGCCGGTGAAGTCCGGCAGGTACTCGTCGTCCGCGCCGGCGCACGCCCGGTCCTCGCGGAGGTGTCCGTAGCCGAGGTGCCCGGGCGTCGCGCCGAAGCAGTCCCCGGGTCGGACCCGGCGGTAGGCGCCGGCCGTCACGCCCGGATCCGCGTCGTTGCCGAAGGACGAGAACCGCTGCCCGTCCCAGGCGGTCATCGTCGCCAACGGGAACACGCCCGCCGGCGTCGTGCCGTCACCGCTGCGGCGCTCTCGCAGCCACCGGAAGCCGGCGCGCCCGATCCGAGCGTCGCGCCCGGGCCCGCAGGTCCACCCGGACGGGCCGAGCGTCGCCACCGCGAGCGCGGCCGTCGTGGCGGTCCAGCTCGAGCTGCGCACCACGACCATCGACGTGGCGTGCGGGTGGTCGCGAGCGGTGCGTACCGCGATCCGCTCGCACTCGCCCGTGGCGGCGACGGCGACGCGACGTGCGGGCGCGGCCGCGGACGCCGGACCGAGCAGAGGCGCGCCGGACGCGACCTCCGGCCGAGCGGGCGACGTCGCCGGTGGCTCGTCGCGCGGGACGAGCGCCAGGCCCGCGAGCAGCACGACGACGAGCGCGGCGACCGCGGCGCGTGCCGCGACGGTCATCCGTCGACGATCGCCTGGTGCACGAGCTGCTTGAGCTGGCTCCGGATCGGATGCGTGCTCGACGGGAGCAACTGGGTCATGAACACGCACGTGAGGTCGAGGACCGGATCGACCCAGAACGTCGTGCTGGCGGCGCCGCCCCACCCGAAGTCGCCGACAGACCCCGGCACCTTCGCGGTGATCGGATCGAGCGTCACCGAGCCGAGCAGGCCGAAGCCCACCCCGTCGAACGTGGTCTCGCTGAACAGCGGGCGGCCGAACGCCGTCAGATCGGCACCGCCGGGGAGGTGGTTGCCGGTGGCGTAGCGGACCGTGCGCGGCGAGAGCAGGCGCACGCCGTCGAGCTCGCCGCCGCGGCGCAGCATCTCCGCGAAGCGCAGGTAGTCGCCGGTGGTCGAGACCATCCCGCCACCACCGAGGAGGGCGGTCGGGGGCCGGAGGGCGGCGGCGCCCGCGGCGTCGAGCCGCGTGGCGAGCGTGGTCGACGGGTGCGCCCCGTACAGCGTCGCGAGGCGCCCGGCCTCACTCGGCGGGACGCTGAAGGCCGTGTCGACCATCCCGAGCGGGTCCGTGATCCGGGTGCGCACGATCTCGTCCAGCGGCTCGCCGGCGATCACCTCCAGGGCTCGCCCGAGGACGTCGATCGACATGGAGTAGTTCCACTCGCTGCCGGGCTGGAACAGCAACGGCAGCTCCGCGAGGCGCACGCACACCTCGGCGAGGTCGAGGCCCTCCGGCACGCCCCACTCGAAGCCGGCGCGGCGGTAGAGGTCGTCGACGGGGTGGGCGAAGAGGAAGCCGTAGGTGAGCCCCGAGGTGTGCGTCATCAGGTGCCACATCTCGATCGGTTCGGTCACGGGATCGAGGGAGGGCTTGGTCACGGAGCCGCTGCGCCACACGCGTGGCGACGCGAACTCGGGCAGGAAGCGGGCGACCGGATCCTTCAGCTCGAACCGGCCCTCCTCCCAGAGCACGAGCGCGGCGACCGACGTGAGCGGTTTGGTCATCGAGTAGATCCGCCAGATCGTGTCGTCCTCGACCGGGAGCTGCTGCTCGCGGTCGCGGTGCCCAGCGCTCGCCGTGTGGACGAGGCGACCGCCACGCGCGAGGGCGAGGTGCCAGCCGGCGAGCCGGCCGTCCTCGACATAGCGCGCCATGTGGCGATCGAGGCGCGCGAGGCGCGCGGCGTCGAAGCCGGCCTCGCCCGGGTCGACCCGGGCGGGGAGCGTGCGCAAGGGGTCGACGGTCTGGGTCATGCCCCGATGGTGCCACGCCCGCGCACGGGGCGCCTCAAGCGACGTCGTGCCACGCGGCGAGCCGCGTCGCGCTGTCGTCGCCCGGCACCGGCAGTTGGCACACGACCCGCAGCGAGGGCCACTCCGAGGGCGTCAGCTGCTGGTACTCGAAGACGAGGTCGCCGGCCCGCGGGTGGCGGTACCGGCGCAGGCGCGTGCGGAACGCGGCGACGTCCTGCTCGGGCCACCACGACGCGAACTCGGGGCTGCACCGCACGAGCTCGTCGACGAGCGCGGCCACCTGCGCGTCGGCGCGCAGCGGCGCGGTGACCGCACGCCACTCGGCCACCATCCGCCGCGCCTGGTCGGGCCAGTCCGCGAGCAGCGAGCGCGCGTCGGGGTCCGCGAACACCACCCACAGCAGGTTGCGGCGCTCCTCGTCGAGGGTGTCGATGCGCGGGTACAGCCGAGCCTGCGCACGGTTCCAGGCCACGAGCTCCCAGCGCGGACCGAGCACGTAGGCGGGCGCCGGTTCCATCGAGGTGATCAGGCGGACCAGCGCGTCCGGCACGTCGGTCGGCGCCGGCGCGCCGGACGCGCCGTCGGTGGTGGCGAGCGCGTGGAGGTGCTCGCGGCCGGCGTCGTCCAGGCGCAGGGTGCGGGCGAGGGCGTCGAGCACGTCGCGGGACGCGTTGATCGGTCGCCCCTGCTCCAGCCACGTGTACCAGGTGACGGAGACGCCGGCCAGCATCGCCAGCTCCTCGCGGCGGAGCCCCGGGGTGCGGCGGTGGGTGCCGCCGGGCAGCCCGACGTCCGCCGGCGCGATCGCGGCGCGTCGCGCCCGCAGGTACTCGCCCAGCTCCGACCGCCTCACCATCCGCGTCCCACACCCACTCCGCCATTCGACCACGCCCACCCACCACACGTCACCGGTTGACGACAACCGGGAAGCGCCCTGAGCGGGGAGTCGGCCTGGCCGGAACGCGACGCAGATCGCCCCGCCGCTCGATCCGCGTACGAGTTCCACGACGCGTCCCCGCAGGTCAGCGCACTTCGCGTTTTACGTAAACCGTTGGGGCGGGGGAGACTCGGGGGGTGGAACCGGATCTGGGCGAGATGATCGAGGACCTGGCGCAGCTCGTGGGGGTGGAGTCGCCGTCCAGCGACCCCCCGGCCCTGAGGTCGTCGGCCGCTGCGCTCGCGGCGCTGATCGAGCGGCGGCTGGGCACGCCGCCGGAGCTCGTCGAGGGGCCCGCCGGCCCGCACGTCCACTGGCGGGGCGGTGGCGACCCCCGCGTGCTGCTCGTCGGCCACCACGACACCGTGTTCCCGCACGGGACGCTGGCCGCGCGGCCGTTCGCCGTCGCAGGTGGGCGGGCCACCGGCCCCGGCGTGTTCGACATGAAGGGCGGGCTCGTGCAGGGCGTCCACGCGCTCGCGTCGCTCGCGGACCTCACCGGCGTCGAGCTGCTCGTCACCTGCGACGAGGAGGTCGGCTCCGCCACGTCCCGTGCGCTGATCGAGGAGCGGGCGAGGGCCTGCGGCGCCGTCCTCGTCCTCGAGCCGAGCGCCGACGGCGGCGCGCTCAAGACGGCGCGCAAGGGCACCGGCGGGTTCGAGGTCGCCGTCCACGGCCGCGCCGCCCACGCAGGGCTCGAGCCCGAGAAGGGCGTCAACTCGCTGGTCGCCGCCGCCGAGGTCGTGCTCGCGATCGCGAGGCTCGGCGACCCTGCGACCGGCACGACCGTGACCCCGACGATGGTCAGCGGGGGCACCGCCGACAACGTGGTGCCGGCGCAGACGCGCGTGCGCGTCGACGTCCGCGTGGTGGAGCCGGGCGAGGCCGAGCGCGTCGACGCCGCGATGCGCTCGCTGTCGACGACCGTGGCCGGCGCCCGGATCGAGGTCGTCGGCGGCGTCAACCGGCCGCCGATGCACGAGTCGGCGTCCGCACCGCTCGTCCCCCTCGCGCGCGAGGCGGCCGCGGCCGCCGGCATCGGCCCGATCGACGGCGTCGCCGTCGGCGGCGGCAGCGACGGGAACTTCACCGCCGCCCTCGGCATCCCCACCCTCGACGGGCTCGGCGCCGTCGGCGGCGGCGCGCACGCCGAGCACGAGCACCTCCTCGTCGACCACATGGTGCCGCGCGCCCGGCTGGTCGCCGAGCTGGTGCGACGGGTCCTCCTCGGCGTCAGCTGATCCCGCAGCGGGCGCGGATCACCTCCCCCATCCGCGCCTGCAGCCACGGTTCGGCGACGATGCTCGTGTCCACCTCGGTCCCGTCGACGACGAGCGCGAGGTCGAACACGTACGTCTGCTTGCTGTCGCCGAGCGCATGGGGGTCGCACCTCCCGCCACGGCCGACGAGGACCGGGACGCGATCGCCGGCCGGCGCCAGCCCGTCCTCGGGCTCGATGCTGAGCAGCACGCTGCCGTTCATCCCGCGCAGCGCGACGCTCGACGTGCTGCGCGGTGCCACGACCAGGTCGCCGCGCAGCACCGGGTCGCCGCCGTCCTCCACGAGCTCCCAGTCGGGCCCGAACGCCACCGTCGCCCGGTGCGCGATGGCCTGCTGCGTGCAGCTGCGCTCGTGGACGCGATCGAGCACGTGGCGCACGTCGGTGATCGGGACGCGCTCGGTCCCGTTGACCACGACCACGGGCGGACCCGGGGGGAGCGCCTCGTCGAACGACGGGGGGTCGCTGCACCGCGCGGCCGGCAGCGCGACGGCGAGGTCGACCCGGGTGCCGTCCCCCACGAGGTAGCGCGGCTCGCTCCTCGTGGGCGCGGCGAACCCCGCCCACTCCACGACGATCGAGTCGACCATGAGGTCACTCCCGGTCGCGTTGTCGACGCGGACCTGGAACCGCCCGGCCACCTCGTCGTCGCGCCACTGCTGCAGCGTGGCGCCGAGTCCCGCGGCGGTCCGCTCGATCGTCGTCGGCGGCGGCGCCACGGCCGGACCCGGCGCGCCCGTCGTCGTCGTGGCGGCCGTGGAGGTCGCCGCGGCGGTCGCGGGTGGCGTCGCCTCCGGCCGAGCGGTGCTCGCGTCGTCCGCGCAGCCGGCGCCGGCGGCGGCGACCGCCGCCGCGAGCAGCGCGGCGCGACACCGGTGCGTCACGGCTCGGGGTCGCCGCCCTCGATGGCGAGCAGCCCGCCGGCGCCCAGGGTGCCGGTGCTCGTGTACAGCTCGAGCTTGGCGCGCGTGTCCTCGATGTCGAGGTTGCGCATCGTCAGCTGCCCGATCCGGTCGAGCGGCCCGAACGCCGCGTCCTCCACCCTCTCCATGCTGAGGCGCGCCGGCGCGTACGTGAGGTGCGGTCCGGTGGTGTCGACGATCGTGTAGTCGTCGCCGCGCCGCAGCCGCAGCGTCACCTCGCCGGTGATCGCCGAGCCGACCCAGCGCAACAGCGGCTCGGACAGCATCAGGCTCTGCGGGTCGAACCACCGCCCCTCGTACAGCAGCCGGCCGAGCCGGCGGCCCATCGTGCGGTAGTTCTCGATCGTCGCCTCGTTGTGGATGGCCGTCACCAGCCGCTCGTACGCGACGTGGAGCAGCGCGAGCCCGGGCGCCTCGTAGATCCCTCGGCTCTTGGCCTCGATGATCCGGTTCTCGATCTGGTCGCTCATGCCGAGGCCGTGACGGCCGCCGATCGAGTTGGCCTCCATCACCAGCTCGACACGGTCCTCGAACTCCCGCCCGTCGATCGTGACGGGCCAGCCCTCCCGGAAGCCGATGGTGACCGTCTCCGGCTCGATCGCGACGTCCTCGCGGTAGTGGGCGACGCCCATGATCGGGTCGCAGATGTCCATCGAGGTCCCGAGCTCCTCGAGCAGCTTCGCCTCGTGCGTGGCGCCCCAGATGTTGGCGTCGGTGGAGTACGCCTTCTCCTTGCTCGCCCGGTAGGGGAGGTCGCGCTCGACGAGGAACTCGCTCATCTCCGCCCGGCCGCCGAGCTCGGTGACGAACGCGTCGTCGAGCCACGGCTTGTAGATCCGCAGCGCCGGGTTCACCAGCAGGCCGTAGCGGTAGAACCGCTCGATGTCGTTGCCCTTGTACGTGCTGCCGTCACCCCAGATGTCGACGCCCTCCTCCTTCATCGCCCGCACGAGGAGGGTGCCGGTGACCGCCCGCCCGAGCGGCGTGGTGTTGAAGTACGTCTTGCCGCCGGTCGAGATGTGGAACGCGCCGCACTGGAGCGCGACGAGGCCCTGGTGCACGAGCTCGCTGCGGCAGTCGACGAGGCGGGCCTCCTCGGCGCCGTACTCCTTCGCCCGCCCCGGCACCCCGGCGAGGTCCGGCTCGTCGTACTGCCCGAGGTCGGCGGTGTAGGCGTAGGGCACCGCGCCCTTCTCGCGCATCCACGCGACCGCGGCGGACGTGTCGAGGCCGCCGCTGAACGCGATCCCCACCCGCTCGCCGACCGGCAGCGCCGTGAGCACCCGACCTCCGCTGCGTGACATGGCGGCAGAGGCTACCGACGCGCGCCGCCGCGGGCTCGGAGCCCGGCGGCGGCGCGAGCGGCGTCGCTCAGTCCCGCTCGATCCACTGGCCGAGCAGCCAGTGGAAGTGGCGGATCTTCGTCTCCTGGTAGTTCGCGAGGGTGATGCCCTTGCGCAGCGACGGCAGGCCCTTCTGCACCTTCGGCAGGTTGAACGTGTCCTGGTTGAACACCCGGGCGAGCAGGCCGAGCTCCGGCGCGTCCGTCCAGTCCTGATCGACGCCGAGCCAGTGGATCGGCGTCGACGGCGGCTTCGGCTTCGACTCGTCGTAGGGGTCGAGGAACATGCACTCCATGATCGACATGTCGTGGCGGTCCTCGTACGGCCGGAAGCGGTACGTGATGCGGTTGTACGCGCCCCACGGGTGCAGGTTGGGGAACAGCGTGTAGTAGATGCTGTCCGACATCTCGGCGTCGCTGAGGGAGTCGGCGGCGTCGCCGAGGACCTCGGCCATCCGCATCCGCCCGCCGGCGCCGGAGACGCCACGTGCGGTCATGCCCTCCTGCAGCTCCACGAAGTGGGGCTCGTCGAGGCGGCGGTCGCTGACCGCGTCGAACATCTCCTGCTCGGTCGGCTCGAACTTGATGTGCGGGCTCGGCGTCCCGTTCGGCGTGATCGCCCGGCTGAAGTTGCCCGACCAGTCGTACTGGCTGTTGGCGTCACCGATGCCGGCGAGCAGCTGCGGATGCGTGGCCACGACGTGGAACGCCTCCATGAACGCCTCCTGCACGACCTTCCAGTTCGTCGGGAAGATGCGGGCGACGTGCGCGGCCTTGTACCGCTTCTCGAGCGGCCACTTCTCGAAGTGCTGCGGCAGCTCGCCGAGGAAGTCCTCGAACGGCTCGCAGTTCGGGTCCATGTTGACGAACACGAACCCGCCCCAGCGGCCCACCTTCAGCTCGGGCAGCGCCCACTCGTCCTTCTTCACGTGCGGGAAGTCCCACTCGCACGGGATCTGCTTGAGCGACCCGTCGAGGTTCCAGCAGTACCCGTGGAACGGGCAGCGCAGCTCATAGGCGTTGCCGTCCTCCTCGCGGAGCTGGCGGCCGCGGTGCAGGCACGCGTTGTAGAACGCCTTGATCTCGTCCTGCGAGGACCGCACCACCAGGATGGACAGGTCGCAGATGTCGTAGACGCACGTGTCGCCGACCTCGGGGACGTCCTCCTCGCGGCAGGCCATCTGCCACACCTTCGCCCACAGCTTCTGCTTCTCGAGCTCGTGGAAGTCGCGGCTCGTGTACCGCTCGAGCGGGATGTCCGCGTCGCCGAGGAACTGCCAGCTCTGCCAGCGCAGCACGGGCGGGACGTTCTCCGGCCGGGTGTCGGCGTCGAGGAGCTGCTGGTAGTTGACCCCGGGTGAGCGGGCCGTTCCCTTGTCGGCGCCCTGTGCGGGCTCCTGCGTCATCGTCATCGTCATCGCCTCACTTGCTCAGGGCCTGGGCGGCCTGCTGGAAACGGTTCGGGAGGTCCTTGCCCGCGATCCACAGGCACAGGTGCGGATCGGCCTGGCGGATCTCGCCTTCGATCCACTTCCCGTGGCTCGTGAACAGCCCGGTCCTGCCGTCCTTCGAGACCTGGATGTCGCCGCTGTCCGTGAGGTCGTAGAGCGCCCCCGACAGCGGATGTCTGATCGTACGCACCTGCTCCGAAACCCCCTCGCTCCACGCGTCCCGAGCGCGTCGGGCCCACTCTATTGACCGGCCGATCAATTCTCCGTGCCGGACGGTGCGCGATCGGGTGGTCAGCGCCCGTCGCCCGGGGCGGCGGCGACGGCGGGTCCGCGGGCCGCGCGCAGCAGCCCGGCGAACGAGGCGACGCTGATCAGCGCACCCGCGGCCGCGACGGCCAGCTCCACCACGGCGAGCGCCTCGAACCGCCCGAGGTCCGGCACCGCGACGGCCGACGCGACGGCGGCCGCGCCGAGCCCCGCGATCGGCAGCCAGCGTGCGCCGCGGGTGGCGCCGATCACCATCAGGACGGGGAGCACGAACGGGAGGAGCTGGACGAACAGGAGGTTGGGCTCCGAGGAGGGGCCGAGCCACCAGGTGGCGATGCCCAGCGTCCGGGCCGACTTCCAGACCGCGACGTAGCCGAGGACGATCCCGGCCCACCCGGCGCCGAAGGCGGTGCGCCAGCCGGTGGTCAGCTCACCGGGGCGCCGGTCCCGCCGCGGGCCCTCGAGGAGCGGGCCGGGCGGCGGCGGCGGCAGCGGCGGTGGCGGGGGGAGCGTCTGCACCGGCGCCGACGCTACCGGCGAGCCGCCGGTGCCGGAGCAGCAGCCACGAGCCGAGGGCGAGGCCCGCCAGCGCGACGACGGTGTCGAACGCGACGACCCGTCGCGCGTCGCGGTGCACGGCGGCGCAGGGCTCGCGCTGCAGGGCGAGCGCGGGCAGTTGCGCCGGTTGCGGCGTGAGCGCCGGCAGCGTGCCCTCGACCACCGGATCGCCGAAGAGGCTCTCGCACGTGACCTCGACCGAGATCGGGCGCGGCTGGTCGAGGGTGTGGTCGATGCCGGCGGGGACGGCGTCGACGAGCGACGGCAGTGCCCACCCGACGAGCACCGCCGCGTACCAGGCGACGACGACGGCCACGATGACGAGGCCGATGCGGCGTCCGGACAGCACGGCGGCGCAGGCTAGTGCCGGGCCCGCCGCGGACGGTGCCGCGGCTACCCTTCGCCGGATGCCCGACCCGGCAGTCGAGACGCTCAGCATCTTCTTCCCGATGTGGAACGAGGAGGACTACATCGAGCGTGCCGTCGGCGCGGCGCGCGAGGTGTGCCAGGACCTGATCGAGGCCAAGCAGATCTCCGACTACGAGCTGATCGTCGTGGACGACGCCTCCACCGACCGCACCCCGGAGATCGCGGACGCGATGGCGGCCGCCGACCCGCACGTGCGGGTCGTGCACCACCCGCGCAACCGCAAGCTCGGCGGCTCGATCAAGTCCGGCTTCGCGGCCGCCACCGGTGACGTCGTGCTCTACACCGACGCCGACCTCCCGTTCGACATGGCCGAGCTCCACAAGGCGCTGCGCCTCATGCGGTACTACGACGCCGACGTCGTGAGCGCCTACCGGTTCGACCGGATCGGCGAAGGGCCGTCGCGGGCGATCTACACGTTCTTCTACAACATCATCATCCGCCGCCTGTTCGGGGTGCGGCTGCGCGACATCAACTTCGCCTTCAAGCTCTGCCGGCGGCGCGTGCTCGACCACGTCGAGCTGCGCAGCGAGGGGTCCTTCATCGACGCCGAGCTGGTCATCCGGACCAAGAAGCTCGGCTTCGACGTGATCCAGTTCGGCGTCGACTACTTCCCGCGCACCCGGGGCGAGAGCACCTTGTCGTCGCTGACGGTGATCCGGCGGATCCTCGTCGAGATGATGGCGCTGCGCCGCGAGCTGCGCGACCTGCGGCCCGTCGCCGCCGCGCTCCCGCCGCAGGGCTGAGCGCCCGGCGGCAGGCCGATCAGCCGCCGCACGACGACGGCGGGGGATCGCCCGCGAGGCGCGCGTCGATCCAGCCCTGCACCTCGCCGAGCGACGACGTCAGCACGGCCACGTGGTCCGCCCCCGGGTACACCGTGCGCTGCACCGCCACCCCCAGCTCGCAGTAGCCGTCGGCGATCACGGCGCTCAACGAGGCCGGCACGACCTCGTCCACGTCGCCGTGCACGATCAGCACCGGGACCTCCGGATCGGCCCGGCCGGGCGAGCTCGCGTCGTACGCCGCCGCCCACGCCGGGTCGGCCGTGGCGCTCGGCCGTCCCGGCGGCAGCGACGCGGCGAGCTGCAGCGCCTCGGCCACGCACGTCTCGGCCACCTCCGCGAGCAGCCCCTGGTCGGCCGGCGGCAGCGCCGCGTCGGGATCGAGATCCGGGTAGGCGGCCAGCAGCCCGGCGTTGATCAGCAGCGAGAACCCGCCGATGAGCCCGGCCTGACCGGCTGTGGCGTCCTCGATCACCCGGAGCGACCCGGGAGGCGCGGCGGCGACCGTGCCGACGATGTCGAGCTCGGGCGCCCACGCCGGCGCGATCTCCGCCGCCATCAGCGCTGCATGGCCGCCCTGCGAGTGGCCGAACAGCGCCGCCGGCGCCCCCGGCGTGACGCCCGAGCCGTCGAGGTGCGACGCGGCCCGCACGATGTCGAGCACCCCGCGCCCCTCCGACGGCCCGACCAGGTACGGGTGCACGCCCGGCGTGCCGAGGCCCTCGTAGTCGGTCGCGACGAAGGTCCACCCGCGACCCGTCACCAGCTGGGCCAGCGCGAGCTCCACCGTCGCGCCCTCTGCGTACCGCTTCGACGGCGCGCAGCGGTCGGCGAGACCGGTGGTGCCGTGGGCCCAGCTGAGCACGAGCGGCACCCCCGCGTCCGGGACGTCGCCGGGGGCGATGACGACGCCGCTCACCGCGATCGGCGCGCCGGCGAGGCTCTCGCTGCGGTAGAGCACCTGCCACCCGTTCGTCCCCGGCGGTGCGGTCGCGAGCGGGCGGGCCCAGATCAGGTCGCCCGGGGCGTCGCCCGGGACGGGCTCGGGTGGGACGTAGAACGCGTCGCCCTCCGGTGCGGGCAGCGGCAGGCCCGCCGGCGCCGCCGTCGTGGCCGGGGCCGGGGCCGGGGCCGGGGCATCGTCCCCGGGCGACGCCGTCGACGAGGCCGCCAACGTGGCGGTGGACGCCGGCGCGGCGGTGGGCGCCGGCGCGGCGCTGAGGGACGTGGAGGTCGACGGCGCCGGCGTCCCGGCGGTCACCGGCGTGTCGGGTGCACCCGCCGGCGCGCCCCCGTCGCCGCCTCCGTCCGAGCAGCCCGCGACCGCGAGCGCGGCCGACACGGCGGCGGCGGCGAGCGACCTGCCACGATGTCCCGCGTGGAACCGGGCGCGGAGGCGACGACGGGATCGGCGGCGGAGCCCGACGGGTACGACGAGTTCGGCCTGTTCCACGAGAACGCCTCCGAGTACGGGCTGCCGTTCGCAGCCCCGCCGATCGTACGGCGGGAGGCGGTCGAGGTGCCCGGCGGCCGGCGGGTGAGCGCGCTCGTCTGGGGCGACCGGTCGCCCGAGCTCGTCGTCGTCCACGGCGGCGCGCAGAACGCGCACACGTGGGACACGGTGCTCATGGCCCTCGGCCGGCCCGCGCTGGCCGTCGACCTGCCGGGTCACGGCCACTCGGACTGGCGTGACGACGGCACGTACTCGCCCCCGGCGCTGGCCGACGACGTCGCCGTCGCCGTCCGTGCGCTCGCACCCGAGGCGCGGGTGGTGGTCGGCATGTCGCTCGGGGGCATGACCGCGATGGAGCTGGCGGTGCGCCACCCGCAGCTCGTCCGCCGGCTGGTGCTGGTCGACATCACCCCGGGCGTGGACCGGGAGAAGGCGAAGGCGGTGCTGGACTTCGTCGACGGCCCGCAGGCGTTCCCGAGCTTCGCGTCGCTGCTCGAGCGCACCGTCGAGCACAACCCCACGCGGAGCGTCGCCTCGCTGCGGCGGGGCATCCTCCACAACGCGCAGCGCGCCGAGGACGGGACGTGGCGGTGGCGGTACGACCGCGGCAGCCACGCCCGGCGGGCGGCCGCGGGGAGCGACGCCCCGCCGGCGACGGCCGCCGACGCGATGGCGCCCCTGTGGGACGACTTCGGCGCCGTCGCGTGCCCGCTGCTGCTCGTGCGTGGCGGCGCGTCGCCCGTCGTCGACGACGCCGACGTGGCCGAGGCGCGCCGGCGCCAGCCCGGGATCCGGGTGGAGGTCGTCGAGGGAGCCGGCCACAGCGTGCAGGGCGACCGCCCGCTGGAGCTGGCGCGCCTGCTCGAGCGCGAGCTCGCGGACGGCGTCAGCTCGACGGGCTGAGCGCGCCGGCGGCCACCTCGACCTCGAGCCCGAGCACGTCTGCCAGGAGGCCGCTGCGCTCGTTCGCGGTGTAGACCTCGAGCCCCACGTCCGCGCCGGGGCGGGGCAGCGCCTCGACGACGAGGCGGCGTCGCCGGCGCACCGCCCGCACGCCCTCCACCCTGCCGTCGTGCGTCCGGTCGAGGCTGATCGCGATCCGCAGGATGGCGGCGAGCGTCCGCACGACCCGCTGGTCCGACGGCCGCAGGCGCTCGAACTCCGCGTGCGACGGCTTCGGGCTGCTCTTGCGGTGGTACCGCGCGACGAGGGCGATGATCTCGATCTCGGCGTCGGTCAGCCCGGCGAGCTCGCTGTTGCGGATGACGTAGTACGAGTGCAGGTGGTGCTTGCTGTGCGAGATGACGAGCCCGACGTTCGCCAGCAGCGCCGCGGCCTCGAGGTAGTCGCGGCAGTCCGGGGCGAGCCCGTGGGCCTCCTGCGTCGCGTCGTACAGCTGCAGCGCGAGCCGAGCCACGTGGCGCGAGTGCCCCGGGTCGTCGTCGCAGCGCGCCGCGAGGCCCTCGATGCTGCGGCGCGAGACGTCGCGCAGGTGGTGGAGCTCGCCCCCGCTCGTGCGGGCGATGGTGTCGAGCAGCACCCCTTCGCGCAGCGCGCCCTCGCTGAAGGTGAAGCGGCGGATGCCGAACGCGGCGGCGACGCTCTGGAGCACGAGCGCCCCGGCGACGATGATGTCGGCCCGGGCGGGGTCGAGCCCCTTCATCCGGGCCCGCGCCGCCGAGGTCCGGTGCGACACGAGCGCGTCGACCACGTCGTCGAGCTCCTCGCGGGTGAACTCGAAGAGGTTGTAGGTCCGCAGCGGCGCCGCCCCGCGCCTCGCCCCGACCAGCACCGCCACGGTCTCGGCGGTGCCCGACGACGCGACGGCGAGGTCGAACCCGAGATCGGCGACCTCTCGCTGGAACCCGGCGAGGATGGAGCGCACGTACGAACGGCACGCGGCGACGTCGCCGGGCTTCGCGGTGCCGCCGGGGAAGAAGCGGTCGGTCAGCCGCACGGCGCCGAGCTTGAAGCTGCGGGCCGCCAGCGTCTCGCCCCGCTCGCCCACCAGCACCTCCGTCGAGCCGCCGCCGATGTCGACGAGCAGGAGCCGCCGGTCGAACGCCGGCACCGCCTGGAGGACGCCCAGGTGGATCAGCCTCGCCTCCTCGATCCCGGAGACGATCTCGACCTCGATCCCGGCCTCGCTGCGGGCGCGGCGGATGAACTCGTCGTTGTTCGCCGCCTCCCGCACCGCGCTCGTGGCGATGGCGCGCACGGGTGCGCCGTGGCTGTCGGCGATGCGCTTCATCCGGCGCAGCGACGCGATGCCACGCTCGATCGCGGCCGGTGCGAGCTCCTTCATGTCACCCCCGCCGTGACCCAGGCGGATGGTCTCCTTCTCGCGCGCGACGACCTCGTAGCCGCCGTCGCGCAGGCGGGCGATCACGAGGTGGAAGCTGTTCGTGCCGAGGTCGAGCGCCGCCAGCACGGCGCCGTCGTCCGGCGCGCGCGTGATGGCCGTCATCGCACCGGTCCGGTCGCCAGGAGGATCAGCCGATCCGCGCTTGGCAGGAGGCCATGCCGCCGAGCACGCCGGCGCGGACCGCGTCGATCTTCTCGAACGCGGTGCCGAGGACGTTCGTGGAGGTGGCCTCGTCGCCGAGCAGCACCGCCGTCAGCACGATCTCGTCGAGGTCGCCGGCGGACAGCTGCACCTGCTGGTTCGGGTTCGTCGCCACCCCGGTGTCGTCCGGGACGATGTCGTTGATCCACGGGCCGATCAGGCAGTCGTTGAGCAGGACGCGCGGCTCGCCCGTGAGGGTGCTCGACAGCGCGTGCTGCACGGCGTCGGCGTACGCCGCGGCCATGAGGTAGCCGAACGACGAGTCACCGATCCGCTGCGAGACGTCCTGGGCGAACACCTCGTCGTAGACGATCGTGTTGGCGTCGAGGCAGAACGCCACCGTGTTCTCCAGCTCCGCCGCGCCGCGGCCGTCGCACGTGCTGGCGGCGGTGAGCGCCTCGACGGTCGGCGGGGTGAAGGGGACCCCGCTCGCCTCGAGCGTCGGCACCCAGAACGTGTCGAGCGACGGCGGCAGCAGGGCGAGGATCTCGGGGAAGGGCAGGTTGCCCTGCGTGTCGATGTCGGCCTCGGTGAACACCAGGTCGATGCGCGGGTTCGGCTCGTCGATGAAGCGGACGCAGCGCTCGATGCCGTTGATGAACCCCTCCTGGAACGCGCCGACGCGGTCGAAGGCGGTGCCGTGGCCGCTGCCGTCGTTGGCCGAGTCGGTGCCGGGAGGGTCGCGCACCTCGATCATGGCGATGATGCCGCCCTTCACGTCGGTGTCGGTGAACTGCAGCCCGGGGCTCTCGCCGCGGGCGATCCGCGCCGCCCACGCGCCGGCGAAGCAGTCGGCCTGCTGCTCGGTCGCGATCGTCGGCAGGTCGAGGTCGAACACGCCGGCGCGGGCCTGGATGGCGTGGCCGAACTCGTGCGCGGCCACCACGCCCACAGCCGCGGTGCCCAGCTTGTCGACGAGGTCGGGGAGCAGGAACGAGTCGTCGTAGACGATGATGTCGCCGCACGTGGTGTAGAAGGCGTTCGCCTCGACCTCCTCGTAGGGCACGCCGCCCTGGCACGACTCGGGCAGGTCCGAGCGCTCCGGGTAGTGCGCGTAGATCGCGCTGAGCGGCTGCCACGGCGCGCCGTACACCGCCTCGAAGTTCTCCTCCCAGAACCGGTTCACGTCGGCGAACGCGGCGTTCAGGAAGTTGTCGTACGGCTGCGGTGTCTTCTCGGCGCCGAAGTCGATGATGACCTCGTCGGCCGGGGGGGCCGGGGTGGTGTCGTCCGGCGGGTCGAGCGGGTTGTCGGGGTCGGTGTTCAGGGGCTGCTGGGTCGTCTCCGGCACGGGATCGGTGGACGCCGTCTCGATCTGGCGCGACCGGGTGGCCGTGACCCCCTGGTCGGTGCCGGCGCACGCGGCGCCGACCGCGGTCGCGAGGACGAAGGAGCTGAGCACGACGAGCCTTGAGCGTGGGCGCACGCCGTGGAGCATACGCGCACGATGCAGAGGCAACCCGGGGTGCCCTGCTAGGAACCCACACATGGCTGACACCGCTCTCGGCACCCCGGGCACCGACCGCCCGGACGCCCCCGACCGCGACACGCTGCTCCGGATGTTCGAGACGCAGAGCAAGATCAAGCTCTGCGACGAGCGCTTCCGGTCCATGCTGACGAGCGGGCAGATCCAGCTCATCTACTACTCGCCACGCGGGCAGGAGTGCATCAGCGCGGCGTGGGGCGCGCACCTCCGCCCCGACGACTACTGCGTCACGATCTACCGCGGCCTCCACGACCACCTGGCGAAGGGCGTGCCGCTGCGGGAGCTGTGGGCCGAGTTCCTCGGCCGTGCCACCGGGACCTGCAAGGGCAAGGGCGGCCCGATGCACATCACCCACCCGGCCTCCGGGCTGATGGTCACGACGGGCATCGTCGGCGCGGGGATCCCGATCGCGAACGGCTTCGGCCTCGCCGCCCAGCTCGACGGCACCGACCAGGTCTGCGTCGTGAACTTCGGCGACGGCGCCTCGAACATCGGCGCGTTCCACGAGGGCCTCAACATGGCGTCGATCTGGAAGCTGCCCGTGATCTTCGTCTGCCAGAACAACCTCTACGGCGAGCACACGCCGTACCGGATGGTGACCAACGTCGAGCACATCAGCGAGCGCGCCGCCTCGTACGGCATGGCCGGCGTCACCGTCAACGGCAACGACCCCGTCGCGACGTGGAAGGTGATGGGGGAGGCCGTGGCACGCGCACGAGCGGGCGAGGGCCCGACGCTCGTCGAGGCGCGGACGTACCGCTTCCACGGCCACCTGATGGGCGACTCGATGGGCTACATGGACAAGGAGGAGCGCAAGGCGGCGATGGCGGCCGACCCGGTGGTCGCGTTCCGGATGTGGCTCGTCGACAACGGCCACGCCACCGCCGAGCAGCTCGCCGAGATCGAGGAGCAGCTCACCGCCGCGATCGACGACGCGGTCGAGTTCGCGATGAACAGCCCGTTCCCGGATGCGTCCGAGCTGTACACCGACGTGTACGGCGAGGACCCGATGGCCATGGAGGCCGCACGATGACCACCACCGAGACCGCGACCCCCGAGGCCCCGCCGGCCGTGCCGATGGCGATGGGGATCAACCAGGCGCTCGACATCGCCATGGGCCTCGACCCCAAGGTGATCCTCCTGGGCGAGGACATCGCCGAGCCCTCCGGCGGCGTGTACAAGGTGACCGCCGGGCTCTCCACCAAGTACGGCGACCACCGCGTCCGCAAGACGCCGATCAGCGAGCAGGCGATCGTCGGCGCCGGGGTCGGAGCCGCCATCGCGGGCTACCGCCCGGTGGTCGAGATCATGATCATGGACTTCCTGGCGGTCTGCCTCGACCAGGTCACGAACCACGCCGGGAAGATCCGCTACATGTCCGGCGGTCAGACGACCGTGCCGATGGTCATCCGCACCTCGGCCGGTGCGGGCCGCGGCTTCGGGGCCCAGCACTCGGAGCTGCTCGAGGCGTGGGCGGTGCACACACCCGGGATCAAGGTCGCGATCCCGTCGACGCCGGCCGACGCGAAGGGCCTCCTGCTCACCGCGATCTTCGACGACGACCCGGTGCTGTTCGTCGAGCAGATGATGATGTACTGGGACGCCAAGGCGTTCGGCGGGCCGCTGCCCGAGGGCGACGTCCGCGTGCCGTTCGGCGTCGCCGACGTCAAGCGCACGGGCTCCGACGTCACCTTGATCTCCTACGGCCGCCAGGTCCACGACTGCCTCGCCGTGGCCGAGCAGCTGGCGGGGGAGGGCATCGATTGCGAGGTCGTCGACCTCCGCACGCTGGTGCCCCTCGACGAGGCGACGGTGCTCGCCTCGGTGTCGAAGACGAAGCGGGCGGTGGTCGTGCACGAGGCCGTGACGCGCTGCGGGTTCGGCGCCGAGCTCTCGAGCCGGATCCACGAGGAGCTGTTCGGGGAGCTGGCTGGTCCGGTCGGCCGGGTGGGCGGCGCGAACACGCCGGTGCCGTACGCCTCGAACCTCGAGGCCGACTTCATCCCCCAGCGCGCCGACATCGAAGCCGCTGTCCGCGCGCTGCGCTGACGGCGGGTCAGCTCCTCGACCGCGCGAGGAGGAGCTCGAGCTCCTCGATCTCGGCGGCCTGGCCGTTCACGATCTGCGTCGCCATCAGGCGCACCTCGTCCGTCGCTGCGTGGTCGCGGGCGTGCGCGGCCATCTCGATGCCGGCCCGGTGGTGCACCGTCATCAGCTCGACGAACGCCGCGTCCGCGTCGGTCGCCTCGGCCGCGACGAGCCGGTCGATGTCCGCCTCGCTGGCGAGCCCCGGCATCTGCTCGAGCGGCGTCGGGTGGCCCATCCACGACATGGCCACGTCGGTCTCGTTCACCTCGGACTCGCCGAAGCCGCGCAGCAGCTGGATCATCCGCCCGATCTCGATCTCCTGACCGACCACGATCTCGCGCGCGACGGTGCGCAGTCCGCGGTCGGTGCCGGGCGCGTCGAGGTAGATCCAGCTCATCTGCACGGCCTGCTCGTGGTGGAAGCGCATGTCCTGCAGGAACCCGACGTCCGTCGCGTTCGGGTTCGGGATGGCGCGGTTGTTGCCGACGACGTAGCCGATCCCTCCGGCGAGCAGCAGCAGGCCGACGAGGAGCGACGCGATCGTGAGCGGGTTGCGGTACCACGCCAGCACGACCACGTCGTCGTCGCCGGCGTCCGTCGGCTCGGCGGGGAGGTGCTGCAGGTGGTCGGTGACGGAGCTCACGGTTCGCAGCTTCCCACGCGCGTCCACTAGGACATCCGTCATGGCCACCCCGATCAACATCCCCAAGCTCGGCGTCTCGATGACCGAGGGCACGCTCGTCGAGTGGATGGTCGCGGACGGCGCGACGGTGCAGGCGGGCGAGGTCCTCTACCGGATCGAGACCGACAAGGTCGAGAACGAGATCGAGGCGCCGGTCGGTGGCGTCGTCCGCCACGCCGGCGTGGAGGGCGAGACCTACGAGGTCGGCACCCAGATCGGCTCGATCGAGTGACCTGAGGGCTCGTCAGCCGCCCGGGCGACCGGGCGCCAGCTGATCCCGGCCGTGCGGCGTCTCGCCGTGCGGTGCGTGGTCGTCGGCCCGGCTCGAACCATGCCCCTGGCCCTGGCCCTGACCCTGTCCCTGGCCCTGGCCCTGGCCCTGGCCCTGGCCCTGGCCCTGGTCCGGGTCCTGGCTCTGCGCCTGCCCCTCTCCCTGGCCCTGGCCATGGCCCTGGCCCTGGCCCTGGCCCGGCGGGTCCACGTCGCCGTCGCGGCCGTGGGCGGTGTCGCCGTGCGGAGCGTGGTCGTCGGCGTGCTGGCCGCCCTGCCCGTGGTCGCCGCCGTGGCCGCCGCCGGCCGGCGGGACGTCGCCGGGATCCGTCGTGTCGTCCGGATCCGTCGAGTCGTCCGGGTCGGTCGTGTCGTCCGGGTCGGTCGTGTCGTCCGGGTCGGTCGTGTCGTCGGGGTCGGTCGTGTCGTCCGGGTCGGTCGTGTCGTCCGGGTCGGTCGTGTCGTCCGGCTCGGTCGTGTCGTCGGGGTCGGTCGTGTGGTCCGCGTGGGATCCACCCGCGTGGTCGGGCAGCGGCGGCGCCGCGGTCGCCCGGGTGCTGTCGTCGGCGACGATCGGTGGCAGCCCCGACCCGAGCTGCGGTGACGGATCGTCGGCGAAGGGCCTCGCGCTCGGCGGCGGGACGTCGTCGGGCCCGATCGAGGCGTCGACGGGCGCAGCGGGCGGCTCGGCGACGGTCGATCCGTCCCCGCCCGCAGCGTCGCCCGCCGCCACGGCGTCGTCGCCACCCGCGGCCGGCGCGACGGCGGTCGATCCGGACGGCGAGCCGGTCGCACCGCGGCCGGGCGTCGCCGCCCGGCCGCCGGCGCCGAGCGTGCCGTCGGGAACCACGGCGGCCGCCTCGCCGTCGGCGGCGGGTCCGGGGCGCGCCCCGGCCCGGTCGAGAACGACGTCGAGGTCGAGCGTGCGGTCGACGAGGGCGTGGGCACCCGACGGTGCGAGCACGTCCCGCTGCACCTCGGCGGCGGCGCCGGTGGCGACCTGGTCCCGCTCGAGCTCGGGGCGGTGCTCCGTCCCGGTCGTGCCGGCCGTCGCGAGCGAGCTCGTGAGCCCGACGACGAGCGCGCCGGCGAGGAACATGCCCGCCATCGCCCGTCGCTGCAGCTGCGTCGCGCCCATCAGCTCGCCCAGGCGCTCCACGACCGACGCGCCCGGTTGCCCGAGGAACTCGGCCAGCGTCTCGACGTCCTCCCGCCGCAGGTCGATGACGGGCTCGCGCTGCTGCGCCCGCAGCTCACGGATGAGCCGTAGGTAGCTGACGAGCAGGGACGTCTCGTCGTCCGGCACGAAGGGTGCCGAGACCCCGCTGGTGGAGAGCACGCCGAACGGCCGCACCGACAGCGGCAGGCGGGTCGGCAGGATGGCGCCGAGGTCCGCCTCGTACAGCAGCGCGACGTCGCAGATCTCCTGCTCGCCGAGCTCGGCCCGCCCGGCCTCGATGGCACGCAGCCGGCGGACGCCGAAGCGTCCCTCGCTGGCGCGGGCCATGGACCACAGGCTGCGGCCGGTGCCGCGCCGGCGGTCGGCCAGCAGGTTCGCGAGCCGGCGAGCGAACGGCGCGCCGGTGATGTCGATGGTCTGGGTGTCGAGCATCCCTGCCTCTCGGGTCGTCGAAGAGGCATCGACACCTGCGAGCGCCGTCTTGAGGAGATCTTGCTCCGCGACCCCTCAGGGGATCGTCTCGAACCTCACCCGCCGAGCACGCCGCCCAGGAGGTCGTCGGCGACGGCGATCACCGAGTCGTCGCGGCGGGGCTTCGTCCGTCCCTTGCCCCGCGACGGGGCCGCCGTCGTCGTGACCTCGCCGGTGCCGCCCGACACGACGTCCTCCGGATCGTCGTCGTCATCGTCGGCGGTCGTGACCGGAGCCGGCGGTGTGACCGCGGGTTCCGTCGGGGGTGGGGCCGGCGGGGCGGTGGGCGGGGGTGTCGCCGGCACGGTCACGGGCCCGGCGGTGACGACCGGCGCAGGTGGCGCGGTCGGGGCGGGTGTCGTGACGGCGGGTGCTGCGGCCGCCGGTGGCGCGGTGGGCGCAGCGGTCGCTGGTGCCGGTGCCGCGGGCGACGTGGTGGCCGCGGGTGCGGCGGTGGACGGCGTCGTGCGCGGCGACGGCGCGGGCGCCGTCGACCCGGCGGTCGGCGCTGTCGCCGACGAGGCGGGCGCGGGCCCGGCGGCGGCGACGGCGGGCTCGTCCGCACCGACGTCGACGGCCGCTGCGGCCCCGGCGGTCGTTGCCGCCTCCGCGGGGGAGGGGGCACCGCCGGGCGCACCCGTCGTCGTGACGTCGAGCTCGCTGCCGGCCGGCGTGGTGGCCGGATCGCTCGTCGTGCCGCGGGTCGCGGGTGCCGCGGCAGCCGCATCCGCCGTGGACGAGGGGCCGCTGCCCGTGTCGGACGCCGGCGGCGCCGACGCAGCCGGGCGCGTCGGACCGGCCGGGACGTCGGCGGACGGGCTCCGGCCGCCGGAGAACGGCGCGGAACCCGAGTCGTCGCCGACCCACGAGATCACCGGGACGGCGAGCGCGGCGACGACCGCGGCACCGAGGGCGAGGACGCCGAGGCCCGGGCGCCGGGAGGACGCATCCGGATCGTCGAGCGCGAACCCGCCTGGATCGAGATCGTTCGATTCGTCGGCCATCGTGAGCCTCCACCGTCGCCGTGGTCGCACCGGGTGCGACCCCGGACGGGGACGCGCCCCGACCTCGTGCGACGCATGAGGTGTACCCGCCGCCGCCGCGCGGTGAACGCGCGGGCGCGATCAGCCCCCGAGACCGCCGAGCAGGTCGCCCGGGTCGATCTCGGGGAGGGTGGTCGTGCTGGTCGTGCTGGTGGCGGGGCTGGTCGTGGTGGTCTCGGCCGCCGTGCTGGGGGGCGGGGGGACGGTCGGGTCGACCGTGGTCGAGGTGGTCGCCGTGGTGGGGACGGGAGGTGCACCGGTGGCGGCGTCGGTGGTCGCGGGCGGCGGCACCGTCGGCGGGGCCCCGACGGCGACGCCGGTCGTCGTCGCCGGGGGCACCGGCGGCAGACCGACGGCGACGAGGACCGTGGTGGTGGTGGTCGCTGCCGGCCGCGGCACGGTCGTCCCCGCGCGCGGTGACGTGGTCGTGGGCCGGGTCGTCGGTGCCGGGGGCGTGGGCGACGACGGGGGCGCCGGGGGGCCCACGAGCGCGACCGTCGTCGCCGGCGGCACCGTCGTCGCGGCACCGGACGTGGTCGGAGACGGCGCCGACCCGGCGGGCGGCGCCGACGTCGCGGTCGTCGCGGTCGTCGCGGTCGTCGCGGACGACGCGGTGGTGCTCGCCGGCGATCCCGCCGGGGCCTCCCCCGGCTGGCCGGTGGAGGCGGTGCCCGCCGCGCCCGACCCGGGACCGTCGTCGCCGGTGGTCACGGCCACCGCGGTGCCGGCCAGCCCGACCACGAGCGCGCCGGCGACCAGGAGCGCGCCCATGGCCCGGCGCTGCACGCGGGTGCTGCTCATCAAGGCCGCCAGGCGGTCGAGCACGGTCATGCCCGGCTCGCCCAGGTAGCCGGCGATGACCTCGACGTCGGCACGCCGGAGGTCGATGACCGGCGCGCGCTCCTGCGCACGCAGCCGCCGGACGAGGACGAGGTAGCTCCGCAGCAGCGAGTCGGGGTCGCCGGCGACGAAGGGCTCCTCGACACCGCCGGTGCGGATCACGCCGTCGGCGACGATCTCGATCGGCAGGCGAGCGGGCAGGATCACGCCCAGGTCGGCGCCGTACAGCAGCGCCACCGCACCGACCACCGCCTGCGAGACCGGCGTGCGCCCGTCCTCGAGCCGGCGCAGGTCCTCGACGCCGAACGCGCCGTCGCTCGCCCGGGCGAGGGAGCGGAGGCTCCGGCCGCTGGCCCGGCGGCGCTCGACGAGCAGGTTCGCGAGCCGGCGCGCGAACGCCTCGCCCGTCACCTCGATCTCGCCGGCGCTCCCGCCCTGCGCGTGCTCCGCGTCGTCCATGTGCCTCGCCCTCGGGATCGCCCGACGGGCGTCACGCTACCCCCGGGCGCTCAGGCGCGAGCGGCACGCTGCGCGACGCTGAACGGCACGTCCTTGTCGACGCGTGGCTCCGGCGGCAGGCCGAGCACCCGCTCGCCGATGATGTTGCGCTGGATCTCGTCGCTGCCGCCGGCGATCCGGTACCCCGGCGCGCCGAGGACGTGCTCGCTCCAGGCGTAGGTGCCCCACTCGCCCGTGTCCGCCACGAGGCGCGGACCGAGGATCGTGCTGATCGCATCGCTGACGCGCGCCATGTTCGCGGTCCACATCAACTTGCCGAGCGAGCCCTCGGGACCGGGCGTCTGGCCGGCCTTGAGCGCGGCCGCGGCGCGCCGGTTGGTCAGCTGCGTGACCTTGTGCTGGACGTACAGGTCGGCGAGCACCTGGCGCACCGGCGCCTGCCCGGTCAGGCCGAGGTGCTGCGCCGTCGCGATGACCTGCCGGTACCCGCCGCCGGTGTGGCCGCCGCCGGCGCCGCCCGAGTGGTCGCGCTCGAAGCCGAGGCACGTCAGGGCCACCCGCCACCCCTCGCCGACCGGGCCGAGCCGCAGCGTGTCCGCGACCCGCACGTCGGTCAGGAAGACCTCGTTGAAGTTCGCCCCGCCGCTCATCTGGCGGATCGGGCGCACCTCGACGCCGGGCGCGTCGAAGGGCACCAGGAACGCGGTCAGGCCGCGGTGCTTGGGCACCTCCGCGTCGTGGCGCGCGATCGCGAGCCCCCACTGCGCGAACCGTGCACCGGAGGTCCACACCTTCTGCCCGTTCAGCACCCACTCGTCGCCGTCGGGCGTCGCCTTCGTGGTCAGCGCGGCGAGGTCGGACCCGGCGGAGGGCTCGCTGAACAGCTGGCACCCGTAGATGTCCTGGCGCATCAGGGGGGCGATGAACCGCTGCTTCTGCTCGTCGGTGCCGTAGGCGCCGATCGTGCTCGCGATCAGCCCCATCGAGGTCGGGGGGAGCTCGCCGGCGGTCGGGATCCGGAACCGTGCCTCCTCGGCGTTGTAGGCGCGCACGTAGGAGTTGGGCAGCCCCCGCCCGCCGAGCTCGACGGGCCAGTTGAGCATCGCGTAGCCGGCGTCGAACTTCGTGCGCTGCCAGCGCTGGCAGGCCTCGAGCCGGGCCCGCTCCTCCGCCTCGTCGATGTTGTGGAAGACCGCGACGCTGTCGCTGCCGTGCCCCCAGACGAACGCACCGCTCTCGTCGTCGGCCGCCGCGGCAGCGTCGTCCTGCTCCGTCAGCGGCTCCGCGTGCTGCTCGAGCCACATCCGGGCCTCCTTGCGGAAGACCTCGAGGTCGGGAGCCTGCGAACTGCTGGGGGAGGGGGGCGTCGACACGCCTGCCACGCTACGGGCAGGCGACGCGCGGGTGACGAGTCGGGCGGCACGCCGCCCTGCGTTGCGGGGCGAGCACGGGTGAGCGACGATGCGCTGCCCACACGGAGGACCCGGAGAGATGACGCGAGGATCGAGCCCCCCCGGGCGCACCGCGAGGTGGACGGCGGCGGCCGGCGCGGCGGTGCTGCTGGCCGCCGCCTGCGACGGCGGTGGTGCCGGCACCACCGGCACCGCCGGCACCTCCGTGCCGACGGCGGCGCCCGCGGCCGGCGCCACGCCCCGCGACGCCCCGGCGACGGTCGGCACCACCGACCCGCCCACGGCCACCCCGTCGTCGCCCGCGCTCCCCGCGACCACTGCCGCGGCCGGGCCGGAGGGGTGGTCGGTCGACACCGGCGCGTGCCTCGACCCCGGCGCGGCCGACGCGCCCATCACCGGCACCGTGCGGATCGGCTCGGTGATGCCGCTGTCCGGCGGTCCCGCCGCCACCGTGTACGCGCCGGTGGCCGCCGGGTTCCGGGCCTACGTCGCGCACGCCGACGCCGCAGGCCTGCTCCCGGCCCACGGGCTGGAGCTCGCGATCGACGACGACCGGGCCGATCCGCAGCTGACCCCCGGGGTCGTGGCGGCCCGGCTCGCCGCCGGCGCCCAGCTGTTCGCCGGCATCGCCGGCGCGGCGAGCAACGAGGCGGTGCGCGACGCCCTCAACGCCGCCTGCATCCCGCAGCTGTTCGCGCTCACCTCGGCTCCCGTCGGCGCTGACGTGCGCGCCCACCCCTGGACGATCGGGCAGCTGGTCCCCGCGATGGTGGAGGCTCGCGCGTTCGCCGCGCACGTCGCGCGGCAGCGGCCCCAGGGCGCGACGGTCGCGGTGCTCCACGCCGACGACCCCACGGGCGTGTCCTACGCGGACGCGCTCGTCGCCGAGACCGGCGCCACCGCGTCGGTGCGGGTCGTGGCTCGCGAGGCCGTCGGGGCCGCCGACCCGGCTCCGCCGGCCGCGCAGGTCGCCGCGATCGCCGCGTCCCGGCCCGACGTCGTCGTCGCCGCACCCGTCGGCGTCGGCTGCATCGGGTTCCTGGTCGAGCTCGCGGCGTCCAGGGCGCTGGCTCCGGGCTGGGCTCCGGAGGTCTACGTGACGAGCTCGTGCGCGGCGCGCACCTTCCTCCGCGCTGCGGGACCCGCCGCCGACGGCGTCCTCACCTCGAGCGTGCTCGTCGATCCCGCCGATCCCGCGAGCGCCGCGCTGGCCGGTGTGGTCGAGCTCGAGCGGCAGCTGGCGACGACGGGGCTCGTCGGCGAGCGGGACGCGGCCGCCGTCGGCTGGACGACGGGGGAGCTGACGGTGGCGGTCCTGCGCCAGGCGGCGGCGTCGCCGACGGGTCTCACCCGCGCGTCGATCATCGAGGCGGCCCGCGCGGTGCAGCACGTGCCGTCGCTCGCGCGGCCCGGCGTGGTGGCGCGGACCGCGGGCGAGGCCGACCCCTTCCCGTTCGAGTCGCTCGCCGTCGTCCGCTACGACGCCGCCACGGGGGGCTTCCAGGACGTCGGCGAGCTGATCACCACGTTCGAGCGCTGACGCGGCGAGGGGAGGGGGCGGGCCCCCTCCCCTCGCCGCTGCGGCCGTCGGCGCCGGGGCGCCGGCGCGTCAGCCGCCGACGTTCACGTTCGCGTACGTGCCGAGCTTGCCCTCGTTGTTGATCAGGTCACCGACCTTCACGAAGGTGCCGAGCTGCGCCGGGTCCGTCACCTCGTAGACGGCCATCTGGCCGCCCTCCGTGAGGTACGCGTCCTCCAGCCCGTTCATCCGAGCGGAGAGCCCGTCGAGCAGCAGCGGCATCGGGGCGTCGAGCGACCGCGCCGCGACCATGATGTTGCCGCGGTCGAGGCCGCCCTCGTAGGTCGCTGCCAGCTTGAGGATCTCCGTCATGTACCAGGCGAAGATCCACCCGGTGGCGTAGGTGCTCTGCGCCGGGTCGAGGCCCTGGGACGTGACGGTCTCCCGGTACAGCTGCACGAACTCGTCGTCCGCGTAGGCCGGGTCGTTGACGTCCTTGAACGTCTGGATGATGTGCGTGCCCGCACCGGTCAGGCCCTGCTGGATGAGCGGGGCGAAGAACTGGCCGAGCGAGCCGCAGGTGGCCGACATGATCACCGTCGGCTTCCACGCCCCCTTCTCGACCTCACCCATCGCCTGCGTGCAGAACGCCCCCGAGGTCTGGATCAGCAGCACGTCGGCCCCGCTGGCGGCGAGGCTCGTGAACTGGTTCGTCAGGTTGGGGGCCGTCGGGTCGTGCAGCTCCTCGGTGACGACCTCGATGTCGCTGTCCTCGATCGCAGCCCGGAAGCCCGCGGCGTAGCTCTTGCCGAAGTCGTTGTTGAACGTCAGCATCGCCACCTTCGTCGCCTCGGGCTGCTCCTTCTTCAGCCACTCCGCCCAGAGCTGGGCCTCGGTGTAGTAGTCGATCTGCATGCCGGTGGTCCACGGGTGGTTCTCGACGTCACCCCACTGCGCGGCGCCGGTGCCGTTCAGGAGGTGCGGCATGCACTCGTCGTTCGTGTCGTCCCACACCGCCAGGTTGTTCGGGGTGCCGAGCGTGACGAACAGCGCCGCGTACTCGCCCGCCCCGAGCGCCTCGTCGACGTTCGTCTTGGTCTTGTCCGGCGCGTAGCCGTCGTCACGGACGTCGACGACGATGTTCCGGCCCTCGATGCCGCCCTCGCTGTTGATGTAGTCGAAGTAGCTCTTGGCGCCGTCCGCGATCAGGCCGAAGCCGGCGAGCGGGCCGGACGTCGGGAGGCTCGTGAAGAGCTTGATCTCCTCGTCGGTGATGCCCTGCATCGGGTCCCAGTCCTCCGGGCAGTCCTCGAGATCGATCTCGAAGCCACCGGCACCGACGTACAGGCCCTCCTCCATGAGGCCGTAGTCACCGCCGCCCCCGCCGGCCGACGTGGTGGTGTCGTCACCCTCGGTCGTGGTGGTGTCGTCGTCGCCTGCCGTCGTCGTCGTGTCGCCCTCGGTGGTCGCCGTGTCGCCGGCGGTCGTGGCCGTGTCACCGGCGGTCGTCTGCGCGGCCGCCTGGGTCGTCTCGGTCGTGCCCTCCTCGTCGTCGTCGTCGCCGCACGCGGCGCCGACGAGGCCGAGGACGACGGTCACCGCGGCGATCGAGTGCCAGTTCCTTCTTCTGCTGCTGCCCAACTGTTGTCCCCCTGGTCTGTGTGGAGCCCGTGTGCTTGCCCGTCCGGCACCGGTCCGGCGTGAACGGCGGCGACGGACGGCTCCGTCGCCTTCGAGGCGGCGGCGTGCCGCAGCCACGATGGGTTGGGGACGACGTGCACGATGCGCGCGCGCACACGTCGGATCCCGTCGATGAACCCGCCCGGGAGCAGGAAGACGAACAGCAGCAGCCCGAGGCCGAAGAAGACGCCGGAGATCGCGCGGGCGCCCTGGCGGTCCTCGAGCCAGTTGAACAGCGGACGGGTGACCTGCTCCACGCCGGGTGGCATCCCCGACTGGTCAGCGGTCCACTCGCCCATGAAGTACGGCACGAACACGTAGATCAGCGCGCCGGGGATGGCGCCGGAGATCGTGCCGGCGCCGCCGACGACGAGGCCGACCACGAGGAAGATGGCGAGCGTCAGGCCGAAGCCGATCTCGGACGCGAACGGCCGGTTCATCATCAGCATCGACCCGGCGAGACCGCCGTAGGCGGCGCTGACGCCGAAGGCCATCGTCTTGTACAGCGGCAGGTTGACGCCGTTGACCGCCGCGCTGGTCTGGTTGTCGCGGACCGCGATCAGCGCCCGGCCGGGGCGGCTCTTCACGAAGTTGCGCGCGAGCAGGAACAGCGCGGCCGCCATCACCACGAGGATGCAGTAGGTCCACAGCGGCTGCGCGAGGCGGCCGGCGTCGTCGAACGGCATCCACCCGGGCGGGTCGAGCTCGCCCGTGCCCCGTGGCGGTTGCTTGCCGTTCGGTCCGCCGGTCAGGCTCTCGTACTTGAGCACCAGGGTCGGGAACACGAACGCGACCGACAGCGTGACGATCGCGAGGTACAGGCCGCGGATCCGCAGCGCGGGGACGCCGACCGCGACCCCGACGGCGAAGCACAGCGCGGCGGCGATCGGCAGGGTCTCGAAGTAGCTCCAGCCGTGGTCGGCGACGAGGATGATCGTCGTGTAGGCGCCGAGCCCGACGAAGGCCGAGTGGCCGAGCGAGAGCTGGCCCGAGTAGCCGATGACGAGGTTGAGGCCGAGGATCGCGACCGCGTACGCGATGACGTCGTTGAGCTGGCCGATGCGGAAGCCCTTGTCGATCGACCCCGGGGCGAAGCCGGTCTTGTACGCGAACGGGATGTAGACCAGCACGGCGATGGCGACCAGCCAGGCGCCGACGACGTAGGCGCGGTGGCCGGCCGATCCCTCGCGCAGGGTGACGAGCGCCATCAGACCCGCTCCACCTTCTTGCTGCCGAACAGACCGCTCGGTCTGATCGCCAGCACGATCACGATGACCCCCAGCGCCGTCGCCGTCGCGAGCTCGCCGCCGATCTTGTCGACGTAGCCGCCGGCCATCGTCTGGATCAGCCCGATGAGCAACCCCGCGATGACGGCGCCGCCGAGGCTGTCGAGCCCGCCGAGCGTGGCCGCGGCGAACGAGAACACCAGCAGGCCGCCCATGAAGTTGGGCGACAGCAGGGTCGTGGGCGCGTAGAGGCAGGCCGCGAGGGTGCCGACGGCGGCGGCCAGGGCCCACCCGAACTGCAGCGTGCGCCCGATGTGGATGCCCGAGAGCCGGCTGGACTCCAGGTTGGCCGACACGGCCCGGAACGCGAGGCCGATCTTCGTCCGCTCGAGCAGCAGCGTGACCAGCACGACGGCGACGATCACGGTCGCCCAGGTCGCGAGCGACGTCCACTCGACCCGGGCGCCGAACAGCCCGAACGTCTCGTTGCGCTTCGGGAACGGCGTGGCGAACCCCTTGCCGTCGAAGGCCCAGATCACGCCGGCCAGCGCGTTCAGGATCAGGAACAGCGACAACGTCACAATGGTGATCGCGAGGTGGTTGTGCGGGTCGAACGGGCGGATCAGGACCCGCTCGATGCCGGCGGCGCCGAGCGCGGAGACCGCCATCGCGGCCACGACGCCGAGCCACACCGGCCAGCCGAGGTCGTGGAAGAAGACGTAGGCGATGAACGCGCCGAACATGGCCATCTCGCCCTGCGCGAAGTTGACGACCGTCGTGGCCTTGTAGATGAGCACGAGCGACAGCGCCATCGCGGCGTAGATGAAGCCGTTGTCGATGCCGTCGATCACGCGCTGGAAGAACAGGTCCCACCCGTCGCTGGCGATCGCCCACACGCTGAAGGCGACCACGACCGCGGCGAGGATCGCGAGGTTGCGCCGGTTCTGCTCGCCGACGCCGCGCAGCCCGCCGTACAGGCGGCCGAGTCCCTGGTTGATGGCGGCCGTCGGGAGCGCGGCCTGGTTCATGCCCGCGCTGCGGCCGGTCTGGTCGATCCCCGGCGAGTTCTCGGTCCTGACGTCGTTCATGCGATCTCCTCGCTCAGTACCCCAGGTAGGCCTTGCGGACGGCGTCGTCGTTGCGGAGGTCGTCGGCGGTGCCCGAGAGCGCGAACTCCCCGGCCTCGAGGACGTAGGCGCGATCGGCGATGTCGAGGGCGAGGTTCGCGTTCTGCTCGACCACGAGCATGGTGACGCCCTCGGTGCGGTTGATCTCGGCGAAGCGGCGGAAGAGGTCCTGCACGATCAGCGGGGCGAGGCCGAGCGACGGCTCGTCGAGCAGCAGGAGCTTGGGGTCGCCCATGAGGGCACGGGCGACCGCCAGCATCTGCTGCTCGCCGCCCGACAGGCTGCCCGCGTGCTGCGCGCGGCGCTCGCCGAGGCGGGGGAAGATCTCGTAGAACCGCTGGATGTCGCGATCGATGGCGTCCTTGCGGACGTAGGCGCCGACCCGCAGGTTGTCCTCGACGGTGAGGTCGGAGAGCGTGCCGCGCCCCTGGGGGACGTGGGCCACGCCCTTGCGGACGACCTGGGTGGTGGAGCGACCGGAGATCTCCTCGCCGGCGAGCTTGATCGATCCCTTGGTCGAGATCATCTGGCAGATCGCCCGCAGCGTGGTGGTCTTGCCCGCGCCGTTCGCGCCGAGGATCACGACGACCTCGCCCTCGTCGACGCGGAAGTCGACCCCGTGGATCACCTCGCTCTGGCCGTAGCCCGCGTGCAGGCCCGTCACCTCGAGCATCGCCGCGCTCACGCGGCCCCTCCGAGGTACGCCTCGATCACCTTCGGGTCGCGCGACACCACCGAGGGGACGCCTTCCGCGATCTTGCGCCCGAAGTCCATGACCACGACCTTGTCCGAGATGCCCATGACCATCGCCATGTGGTGCTCCACCAGCAGCACGGTGAGGTGGTAGCGGTCGCGGAGGCGCTGCACGAGCTGCGCGAGCTCGTCGACCTCGCTGTGGGTGAGCCCGCTCGCCGGCTCGTCGAGCATCAGCAGCTTGGGCGAGGTCGCGAGCGCACGGGCCAGCTCGATGCGCTTGAGCGTGCCGAACGGCAGCCCGGCGGCCGGGCGGAAGGCGACCGGCGCGAGGTCGAGGTCCTCGAGGATCTCGTACGCCCGTGTTGCCAGGCGCCGCTCCTCGCGGCGGGTGCCGATCCGCAGCGGCGCGGTGACGAAGTTCTGGCGGCTCGCGGTGTGCGAGCCCACCATCACGTTCTGCAGGACGGTCATCCCCGGCCAGAGCGCGAGGTTCTGGAACGTCCGCGCGATCCCGAGCGTCGCGATCTTGTGCGCCGGCACGGCGAGCAGGTCGCGGCCGTCGAACGTCACCCGTCCCGCCGTCGGCTGGTAGATGCGGGACACGACGTTGAACATCGTGGTCTTGCCGGCGCCGTTGGGGCCGATGAGGCCGCAGATCTCGCCCTGCTCGATCTGGAACGACAGGTCGCTGAGGGCCACGATGCCGCCGAAGCGGACCGTCACCTCGTGCACATCCAGCAGCGCCACCCAACCTCCCCCGATGCGGCCGACGACACGGCGGACTCTACTCACGTGACGGCGGCCACAGCCAGACCTACCCCAACGTCGCCGGGCGGTCGCGCCAGGGGCCCGCACCGCTCCACGTCGTGGCCGAATTGACCACCGGGTTAGATTCTCCACAGCCGTGCGGGGGACGCGCGGCGACCGCCGACACGTCGAGGGGGGCACATGGCGTTGATCGCTGCTGATCGCGCGAGGGAGCGGCCCGACGAGGTCGCGCTGCGCGACGACCGCGTCGCGCTCGGCTGGGCGGAGGTCGACGACGTCCTCAACCGCGTCGCGAACGGCCTCCACGCGATGGACCTGGGCCCGGCGCGCCGGATCGCCGTGTACGCCGAGAACTCGGTGGAGACGGTGCTCGCCCACCTCGGCGGCCTCCTCGCGGGCGCGAGCACCGTGCCCGTCAACTTCCACCTCACCGCGGAGGAGGCGGCCTACATCCTGCGCGACTCGCAGGCCACGGTCGTGTTCGTCGGCCCGGAGAACGTCGAGCGGGGCGTCCAGGCCGCGGCGGCGGCCGGCGTGGAGCACGTGATCTCGTGGCGCGGCGAGGGCGGGACGCAGCGCTGGGAGGACTGGCTGGCGGCGGCCGACCCGTCGGAACCCGCCATCGAGGTCGCGCCGCTGCCGAACCTCATGTACACGAGCGGGACGACCGGGCTGCCGAAGGGCGTCGACCTGCCGCCCAGCATGTTCGCCGGCGGCCGCACGGTGGCGGAGCACGTCGCCGTCCTGGCGCAGAACCGCTTCGCGTCGTTCGGCACCCACCTCGTCGTCGGGCCGATGTACCACACGGGCCCGCTGTCGGGGATGCGGATCCTCGCCGCGGGGACCCCCGTGGTGGTGCTCGGCCGGTTCGACCCCGAGCGGGTCCTGTGGGCCATCGACACGTACCGCACCGAGACGACGGTGATGGTGCCGACGCACTTCAAGCGGCTGCTCGAGCTCGACGCGAGCGTCCGCGCGAAGTACGACGTCAGCAGCATGCAGCTCGTCGCCCACACGGGCGCCGCCTGCCCGATCGACGTCAAGCACCAGATGATCCGGTGGTTCGGGCCGATCTTCAACGACGCCTACGGCGCGACCGAGGTCGGCACGATCTGCTCGATCGGCAGCGCGGAGTGGCTGGAGCACCCGGGCAGCGTGGGACGCGTCATCCCGCCGTTCACGCGCGCGATCGTCGTCGACGACGACGGCCAGGAGGTGCCGGCCGGCACGGAGGGCCGGCTGTTCTTCGAGGACTCGACCGGGCGCGGCATCGTCTACCCGAACGACCCGGAGAAGACCGCCCGGGCCCACCTCCGCCCGGGCGTGTTCACGATCGGCGAGATCGGCTACGTCGACGACGACGGCTACGTCTACATCACCGACCGGTTCAGCGACATGATCGTCGCCGGGGGCGTGAACATCTACCCGGCGGAGGCCGAGCAGGTGCTGATCGAGCACCCGAAGGTCGCCGACGTGGCCGTGATCGGCGTGCCGGACGACGACCTGGGCGAGGCGGTCAAGGCGCTCGTCGTCCCGATCGACGCCGCCGACGCGCCGACGCCGGAGGAGCTGATCGCCCTCTGCCGCGGCAAGCTCGCCGGCTACAAGTGCCCGCGCACCGTCGAGATCGTGTCGACCGTCGGCCGCAACGCGATGGGGAAGGTCAACAAGCGGGCGCTCCGGGCGCCGTACTGGGAGGGGGCGAGGACCATTGGCTGACGCCCTCGTCCTCGTCGACGACCCCGCGCCCGCGGTCCGCCGCCTGACGCTGAACCGCCCGACGAAGCGCAACGCCCTGTCGAACGCGCTGCGCGGCGAGCTCTTCGCGGCGCTGCGCGCGGCCGACGCGGACGCCGCCGTGCGGGTGGTCGTCGTGCGCGGCGGCGGCCCGTGCTTCTCGGCCGGCTACGACCTCGCGCAGGATCCGGCGGAGCCGCTGCCGTGGCCGATGACGCGCGCCGACGGGGCGTGGGCGCGCCACGTCCTGCACGGGTGGTTCGAGATGATGGACCTCGCCACCCCGGTGATCGCGCAGGTCCACGGCTACTGCCTCGCGGGTGGCACCGAGCTGGCGACGGCGTGCGACCTCGTCTACGTCGCCCGCGACGCCCGCATCGGCTACCCGCCGGTGCGCTCCATGAGCACGCCCGACATGGCGTGGCACGTGTGGCTGATGGGCATGAGGCGCGCGATGGAGGCGATGCTGACGGGTGACTCGATGTCCGGCGAGGAGGCGGTGGCGGCGGGGTTCGCGAACCGCGCCTTCGACGCGGCCGAGCTCGACGAGCGCGTGCTCGAGATCGCCACCCGGGTGGCCAAGGTCGAGCCCGATCTGCAGGCGCTGAACAAGCGGGTGGTGCACCGGGCGATGGAGGCGATGGGGATGCGCGACGGGATGCGGGCGACGGCCGACCTGAACGCGCTCGGCTTCCACCAGCGCAGCTCGCGCGAGTACTTCGCCCGCTTCCGCGAGGGCGTGACCACCGCGCTCGACGCGCGCGACCGGCAGTTCGGTGACTACCGCACGACCGAGCCCACGTGACGAGGGCCAACCGACCAGGAGGGCGACGATGAGCGTGACCGAGGAGGTGCTGGTCACACCGGAGGTGCTGGCCTGCCCGTACGACTTCTACCGCAGGATCCGCGAGGAGGCGCCGGTGCACCGCACGCCGCTCGGCTTCTTCGTCGTCAGCCGCTACGAGGACGTGCTCGCCGTGGTGCGCGACACCGCCCGCTTCTCGAGCGACATGCGCAACTCGTTCATGGCCGGCCCGCCGAGCGAGGAGCTGCTCGCGGTCCAGGCCGAGGGCTACCCGCCGACCCCGACGCTGCTGACGAACGACCCGCCGAGCCACACGCACTTCCGGTCGCTCGTCAACAAGGCGTTCCTGCCCAAGCGCGTCGCGCAGCTCGAGGGCGAGATCCGCCAGATCGCCGACGAGCTGGTCGACCGTTGGATCGACCGTGGCCGGGTGGAGCTGGTGACGGAGTTCGCGGTCGGCCTGCCGCTCACGGTCATCGCCGACGCGCTCGGCGTCGACCGCGCCGACATGCCGAAGTTCAAGAAGTGGAGCGACGACTCCGTCGCGCCGCTGTCCGGGATGCTGACCCCGGAGCAGATGGTCGAGTGCGCGCGGAGCAAGAACGAGCTCCACCGGTACATGGCGGAGCGGTGCCGCGAGCGCGAGGACGACCCTCGCGACGACCTCCTCAGCGACCTCGTGCAGGCCCGCTTCGACGACGGTGACCGGAAGGGGCAGCGGCTCGAGGTGCACGAGCTGTTGGGCGTGATCGAGCAGCTGCTCGTCGCCGGCAACGAGACGACGACGAAGCTGATCGCCGCGGCGATGCAGCTGCTCATCGAGCACCCGGACCAGATGGAGGCCGTCCGCGCCGACCCGTCGCTGGCGGTCAACCTCGCCGAGGAGGCGCTGCGGATCGAGTCGCCGGTGCAGATGCTGCCCCGCGTGGCGAAGGAGGACGTGGTCGTCGGCGGCGTCGACGTCCCCGCCGGCTCCATCGTGATGGTGCTCTACGGCTGCGCGAACCGCGACGAGGCGAAGTTCCCGGAGGCGGACCGCTTCGACGTGCGCCGCCCGAACGCCCGCGCCCACCTCGCGTTCGGGCAGGGGCCGCACTTCTGCGTCGGCGCCGCGCTCGCCCGCAGCGAGGCGCGCATCGCGTTCGAGACCCTCCTCGGGCGCTGCACCGACTGGGCGATCGACACGAGCGTGCCGGAGCCGACGCACCGCGAGCTGTCGATGACGCTGCGCGGGCTGTCGGCGCTGCACCTCACGTTCACGCCCGTGCGTGCCGAGGGGCGCTGACGTGGCCGTGACCCTCGACGACCTCGCCACCGTCCGCTACGAGGTGCTCGAACCGGGCCCCGGCGGGATCGCGGTGGTCACGATCGACCGGCCCGAGAGCCGCAACGCGCAGAACAAGCGGATGACGTACGAGCTGAACGCGTGCTTCGACGACGCGGCGCGCCGCAGCGACGTGAAGGTGATCGTGCTGCAGGCGGACGGGCCCCACTTCTCGAGCGGCCACGACATGCGCGACACCGAGAGCCACCGCGGCTTCGACCTCGTCTCCACCTCCGGCGGCTACGGCCGCGAGGGCCAGGAGGGGCACATGGCCTGGGAGGAGGAGGTCTACTTCCAGATGTGCTGGCGGTGGCGCAACCTCCCGAAGCCGCTGATCGCCGCCGCGCAGGGCAAGACCATCGCGGGCGGGCTGATGCTCCTGTGGGTCGCGGACGTCATCCTGGCGAGCGACGACGCGCTGTTCAGCGACCCCGTGGTGGGCATGGGGGTCAACGGCGTCGAGTACTTCGCGCACCCGTGGGAGTGGGGCGCCCGCAAGGCCAAGGAGCTGCTGTTCACCGGGGACTGGGTGACGGCGGAGGACGCGATGCGGCTGGGCATGGTCAACCGGGTCGTGCCGCGCGACGAGCTGCGCGACGCGACGCTGGCGCTCGCCCGGCGGATCGCGCAGAAGCCGAGCTTCGCGCTCAAGCTCGCGAAGGAGAGCGTGAACCAGGCGCTCGAGGCGCAGGGCCAGTGGACGGCGCTGAAGGCGGCGTTCTCCATGCAGCACCTGGCGCACGCGCACAACCGCATCCGCTTCGGCATCCCGGTCGACCCGGGCCCGGCGAAGGAGTCCACGTGAGCGCGGCGGCGGGACGGAGCGCGTGACGCGCGGCGCCGCCGCGGTCCCGCGCCGGCTCGGCCGGCCGAAGGACGTCGCCGCCGCCGAGACGCAGCAGCGGCTGCTCAGCGTCGCACGGCGCGCGTTCGCGAAGGACGGCTACGACGCGACGACGAACCGCGAGATCGCCGAGGCGGCGGGCATCACGAGCGGGGCGATCTACCACTACTACCCGTCGAAGGCGGAGCTGTACGTGGCGGTGTACGCCGAGGTGCAGCAGATCGTCTACGGCGCGTTCAACGAGGCGATCCTGCCCCGGCAGGGGCTGCTCGCCCGCTTCGGCGCGACCCTCGACGCGGCGGTCGAGCTGAACCGCGAGGACCCGTCGATCGCGGCGTTCGTCGTCGGGGTGGCGAGCGAGGCGCAACGGCACCCGGACCTGCGCGACCGGCTGGCCCCGCTGCGGACCATGGACAAGAACTTCCTCGCGCGCCTGGCCCGCGACGCGAAGGAGAACGGCGAGCTGGCGGACGACGTCGACGCGCAGGCGCTCGAGGACCTCCTCAACGCGGTCCTGTCCGGCCTCGCACGCTTCAGCAACCAGACCGGCGACAACGCGCGCCACGCCGCGGCGGTCGACGCGCTCAAGCGCTTCCTCGCCGGCACCCTGATGCGCCGCTGAGGCGGCGACCGGGGTCAGGGGTTCTCGGCGAGGCCGGGCGTCGAGGAGCAGCCGTCCACCTCGGCGAGCAGCTCCTCCGCCTCGTCGCTCAGGTCGGCATCGCCGCCGAGGCCCACGTCGAGGATCCGGTGCGCGTCGGCGTCGGCGAGCCGGGCGAGCACCGCCTCCACGCAGCTCCGGTCGACGGTCGCCCCCGCGTCGGCGGCCGCGGCCTCGACCAGCTCCACCACGGCGCGCTGCTTCGGCTCCAGCCGCCCGTCGGCGCCGCACGCCGCGGCCGCCGCGAGCAGCGCCAGCGCCGCGACCCGTGCGGCCGCACGTCCCCGATCGGCCCTCATCCGGCCACGAGCCACCACAGCAGCGCCGTCAGCGACAGCCCGTCGTGCACGCGGTGCCCGGCGATCTCGCGGCGCAGCCGGCCGACGTCGACCCACTCGACGCGCTCGCTCTCGCTCGGGTCCACCGGATCGCCGACGTGCACGGCCCCGTCAGCGGCGAACAGTTGGAAGGTCGCGTCGCTCGTGCCGTTGTGGGGGAAGTAGGTCGTGAGGTGGCGCAGCGGTCCCGGCCGCCACCCGGTCTCCTCGTACGTCTCCCGCGCGCCGGCCTCGAGCGGCGACTCCCCGGCGTCGACGCGCCCCGCCGGCACCTCCCAGCCCCAGGTGTCCGTCGTGAACCGGTGGCGCCAGAGCAGCAGCACGCCCCGGACGTCGTCGTGCACCACGACGCCGGCCGCCTCGGCCGGCATCCGCACCACGTGGTGCTCGAACCGCTCGCCACCGGGGATCTCGACGTCGGCGAGCGCGAGGCGGACCCACGGGCTGTCGTAGATCGTCCGCTCGCCGTGCACCGTCCACTTCATCGCCGGGGGATCGTACGTGCGACGATGCAGCCATGGCAGAGCAGGTCCCCGTCGCCGAGGGCGTCTTCACGTGGCCGTCGGACGAGCCGCAGCTGATCGGCTCGTTCTTCCCCGAGAGCGGCGTGACGACGTTCCCCGCGGCCACGTCGTGCCCGAAGACGTCGTCGCGCGTGGCGGAGCGGGTGCTCCTGCCCCGGCGGGGCACGTTGTGGAGCTGGACGATCCAGGGCTTCCTGCCGAAGAACCCCCCGTACGCCGGTCGGGAGACGCCGAAGACGTTCGTGCCCTACGGCGTCGGGTACGTGCAGCTCGGCGACCAGGTGATCGTGGAGTCGCGGCTGACGGTCAACGACCCGGCGCTGCTGCAGATCGGGATGGAGATGGAGATGGTGGTGGTGCCCTTCACCACCGACGACGACGGCCGCGAGGTCGTCACGTACGCGTTCGCCCCCGCGGGCGCACCGGGAGGAGCATCATGAGCGAGGTCGCGATCGTCGGCATCGGCATCCACCCCTTCGGTCGTCACGACCTGACGGGGCTCGAGCAGGGCGCGGTGGCGGCTCGCCAGGCCCTCGCCGACGCCGGGTGCGAGTGGAGTGACGTCCAGTACGCGTTCGGCGGATCGGCCGCCGCCGGTGGTGCCGACACGATGGTGAGCACGCTCGGCCTGACGGGGCTGCCGTTCGTCAACGTCGCGAACGGCTGCGCGACCGGCGGCAGCGCGCTGATCAGCGCGTACAACGCCATCAAGGCCGGCGCGGCCGACCTCGTGATGGCGATCGGGTTCGACAAGCACCCCCGGGGCGCGTTCGACCCCGACCCCGCGGCGTTCGGCCTCGGCAAGTGGTACGGCGACACCGGGCTCATGCTCACGACGCAGTTCTTCGGGATGAAGATCCAGCGCTACATGCACCTCCACGGGATCACGCGCTCGACCCTCGCCAAGGTGTCCGTCAAGGCCTTCGCGAACGGATCGCTGAACGAGAACGCCTGGCGTCGCACGCCGATGAGCGAGGACGAGGTGCTCGGCGCGGCCATGCTCAGCGACCCGCTGACGCAGTACATGTTCTGCTCGCCGGGCGAGGGCGGGGTGGCGCTCGTGCTGGCGCGCAGCGACATCGCCGAGCGCTACTCGTCGCGCCCGGTCTACCTCCGCTCGGCCGCGCTGCGCAGCCGCCCGTTCGGGAGCTTCGAGGTCTTCAACCCCTGGCTGTCGCCCGAGCGCGGGGACAGCCCGACGGTCGCCGCGGCGGCCGCGGCGTTCGAGCAGGCCGGCATCGCCCCCGACGAGATCGACGTCGCGCAGGTGCAGGACACCGAGAGCGGCGCCGAGGTGATGCACATGGCCGAGTGCGGGCTGTGCGCCGACGGCGAGCAGGAGCAGATGATCCAGCTCGGCGAGACCGCCATCGGCGGCCGCCTGCCGATCAACACCGACGGCGGCTGCATCGCGAACGGCGAGCCGATCGGCGCCTCGGGCCTGCGGCAGGTGTACGAGAGCGTGCTGCAGCTGCAGGGCCGCGCCGGCAGCCGGCAGGTGGAGGGCGCGTCCACCGCGTTCACCCACGTGTACGGCGCGCCGGGCATCAGCGCCTGCACGGTCCTCAGCGTCTGATCGGGCGCCTCAGGTGGTCGGCGCCGCCGGCGGGGTGCCGGCGTCGAGGCACGCCTGGAGGCGGTCCTGGAACTCGGTGCGCAGCTCGGCGCTCGCGCGCTGCTCGAGGACGTCCTCGATGTCGTCGTCGCCGTAGCTGCGCACGACGTCCGTGACGCACTCGCGCTGGTCCGCGTCGAGCGGACCGATGCCGTTGGCCTCGATCTCGTCGATCAGGTCCTGGGCGGTGCCGTCCTTGTCGATGCCGCACGCGGCGAGCGCGACGAGTCCCACCGCCAGGCCGAGCGCCACTCGTCCCACGCCGTCTCCCCCTCAGTCGCGCCGGACGGTACCAGAGGCGTGCGGGACCGCACCGTCGGAGCCGGCGGTGCCGTCCGCCGCGGTGGGCGCCGTCGAGGTCGGTCGGCGCCGGCCCTCGGAGCTCGCGCGGAGGGCGTCCACCGTCACGAGCACGAGCCCGGCCCAGACGAGCGAGAACCCGATCAGGCGTGGGAGCGGCAGCTCCTCGCCGTAGGCGAGCCACCCGAGCAGGAAGTTGATCGTCGGCACCGTGTACTGCATCGGCCCGAGGATCGTCAGCGGGACCCGCGGCGCGGCGCGCGCGAACAGCATGAGGGGCACGACGGTCGCGAGCCCGGAGAGCGCGACCAGGACGGCGTCGCCGGCCGACGCGGACGAGACGACGCTGTCGTCGCTGGGCGCGAGCACCACCAGCGCCGCGACGGCCGGGGCGAGGAGCACGAACGACTCGGCCGACATCGACGCGAGGGGGGTCAGCGGGACCTCCTTCTTCAGCCAGCCGTACAGGCTCCACGAGACGGCGATCGCGATCGCGAGCCACGGCACCGCCCCGTACGAGATGCCGAGCACGGCGACGGCGACGAGCGCCAGGAGGACGGCCGCGCGCTGCGCCGGCCGCAGGTGCTCGCCGAACACGACGACGCCGACGACGATCGTGCCGAGCGGCGCCATGAAGTAGCCGAGCGCCGTCTCGATGACGTGGCCGTTGACGACGGCCCACACGTACCCGCTCCAGTTCACGATCAGCAGCACGCTCGCGGCCGTGACGCGTCGGGCGAGCCGGCCGTCGCGCAGCACGGGGCGCACGAGGTGCCACGAGCGGGTGGCCGTCAGGCCGATCGCCATCACCGCCGCGCTGCTGACGATCCGCCAGCCGATCAGGTCGAACGCGTCGAAGTGCGCGAGCAGCTTCCAGTAGACGGTGAGCAGCCCCCACACCAGGTACGCCGTCACCGCGGCGAGGAACCCCCGCCGCAGCTCGTCCGCGCCCGCCGGCGCGCCCGGGTCGGGCGCCCCGCCGGGCGCACGCCTCACCGCTGCTTCCAGCGGTTGAAGTACGTGACCTTCTCGGCGGGGAGACGGCTGGCGGGCTTGAAGTCGTCGCCGGTGTACCAGGCGACCGGCGTGAGCGCGACCTGGCTCACGTTCTCGGGGATGCCGAGCAGCTGCGCCGCCTCCTGCTCGTAGCCGAGGTGGAGCGTCGTCCACGCCGTCCCGAGGCCGCGGCTGCGCGCGGCGAGCATGAAGCTCCACACCGCCGGGAGGATGCTGCCGTACATGCCGGCGATCTGGCCCTGCGCCATCGTCGGCTGCACGCGGCCGATCTGGCAGGGGATGACGAGCGCGGGCACGTCCTGCAGGACGTTCGCGAGGTGGTCGCTCGACGCCATGATCGCGCCGGCGTCGCTGCGCCCGGTGCGCTCCACCATCTCGCGCTGGCTGTCGATGTACGGCGCGTACGCCCGGCGGTACAGCTCGGCGATGCCCTGCTTGAGCTCGGGCTCGTCGACCACGAGCCACCGCCACATCTGCACGTTGCCGCCGGCGGGCGCCTGCGTCGCGACGCGGATGCAGTCGACGATCAGTTCCCTCGGGACGGGCCGGGTCAGGTCGAGGCGCTTGCGGACCGCGCGGGTGGTGGTCAGGAGGCGATCGGTCTGCTCGACATCGAACGGGGAGGGCATGGCACGTAATGTACGAGCGAGACCCCCCAGCCCTCCGAACCCGAGGTGACCAGATGACGACCCCACGCGAGCTGTGGCGACAGGCGTTCGAGGCGTCGAAGGTCCGCTCCGCCGACTTCTCGACGATGTCGGGCATCCCGCTCGAGCCGGTCTACGGACCGACGGACGGCTCGGGCGACTACCCCGGGCAGTACCCGTACACCCGCGGCCCGTACGCGTCGATGTACCGCTCGAAGCTGTGGACGATGCGCATGTTCGCGGGCTTCGGCACGGCGGAGGACACGAACTGGCGGTTCAAGGAGATCATCCGCTCGGGCGGCGACGGGCTGTCGACCGCGTTCGACATGCCGACGCTGCTCGGGCTCGACTCCGACGACCCGATGTCGCTCGGCGAGGTCGGCCGCTGCGGCGTCGCGATCGACTCGCTCGCCGACATGGAGGACCTCTACGCCGGCATCGACCTGGGCGAGATCACCACGTCGATGACGATCAACTCGCCGGCGGCCGCGATCTTCGCGATGTTCATCGCCCAGGCGGAGAAGGCCGGGGTGCACCGCTCGCGCCTCGGCGGCACCCTCCAGAACGACATCCTGAAGGAGTACCAGGCGCAGAAGGAGTTCGTCTTCCCCCCGCGGCAGTCGATGCGCCTCGTGCGCGACACGATCTCGTTCACGGCGGCGGAGATGCCGCGGTGGCACTCGGTGTCGATCTCGGGCTACCACATCCGTGAGGCGGGCTCGACGGCCGCCGAGGAGCTGGCGTTCACGCTCGCGAACGGCTTCGCCTACGTGGAGCTGGCGCTGCAGGCGGGCCTGCCGATCGACACGTTCGCGCCTCGGCTGTCGTTCTTCTTCAACGCCCACATCGACTTCTTCGAGGAGATCGCGAAGTACCGCGCGGCGCGCCGCATCTGGGCCCGCTGGCTGAAGGAGCGCTACGGCGCCCAGCTCGACCGGTCGATGCAGCTGCGCTTCCACACCCAGACCGCCGGCGTGTCCCTGACCGCGCAGCAGCCGGAGGTCAACATCGTCCGCACCGCGATCGAGGCCCTCGCCGGGGTGCTCGGCGGGACCCAGTCGCTGCACACGAACTCGATGGACGAGGCGATGGCGCTGCCGACCGAGAAGGCGGCACGGATCGCGCTGCGCACGCAGCAGGTGATCGCCTACGAGACGAACGTGGCGCACGTGGCGGACCCGCTCGGCGGCTCGTGGTTCGTCGAGCAGCTCACCGACGAGATGGAGCGCCAGGCCGAGGAGCTGTTCGCGCACCTCGACTCCATCGGTGGCGGGTCCATCCTCGAGGGCTGCATCCGAGGGATCGAGGAGAACTGGTTCCAGGGGCGCATCGCCGACTCGGCCTACGACCTCGAGCGCAAGTTCAACACCGGCGACCGCATCGTCGTCGGCGTGAACCGCTTCACGGAGGGCAACGACGACGACTCGCTCGAGCTGCTCGAGATCACCAACGAGGACGAGGCGCGTCAGCTGAAGCGCCTCGAGCAGGTCCGCCACGACCGCGACCAGGCGGCCGTCGACGCGGCGCTCGCGAAGCTCGCCGCCGACGCCGCCGATCCCGAGGTGAACCTGATGCCGACGCTGATCGAGGCGAGCACCGCGTACGCGACGCTCGGCGAGATCATGGGCACCATGGCCGACGTGTTCGGACGCCACGTCGAGGTGCCGACGATCTGAGGGGCGAGCCCGCCGCGGGGGCGCGGGCACGACGAGCGAACGGGGGGAACGTGCTGGATCCGTCGAAGATGCCGGCGCTGCTGGCGGAGTTCGTGGCGCGGCAGCAGCCGTCGTGGCGTGACGTGCGCTGCAGCTCGTACGAGGTGATGACCGGCGGCTACAGCCGGCTGCTCGGTCGCGCCGTGGTGCACCACGCCGAGGGGGAGCTCACCTACGTGGTCCGTGGCGATCCGCCGCCCGACCGCAGCCTGATCCACACCGACCGCGCCCAGGAGTGGGCGGTGCTGCAGACGCTGGCGCGCCACGGCATCCGCACGCCGACGGCACGGTTCTTCGACGACACCGGCGAGCACCTCGGCACGCGGGCGCTCGTGATGGACTTCAGCCGGGCCCGCTCGTTCCTGCCGTACGCGCAGCAGGGCGGCTCGGTCGAGGGCCTGCAGGAGCGCCTGGCGGAGGCGCTCGCGAGCTACCACTCGATCCCGCTCGACCAGCTCCCGGCCGAGATCGAGCGGCCGGCGTCGTGGGACGACTACCTGAGCGGCCGGATCGACGAGTGGCGCCGAACCGCCGACCACCACGTCGAGGACCTCCCCGTGATGCGCTTCCTCGCCGGCTGGCTGGACGCGCACCGGCCCGCGCCGGTGCCGCTGACGCTGATGCACGGCGACTTCCAGTCGTCGAACCTCCTGCTGAGCGACGACGGCCACTTCGAGATCCTCGACTGGGAGCTGGCGTCGATCGGCGACCCGCGCGAGGACATGGGGTACTTCAAGGCGGTCGCGCAGGCCGCGCCGCCCGACCTGCTCGACGACGCCGGCGTCGAGGCCTTCTGCGCGCGCTACCGCGCGCTCACCGGCCTCGACGAGGAGCAGGTCAACCCGCCGGTGATCGCCTACTTCCTCATCCTCGGCGTGGTGGGCACGGTCCGCCGGCTGCTCGAGGGCGGCGCCGACTTCGCCCGTGGCACGAACCGGCTCATGGGGTCCGTGTTCAACATGAACTCCGTCCAGTTCGGTCAGATGATGTGGCTGCAGACGACGGACGCGCTCGGGCCGGTGCTGGAGGCGATCGCGGCGGCCGGCGCCGAGCGGGCCGAGGTGGGGAGCTGATGTTCACTCGACCGACCTCGGAGCAGATCCTCCTGGCGGTGGCCGAGGAGGTGCGCGACACGGTCCTGCCGGAGGTCGCGAGCGAGCCGGTGCGGGTGCTGCTCGGCCAGGTCGAGCAGATCCTCCGCAGCCTCGCCGTGCGCGCCGCGCACGAGATCGCTTGGATCCACGACGAGGTGGCGGCGATCGAGGAGGCGACGGGCGAGGACCTCGGCCGTCCGTCGTCGCTCCACCTCGACGACGTCGTCGCGTGGTACGACGCCTCGTCACGGGCGCTGTCGAGGGCGATCGACGCGGCGTTCGCCGCCGGCGATCGGGATCGCGTGGCCCAGCTCAAGGCGCTCCTCGACGACCGGTCCGCGAACGAGATGCGGATCGTCGGGGCGCTCGACCTCGTCGGCCGGGGCTGAGCCGGCTCGGGCGGGTCAGCTGAGGGCGAGCCACCGCTCGACGACCGCATCGGCCACCTCGCTCGCCTCGCCGTAGCCGGTCACGGCGGGGATGAACACGGCGCGGTCGAGCGCCTGGAGCACCAGCCCCTCGTCGCCGGCGACCACGGTCGCGGTCCGCGGCACGTCGCGCAGCAGGGCGATCTCCCCGAACCCGTCCCCCGGACCGAGGTCGCGGACGTGCGACCCTGCGATGCCGATGCGGGCGACGCCCTGCTCGATCACGTAGAAGCGGTCCCCGCCGTCGCCCTCGGCGAAGACCGTCTCGCCGGGCGCGACGCGGACCTCGACGAGGCGCTGCGCCAGGCGCTCGATCGACGGTGCCGGCAGTGCGGCGAGCATCGGCACCCGGCGCAGGAGCTCGAGGCCGGGCGGCGCGAGGACGGTGCGGTCGATCCGCACGAGCCCGGGCACGCCGCTCAGCGCGACGAGGGCGACGAGCGTGCCGACGACGGCGAGGCCCGAGCGCAACCCGATCGTCTCGATCAGCAGCGGCATGGCGAGCGCGCCGAGCGCCATGCCGGCCGTGGCCGCCGAGTCGAGCGCGCCGAAGACGCGCCCCATCACCTCGCTCGGCGTGACGCGCTGCACGATCGTGAGGGCGTTGATGTCCACGATCGAGTTGGCCACGCCGATGAGGAACATCGCCGCGAGCGCGGCCGGGATCGTCGGCGACGCGACCACCAGCAGCAGGGGCGCCGACCACAGCACGACACCGAGGCCGAAGTCCGTCGCGAGCCGCTGCCGGCGGACCAGGACCATGGCCACGAACCCGCCGATCAGCCCGCCCACCCCGAGCATCGAGTCGAGCAGGCCCACGCCCGAGTCGCCGAGGTCGAGGAGCTCGAGGGCGATCGACACCTCGTACACCATCGACGCGCCCGCCACCACCGTCTGCGCCGCGTAGAGGGCGACGATGAGGCGCAGCTCGCGGATCGCGAGGATCGTGCGGAACCCGGCGGTCACCTCGGCGACGAAGCCGGCCGTCACCTCGTCCGCCGGTGCGCCACCGCCCGCCGGCGCATCGCCCGGTTCGCCGGCGACGGCGGCGCCGGCGTCGGCGTCGGCGTCGGCGTCGGCCGTGCCGCCCGTGTCGCCGTCGGGTCCGGCCGGCAGCTCCGCCGTCGCGGGCAGACCCGTCAGCATCAGCGCCGACCACAGGAACGTCAGCGCGTTGAACAGCAGGACGACCTCCACGTCGGCGAGCGCGAGGAGGAGCGCGCCGAGCGCGGGGCCGGCGAAGAACCCGACGCTCTCGATCGTCGAGGCGACGACGTTGGCGCCCGTCAGCTCCTCGGGGTCGCTCGCGAGGCGGGGGAGCAGCGACGCCTGGGCGGGCCGGAAGGCGAGGCTGGAGATGGACGTCGCGAGGGCGAGGCCGTAGACGAGCACCGCCGGACCGTCGACCGCGAGGACGCCGGCGGCGAGCGTCACCGTCGCGATGCGCACCAGGTCGACCGTGATCATGAGGCGCTTCTTGTCGAACCGGTCGGCGAGCGTGGACACGATCGGTGCGAGCACGGTGAGCGAGACGAAGCGGGTGACGCCGAAGATCCCGAGCGCCGTCGCCCCGCCCTCTTGGTACGCCCAGATCGACACGGCGATCGTGTAGGCCCAGTCGCCGATGACCGACCCGGCGAACGCGAGGTTGACGCGACGCAGGCCGCGGTTGTCGAACACCTTGCGGAACGACCGGCCGGACTCCCGGATCTGCTCGCCGACGACGCCCACCCAGCCCCCTCCAGCGGCCCGCCCCCGCAGCGCCCGCGCCCGGTCCGACCGTACTCGGCGGTGCGCCCGCGCCACCGCCCGAGGGGGGCGTCCGCAGCTCGCACCGCGCCGCGCGCGAGGCTCGGCGGATCCTGGTCGTCGACGCCGCCAACGTGGTCGGATCCCGCCCCGACGGCTGGTGGCGCGACCGCGCCGGCGCGGCCCGCGCGCTGGTGGACGGGATCCGCCGGGCCACGGCGGCCGGTCGGCTGGCCGCGCCGGTCGTGGTGGTGCTCGAGGGCGCGGCGAGGCGAGGCGTCGTCGAGGGCCTCGCCGGCGGGGTGGAGGTGGTCCACGCCGACGGCAGCGGCGACGACGCGATCGTCGGACTCGCCAGGGCGGGCGACGAGCCCGTGGTCGTCGTGACGGCCGACCGCGAGCTCGCCCGGCGAGCCGGTGCCCACGGAGCCGGCGTCGTCGGACCGAGGTGGCTGCTCGAGCGCCTCGACGCGCCGCCCCCCTTGGAGTGACCGGTGCCCCGCGTCCCCGAGGTCGACGGCCGGAGCAGCGTGGCGAGACCGCCAGCGACCGCGGGGGCGGACCATCTCTGGCACCATCGGCGACCTCCGAGCCGCGGGCGGACAGGGCGCGAGCCGCGTCCGCCGCGCGTCCGCGGGCACGACTCATGGAGGGTCGCGCTCGGGCGGTCGTGGTGAGGTGCGCCCGACCGGCGAGCCGTCGGCGCGGTGGACGTGGTCGTAGCCGTGCTCGTCGCGGCGGTGCGTGGCGCCGGTGCGGTGCTTGTGCCGGTTGTGGGGACCGCACATGGGATCGCCGTTGGCAGCGGCGGTCGGCCCGCCGGATGCGTGGCCGTGCCGGTGGTCGGCCTGGCAGGCGGTGGTGGGAACCTCGCAGCCGGGCCAGGTGCAGCGCGTCGAACCGGCGAGCACGACGTCGCGCAGCGCGCCGGTGAAGAGCCGACGGGTGCGCCCGGCGTCGAGGACGACGCCCGCGCGGTCGTGGACGATCCGGCGGACGCGGCCGGCGGCGGCTGCCCAGACGGCGTGGTCGGGGTCGATCGGGATCCCGGTGACGGTGCGGCAGCCGACGTGGCGCGGGTCGACCGGGCGGGCGTCGGCGGGGATCGCCGGGACGTCCACGTGGAGCGCCGCCGCCAGGCGCCGCTCGAACGTGCCGAGGTCCACGTGCAGGTGCAGGAGGGGCTCGCTCCACCGACCGCCGGGGCGCTCGGCGGCCATCGCGGCGTTCGCGGTGAGGAAGATGCGGTGCAGCGCGTCGGCGGTGCGCTGGCGGCTGGTGCGCGGCAGGGTCCGCTCGGCCGGGCCGGAGTCGCCCGACGCTGCGGCGGCAGCGCGGTCGGCCTGGTGCTCGAGCGCGCGGAACCGGTCGAGGACCTCGATCATCTCGGCGCCCTGGGTGGTGCCGACGGCGCCGGCCAGGACGACGCTGTCACCGACCGGGCTCAGCGCGATCCACCGATCGGTGTGGAGCCGGTCGTGCGCACCGTGGCCGTCGTCGCCGCTGGCGTGGTGCTCCCACCGGCGCAGCACATGGACCAGGTCGCTGTGGTCGAGGTGGGCGGCGTGCGCCGTGACGAGCTCGATGTCGCGGTCCCAGACGTGGCGGCAGCGGCCGCGGCGATGCACCCTGGCGAGCTCGACGGTCGCGGCCACGGGCAGCCGGGCGCTGTCGACGGCCTCGGCGACCACGGCGCCGCCGTCGCGGTGCATCCGGGCGACGGCGACGGCGTCGTGGGACTCGCGCACGGACCACCCGCCGGTGGCGCGGGCCCAGGCGCGCACGTCGCGATGGCCGTCCGCGAGGTGGCAGCCGCGGCGGTCGACCTCGGCCAGCACGCGTGCCTGGGCGGCGGTGACCAGGCGGCGCTGCACCTCGAGGTCCCGGAACAGCGCCTCGAGCTCGCGCGCGCCGAGCGCCGCGAGCTCCCCTCGCTCGGCGCGCTCGAGCACCGACCGCCCGTCCGTCGCCCTCCTCGCGCACCCGTGCTCGAACACCTGATCGACCGTACCGACGGGGTGTCACGGTCCGATCGAGCGCCGCCGTCAGGCCGGTGGGGCGGTGGCCTCCTCCGTGGCCCGGCGCGCGGCGTCGGCGTAGATGCCCTTCGCCATGAGCGACGTCTCGGCCCGGCGGCGGGCGAGGTAGATGTCACGGTACGCCGCGGCGACCTCGCCGTCGCTCGGCGCCGCGGCGCGGGCGTACTCGACCAGCTGGCAGGCCAGGCGGTGGTCGCCGCTGGCAGCGACCTCCAGCGCCCGCGCCATGACGGGCGCCGTCCCGCCGGCCAGGCGCACCACCTCCGCGCCGATCGCGGCGTCGGCGGGCGGCTTCAGGCGCGCCGGGTTGGCGTCCCACCAGCCGCCGTACAGGCGCCACACGTTGCGGACGACGAACTCGGGCTCGTCGTACACGGGCCGTAGGTACGGCAGGGCCAGCAGCGCCGGGTCCACCCGCACCTCGGCGAGGATCTGGTCGAGCGTCGCACCGGCGTTCATCGCGTCGATGACCTCCGCGACGAGCTGCTCCAGCACCGAGGCCACGGTGTCGAGCACGGACGCGATCCGTTCGGCGCCGGCGACGGGGAGCGCGTGCGCCGGGAGGAGCAGCTCGGGCCCCAGGGCGATCATCGCCCGCAGCGACCGCGCCCACTCGAGCGGGAAGCGCTGGACCTTCTGGGGGTTGCCGGCGTTCGGGAAGACCCAGGTGAAGAAGTCGCCCGTCAGCACGGCGCGCTCGTCGGCCAGCCACGCCCACGTGTGGTCGTCGGTCTCACCCAGGCCGTGGTGGAGCTCGAACGTGCGGTCGCCGATCGCGAGCGACATGCGGTCGCCGTACACCTCGTCGCACGCGGCGACGTCGGCGGCGAGGAACTCGCCGTCGAGCACGAGCTGGAGCCCCCGCTGCGGCCGGATGCCGCCGAACTGGCGCAGGTTGATGCGGACGTTCCACTCGTCCATGGCGCGGTAGCGCTCGAACCGGCGCGGGACGTGCTCGTGGGCCACGACCCGGGGACGGCCGTCGCCGCGGCGGGCCGCGTCGGCCACGAACGCGCCGCTGCCGCCCACGTGGTCCACGTGGCCGTGGGTGTAGACGATCGTGTGGACGGGGTCGCCGCTCCAGCGCCGCAGCGCCTCGGCGGCCGCCGGGCCTGTCTCGATCCCGCTCGTGTCGAACAGGACGAGCCCCTCGCCGGTCGAGATCGCGACGACGTTGGAGAACGACTCCACCAGCGCGATGCCCGGCGCGACCTCCGAGAGCTCGTTCGTGATCCGCTGGGGCGGCTCGATCAGCTCCCCGGAGTCGATCATCCTCGACGACAGCTCGAGCACGTCCATGTCCGCTCCTCCCCACACCCGTCGCACCAGGCTCGCGCCTCGAGGTCGACGGCGCAGGGTCCGAGGCGCGGCACGGGCCGCACCGCGCCGGGTCAGTCGCGCAGCACGCGCTCGCGGAACACGCGCGAGCTGTACGCCACGAGCTCCACGTCCGTGTGCGCCCGCGCCGACGCCGACCGGGGGAACCCGAGGAAGGGACCGAGCTCGCCGAAGTACTGGCCGGGCTGCAGGCGGTTCAGCAGCGTCTCGGACCCGTCGGCGAGGATGCGGATCACGTCGATCTCGCCGGAGGTGATGGTGTAGACGAGGGTGGCGTGGTCGCCCTGCTCGAACACGGACTCGCCGGCGCGCAGGCGGACCTCGTGGGTGGGCACGTCCTCGTCGCCGTGGTCCGGGACCATCTGCACGATCCGGTCGGCGATCGGCACGAGCCGCGCGTCGTGGGTGGAGACGACGATGATCCGGCCCTCGTCGCGCAGGTCGCGCAGCAGCCGGATCACCGCCTCGGCCTGGATGTGGTCGAGGTTGGCCGTCGGCTCGTCGGCGAGGAGCAGCGGCGGGTCCTGGCCGAGCCCCCGGGCCACCGCGACCCGCTGCTGCTGGCCGCCGGAGAGCCTGCCGGGGTGGTGGTGGGCGCGGTCGGACAGGCCGACCAGCGCGAGGAGCTCGTCGGCGCGCCGGAACGCCTCGGCCCGTGATCGGCCGGTCAGCAGCAGCGGCACGGCCACGTTCTCGCGCGCCGACAGCGACGGGATGAGGTTGAAGGCCTGGAACACGAACCCGACGTGGTCCCGGCGGTAGCGGTCGAGCTCGCGCCGGCGCAGCGCCGTCACCTCGATGTCGCCCAGGTGGATCGCGCCCGAGGTGGGCGTCAGGATCCCGCCGAGGCAGGACAGCAGGGTCGTCTTGCCCGAGCCCGAGGGGCCGAGCAGGACGACGAGCTCACCCGAGGTCGCCTCGAACGCGAGGTGGTCGAGCGGCCGGACGGCGTAGCCGTCGTGGAGGTACTCGACGACCAGGTCGTCGACGATCAGCTTGGACACGTCAGCCTCCGGCTCCGGCGAACGCGAGCGCAGGATCGGAGGCCGCCACCCGCCGCATCCCGACGGCGCCCGCGAGGAGCGCCACCACCACCGCCAGCACCGGGATCTGCACGAACGCGCGCCCCGGCACCGTCACCTCCAGCGGGAACCGGGGCGCGAGCACGAGCTGCAGCAGCGCCGCCAGCGCGACCGAGGCCAGCGCGACGAGCACCGCCTGCAGCGCGAGCCCGCCCATCAGGCCCCGGTTGGACGCGCCGATCGCCTTGAGCACGGCGAAGTCGCGGAGGCGCTCGAGCGCCGACAGGTAGACGACGGCGCCGATGATGACCGCCGCCACGATCCACAGCAGCACCCGCACGAGGTCGACGGAGGAGATCGCGCCCTCCAGCGGCTCCAGCGCGTCGTCCGCGACGGCGGCGCCGGAGCGCGCGACGAACCCGGCGGGCACGGAGGCGGGCTCGCCCTCCACCAGCACCACGCTGACGACGTCACGGTCCTGGAACACCAGGTCCTGCGCGTCGGTGAGCGTGACGAACGCCAGCGGGATCCCGGCGAGGAGCGTGGTGTCGTCCGACAGCCCGACGACGGTCACCTCGCGACCCGCCACGGCGACGGTGTCGCCGATGTCGGCGCCGGTGGACCGGTCGAGCACCACCTCGCCCGGCGCCGTCGCCGCGCGACCGTCCCCGGTCGGCGGGGTGCCCAGGCCGCCGGCCTCGTGTCCGACGAGCACGATCGCCTCGGAGGAGCCGTCGATCGTGAGGCTGCTGCGGGCGATCACGGCGGGGGAGCGGACGGCGGCGTCCACCTGCCCCGCGTCCGCGAGCGACATCGTCGACGCGGCCGTGAACGGACCCGACACGCCCTCCGGCAGCACCCACGTCGACGCGCGGAACGCCCGCACGGTGTCGTGGGGCTCGCGGTTGAAGTGCTCGACGAGCCCGGTCATCACGAACAGGAGCGCGAACACGACCGCGCCGAGGACGATCACGACGAGGAAGCGGACCAGCCGGTGCTGGACGTCGCGCAGCGTGAGGAGGATCACGACGCCACCGCCAGCCACCGCTGCTGGCGGGCCCACGCGTCGACCACGGGCTTCGCGCTCTCGTAGCCGGCCTGCGCGACCGGCCGCACCCGGTCGAACTCGAGCAGGCCGACGCCGGGGAGGCTCATCGCCAGCAGGAGGTCGACCACCCCCTCGCGCATCGCCTCGCGCTGGTTGTGCACCGCACCGGTGAGCATGCTGCGCAGCAGGACCGTCGTGACGCTGGGGTACACCGTCCGCTTCCGGCGCAGCGTGCCGGCGAGGGCGCGGAACCCGGAGACCGACAGGCCGTAGTCGCCCCGCGCCCGCGGACCTCTCGGCGGCGCGACGTCCACCGCGATCACGGTGCCGATCCCGCCGTCGCTGCGCATCATCTCGACCGGCAGGTTGTTGAGCACGCCGCCGTCGACGAGGAGGTCCTCCCCGTACGGCACGGGCGGCAGGACGCCCGGGATCGCGACGCTGGCGCGGATGAACGTCGCCGCCGGCCCGGTGCGGTGCACCTCCAGCCGCGAGGTGGTGAGGTTCGTCGACACGCACGCGTACGGGATCCACAGGTCCTCGATGTCGCGGGTGCCGAGCTGCGACTCGATGTTGCGGGTGATGCGCTTGCCCTTGATCAGCGACACGATCGGCAGCGTGTAGTCGAGGAGGCCCTTGAACTGCTCGGTGACGAGGTCCTCCTGCTCGTCGGGCGGCACGTCGAGCCCGAGGACCGCACCGATCGGGGCGCCCATGGAGCACCCGGCGACGCTGTCGATCGGCACCCCTGCCTCGCGCAGGGCTCGGAACGCGCCGAGGTGGGCGAAGCCGCGCGCGCCGCCGCCGCTCAGGACGAGGCCGACGCCGTGACCGCTGGCGAGGCGAGCCAGCCGCTGGACGTCCGCCGCGGAGCCGGCCCGCAGGTGCACGACGCGGTCGGCGCCGAAGCGGCGCATCAGCGCGGCGGTGCCGCGTGGGCGGTCGACGCCGGGGGGGTGGGCGACGGCGAGGATCCGCACGACGTGGTCGGCGCCGTCGAGGGCGGCGACCAGCTCGCCGATCCGCCGCAGCTCCGCGTCGTCCGGCTCGGGCGACACGACGAGCACCACGCGGTCCGCCTGGCGCAGCGCGCGCACGGTCCACGGCGTGCAGTCGCGGTCCGTCTGCAGCAGGACGTGGTCGTTGCCCACGTCCGCCTCGTGCATGAACTCGGCGAGGCGGGGGACGCCCACGCCGCCGTCACCGCCCTGCGAGATGTCGGTCCGGTTGAGCAGGTGGTCGACCCGGGTGCTCGACAGGTGCACGACGGACCCGTGGCGCTGGATCTCGTCGAGCATCTGGGGGAGCAGCTGCGGCGGCGCGGCCTCCGTCGCGACGGCCACCGTGATCGACGCGGCCCGGTCGGCGAGGCGGTTCGGCGGGCGGCGCAACCGGGCGACGACGCTGCGCGCGACGTGCAGCATGACGCCCGGGTTGCTCTGCGCGAGCTCCTCGAAGAGCGCGGTGCGGAACGTGGCGAGCGTCGTCTCGCGGATCGCGCGGACCGTCGCGGAGCGCGGCGCGTTGTCGAGCAGGCCGAGCTCGCCGACGACCTCGCCGCGCCCGAGCTCGCGCACGAGCGCCTCGGCGCCGTTGTCGGCGCGGATCACCACGAGCAGGCGGCCGCTGACGACGAAGTGGGCCGCGTCGGACGGGTCGCCCTGGTCGAAGAGCGTGGCGCCCGGTTCGAGGCGCCGGAACTCGACCCGATCGACGATCTGCTGCACGAGCTGCGGGTCGCCGACGCCCATCAGCTCGGTCAGCATGACGGCGACCTGGCTGCGGTCGACGCGCTCGCGAGCGCGGCTCGCGACGGCGTCCGCTCGTTCCGGGTGCTGGTCGAGCCACCGCTCGAACTCCTGACGCGCGACCACGAAGACGACGGCGTCGCCCTCGGCCGTCAGCGTCGCGGTCCGGCGCCCGCCGGTGACGACGGTGACCTCGCCGATCATCTCGCCGGCCTCGATCGTCGAGATGGCGACGTCGCCCTCGGACGTCCGCACCGATGCGAGCAGCCGCCCGGAGCGGAGGAGGAACACGTCGTCGGCCACGTCACCCTCGCGGACGAGCACGTCGCCCGCCCCCAACGCCACGGCCCGTGCCTGCGCGTGCAGGTCGTCGAGGAAGCTGTCCGCGACGCTCATCCCAATCCCCGATCCCTCGTCCCCGCACGGTGCGCCCGCCGCGCCCGCGCGCGCCGACCGACATGATGGCGCGGAACGTCGCGCACCGCGGCATCGTCGCGCGCCACCTGCGCAACGGCACCCCTGCACGGGCGGATCCTGTTCGCCGTCCACCCGCCTGGGCTACGGTGCGCCGATGGCCAGGCGACCATCCGTCGAGCACGTGCGCAACGTGCCGCTGTTCAGGGGCTGCTCGCAGAAGGACCTCGAGAAGGTGGTCCGCGCGGGTGACGAGATCTCGCGCCCGGCGGGCACCACGCTCGTGCGCGAGGGCGAGCCGGGGCACGACGCGTTCATCGTCCTGGACGGGTCGGTGAGCGTCCACCGCGCGGGCGCGAAGGTGACGACGCTCGGACCGGGCTCGATCGTGGGGGAGCTCTCCATGCTCGACCGGGGGCCGCGCACGGCGACGGTCGTGTGCGAGACGGACTGCGACCTGTTCGTGCTCGGCGTGCGGCAGTTCAGCGGCGTGCTCGAGGAGGTGCCCTCGATCGCCCACTCCCTGCTCGCCTCGCTCGCGACGCGGATCCGCGAGGGCCAGACGCAGCAGCACTTCCCAGGGTGAGCGCGCACGCGCCGGCCCCGGCCGCGAGCTAGGGGGCGATCGGGTGGAGGTGCACCTCTGTGGCGTCCGCGGGTCCACGCCCGCGCCGGGCGCGGCCTTCTCCGGGATTGGTGGGAACACGTCGTGCGTCGCGATCGGCGACGACGGCTGCCCGCCGACGCTGGTGCTCGACGCCGGCACCGGGTTGCGGAACGTGACGCGGCTGCTCGGGGGCGGCCCGTTCCGCGGCACCATCGTGCTCGGCCACCTGCACTGGGACCACGTCATGGGGCTCCCGTTCTTCCCCGGCGGCGACCACCCCGACGCCGTCGTGCAGGTCCTGCTCCCGGCGCAGGGGCTGGACGCCGAGGACGTGCTGACGCGGATCATGGGCCCGCCGCTGTTCCCGATCACGCCGCACGACCTCCGCGGCTCGTGGAGCTTCGGCACCTACGACGAGGGCAAGTTCGACGCCGGCGGCTTCACGGTCCTGGCCCGCGAGGTGCCGCACAAGGGCGGGCGGACGATGGGGCTGCGCATCACCGACGGCCGCTCGAGCGTCGCCTACCTCTCGGACCACTCGCCGCACGACCTCGGCCCCGGCGACGACGGCCTCGGCGTCGTCCACCCCGCGGCCGCCGAGCTGGTCGAGGGCGTCGACCTGCTCGTGCACGACGCGCAGTACACGCGGGCCGAGCTCCCGGGACGTGCGTCGTGGGGCCACGCCGCGGCGCCGTACTGCGTGACCCTCGCCCGCCACTGCGGGGTCGGGCGGGTGCTGCTGTTCCACCACGACCCCACGAGGACGGACGAGCAGGTCCACGCGCTGCACCACGAGATCGCTGCCGACGCCGGGATGAGCGTCGAGGTCGCGATCGAGGGCGCGACGCTGCGGGTGTGACGGTCGAGCCGCTCAGGCGAGCTCGGCCGCGAACGCCAGCGCGCGTGCCTCGGCCACGCGGTTCTGCTTCAGCGTGAAGCGCTCGACCGCGCGCAGGGCCGTCGCCCGCGCCGCGGCGGCGTCGCCCGTGCGGGCCAACAGGTCGGCGATGTCCAGCAGCGCCTCGCCCTGCGCGTTCGGGCCGTCCGTCTCCTCCGCGAGGCGCAGCGCCTCGTCGGCGAGCTCCCTCGCCTCGGCGTGCCGGCCGAGCTCGGCGAGGGCCCGGACTCGGACGGAGCGCCAGCCGATCTGCGAGAAGACGTCGTCCGGCGCGGCGAGCGACTCCGACTCCGCGGCCAGCTCCAGCGCCTCCTCCGTGCGCCCCTGCCGGCGCACCGCCTCGGCGAGGAGGTACGCCGTCGTCGACAGGTAGTTGCGCTCGCCCATCGCCCGCAACGTGTCGTAGTCGGCGCGCAGCTCGCGCTCGGCCGCCGCGGCGTGGCCCGCCATCAGCTCGATCGGGCCGAGGTGGATCGACACGAGCGCGGCGTCGAAGTTCCAGCCGAGCTCGAGCAGGCTCGCCCGGGCGGAGGCGCACAGGTCGCGCGCGTGGTCGTCGTCGCCGTCGAGGGCGCTCAGGTGCGACACGAACTGCAGGATGAGCGCCCGCGAGCGCGGGTCGCTGCCCGCCGCGACGAGGAGCTCCTGGCACCGGGCGAGCGCCACCGGCACCGGCGTGGGGCCGTACAGCGCGAAGCCCGCCAGGGCGGGGAGGACACGCCGCTCGAGCACGGTGTCGCCCGCCTGCTGCGCGTGCGTGATGGTCTCGGCGGCGCAGGTCTCGGCCGCGCCCCAGCGGCAGCGGAACATCTCCACGTACGTCCGCAGCCGCCAGCAGCGGGCGCTCCCGCCGTGCTCGGCCTCGGCCTCGAACACCGGGAGCAGCTCGTCGACGGTCGCGAGCGCGCCGACGTCGTCGACGCCGTCGCCCGTCAGGTAGCGCAGCGTCGTGCGGGCGAGCACCGCCTCGCCAGCCGTCACCGGGTCGCCCGCGGCCACGGCGAGCCGCTCCGCCTCGTCGTAGCGCTCCACGGCCTCCGAGAAGTCGCCCGTCTCGAGCCGGGCGTCGCCCACCAGGACGAGCAGCCTCGCTGCGCGGGAGCCCCCGCCGTGCAGCGTCCGCGCGGCGCGCTCCAGCAGGTTGGCCGCGGCGGGCATGTCGCCGCGGGCGAAGGCGCGCTCGCCGGCGGCGCCGAGGTGCCGGGACGCGCGCTGACCGGTGGCGATCACCGCGTCGTCGACCGCGGCCACCTCGGCGGCGAGGAGGTGGGCGCGCTCGAGGTGGTAGCCGATGATCTCCTCGACCTCGGCGATCCGGCCGGCGGCCGGGCCGGTGAGCATCCAGTCGGCGATCTGCTCGTGCAGCGCGGCGCGCTGCCGCTTGAGGAGGCTGCCGTAGACGACGTCGCGGATGAGGAGGTTGCGGAAGCGGTGGTCGACGAAGGCATCGGCGACGGGCGTCGGACCGACGAGCTGCCGGCGCGCGAGCGACTCGACCGTGGCGTCGAGGACCGCCTCGTCGGTCAGGTGCGCGACCGCGGCGAGGGCGAACTCGCGGCCGATGACGGAGGCGGGTTCGAGGAGGTGCAGCTCGTCGTCCGGGAGCGCGTCGATGCGCGCCGCGAGGAGCGCCTCGATCGTCGGCGGCACGTCGAGGTCCTCGATCCGGACGGTGACGCGCCAGGCCGACCCGTCGTGCTGGAGGCGGCCGTCGTCGATGAGCATCGTCAGCAGCTGCTCGACGAAGAGCGGGACCCCGGCGGACGCACGGATGATCTGGCGCCGGAGCGCGAGGGGCAGCGCGTCCGCGCCGAGCGCCCCGATGATGAGGTCGTCGCAGGTGCGCTCGTCGAGCGGTGCCAGGTCGAGCGTCACCGTCGCGGCGTCGCGCGCGTCGTCGACGCCGCCCGTCGCCGCATCGGCGTCGCCGCCGCGCTCCATCGTGATCATCAGCGCCGGCACCGCCGCCCGTGAGGCGGCGACGTCGTCGAGCAGCTCGAGGAGCGTCGGCTCGGCCCACTGGAGCCCGTCGACGACGACGACGAGCGGTTGCTGCGACGCCAGGTGCTCCAGCAGCTGGCGCACGGCCCAGATCAGCTCCGGCACGGGGACCGTGCGCGGGTCGAGGCCGAGCAGCGCGTGCAGGCGGACGGCGACCTCGGGTCCGGGGGCGAGGCCCGCGACCGCACGCCGAGCCTCGTCGACGTCGGCGCCGGGGGTGATGCCCGCCGCGGCGCGCACGATCTCCGCGATCGGCCAGAACGTGATGCCCGCCCCGTAGGGCAGGCACGAGCCGCGCAGGACCCGTGCCGCGCCGCCGAGGCCGTCGAGCAGCTCGTACACGAGCCGGCTCTTGCCGATGCCCGCGTCGCCGCGGACGCGGACGCGCTGCCACGTCCGCGTCTCGATCGCCCGGCTCCACCACCCGGCCAGCGCACCCGACTCCGCGTCGCGCCCGACCATCGGGAGCTCGAACCGCGAGGCGGCGCCGGCCGACGGCGCCTCCTCGAGCCCACGGACGTGGTAGGCGGGCACCGGCTCGGCCTTGCCCTTCAGCGTCAGCGGCGGGAGCTCGTCCACGACCACGGTGGGGCCGGCCAGCTGACGCGTCAGCTCGCCGATGACGACGGCGCCGGCTCGCGCCGTCTGCTCGAGCCGGGCTGCGACGTTGACGGCGTCGCCGGTGACGAGCCGCTCGCCCGCCGCGGGGTCACCGGCGATCACCGCGCCGGTGTTGACGCCGATGCGCGCCACGATGCGGATGCCGTAGCGGTCGGCGAGGTCGTCGACGATCCCGGCCAGGCGCTCCTGCACCTCGAGCGCCGCCCGCACCGCCCGGAGGGCGTCGTCCTCGTGCCGGCGGTCGAGCCCGAAGACCGCCATCACCGCGTCGCCGATGAAGTTCTCGACGGTCGCGCCGTGGCCGTCGAGCGCCTCCCGTGCCGCGCCGAAGGCGCGCAGCATCGCCGCCCGCTCGGCCGCCGGGCGCACGTCGCCCGCCACGTGCTCGAGGTGCAGGTCGATGAACACGATCGTGAGCGTCCGCCGGCTCTCGTTGCGGCGGACCCGGTGCGCGCGGGGCGAGCCGCAGGAGGTGCACCACGCGACGCCGTCGGCGAGGGGGAGCCCGCAGCTCCCGCACGCCGTGGGGTCGACCACCGCAGCCGACGCCGACTCGCCCTCGGTGACCGCGAGGAGCCGGTGGGCCGTGAGCTCGTCGCCGGCCTTCGTCCGGTAGGCCTCGGCGGGAGCGAGCTCGGCCTCGCCGTCGACGAGCGCCGCCGTGCTCGGTGAGACCAGCACCTCGAGGGGCGGCGCGACCGGCTCGAGCGCGCCGGCGACGTCGAGGGCGTCGCCGGCGAGCACGCGGTGCGCGCCGCCGGCGGTGGCGTACACGACGCGCCCGGTCGACACGCCCGTCCGGTTGGTGAGGCGCACCCCCCAGCCGCGCTCGAGGCGGTCGTTGAGGTGGGCCAGCGTCTGCTGGCTCTGCGCCGCGGCCCGCAGCGCTCGGACGGCGTCGTCCGGACGCGCCTCGGGCAGCCCGAACACCGTGACCATCATGTCGCCGATGCGCTTCTCGATCCGGCCGCCGTGCGACTCCAGCACCGCGCCGAGCTCGTCGAAGTAGCGGTCGAGGACGAGGCGCAGCGACTCCGGGTCGAGCGCCTCCGCGAGCGCGGTCGACCCCTGCAGGTCGGACACGACCGCGGTGACGACGTGCTCGCGCTCGGCCGGGTCGTCCGGGTCGAGGCGCGTGCCGCAGTCGCCGCAGTGGCGCCAGCTCGCCTCGACCGGGGAGGCGCAGGCGGGGCAGCGACCGGGGGACCGCGACCCGTCGTCGTCAGCCCGCCCGGCGCCGTCCACGCCTCGGATCATCGCGTGCGATCAGAACCTCATGCCAGGGTCGAGCGCCGGGACCTCGACGGTGATGCTGACGACGCCGCCCGTGATGGTGCGGTCCTCGACGCACGGGACGCCCTGGTTCAGCCCGCAGTGGAGCAGGAGGCCCTTGAACTCGCCCCCACCGGCGGCGGTCGTGTTGCCGCCGAAGTCACCGGTGTTCACGTCGCTCTCGAGCTCGGAGGGGAGCAGGGCCGGGAAGTCGTACGGCGCCTGGAAGCACACCTGGTACTCGGAGGCGTCGCGGGGGTCGGGCGAGCCGGACACCACGGGCACCGCCTGCGTGAACGTCACCGTCTTGGTGACGCCGGCGACGCTGCCGGCGCTGACGTCGATGTCGAAGTTCAGCTGGTCCGAGGTCGGGTTGTACTCCGGGCACGACAGCGCGCCGGCCACGAGCTCGGCGGTGAGGACCGCGCTGATCGTGTCGCCCTCGTTCACGGTGACGGACGCGGTGTTGGAGCCGCCGGAGGTGATCGTTCCGGTCGAGCAGGCCTTCGTGTCGCCGGCGGTGCAGGTGACGGTCGCCGAGTTGCACGGCGTGGAGAAGGTCGCGTCGCGACCCTCGAGCACGAACTTGTTGTTCGTGCCGTTGAAGTCGTTCGACTGGCGCACGTCGCTGGTGAACACGAGCGACGAGCACAGCGACGTGGTCCGGGCCGAGAACGACACGGTCACGCTCGTGGACGGCCCCTTCGACGGGACGTTCAACCCCCGGACCTGGATCGTCTGCCCGACGAGCGTGGCCGTGCTGCCCGAGGCCGTCGACGTGATCGGGCCGGTGACGACGACGCCGCTCGGGACGGCGAGGTTGAGCGCCGCGAACGAGATGTTGTTGCGGCTGTTGTTCGTCAAGGTGATCGACGCCGGGGTCGTGACGCTGGTCAGGGCCGCGGGCGACGACGCCACCGTGTAGGTCTTCGGTCCGGCGGCTTCCGTCCGGCCCGTGAGGAGCAGACCACCGCCGACGGTGAGCACCACCGCGGCCGCCGCTCCCAGGGCTCGTCTCGCTCGTCCACGCATCACAGGGTTCCCTTCGTCCGCGAGCCGCCGTCCACGCCGAGCCGCCCGTCCGTCCCCCGTCCAGCCACGGGCTGCGTCCGGGTCGCGACAGCATCGCGTGCTGCCGCACCACGCACGGTAGCCAGCTGCCCGTAAGCGGTCCGTAAGTCCGGCCGGCTGCGGCTGGCTCGTCAAACTCACCCGTGGGGGTGCACGGCCGCGGCCGTGGGAGACTGCGGTGGTGCACGTGGCCGTGACCAGCGCGCCGCACGCAGACGGCGGGCCGACGTTGGAGGTGTCGGCGATGACGAGCGGTCAGGCGCGCCTCGTCGCCGCCTACCTCGCCGTGGAGTCCCCCCGAGCCGTCCGGGCCGACGAGCTGGCGGAGGCGATCTGGACCGGGCGCCTGCCGCGCACCTGGGAGGCGACGCTGCGGGGCGTGGTCGCGAGGGTGCGCCGGTGGCTCGCAGCAGCCGGCCTCGATCCCCTCGCCGCGGTCGAGACGACCCCGGTCGGGTACCGGCTGTGCCTGCCGCCGGAGTGGACCCTCGACGTGCGTGACGCCGTGGTCGCGGCGCGCGACGCCGAGGCGCTGCTGCGTGGCCGCGACTGGGACGGCGCAGCGGCGGCGGCGGCGCGTGCCGCGCTGATGACGGCCATGCCGTTCCTGCCCGACCACGACGGCGAGTGGGCCGACCAGACCCGGCGGCGGCTGCACGACCTCCACGCCCGCGCGCTGGAGATCGAGGCCGTGGCGCACGCGTCGGCGGGCGACCACGACGCGGCGCTGGGCGCGGCTCGCCGCCTGGTGGCGGCCGATCCCTTCCGCGAGACCTCCCAGCAGCTGCTGATGCGCACCCTCGCCGAGGGCGGCGACCGGGCCGGCGCGATGCTCGCCTACGACGCGTTCGCGTCCGCGCTGCGATCCGAGCTGGGGGTCGAGCCGTCCCCGCAGACCCGCGCGGTGCGCGACCGCCTCGTCGCCGAGCCCGAGGCGGCATCGCCGCGGATCGCCCGGGTCGTCCAGGAGCACCTGACGCCGCACACGTTCGTCGGCCGCACCGACGAGCTGGCGCGACTGGCGCGGGCGTGGCAGCGGGCCCGGTCCGGCACCGTCACCCTCGTCGACGTGGTCGGCGAGGCGGGCATCGGCAAGACCAGCATCGCCGCGCAGCTCGCGCGGGCGCTGTTCGAGGACGGCGCCTCCGTGCTCTTCGGGCGCTGCGCCCCCGACCCGGTCGTGCCCTACGAGCCGTTCGTCGAGGCGATCGAGGGGCACCTCGAGAGCTCCACGCCCCCGGAGCGCGCCCTCGCGCTCGCCGCCGCCGGGAGCGAGCTGGCGTGGGTGGTCCCGGCCGTCCCGAGCGCGGCGCCGGCCGGTCCGCCCAGGGCCTCGCCCGTCGAGCGCCGCCGCCTGTTCGACGCCGTCGGTGCGTACCTCCGCCACGTCGCCGGGCTGGGACCCGTGGTGCTGGTCGTCGACGACCTGCACTGGGCGTCCGAGACGACCCAGCTGATGCTCCGCCACGTCGTGCGGCGGGTGCGCGACTCGCCGGTGCTGGTGGTGCTGCTGGAGCGCCGCCCGCTCGACGGCGCCCCCGAGCCGCGGCTGCGGGCGACGCTCCAGGAGCTGCGCCGCGATCCGGGGCTGGAGGAGATCGAGCTGCGCGGCCTCGGGACGCACGAGACGCAGGAGCTCGTCCGGGCCGTCGCGGGCCACCGCACGCGGGCGCGGCCGCCCGCGGGCGAGGAGCTCGAGCGGGCCGAGTGGCTCCGGGCGCGCTGCGGCGGCAACCCCTACTTCATCGGCGAGCTCGTGCGCGGCGGCCGCCCGCTCGATCCGGGCCTGCTCGCGGGGTCCCTGCCGCGGAGCGTCACCGGCATGGTCGAGCAGCACTGCCACGCCGCCGGGCCGCAGGCGACCGCGGTGCTGCAGGCGCTGGCGATCAGCGGCCACCACGCCTCCCTCCCGTTGCTGCAGCAGGTCACAGGGCTCGACGACGACGCCTTCCTCGACGCCGTCGACGCCGCGATCGCGACCGGCCTCGTGCGCCGGGTCGGCGGGACCCCGCACGCGCTGTCCTACGCGCACTCGCTCGCTCGCGACGCCGTCGACGACCTGATCCCGGTCGGCCACGGGGCGCGCCTGCACCGGCGGGTGGGGGAGTTCCTCGAGGCGCAGCTCGCGCTCGGCGCGGACGTGTCGCCGGCGGACCTCGCGCGCCACTTCGTGCTCGCGGGCACGCTCGGGACGGCCGAACGAGCGGTCCGGTACACGATCGCGGCGGCGCGGGCCGAGCTGGCCGCGGGGGCCCGTGAGGACGCCGCCGCGCGGGTGCGCGCCGCGCTGGGTCGCGCCCCGGCCGCCCGCGCCCGCTGCGACCTGCTGCTGGTGCTGGGCACGGCCCTGCAACAGCAGGGCGAGGCGCTGGAGGCCCGTCGCGCGTTCGTCGACGCGGCGCGGCTGGCGGTCGAGCTCGACGACGACGTGGCCCTCGCCGAGGCGGCGCTCGGTGCGAGCCTCGGGGGGCACGGCGTGTCGGGGTGGGAGGCCGACCCGGAGCGGATCGCCCTCCTCGAGCAGGCGCTCGGGCGGATCGGTGGCGGTCGACCGGCCGTGCGTGCCCGGCTCCTCGCGGCGGTCGCCGAGACGGTGACGGCGCCGGAGCTCGCGTGGCGCCGCCAGGAGCTCGCGGACGAGGCGATGGAGATCGCCGCCACCTCCGGCCACGCCGACGCGGTCGTGGCCGCGCTCGAGGCGAGCCGGATCGCGTGGTGGGATCCGCGGCGGACCGAGGCACGCCTGGCCTTCGCGAGGAGGGTGGGCGATCTGGCGGCGGGGCGCGACCGGGAGCTCGTCGTGCGGGCGATGCTCGCCGAGGCCGTCGATCTGGCCGTGCTGGGGGACCGCGCGGCGCTCGACGAGGTGCTGGTGAGGTGCCGGCCGGTCGCCGAGGCGCTGGGTCAGGTGCGGTACCGCTGGGAGCTCGCCCTGTGGGACGCCGGCCTCGCGCTCAACGACGGGCGCCTCGACGAGGTGGACGAGATGGCGCGGCGGGCCGCCGCGATCTGGGGCGACTCGCCCCCGCCGGACGCCGAGCGGGCGCTGCGCGAGCAGACCGCCGCGCTGCGCATGCTGCGCGGCGACGTGGCGGAGGTGCTCGCCGGCATGGGCACGGCGACGAACATCCCGGCGCCGGCGCGGGTCGCGTACGACTGCGCCCGGGCGGCGACGCTGCTCGTCGCGGGGCGGCGGGAGGAGGCGGCGGCCGTGCTCGCGGGGCTCGCGGCCGACGGCTACGCGACGCTGCCGCGGAACTCGACGTGGCTCTTCGCGGCGTGCGTCCTGAGCGACGTGGCCGCCGCCGTCGGATCCGACGGCGAGGTGGAGCGGCTGCTCGACGTGCTCCGCCCCCACGCCGGGCGGATGGTGCTGCTGGCGGGGCCGAACGTGACGTGGGGCTGCGTCGACCACCACCTGGGCGTGCTCACGGCGCGCGCGGGTGACGCCGCGGCGGCCGTGGCGCTGCTCCGCGGCGCGCTCGCCCAGCACGAGCGCTTCGGGGCCGCGCCCTGGGCGGCACGCTCCGCGGCGGCGCTGGCCGTGCTCGCGGGGTGAGCGCGCGCCGTGGGGTACCATCCCGCCGTCCCCGAGCCGGGACCCGAGGAGGTACGCAGCATGAGCAGGCGGCAGCGCAGCGGAGCGGGAACGGCCGAGATCGTCGCGGCGCTCGGACAGGTGGGGCTCTTCCAGGGCCTGCCGAGGAAGACCCTGCAGTTCCTCGCCGACATGAGCCGCGAGCACACGTTCGCGGCGGGGGACGAGATCGTCGTCCAGGGCGAGCGCTCGGGGCGGTTCTACCTGATCATGGAGGGCGGCGCCGAGGTGCAGGTGAACGGCGCGACCATCAACGTGCTCGGGCCCGGGCAGCACTTCGGCGAGTACGCGGTGATCGACGAGGAGCCGCGAACGGCGACCGTCCGGGCCACCACGCCGGTGCGGGCCTACTCGCTGTCGCCGACGACGTTGCGGTCGCTGCTCAAGGAGGACGCGGAGCTCACCTACCGGCTGCTCCGCAACGCCTGCCAGCGGGTGCGCACGCTGCAGTCGAACATCGCCTGATCGCGGCGGTGCCGTTCACCGGCGATCGAAGGACCCCTGGCGGAAGCGTGCGGCGTCGATCGGCATCGGCTCGCCGATCTCCTGGCGCTGGGTCCACTCGTGGACGCACACGCGGTGCAGGATCCGCCATTCGCCGTCGCGGCGCTCGTAGCGGTCCACGTACCGGCCCCACCACGTGTCGAGGTGGCGGCGCCCCCCGTCGTCGGTCGAGTGCATGTAGCTGACGTTGTAGATCTCGCCCGTCGCCGTGGTGTCGTCGTGCAGCTCGATCAGGTGGTTGAAGATGCAGTGCATCGTCGAGTCGAAGCGGCGGTGGGTGCGCACGACCATCTCGCAGAACTCCATCGCGTTGCCGACGAACACGCCGTGGTCGTCGATCGCGTCGGGCCAGTAGGCGGAGCGCATCGTCGCCTCGTCCAGGCGGTCGACGCCCCGGCAGTAGCGCACGGCGACCTGCCGGATCTGCTCGCGTGCGTCCGCTTCCATCGTCCTCCTCCTGGCGTGCTGTGGTAGCAACGTAGGCCACCGGCGGGAGGCCGCCGGCAGCAGGGAACGCATGGAGCAGGCCGCCGACACCGATCTCGACGCCACGCCGCGACGCCTCGTGTGCCGTGGCGCCAACGGCGTCGAGCTGGTCGCCGACGCCTACGGGGATCCGGGCGCGCCGGCGGTGCTGCTGCTGCACGGCGGCGGCCAGACGCGCCACTCCTGGCGCGGCACGGCGGCCGCCCTGTCCGGGCGTGGCTTCCACGCCGTCAGCGCCGACCTCCGCGGGCACGGCGACTCCACCTGGGACCCCGCCGGCGACTACACGTTCGGCACGTTCAGGGCCGACACCGAGGCGTGGTGCGAGCTCCTCGGTCGCCCCGCGATCGTCGGCGCGTCGATGGGCGGGCTGGCCGCGCTGTGGACGGAGGGCTCGCGCTCGGCCGAGGCGCTGGCCCCGGCGTGCCGGGCGCTCGTCCTGGTCGACATCGCGCACCGCAGCGAACCCGCGGGGGTGCAGCGGATCATCGAGTTCATGACCGGGCGCCCCGAGGGCTTCGCCTCGCTCGACGAGGTGGCGGACGCGATCGCCGAGTACCTGCCGCACCGGCCTCGTCCCGACAACCTCGAGGGGCTCGCGCGCAACCTGCGCCTCGGCGAGGACGGCCGCTGGCGCTGGCACTGGGATCCGGCGTTCATGGACCGCAGCCGGCCGCGCGCCGGCGAGGAGTTCGAGCGCTTCACGGAGCACGCTCGGCGGCTCACCATGCCGGTGCTGCTCGTGCGGGGCAAGATGAGCGACGTCGTCAGCGAGGAGGCGGCGCGGGAGTTCCTGCGGATCGTGCCCCACGCCGAGTACGTCGACGTGGGCGGCGCGCACCACATGGTCGCGGGCGACCGCAACGACGCCTTCGCCGCGTCCGTCGTCGAGTTCCTCGAGCGTCACCGGTCCTGACCGCGCCGGGCGCCGCCTCCCGCGCGCGTGGGAAGCTCGGCGGGTGGACGTGCCGCCGTGGACGTGAGGGTCACCGCCGACGCCGCGGCGAACGCGCAGCTGGTCGCCGGCCTCGTCGCGCGGCGCCTGACGAGCGCGGTCCGCCGGCGCGGCCGGGCGTCGCTGGCCGTGAGCGGGGGGAGCACGCCGCGGGCGATGTTCGACGTGCTGGCGCGTGCGGACGTGCCGTGGGAGGCCGTGCACCTGCTGCAGGTCGACGAGCGGGTGGCGCCGGACGGGGATCCGGACCGCAACGCCGTCGATCTCGTCGCCCACCTGGCCGGTCCGCTCGGCATCCCGTCGTCCCGCCTGCACCTCATGCCCGTCACGTCGCCGGACCTGCGGCGGGCGGCCACCCGCTACGGCGCGCTCGTGGGCGGCCTCGCCCCGCTCGACGTCGTCCACCTCGGCGTGGGCGACGACGGCCACACCGCGTCGTGGCCGCCCGGCGACCCGGTGGTGCGCTCGGCCCGTCCCGTCGAGGCCATCGGCGAGTTCAACGGCCGCCGCCGGATGACCCTCACGCCGCAGGTGGTCAACGGGGCGCGCAGCCGCGTCGTCGAGGTGGTCGGCGCGGCGAAGCAGCCGGTGGTCGAGCGGTGGCTCCACGGCGACCGGTCACTGCCGATCAGCCACGTCCGGAGGACCTCGACGATCCTCGTGGTCGATCGCGCCGCGGCGCCCGTCGGCACCTGAGCCCCGGCGCCGGGCCCGGCCGCCCGTGGCTAGCGTCGGCGGCGATGGACATCACGAGCACCGCCGAGTGGCAGGCCCTGCTGGCCGCGCCACGCCCGCCGCACCTGCGCGAGCTCTTCGCCGCCGATCCCGGCCGGGCCGAGCGCTGCACCACGCTCGCCGGCGACCTCCGGATCGACTGGTCGAAGCAGCTGGTCGACGAGGAGATCGTCGCCGCGCTGCTGGCGGTCGTGGAGGCGAGCGGCTTCCGCGAGCGCCGTGACGCGATGTTCGCCGGCCGGCCGATCAACTCGACGGAGGGCCGCGCCGTGCTCCACACGGCGCTGCGCGCGCCGTACGACGCGGTCGTCGAGGTGGACGGCGTGGACGTCGTGCCCGAGGTGCAGCACGTGCTGGAGCGGATGGGCCGCTTCGCCGACGCCGTCCGCGACGGCGGGCGCCGCGGCGCGACCGGCGAGACCTTCACCACCGTCGTCAACATCGGGATCGGCGGCAGCGACCTCGGTCCTGCGATGGCGTACCTCGCGACGCGCGCGTTCGGTCGCGACGACCTCACCTGCCGGTTCGTGAGCAACGTGGACGGCGCCGACATCGTCGAGAACCTCCAGGGCCTCGATCCGGCGCGCACGCTCGTCGTCGTCAGCTCGAAGACCTTCACCACGCTGGAGACGCTGACCAACGCGCGCACCGCGCGGTGGTGGCTGACCGAGGCGCTCGGCGAGGCCGCGGTCGCCGACCACTTCGTCGCCGTCAGCACCAACGCCGAGCAGGTCGCCGCGTTCGGCATCGACACCGCGAACATGTTCGGCTTCTGGGACTGGGTCGGTGGTCGCTACTCGGTCGACTCGGCGATCGGCCTGTCGCTGATGATCGCGATCGGGCCGCCGGCGTTCCGCGAGTTCCTCGACGGCTTCGCCGTGATCGACCGCCACCTCCGCGAGGCGCCGCTGCGCCAGAGCGCGCCGGTCCTCATGGCCGCGCTCGGCATCTGGTGCACGAACGTGCTGGGCGCCGAGACGAAGGCGGTGCTGCCGTACGCGCACGAGCTGCGCCGGTTCCCGGCCTACCTGCAGCAGCTGGACATGGAGTCGAACGGCAAGGGGGTCCGCCTCGACGGCTCGCCCGTCACCACCGCGACCGGGCCGATCGTGTGGGGCGAGCCGGGCACCAACGGGCAGCACGCGTTCTACCAGCTGCTCCACCAGGGCACGCACCTCGTCCCGGTCGACTTCATCGGCTTCGCCCGCGCCAACCACGACCTGGCGTCGCAGCACGACCTGCTCATGGCGAACCTCCTCGCGCAGGGCGAGGCCCTCGCGTTCGGCAAGACGCTCGAGGAGGTGCGCGCCGACGGCGTCCCCGAGCACCAGCAGGCGCACCGCACGTTCCCCGGCAACCGCCCGAGCACGATGATCCTCGCCCCGCAGCTGACGCCGTCGGTGCTCGGTCAGCTGATCGCGCTGTACGAGCACGTCGTGTTCGTGCAGGGGTGCGTGTGGGGCGTCAACAGCTTCGACCAGTGGGGCGTGGAGCTCGGCAAGGCGCTGGCGAACCGGATCACGCCGGAGCTGACGAGCAGCGACGAGGTGCCGCGCCACGACAGCTCGACCAACGCCGCCATCCGCTGGTACCGCGAGCACCGCGACGGCTGACACGTCCGGTGCGATGGGGCGCCGGGGGCGCTGGAAGACTCGTCGCCCATGTACGACCCCTTCGGACCGGACGTGATGGAGGACCCGTTCCCGGCGTACGCGGAGCTCCGCGCGACCTGCCCGGTGCACCGCAGGACGGAGGCGCCCCCCTTCGTCACGCTCACCCGCCACACGGACGTCATCGACGCCGTGCGCGACGTCGCCACGTTCAGCTCGCGCGGCGGGCAGGGGCCGCTGCCGAGCGACGTGATCGCGCTGTTCGACGACCCGCCCTCGCACACGTTCTTCCGGCGGCTGGTGAACAAGGCGTTCACCCCGCGATCGGTGCAGGTGCGCCAGCCGATGATCGAGGAGCTCGTCGACGAGCTGGTCGAGGCGATGGCGCGCACGCCCGGACGCCGCGCCGACCTCCACGACGCCCTCGCGATGCCCTTGCCGATGATCGTCATCGCGCGCATGCTCGGCGTGGCCGAGGAGCTCGGGCCCACGTTCAAGCGCTGGAGCGACGCGCAGGTGGCCGGCCTCGGCGACCGGAACCACGACGAGCAGCGCCGGGCGCGGCGGGAGATGAACGAGTACTTCCTCGCGGAGATCGCTCGGCGTCGCGCCGCGCTCGCCGCGGGCGAGCCGCTGTCGGACGACCTCGTCTCGTCGCTCGTGGCCGCGTCGCAGCAGGAGGAGCGGCCGATCACCGACGACGAGCTGCTGTCGTTGCTCGTGCAGCTGCTCGTCGGCGGCAACGAGACGACGACGTCGCTCGTGACGAACCTGGTGTGGCGGCTGCTGCAGGACCGCTCGCTGTGGGAGGCGGTCGTGGCGGACCGGTCGCTCGTCGAGGTCGCGGTGGAGGAGAGCCTCCGCTTCGACCCGCCCGTGCTCGGCCTGTTCCGCACGACCGCGTGCCCGGTGCAGGTCGCGGGGGAGGAGCTCGCCGCCGGCGAGAAGGTGCAGCTGCTGTGGGCCAGCGCGAACCGGGACGCCGCGATCTGGGAGGACCCCGACCGGTTCCGGCTCGACCGCGACGTCGCCACGCTCCGGAGCCGGCACCTCAGCTTCGGCTTCGGCCTCCACGTGTGCCCGGGTGCGCCGCTGTCGCGGCTGGAGGCTCGGCTCGCGCTCGAGGCGTTGGTGCGGCGGCTGCCGGACCTGCGGCTCGACCCGGACGGCAGCACCGAGCGGATCGAGCCGTTCCTGCTCTGGGGCCGGCGCCGCCTGGACGTCGCCTGGTGACCCGCCCCTCCAGGGGTCAGCGGGCGACGACCATCGCGGTGCGGCCCCACACCGGGCTCATGCTGGCGCCGCTCGTGAGGCCGGCGTCGACCACCATCGTCTGCCCGGTGACGTAGCTGCCGGCGTCCGAGAGGAAGAAGAGCGCCGCCTCGGCGATGTCGTTCGGCTGACCGGAGCGGCCGAGCGGCGACTGCTGGCCGATGCGATCCGCTGCGCTCTCGATCGCGTCGGGGTCGCCGGCGATCACGTGCGCCGTCATCCCGGTCGGGATGCTGCCGGGCGCGATCGCGTTGACGCGGATCCGGTGCGCGGCCAGCTCCGCCGCAGCGGAGCGCGCCAGGCCGATCACGCCGGCCTTGGCGACGCTGTAGGCGTGGGGCCCGAGGCCGCCCTGGACGCCGGCCACCGACGACGTCATCACGATCGAGCCGCCGGCGCCGCCCGCCTGGATGGCTCGTGCCGCGTGCTTGACGGTCACGTACACGCCGCGCACGAGCACCGCCATCGTCCGGTCGAAGTCGTCCATCGGCGTCTCGCTGATCGGTCCGACCACGCCGACGATGCCGGCGTTCGCGAACGCGCCGTCGAGCCGCCCGAACGCGTCCACCGCGGTGTCGATCGCGGCGGCCACGTCGTCCTCGACCGTCACGTCGCAGCGCACGAACCGTGCCGCGTCACCGAGCGACTCGGCGACGGCACGCCCACGCTCCTCGCCGTAGTCGGCGATCACGACGCGCCCGCCCTCCGCGACCAGCAGGCGCGCCGTCGCCTCGCCCAACCCGCTCGCCGCGCCGGTGATGACCGCGACCTTGCCCTCGTACCGTGTGCCCATGGCCGGCGACAGTACGGCGGGTGCTCAGGTGCCGGCGAAGCGCACGGTGCGCGTGCCGGCGTCGATCTCGTACGTGGCGTGGACGTACATCGCGCCGTCCGGCTCCTTGACCGTCTCCGCCATGCGGTACTCGGCGGACCACCGCTCGGGGGTGACCGTGTGCAGGATGTACCCCCGGTGCTCGAGCTCGACGTCGAGGATGTCCGGGATCGCCTTCACCACCTCCTGCACCGCCGGGTCGATGCGGCCCCCCGAGGAGATCGACGTCGCGACGAGCTCGACGCCGATCGGCGTGCCGGTGCCGCGGGGGCCGTGGCGCAGCATCCCGGCGCCGGCGAAGTGGATGTCACCGGTGAGCACGACGAGGTCGAGCGCGTGGCCCGCCGCCTGCGCCGCGGCGATGCGCTCGACGATGCGGCCGCGCTGCACCGGGTAGCCGTCCCACTGGTCGTGGTTCAGGACCGCGGGGCCGAGGGTCGTGTCGCCGAAGACGGTCTGCTGGCCGATCGCGTGCCATGTGGCCGTGCCCGTCGAGAGCAGGTCGAGCAGCCACGCCTCCTGCTCGTCGCCGAGCATCGTGCGCGCCGGGTCGAACGTCTCGGGGCACGCCGGGTCCAGGTCGAGGCCGACGTCACCGCAGGTCTGGTCGCTGCGGTACTGCCGGCCGTCGAGCATCGCGAGGGTCAGCAGGTCGCCCCAGGTGCCGGCGCGGTGGATGCGGTAGGTGCCGGACCCGTCGGGCGGCGGCAGCGCCACCGGCTGGTGCTCCCACCACGCGTGGTACGCCGCGGCGCGCCGGTCGGCGAAGCCGGGGGCGTCGGCGGGGTCCTGCGGCACCGTGCCCGCGTAGTTGTTCTCCACCTCGTGGTCGTCCCACGTCACGAACCACGGGCAGGCCGCGTGCGCGGCCTGCAGGTCCGGGTCGGACTTGTAGCGCGCGTACCGGTCCCGGTACTCCTCGAGCGTGCGCACCTCGGGGGTGCCGTGCGTGCGCACGTTGCCGTCGACGCCCACCTCGCCGGCGCCGCCCTCGTAGATGTAGTCACCCAGGAACACCACGAGGTCCGGCCGCTGGGCGGCGAGGTCGCGGTGGGCGACGTACCACCCGTCCTCGTAGTGCTGGCAGCTGGCGCTCGCCACCCGCACCCGCTCGACCGGCACGCCGGGCCCGGGTGCGGCCGAGGTCCGTCCGACCGGGCTCGTCCAGCCGCCGGCGTGGAACCGGTACCACCGCTCGCCGGGGCCGACCATCGCGACGGCGTGGACGCTGTGCGCGTGGGCGGCGGTGGCCACCGCCGTGCCGCTCGCCTCGACGTCGTCGAACGTCTCGCTGGCGGCCACCTCCCACCGGACCTCCACGTCGTCCGCCGGCATCCGACCGCCGGTCAGCGGCTCGGGCGCGAGCCGCGTCCAGAGCACGACGGTGCCGGGGGCCGGGTCGCCGCTCGCGACGCCGAGGGTGAAGGGGTCCCGCTCGAGGGCCGGCCCCGGCGGCGTGGTCGTGGTCGTGGTCGTGGGTGCGTCCGTGGTCGTCGTGGCCTCGCCGGCGGTCGTCGCCGGGGCCGCCGACGTCGGGGGCGCCGGCACGGGCTCCGTCGTCGACGGCGGGGAGGCCTCGTCGTCGCCGGAGCAGGCGGTGACGACGACGGCGGCGGAGCCGGCGAGGAACAGCCGGCGCGAGATCGGTGGCACGCGCCGAGTCTTGCCGATCACGGTGACCCGCTCACCGGTCGCTCAGGTCACCGCACGGAGGCTCCGAGCGTTCATGCGGTGACGAGAACGGCCGAGCCCGGTGACGCGCGGGCGCGGAGCGTTCATGTGGTGGGCCCGGTCGGGTGGCGGTGCGGCGGGGGCGGGCGGGGGAGAGGGTGGGCGGGGGAGGGGGTGGGCGGTGGCGGCCGTGATCGGCCTTCGATGGGTCGCCGGCGCGGGTCATCGGCGACAATGGCCGCATGGGTGAGGTCAGCCTCGAGGCGTTCGATCCGTTCAGCGACGCGGTGCAGCAGTGCCCGCACCTCTACTACCGCGAGATGCAGGAGCAGGCGCCGGTCTTCCACGTCGAGGGCACCGACCTGTACATGGTCACCCGCCACGAGATGATCGTGCCGATCCTGCGGGACACGCAGACCTTCAGCAACCGCTTCGGCAGCGCCGGCGAGATGCCGAGGGGCGAGGTCGTCGAGCGGATCAAGGCGGTGATGGCGAAGGGGTGGCCGCAGGTGCCGACGATGCTCACCATCGACCCGCCGCACCACACCCGCTACCGCGGCACGGTCGCGCCGTTCTTCACGCCGAAGCGCATCGGCGAGCTGCGCGGCCCGGTCGAGGCCATCGTGACGAGGCTGCTCGACGGGCTCGTCGACGGACCCACGGACTTCGTGACGAGCTTCGCGATCCCGCTGCCGATCGAGGCCATCGCCTACGTCCTCAACGTCCCGGCGGACCGGATGGCGGACTTCAAGCGGTGGAGCGACGACTCGATCGCGAACATCGGCACCGTGATCTCGGACGACCGGCGGGTCGAGGCGTACGAGGGGATCGTCGAGTTCCAGCACTACTTCGCCGCGCAGCTCGAGGCCCGCCGCGCCGATCCGAGCGGCTCGGACCTCATGACCGAGCTGGTCCGCGCCCGGATCGAGGCCGATCCTGGCGACGAGGGCGTCGGCGACGACGGCAAGCGGCCGCTCGACATGTCCGAGATGCTGTCGATCATCCAGCAGCTCCTCGTGGCGGGCAACGAGACGACGACGAAGGCGCTCACCGAGGGGGCGATGCTCCTCGCGACGCACCCCGAGGCGTGGGCGAAGCTGCGCGCCGACCCCGCCGGCTACGCGCCGCTGGTGACGGAGGAGGTCCTGCGGCTGTCGACGCCGACGCAGGGCATGTTCCGCCTCGTCACGCGCGACGTGGAGCTCGAGGGGGTGCGGGTGCCGGCCGGCTCGCGCCTCGTCGTCGTCTACAGCGGCGCGAACCGCGATCCCAGCGTGTGGGGCGACGACCCGGACCGGTTCGACCCGGACCGGCCGAACCTGAAGGAGCACCTGGCCTTCGGCAAGGGCATCCACTTCTGCATCGGGGCGCCGCTGTCGCGCCTCGAGATGCAGGTCGCGTTCGAGCACCTCGGGCGCCGCCTCGAGCGCATCGAGCTGCTCGCGCCCGACGAGCTGCGCTACCACCCGAGCTTCATGCTCCGCGGGCTGGTCCGCCTCGACGTGCGCCTCGAGCGCGCCGCCGAGGCGGTCGCACATGTCTGACCGGGTGCTCGTCGCGAAGGTCGGCCTCGACGGCCACGACCGCGGGGTCAAGGTGGTGGCGCGGATCCTGCGCGACGCCGGGTTCGAGGTGATCTACACCGGCCTGTTCCAGACGCCCGAGAAGGTCGCGGCGGCCGCGATCGACGAGGACGTCGACGCGATCGGGCTGTCGATGCTGAGCGGTGCGCACATGACGCTGGCGCCGCTCGTCGTCGAGAAGGTGCGCGCGATGGGCGCCGACATCCCGGTCATCGTCGGCGGGATCATCCCCGACCGCGACGCGCCCAAGCTGCGCGAGGCCGGGGTGGCGGGCGTGCTGACGCCCGGTGCGTCGTCGGACGAGGTCGTCGCGCTGGTGCGCGGCGTGATCGACGCGACGCGCACCACCAGCCCGTAGCCTCGCCGGGATGGCCGACCGTCTCGAGCGCGTCACCAACCTCCTGACGCTGCTGCTCGAGGCCCGCACCCCGCTGACGCTGCGCCAGATCGCCGACGAGCTCAGCGCCTGGTATCCCGACGGGCAGGCCGCGCTGCGCGGCGCCTTCGAGCGCGACAAGGCGATCCTGCGCGAGATCGGCGTGCCGATCGAGACGGAGGTGCTCGGCGGCGACCAGGCGGGGGAGACCGGCTACCGCATCGACCGCGCGCGCTACGAGCTGCGCGACCTGCGCCTCGACGACGACGAGCGCCAGGCGCTGCAGGTCGCCGTCGCCGCGGTCCGCTCGGACGTCGGCCAGGAGGGCGTGTGGAAGCTGGGCGGCGCGGTCCTGCCGTCGTCGGCGGTGGTGGCGAACGTCCCCGAGTCGCCGGCTCTGCCGGTGCTGCGCGCCGCGAGCCGCGACCGCCGCACCGCCACGTTCACCTACCGCGGCGTCGACCGGCGGCTCGACCCGTACGGGCTCCTGCTGCGGGAGGGCTTCTGGTACGTCATCGGCCACGACCACGGCCACGGCGAGGTGCGCACGTACCGGGTGGACCGGATCGAGGGCGACGTCGAGGCGCTGGACGGCACGTCGTTCGAGCGCCCGGGCGACTTCGACCCGCGCGACGCCTTCCCGAGCGACCCCAAGGCGCTCGGCGGCGGCGACGACCCCGACCTCGCCCTGGTGTGGGTGGACGCGCCGTACGCGGCGACCGTGCGGCGCGAGGTCGGCGCGGCGGGGATCGCCCGCGAGTGCGACGACGGCGGGATCGAGGTGCGGGTCCCCTGCGCGAACGAGGACGCGTTCCGGTCGTGGCTGATCGGCCTGGGCGACCACGCCGAGGTGCTCGGGCCGCCGGACGTGCGCGCCGGGGTCGTCGCGTGGCTGCGCGCGATCGCGGGTGCGTCGTGACGGGGCGGCGCGGGCCGCGCCCGGTCGGGGAGCGGCTCCGGCGGTTGCTGGTCATCCTCCCGTGGCTGATGGAGCGCCGCGAGGCGACCCTCGCGGAGATGGCCGAGCGGTTCCAGCTGAGCGAGCAGGAGCTGATCCGCGACCTCGAGCAGGCGGCCATGTGCGGCCTGCCACCGTTCCTCGACGAGGTCATCGACCTCTACGTCGACGACGGCCGGGTCGTCGTCGGGGTCCCGCGGTTCTTCACGCGGCCGCTGCAGCTGACGGCGCCGGAGGGCTTCGCGCTGCTGGCCGCCGGCGAGGTGGCCATGACCCTCCCGGGCGCCGACCCGGAGGGGCCGCTCGGCCGCGCGCTCGCGAAGCTCGAGGCGCTGCTCGGCGCGGCGCCGGTGGTGGTGGAGCTCGACCAGCCGCCGGGCACGGCGGATCTCGCCGCCGCCGCCGAGCACGGCGAGCGCATCCGCATCTCGTACCGCTCGGCCTCGAGCGACGAGCTGACGGAGCGCACGGTCACCCCGCGCGCGGTGTTCACGGACCGCGGCGAGTGGTACGTGCTGGCCGACGACGACCGCTCGGGGGAGGAGCGCACCTTCCGCATCGACCGCGTCGAGGCGTGGACCCCGACCGGCGAGCGGGTCGAGCCGCGCGCGGTCGAGGTACCGAGCGGCGACTCCTGGTTCGACGAGCGCGCCGAGGACCTCCCCCGCGTGACGCTGCGCCTGCGGCCGGGGGGCCGGTGGGTGCTCGGCCGCTTCCCGACGGCGTCGCTCACCGCCGACGGTGACGACCTGCTCGTGGAGCTCGTCGTGGCGAGCGAGCGGTGGCTCGAGCAGCTCCTGCTGCGGCTGGGGCCGCACGCGGAGGTCGTGGAGCCGAGCGCGTGGGGCGATCTCGCGGCCCGCGCCGCCCGCCGACTCCTCGCCGGGCGCTACGCGACGAGCTGAGCCCGCACCTGCGCCGCGGTGGTGATGCCGTGCGCCGCCAGCAGGTGGGGCAGCACGGCTGCGGTCGCGGCCGCGTCGGCCAGCGCGTCGTGCTGGCGCTCGTGGACGACGTCGTACCGCTGGCAGAGGTCGGCGAGGCGGTGCGAGAGGCGGCGCTCGGGGTCGAGCCGGCGCGAGAGGCGCAGCGTGCACAACGTCGGGCCGACGGGCAGCGGCACCCGTGCGAGCTCGGACGCCCGCCGCAGGAACGCCAGGTCGAACGACGCGTTGTGCGCCACGAACACGGTGCCCTCCAGGCGGCGGGCCAGCTCGCTCAGCACGACGTCGAGGCGGGGCGCGCCACGGAGCGTGCCCCGATCGATGCCGTGGACGTGGCGGGGCCCGAGCCGGAACACCCAGCGGTTGCGCGGCCGCACGAAGCTGGCCCAGCGATCGGTGACCACCCCGTGCGCGTCGACCACCACGACGCCGACCTGCAGCAACCGGCCGCGCCGGACCGACAGGCCCGAGGTCTCGACGTCGACCACCGCGAAGCGGACGGGTTCGGCGGGCGCGTGGAGCTCCACGAGGCGAGCCTACGACGTGGGTGCCACAGGCGACGGTGACGGCCGCCGCTGCCACGCGAGCCGCGGCGGCGGCGTCAGTTCAGCGCGACGCGGGCGCGGATGCCGATCGGCGCCGCCACGGTGAAGCCGGCGACGTGCCGGTCCTCCTCGCTCTCGCCGCCCCAGAACCCGTACTCGTGGTTCACCCGGGCGAACTCCCGGCAGGTCTCGAGGACGGGGCAGCGCTCGCAGAGCCGCCGTGCCTGCGCCTCGCGGCGGGCCCGTGCCTGGGGCCGCTCGGCCTTCGGCGGGAAGAACAGCGGCGTGCGGCCCTTGCAGGCCGCCTCCTCCCGCCAGTCGGGTTCGCGCGGTTCGACGATGGGCTGGCGGTGCAGGTGGACGATCGACATCGGGGAGCACACCCCTTTCGCTCGGGATCGCTTTGAACACTAAAACGCCGGGCCGCGGATGTACAGCCCGCGAACGGGCGGTCGCGACGGGGAGACCGGCCCGGGCCCGCGGCTGCTCGCCGGGGGCCGGGGGCGTCAGAGCAGCTCGGCGGCGAGGCTCGCCACGGCGCTGCGCTCGCAGGCGGCCAGGGTGACGTGCCCGAAGCACGGCTGGTCGCGGAACGCGTGGATGAGCACCGCCAGCGCGTTGTTCGTCTCGCCGAGGTACGGCGCGTCGATCTGGCTCGTGTCGCCGGTGAAGACCACCTTGGTGCCCTCGCCGATGCGGGTCAGGATGGTCTTCAGCGTCGTCGGCTCCAGGTTCTGCGCCTCGTCGACGATCACCATCTGGCGGTGCAGCGACCGCCCGCGCAGGAACGTGACGCTCTCCAGCGACAGCTGGCCGCGGGTCGTGAGCTCGTCGATGAGCGTCCCCGCGTCGCGGCTGCTGCGCTGGTCGGTCAGGGCCACGATCGCGTCGTGGATCGCCGACATCCACGGGTCGAGCTTCTCGTCGAGCCCGCCGGGCAGGAACCCCACGTCGGCTCGGCCGACCGGCACGAGCGGGCGGTAGATCGCGAGGCGCTCGTAGTCCCGTCCCTCCACGACCTGCTCGAGCCCGGCCGCGATGGCCATCACGGTCTTGCCGGTGCCGGCGCGCCCGTCGAGGGCCACCACGCTCACGGCGGGATCGAGCAGCAGCTCGAGGGCGAAGCGCTGCTCCTTCGACCGCGCCCGCAGGCCCCACGCCTCCGGCGGCGCGTGCCCCAGCAGCACCAGCTCGTCGCCGCGGCGGCGCACCAGCGCGGACTGCGACCCGGCGCGCAGCACCGCGAAGCCGTTCTCGTGGATCGCCGCCGCCGACGGCACCGCGTCGGCGTCCACGCCGCCGGCCGCGTAGAGGCAGTCGACGAGGTCGTGGGTGACCTCGACGGTCGACCAGCCGGTGGCACGGGTGGACGCGGCGCGCCCCACCGGCTCGTGCGCGGCCGCCGCGACGCCGAGGTGCGCGGCCTTGATCCGCAGCGCGGCGTCGTTGGACACCATCGTCGTCGGCGCGTGCAGCGCCTGCCCGAGGGCGGCGCCGATGATGCGGTTGTCCGGCACGTCCGGATCGAGGCCGTGCTCGACGAGGAGGTGGCGCTGGACGCCGTTGATCTCGATCTGCAGGGTGCCCCCGGCCGCCAGCGGCACCGGCTCGGCGAGCGAGCCCCCGGCGCGCACCCGCAGGTCCTCGATGGTGCGCAGCGCCGTGCGCGCCGCGCGCCCGACGTCGTCGGGCCGCGCCTTCAGCCCGTCGAGCTCCTCGATCACCGTCAACGGGACGACGACGTCCACGTCACCGAAGCATCCCAGGCACGAGGGGTCACCGACCAGCACCGAGGTGTCGAGCACGATCCGCGTCCGCACCACCTCGCCCGCTGCGCCCCCACCTCCCCGCTGCGCCGGTCCGGCGCCGGCCGGAGCGCTCGACGAGAGGGGAAGTACGTCGGTCAACGCCACTCCTTGCCTGGGTCCTGGGCGTGGGTTCTGGTGGGCCGGTTCCGCCGGGGCCGGGTGCCCCATGTGTACTGCATCACCCCGGGCCGTGCGGGGATCACCCGCTGGGAGGTGCCCTCAGAGCGCGTCGTCGATACCCGCGTCCAGCTCGACGCCGAAGCTGTTCAGCGCGAACGAGACGAGGTGGTAGCCGCCGATCGCGAACACCAGGTCGATGAGCTGCTCGTGCGAGTACGTCTCGGCGAGCGTGGCCCACGTCCGGTCGCCGATGCGGCTGTCGTCGTGCAGCTCGTCGACGGCCCGCAGCAGGGCTGCGTCGTGGGCGCTCCACGCGGGATCGTCGGGTCCGGCCTTCACCCGCTCGATCTCCTCGTCGCTGATGTCGCTGCGGCGCGCGATGACGGCGTGCTGCGCGAACTCGTAGCGCGACCGGCACCGCACGCCGACGCGCAGGATGGCGAGCTCCCGGTCGCGCGGGCTGAGCGTGCTCTTCGACAGCACGTGGGTCGCGAAGACGAGCCACCGCTTCAGGAGCGCCGGGTGGTTCGCGAGCGTGGCGAAGATGTTCAGCGTCGAGCCGTCGGGGGCGCGCAACCCGCCGCGCTCGTAGAGCTCGGCCACCTCCGGCGAGGGGTCGGTCACGGGTGGGATGCGCACGGCGTCGGTCATGCGACGATGCTCGCGTGGCGCCGGGCGGCGCGACGAAGATGGAGGCGTGCGCGAACCCGGGTGCGCCTTCTGCGACGTGGTGGCCGGCGAGGCCGACGCGGCCGTGGTCCTCGCCGACGACGTGGCCGTGGCCTTCCTCGACCGGGCGCCGCTGTTCCCCGGCCACGTGCTGGTGGTGCCGCGTGGCCACGTCGTCACCCTCACCGACCTGGCGCCGTCGGCGCTCGGCCCGTTCTTCGAGCGGGTCCAGCGGATCGCCGCCGCGCTGCCCGCGGCGCTCGACGCGCACGGGACGTTCGTGGCGAACAACAACGTCGTCAGCCAGAGCGTGGCGCACCTCCACGTGCACGTGGTGCCACGCCGCCGCAAGGACGGCCTGCGCGGCTTCTTCTGGCCGCGGCAGCGCTACGCGCTCGGCGAGGCGGACCGCGTGGCCGCGCTCATCCGCCGGGCGATGGCCCTCACCTGAGTGAGCGCGGGACGGTCGTTGCATCTGCAACGACGACGATGCTTGATATTCGCGGTTGAAACCTGTTCGATACGCGTACGTAACTGCACGTACGCCCTGGCAACTCGACAGAGCCACGACCACAGAGGTAGCGACAGACATGAACAAGGCAGAGCTGATCGACGCGGTGGCATCGACGTCCGGCGTGTCCAAGTCCGATGCGGAGCGCACCATCGCCGCGTTCTTCACGACCGTCGTCGACGCGGCCAAGACCGGCGACAAGGTGGCCTGGCCGGGCTTCGGCTCGTTCAGCACCTCGCAGTCGAAGGCTCGCACCGGTCGCAACCCGCAGACCGGCGAGGCGGTCAAGATCGCCGCGTCGACCCGGATGAAGTTCACCCCGAGCAGCACCCTCAAGACCACCCTCAACACGAAGACCGCCAAGAAGAAGAAGTGACCGAGGAAAGGTAGGACATCCCGACATGGCTCCCACGAAGAAGGCTGCTCCGGCGAAGACGGTCGCCACGACGAAGAAGGTCGCCACGACCAAGAAGGCGGCGCCCGCGGTCACGAAGGCGACCACGAAGAAGGTGGCCACCGCCGCCACGAAGGCGGTGACCGCGAAGAAGGCGACCACCAGGAAGGCCGCTGCGCCGGCCGCCAAGACGACCGGTACGACCAAGAAGGCCTCCGCCGCGCCCGTCAAGAAGGCCGCGTCGACGGCGAAGAAGGCCGTGAGCGCGGTCAAGAGCACGGCGAAGAAGGCGGCGACCAGCGCGAAGAGCGCGGCGCCGGCGAAGAAGGCGACCGCCAAGAAGCGCTGAGCCCGTCGCGGGCCCGGGAGCGTGCAACGAGGGGCCCTCCGGGCCCCTCGTCCCGTTCCCGGGCCCGGTGCGGCCGGATCACGGGTGCGCCGGGCCGGCGCAGCATGATGGGCCGATGCGCACGATCTGCGATGACCTGGAGGCCGAGCACGCGGCCCTCGACGAGCTCGTCGACGGCCTGGACGAGGCGACCTGGGACACGCCGACGCCGGCGCCGGGGTGGAGCATCCGCGACCAGGTGAGCCACCTGTGGTTCTTCGACCAGCGAGCGCGGATGGCCCTGGTGGACGAGGAGGCCTTCGCCGCCGACGCGGCGGTCCTGCTGGCGGGGGCGGCCATCGACCCGTCGGTCGTGCCGGGGCGGTCGACGTCCGGCGCGGCGATGATGGCGGGCTGGCGGGCCGACCGCGCCGAGCTGATCCGGATCGCTCGCGAGGTGGACCCGGCGCGCCGCGTCGTCTGGTACGGCCCCGCGATGGGTGCGCGGTCGTTCCTGACCGCGCGCCTGATGGAGACCTGGTCCCACGGGCAGGACGTCGCGGACGCGCTCGGCCTCGAGCGGGTGCCGACGCAGCGCCTCCGCCACGTCGCCCACATCGGCGTTCGGGCGCGGCCGTACAGCTACGCGGTCCGCTCGCTGCCCGTCCCCGCGGCGGACGTGCACGTGGCGCTCGCGGCGCCGGACGGGGAGACCTGGACGTGGGGCGACCCGTCCTCCGGCGACGTCGTGCGGGGGCCGGCGCTGGACTTCTGCCTCGTGGTCACGCAGCGCCGCCACCTCGACGACACGGCGCTCGACGTGCGCGGGCCGGCGGCGCTCGAGTGGATGGGCATCGCGCAGGCCTTCGCGGGACCTCCCGGCGCCGGCCGCCGGTCGGGCGAGTTCACCCGCGGCTGAGCCGGCGCCGCCTCGCGGATCAGAGGTCGTCGATCAGGCGGAACACCTCGGCGGCCGCGAGGCCGTGCGGTGCGCCGAGGTCGGCGAGCCTCGCCCGGATGCGCACGCGGAAGGCCTCCACCTGCGCCGCGTCGATCGCCTTCATGGTGCTCTCGAACTGCGACTCGTGCGCCTCGAGCGCGTGCAGCTTCAGCTCGACCCAGCCCCCCACGTCCTCGACGTGGTCCGGTTCGTCGGCCTCCCACAGCAGCAGCGCGCGTGGGCGGTGGTGCGTCAGCCCGTCGCGCAGCTGCTCGCGGAAGAAGTGCGGGTCGCGGGCGGCGACGACGCCCTCGCAGGCGAGCAGGCCCGCGTGCCGGTGGTCGGGGTGGAGGCGGTAGCGCTTCCACGGGTCGTGGCCGAGCACCACCTCGGGGCGCAGCTCGCGGATCACCCGCGCGACCTCGGCGCGGGTGGCGAGGTCCGACTCGAGCTCGCCGTCGACGTGGCCGAGGAGGACCACCTCGCCGGCAGCAGCGCCGGCGAGCCGTCGCGCCGCCTCGCGCTGCTCGGACCCGCGGCGCGACGCGAGCGCCGCCGTGTCGGCGTCGGGATCCCACGTCCCCTTCGACCCGTCGGTGCACACCAGGTGGTGCACCGTGCACCCGGCCGCGGCCCACTTCGCCAGCGTGGCGCCGCAGCCGAACTCGACGTCGTCGGGGTGCGCGCCGATCGCCAGCGCGGAGCGGGGCGTGGTCAGGTCACGGGAGCGGCCACGTGGAGCGGCGTCGGGTTGACCGGGATCGTTCGCAGCCACGTGGGCAACGCCTCCTTGACCAGTGGGTGGGACAGGTCGCGCGGGGTGTCCAGGTCGAGCGCCAGCATCGGGTGGCGCACCACCCGCACCGGGGCGCCGAGCGCCAGCGCGGCGGCGAGGTGGCGGCGGAACGAGCCCGGGCCGTACGCGACCGAGAACCCGCTGCGCACCGGCAGCGACAGGACGTTCGTGCCGCCGTCGCGCCGGTCGGGGACCAACGTGATGGTGCCGGCCTCGAGCGCCACGTCGAGCGCGGTCGGGCGCGGCAGGTCGCCGTGGCAGACGACGACGTGGTCCCAGCCCAGCCGGCCGAGCGTGGCGATCGAGTCGTTGACGGCGCCGTTGAGGCCCTTGCCGGCGCGCCACAGCACGGTCGCCCCGTGCTGCTCGGCCCAGGCGCGCACGCCGGGGTCGTCACAGGCGACGTAGACCGGCCGGCCCCGGGAGGCGTCGAGCACGCGCTCGGCCATCCACCGGGCGAGGCGCTCCCGCTCGGACGGGGTCAGGGCGGGCGCGAGGCGGGCCTTGGCCTCGTGGAACGCCTTGACGGGGACCAGCACGGCGGCGTCCACCGCGGCATCGTAGGCACGCAGCTGCCTCGGTACCGTGTGCCGGATGCCGCCCGCCCCGACGTCCGAGATCGTGATCGGGGTCCTCGGCGGCACGTGGCGCGCCGGGGTGGCGCCGTGGGGCGAGGTGCGGCCGTGGGACGGCGGAGCGCCGCTCACGTGGGCGATCGCCGCCGACGACCGCTGGCACCGCCCGGAGCTCGAGCCCGCCGTGCGCCAGCGGCGCGTCGCCGGCACGCCCGTGGTCGAGACGCGCGTGCGGATCCCGGACGGCGATGCGGTGCAGCGCGTGTGGGCGACGGCGGAGCACGGCGGTCTCACGCTCGTCGAGCTGGAGAACGACTCGCCGCTGCCCATCGCCGTCGCGCTGTCGGGCGCGGGTGTCCGCTCCGCCCGGCCGCCGACGGCCGTGCCGCTCGAGGGGATCGACCTGCCGGCCGCCACGGTGGTGTTCCCGATCGGCCACCGGGCCCGGATCCTCGTCGGCCTGGCCCACGACGGATCGGGAGCGGGCCCGCTGCCGAACCAGCTGCCCGCCGCCGACCAGGTGGCGAGGGGCTGGGTCGCCATCTGCTCCGGCGCGAGCCGGCTCGACCTGCCGGACACCTCGCTCACCGAGGACGTGGTCGCCGAGCGCTGCCGGCTCGCGCTCGCCGGCCCGGGTTCGCCCGACGACGACGAGGTGGCGTTCCTGCTCGGGCTCGGCGAGCTCGTCCGGATGGGCGCGGCCGACGACGACGACGACCGCGTCCCCGAGGTCGCCGAGGCGGTGCACCGTGCCGCGCGGCGTGCGGGTGGCCTGCCCGCGTGGGAGGTGGCGGCCGCGCTCGACGCGGCGGAGCGGCTCCTGCTCGCCGCGGGCGAGCAGCGCGCCGTCGACGACCTCGATCGCGTCCGGCGGCGGATCGGCGGGCTCGACCGGTCCGCGCCCCTCCCGGCCGTCGCCCCGGAGGGCGTGCGGCGCGTGGCGTGGGCGGAGCGCCGGCTGGCGGCCGGCGGCGACCTCTTCCCCGCCGGGCTGCCGGGGGACTGGCTCGGCCAGCCGCTCGAGGTCCACGGCCTGCCCGCCGGGCCCCGTGCATCGGTCTCGTTCGCGCTTCGCTGGCACGCCGAGCGCCCGGCCATCATCTGGGAGGTGCGCGGCGGCCCGATCGAGCTGCGCGCACCGCAGGTCGCACCCGGTTGGCGCAGCGGCGCGGCGACGGGTGAGGCGCTGTGGCCGCCCCCGCCGGGTGCGCGGCCGTCTGGGGCGGCGGCGGACGTCGAGCCGCCGTCGTTCGGCTGATCGCGGTGTGCGACTGCCTCGTCGCCCTCCCGGTCGCCACCGGTCGCGCCGTCTCGCTGTTCGCCAAGAACAGCGACCGGCCGCCGGCGGAGCAGCAGGACGTCGCGTGGTCCCCGCCGCGTCGTGACCGGTCGCCGCTGCGCGTGACGCACGTCAGCGTTCCGGCGGCCACGGGCGACACGCTCGGGTGCCTGCTCTCGCGGCCGCGCTGGTGCTGGGGCGCGGAGCACGGCGTCAACGAGGCGGGCGTCGCGATCGGCAACGAGGCGATCTACACCACCGACGATCCGCGCCACGCCCCGCCTGCGTTGATCGGGATGGACCTGGTGCGCCTCGGGCTCGAGCGCGCGGCCACGGCCGCCGGTGCGGTGGAGGTGATGACGGCGCTGCTCGAGCGGCACGGGCAGGGCGGCTCAGGCCACGACCCGGCACTGGTACCGGGCGGGCGTCCCTACTGGAGCAGCTTCCTCGTCGCCGATCCGGCGGAGGCCTTCGTGCTGGAGACCAGCGGCACCACGTGGATGGTCGAGGAGGTGCGCGACGTGCGGGCGATCTCCAACCGGACGACGATCCCGGCGTTCGACGCCGCGCACCGCCACCCCCGTCAGCCGGTGGAGCGGCTGGTCGACCCCAGGTGGCACGCGTCGCAGCGCGTGCTCGCCCGGCGGCCGGTGAGCGTCCCGGCCGTCGTCGAGCACCTCCGCTCGCACGACTCGTGCGGCCCCGGCGACGACGGGTGGAGCGTGTGCATGCACGTCGAGGGCCTCGAGGCGACGACGGCGTCGATGATCGCCGAGCTGCACGGCGACGGGGCCGCGCACCGGGCGCACGTGCTGGTGGGCTCGCCCTGCGAGCAGGTGTACCGGGAGGTGGTCGTCGGGCAGCCGTTCCACCTGCGCTCGGACGCGGCGCCGTGACGGACCCGGGCGGGGTCGTGCGGTCGACCGAGCGGGTGCCCGGCCTCGACGGCCTCCGTGGCCTGGCCCTCGGCGCCGTGGTCGTGTTCCACGCGTGGCCGCACCTCCTGCCGGGCGGCTTCCTCGGCGTCTCGTTCTTCTTCACCCTGTCCGGCTACCTGATCACGTCGCTGCTCCTGCGGGAGCTGGCGGCGACGGGCACGATCGACCTCCGTGCGTTCTGGGGCCGCCGGGTGCGACGGCTGGTGCCGGCGGCGGCGGTGTGCATCGGCGGGGTCAGCGTCGCGTGGAGCCTGGCCGGCTGGCTCGACCGCACCACCCGCCTCGACGCCCTCGCCGGGATCGCCAACTGGTCCAACTGGCGGCTGGTGGCGGAGGGGCAGCCCTACGGCGCCGAGGGCGCGCGCCCGCTGCTGCACCTGTGGTCGCTGGCGATCGAGGAGCAGTCCTACGTCGCCGTGCCCGTGCTCGCGACGCTGGCCCGCAGCCGCGCCCGCCTCGCCGTCGGTCTCGGCGCGCTGGGCGCCCTGTCGGTCGTCGCCACGCTCACGACCCACGACCGGACGGTCGCGTACTACGCCACCTCCACGCGCGCGGCGGAGCTCCTCGCCGGCTGCCTCGCCGCGATCGCGCTGCCGGCGTGGCGCCGCCCGGCGGCCACGCGGGTCGACGGGCGCGCCGGCGGTCGCGGCGCGCTCGCGTGGCTCGTGGCCGGGACCCTGTCGCTCGGGCTGCTCGCCCGGTGGTGTCGCACGACGAGCCTCTCGGACGAGTCGCTGCACCGCGGCGGCCTGCTCGGGGTCGCGCTGGTGTCGGCGCTGGCGGTCGTCGCCGTGAGCCGGGCGCCGGCGCTCGGACGTGCGCTCGACGCGGCGCCGCTCGCCGCCGTGGGCCGCGCCTCGTACGGCGCCTACCTCTACCACTGGCCGATCCTGTGCGCGCTCCGGCGCTCGACGATCGACCCGCCCCTGCAGCCGTGGTGCGCGCTCGTCGGGACCGCCGCGGCGACGTGGTGCTCCTACGTCCTCGTCGAGCGGCCGTTGCGCGAGGGGCGCTGGCGTCGCCTGCGCCCTGCGCTGCCCCTCGCCGTCGCGACGGGCGGGGCGGCGCTCCTCGTGACGCTCCTCGTGCCGGTCTCCGCGACGGCCGCGCCCGACTTCGACGCGGCGCTCGAGCGGTCGCGCGTGGCCTCGCGACCCGTGCCCGCCGCCGTGGAGCGCCGTGAGCGGGAGCCTGCGAGCGCGGTCGCGCCGGCGGCCGCGCCCGCGGTCGGCGATGCCGCCACGCCGGCGACGAGCGCGGCCCCGGCCACCGCGGCCCCCGGCGCGACGCGGCCGGTCCGGTTCGCGACGATCGGCGACTCCACGGCGCTGGCGCTCGGGCTGGGGATGATCGCGCCCGGCGAGCACCGGCTCGTCGAGGTCGTGACGTGGACCGAGCTCGGCTGCCCGGCGGGGCGCGGCGGGCTCGCGCGACGCGACGCCGCCGCGCCCGCCGAGGACGCGGCGACCGGGTGCGACCACGTCGCCGAGGTGCGCGACGCGCTCGCCGCGAGCGGGCCGGTCGACGTGGCCCTGGTCGCGTTCGGCAGCCGTGACGCGCAGGACCGGAGGGTGGCGGCCCTCGGCGACGGCTGGCACCACCTCGGTCAGCCGGCCTACGACGCCTGGCTGCTGGAGGAGATGGCGCGCGCGACGGACTCGCTCGTGGCGGGCGGGGTCGCTCGCGTGGCGTGGCTCACCCTGCCGGAGCGCTCCCCGGTGCTCGACGAGGACCGGTCGCGGCGCTACGACGAGCTCCTCCGGGAGCTCGCCGCCGCCCGCCCCGGCGTCGTCCGCGTGATCGAGCTCGGCGCGTGGCTGGCGACGACGGGGGAGGCCGAGCGGCTCCTCCCGGACGGCATCCACGCGACGTGGGAGCCCGACGGCGGCACCGCCCGCGAGATCGGCGAGCGCTTCCTCGTCGGCGAGATCATCGCCGCGGCGTCGCCCTGACGCGCCCCCGGCGGCCTACGCCTCCAGGACGGCGAGCACGTGGCGGAGCTTGTCGAGCACGAGCGCCTCGACGGCCGGATCGGCGGTGCCGTCCGCGGCGATGCGTTCGGCGCCCAGCGCGATCGTCACCGGGGGCTCGTCGACCACCGTGTTGCCGAGCAGCGTCAGGATCGGCCCGACCGCGGCCTGGACCCGCGTGCCGCCGCCCTTGCCGCCGGAGGTGAGCATCGCGATCACCTTGCCCCGCAGCGCGTGCGCGCCGAGCGGCCGCGTCAGCCAGTCGATCGCGTTCTTCGCGAAGCCGGTCGGTCCGAAGTTGTACTCCGGCATGCCGATCACGAGGGCGTCGGCCTCCGTCACGGCGGCTCGCCAGCGCGCCGCCACCGGGGGGAGGTCCGCTTCGAGGTCCGGGTCGTAGAACGGGAGGTCGCGGAGCCAGCCGGCGACCTCGACCTGGAGCCGGCCCGCGAGGTCGGTCGACGACGCGAGGCGCCGTGCGAGGTGGACCAGCCCGGTGTTGGACGACCCCCGCCGGAGGCTGCCGCTGAAGGCGATCGCCCGGAAGGGCCGCGGCGCGGGCTGGTCGCCGCCGCTCACGGCTCGAGCCACGCCGCGTCGCCGACCGCGATGCGCCCCGGACGGACGACCGTCGCGTACACGCGGCTGACGGGCCCACGGCGGTGGTGCATCACGTCCACCTCGCCTGCGGCGAACCAGCGCGCGTTCTTCCGGCACGGCAGCGCGAACGCCGACACGTCGCACAGGACCGAGCCGACCTCGAGGCGGACCCCGGGCCGCACGAGCTCCCAGGGGATGCCCGAGAGCGTGACGTTCTCGCCCGTCGCACCCGGGACCACGCCGTGGCCCCCGGCGGCGAGCTGCTCGATGACCTCGGCCGACCACAGGCACACCGCCTGCCACGGCCGGCCGTGGTGGCGCCGCGTCGCCTGCACGTCGCCCACGATGCCCGACCACGTCACCTCGACCGCGTCGACGGGCAGCTTCGGGACGCCGCCGGACGAGCGGTGGAGCGCGACGACGGTGCCCGCTCGCGTGGCCGGGAGCTGCCCCGCGGCGCGCAGCGCCGGCCCGGCCGCACCGAGCGCGAGCCAGGCGGCCGCCAGGTCGGCCTCCAGGTCCCCCGTCGCCGCTGGGCGGAGGTGCTCGACGACGCCCGCGTCGCGCCCGGCCACGAGCTCGGCCCACAGCGCCGGCAGCTCCTCCACGGTGCGGCGGGCGTCGTGCTCGCTGAACCGGTGGGGCCCGATGGCGATCATCGACCGCACCCTATGCTGGCGCGCATGACGGTCACCGGCACGACCCCCACCGCCGGCACCGGTTCGGGCGCGGCGCCGGATCCCTTCGCGGACCTCCGGCTGACCGAGTGGACGAGCTGCGGCGGGTGCGCGGCGAAGTGGGGCGCCGCGCTGCTGTCCGACCTCGTCCGCGAGATGCCGGCGGGCACGGACCCGTCGCTCCTCGTCGGGCTCGCGCCGTTCGACGACGCCGCGGTGTACCAGGTCGCGCCGGACGTGGCCCTCGTCAGCACCACCGACTTCTTCCCGCCGCTCGTCGACCACCCCGCCGACTTCGGCGCGATCGCCGCCGCGAACGCCTGCAGCGACGTGTTCGCGATGGGCGGCCGGGTCGTGGTGGCGGTCAACGTCGCCGCCTTCCCCGAGCACTTCCCCCGCGCCGCGATCGTCGCCATCTTCGACGCCGCCGCGGCCGCGGTGCGCGAGGCCGGCGGCACCATCGCCGGGGGTCACACCATCCGCAACCCGGAGCCGATCTTCGGCCTCGCGGTGCAGGGCGTCGTGCACCCCGACCGGATCTTCCGCAAGGACGGCGCCCGAGCGGGCGACGTGCTGGTGCTGTCGAAGCCGCTCGGCACGGCCATCGCGCTGGCGGGCGGCGACGCCGGCGAGCGCGCCGCCGTGATCGCCGGCATGCGCCGGCTCAACCGATCCGCGGCGGAGGCGCTGCTGGCGGTGGGCGCAGGGGTCCACGCCGTCACCGACGTCACCGGGTTCGGGCTGTTCGGGCACTCGTGGGAGATGGCCGAGCGGGCAGGGGTCCGGTTCGCCTTCGACCACGCGGCGCTGCCGCTGTACCCCGGCGTCGCCGCTGCGCTGCGGCGCGGCGTGCGCACCGGCGGCGACGCGCGCAACCGCGAGCACGTCGAGCGCCACGTCACCGTCGCCGGCGTCGACGCGGACGACGCCGCCATCGGCTTCGACCCGCAGACGTCGGGCGGCCTCCTCGCCGCAGTGGACGGCGCGGCCGTGGGCGAGCTCGCCGAGGCCGGCTTCCACGCCGTCGGACGCGTCGTCGACCACCGCGGACCGGGCCTCGTCCTGCAGTAGCCGATGGCCACGAAGCGCAGCGCCGCGCCCACCCGCGACCTCGAGCGCGAGCTGCACGCCGAGGGCCACGAGATCGTCGTCGGCATCGACGAGGTCGGCCGAGGCGCCTGGGCCGGCCCGCTGATGGTCGGCGCCGCCGTGCTCCCGCTCGACCGCCGGGTGAACGGCGTGCGCGACTCGAAGATGCTCACCGAGCGCGAGCGCGAGCGCCTCTTCGAGCGGATCGCCGGGTGGTGCGCGGCGTGGGCCGTCGGCGCCGCCACGCAGGACGAGTGCGACGAGCTGGGGATGGCGCAGGCGCAGCGCCTCGCGACGCGCCGAGCCGTCGCCGCGCTCGGCCTCCGACCCGACGCGGCGGTCGTCGACGGCACCTGGGACTTCGCCCGCGGCACCGTGCCGCACGTGCGGACGAAGGTCGGCGCCGACCGTCACTGCCTGCCCGTCGCCGCGGCCTCGATCCTGGCGAAGGTCACCCGCGACCGCGCGATGCGGGCGCTCGCCGAGGACTACCCGCACTGGCACTTCGACACGAACAAGGGCTACCCCTGCCCGCTGCACAAGACGGCGCTCCAGGGCTACGGCGCCTCCGCCATCCACCGTCGCACGTGGGTCTTCATGGACCACTACGTCCCCTGGCCCGGGATGCGCGTCGTGCGCGCCGAGCAGCCGACGCTGTTCTGAGCGGCCCCGGGACCCGCAGCGGCCGGGAGCCGGGCGGCGACGTCGTCGTCGTCGGCGCCGGCCTCGCCGGGCTGCGCGCCGCCGCCGACCTCGTCGCGGCGGGGCTCGACGTCGTGGTGGTGGAGGCCCGCGACCGCGTCGGCGGGCGCGTGTGGACCCACCGCTTCGCCGACGGCCAGTGGTGCGAGCGCGGCGCGGAGTTCGTCGACGGGGCGCACACCGCCGTGCTCGACCTGGCGGCGGAGCTCGGCGTCGAGACCGTCGACGTCGTGTCCGGTCGCGACGACGACGCGAGGCTGCTCGACGCGGGCGGCCGCGCGCTGCCGGTCTCGCTGCACCACTCGGTGGCCGGGGACGTGGCGCGGTGGCAGGAGGCGCTGGACGCGCTCGCGGCGACGGTCGATCCCGACGATCCCGCGGGTGGCGGTGAGGCCGCGTCCCTGGACGCGCTCGCGCTGTCGGAGCTCCTGGCCGGCCTGGGCCTTGGCGTGATGGCACGGGTCGCGATCGGGCGGGACATCCGGACCGAGCACATGCGCTCGCCCGACGAGGTGTCGCAGCTGATGGCCGGCTGGACCGCCGCGCTCCACCGGCGCTCGGGCGGCGGGTTCGAGGCCCACCGCCTCGCCGGCGGGAACGACCAGCTCGCCACCGGTCTGGCCACGCGCCTCGGTGACCGCGTCCGCCTCGGCGCCACGGTCCGCCGCATCGACCCGGCGGCCGGCTCCGTCGAGCTGGACGCCGGCGACGTGCTCCGTGCCCGGCACCTGGTGGTGACGTTGCCGTTGCCGGTGCTGGGGCGGGTGTGGGACGACATGCCCGCCGAGCTGGCGAGGGTCGGCTACGGCATCGGCGGCAAGGTCAGCGTCCAGGTCGCCCGTCGCATCTGGCACGACAGCGGGCTCGACGGATCGGTGCGCAGCGAGCGCGCCTGGGGCGAGATGTGGGAGACCACCGACCGCCAGCCCGGTGACGCCGGCGTGCTCACCGCGCTGCTGTCGTCCGACGACGGGGCGGCGTTGCTGGCGCTGCCGGACGGCGAGGAGCGGGTCGTGCGCGAGATGGACCGGCTGTTCCCCGGGGTGGCCGGCCTGGCCGGTGACCGCGTCCGGACGGACTGGACGAACGACCCCTGCAGCCTCGGCACCTACGCCACGTTCGGGCCGGGGCAGCTCGTCCCCGCGTGGCCCGTGCTGCAGCGCGCGCACGGCCGGATGGTCCTCGCGGGCGAGCACACGGACGCCTTCACGGGCTACATGGAGGGAGCGCTGCGCAGCGGCGCCCGCGCCGCGCGGCGGGTGATCGAGCTCACCGCTCGGAGGTGAGCGGCAGCAGCCGGGCGAACGACTCGCCGGGTGCCAGCTCGTTGACCGCCCCGTGCGCGCAGCCGATGGCGGCGATCCAGGCCAGCAGCGCCGTGCACAGCTCGTCGTGCGGCTCGCCGTCCGGCACGATCAGCTCCAGGGGCTCCGCCGGCTCGTCCGCCGTGGCGACGTCCAGCACGCCCACCCGCACCGCGTGCACCGCCCAGGACGGCAGCGACGCACGGAGGTGCTTCGTCATCGGCTGCGCGACGTCGAGCAGCGCGCACCGGTCGTGCTGGACGTCGGCGCTGCGGTGGGCGGCAGCGGCGGCCGCCCAGATCAGCTGATCCACCGGATCCACGTCGTGCGCGCCGCACCACGACTCGTACGCGTCGACGGCCATCGCGTGCGCCAGCACCGGCACCTTCTCGCCGGACGTGGGGTCGGTGTGGCGCGCGCACACGTCCTCGGCGAGGTGCCGGATCCGCGCGATCGCGCCGGGGTGGGGGAGCTGCTGGGGGAGCGGTGCAGCCGCGGCACGCGCTGCGTCGGCGAGGTCGTCCACGGCGACAGCGGTACCCCCCGCCCGCGCCACGCACACCCGTCCTCCGATCGGGGGTCGGGAGCCTGCGCAACCCGGGGGTAGCGTCGCGCCACGGCCGGAACCGCCCGGTCGAGGACCTCGACGGAAGGGACGGAGGCGGACCCGGTGCCGGATCGTGGTCGTGATCAGCAGCAGGCGCTGCGTCCCGGGAGCGGCGCCGGCGACGTCGACTTCACGGACCGGGTGCTCGACGCGCTCGTCGCCTTCGTCGCCGTGCTGGCGCCCGACGGGACGTTGCTCCGCGTCAACAGCGCACCGCTCGAGCTGGCCGGGATCACCGCCGACGACGTCATCGGGCGACCGTTCTGGGAGTGCTTCTGGTGGACCTCGTCGTCCGCGGCCGCCGCCGAGATCGAGGCCGCGGTCGCCGGGGCCGCCGCCGGACGGGCCACCCGCTTCGACACCCGCCCGAGGTTCGCCGCCGGCGCCCACCTGTGGGTCGACGTTCAGATCGCGCCGCTGTTCGCCGGGGACGGCTCCGTGTCGCACGTGATCGCGTCGGGGGTGGACGTGAGCGCCCGCAAGGCCGCCGAGGCGGAGCTCGAGCAGCGCGAGGCGCAGCTCCGCACCATCTTCACCAGCCTGGACGAGGGGTTCTGCGTGTGCGAGATCGTCCTCGACGGCTCCGGCGCGGCGGTCGACTACCGCTTCCTCGAGGTCAACCCGCTGTTCGAGGCCATGACGGGCCTGCGCGACGCCGTCGGGCGCACCGCGCTGGAGCTGCTCCCCGACCTCGAGCCCTTCTGGGTGGAGACGTACGGGCGCGTCGCGGCCGGAGGCGCGCCGCTGCGCTTCGAGCAGGAGTCGCCGGCGATGGGCCGGATCTTCGACGTCTTCTGCATGCCCGTCGAGCCGCGCGGGCGGTTCGCGATCGTGTTCAAGGACGTGAGCGCCCGCCGCCGCGCGGAGCTGGCCCTCCGTGAGAGCGAGCAGCGCTTCCGCGCCATGGCCGACGGGTTGCCGCTCGTGCTGTGGATGCACGACGCGGACGGGCGGCTGGAGTTCGTGAACCAGACGTTCTGCGACGTCTTCGGCGTCACCCGCGCGGAGATGGTCGACGACCGCTGGACGGTGCTCGTCCACCCCGACGACGCCCCTCGCTACGCCGAGGCCTTCGCGCGTGCCGTCGCCGAGCAGTCGGAGTTCCACGCCGAGGCGCGGGTGCGCGCGGCGAGCGGCGAGTGGCGCTGGCTGGAGTCCTGGGCCCGCCCGCGCTTCGCCGACGGCACGTTCCTCGGCCACGTCGGCACGAGCGCTGACATCACGGAGCGACGCCGGATCGAGGAGGGGCTGCGCCGCCGCCACGCGCAGGCCGAGCTCGTCGCCGCCGCCATCGCCGAGCTCGAGCGCCTGGGCGATCTCGACTCGCAGCTGCGGCGCCTCCCCGAGCTCCTCGTGCCGGGCGTGGCCGACCACGCGGAGGTGCGGGAGGCCGACGCGGACGGTCCGCTGCCGGCGGGGCCGGGTGCCCGTGACCGACGCCTCGTCGCACCGCTCCGGCTCGGCGACGGCCTCGCCCGCACGCTGGTCGCGGAGCTGCGCGACCCGAGGCGCCCGCCGTTCGACGGCGAGGACGAGCGCAGCTTCCGCGACCTGGCCGAACGGGCCGGGGTGGTGCTCGCGAGCGCGCAGGTCGCACGGCGCGAGCACGAGATCTCCCTGCGCCTCCAGCAGGCGCTGCTGCCCACCTCCGTGGTGGCGACCCCGGAGGTCGAGATCGGTGCCCGCTACGTGGCCGCGGCCGACATGCTCGACGTCGGCGGGGACTGGTACGACACGTTGCTGCTCGCCGACGGGCGCATCCTCCTCGTCGTCGGTGACGTGGTGGGCCACGGGCTCGAGGCCGCCTCGGCGATGGGTCGCCTGCGCGCCGCCGTCGCCGCCTTCGCGACCCTCACGTCGGATCCGGGGGAGCTGCTCGCGGGGCTCCACCGCGTGGCGCGTGCGCCGGAGGGCGCGGAGTTCGTGACGGCGTGCTGCGCGGTGCTCGATCCGGGGCGCGGCACGCTCACGTACGCGTCGGCCGGTCACCCGCCGATCCTGCTCGTCGAGCCGTCCGGCGAGGCGACGTGGCTGGACGAGGGCTTGTCGCCGCCGATGGGGGCGCTCGAGGTCGACTCGCGGCCGAACGCCACGGTCGACGTGCCGCCCGGCGGGTTGCTGCTCGTCTACACCGACGGCCTGGTCGAGCGGCGGGACCGCCACCTGGACGCCGGGCTGGACGTCCTGCGCGAGCACGCGATCGAGTTGCGGGACCGCGCGCCGCAGCAGATCTGCGACGAGCTCGTGGACCGGCTGCTCGTCGCGCCGCCGCAGCACAACGACGACACGGTCGTGATGTGCGTGCGCCTCCGCGCCCGCTGATCGCGCCGCGCCGAGCGGCACCCGCTCAACCGGCGAGCGCGCTCAGCATCGCGTCGGTGTCGATCGCGAAGTGCGCCGCCACCGCGAGCCCGCCGTCGATCCGCCAGCGGTGCACCTCCGGGACGTCGAAGGGCGTGCCGGTGGCACGGGTGGTGCCCCGCGTCCGGCCGAACTGCACCACCTCGCCGTCGGCGGCGAAGATGGCGTCGGTGGTGACGGCGCTGTCGATCGCGCCGGTCAGGGCGGTCGCGAAGGCGGCGAAGCCGTCGTGGCCGACCCACGTGCCACCCCACGGCAGGCGGTCGTCCTGCGTGATCACGCACTCGGCGTGCAGGAGCGAGAGCAGCGCGGTGACGTCTCGCGCCGCCATCGCGGCGTAGATGCGCGCCACCACGGCCACGTCGGCGCCTGCGTCGCCGGCGGCCCGCGGGTCGGTCACGCCGGCGCCCCGTCCAGCGCCTGCTCGAGGTCCGCCACCAGGTCGGACGCCGATTCGATGCCGACGCTCAGCCGCACCAGCGCCGGCGGCACCTCGAGCGGCGAACCCGCCGCCGATGCGTGCGTCATCCGGCCCGGGTGCTCGATGAGGCTCTCGACGGCGCCGAGGGACTCCGCCAGGGTGAAGACGCGGGTGCGTCGCACGACCTCCAGCGCCGCGTCCTCGCCGCCGCGCACGGTGAAGCTCACCATCCCGCCGAAGTCCCGCATCTGCTTCGCGGCCGCGGCGTGGCCCGGGTGGTCGGGGAGCTGCGGGTAGAGGACCCGTTCCACCGCCGGGTGCCCGAGGAGCAGGTCGACGACGGCGCGCGCGTTCGCGCAGTGGCGCTCCATGCGCACGCCGAGGGTCTTCAGGCCGCGCAGCAGGAGGTAGCAGTCGAACGGGGCGGGGACGCCGCCGGCCGCGTTCTGGGTGAACCGGAGCCGCTCGGCGAGGGCGTCGTCGTCCAGGACGAGCGCGCCGCCGACCACGTCGCTGTGGCCGCCGAGGTACTTGGTCGCGGAGTGCACGACGATGTCCGCGCCGAGCGTCAGGGGCTGCTGGAGGAACGGCGTCGCGAACGTGTTGTCGACGACGACGAGCGCGCCGCGCTCGTGCGCCACCTCGGCCACGGCCTCGATGTCGATGCAGGTCAGCAGCGGGTTCGTCGGCGTCTCGAGCCAGACGAGCCGCGCGTCGTCCGGCCAGCGCTCGCGCAGCGCGTCGACGTCGGTCAGGTCGACGGCGCTCCACGGGAACCCCAGGGGCTCCCACACCTTCGAGATCAACCGGAACGTCCCGCCGTACGCGTCGTTGCCGAGCAGGACGCGCCCGCCTCGGTCGAGCAGGCGCAGCACGTTGTCCTCCGCCGCCAGCCCGCTCGCGAACGACAGGCCGTGGCGGCCGCCCTCGAGGGACGCGAGGCACGTCTCGAGCGCCGCGCGCGTGGGGTTGCCGCTGCGCGAGTACTCGAAGCCGCGGTGCCCGCCGACCCCGTCCTGCGCGAACGTCGTCGACAGCGTGATCGGCGTGACGACGGCGCCGCTCGCGGCGTCCGGCTCCTGACCCGCGTGGATCGCCCGGGTGTCGAAGCCCCACCCGGACGACTGCTCGAGATCACCCATGGTCGCGCTCGCTCTCCTTGGCCATGACGTCGAAGTACGTCAACAGGTCCGTCCTGCTGATCACGCTGAGCGGCCGCCCGCCCGACAGCACCAGCAGCGCGGCCGCTCGGTCGAGCATCTCGACCGCGAGCGACACCTTCTGGCCGACGCCGATGGTCGGCAGCTTCGGCCCCATCACCGACTCCACGGCCGCGCCCATGACGGATGCGTCCTGGTACACCGCCTCCATCAGGTCGAGCTCGTCGACGGCGCCGGCCACCTCTGCGGCCGCGAACGGCGGCGTGTTCTTGCACACCGGCAGCTGGCTCACGCCGTTCGCGCGCATGACCTCGATGGCGTGGCGCACCGTGTGCGACGGGTTGACGTACAGCAGCGAGGGGGTGTCGCCGCGGGTGTCGAGCACCGCGCCCACGCACTCGTCGCACTCGCGCAGGAAGCCGTAGTTGGCCATCCACGCGTCGTCGAAGACGCGGGAGAGGTAGCCGCGGCCGGAGTCCGGGTTGAGCACGACCACGATGTCGTCGGGTCCCGCCTGTCGGGCGACCCGGATCGCGGCCGCCACGGCCATGCCGCCGGAGCCGCCGATGAGGATGCCCTCCTCTCGGCTCACCTGCCGGGCGGTGAGGAAGCTCTCCTCGTCGCTGATCGCGATGACGTCGTCGTAGAGCTCCGGCTGCCACGCGGCCGGGAAGAAGTCCTCGCCCACGCCCTCGACGAGGTACGGCCGCCCGGATCCGCCCGAGAACACGGAGGCGTCCGGATCGGCGGCGACGATGCGGACGTCGGGGCGCTGCTGCTTCAGGAACCGGGCGGTGCCGGTGATGGTGCCGCAGGTGCCCGCGCCGGCGACGAAGTGCGTGATCCGCCCGCCCGTCTGGCGCCAGATCTCCGGCCCGGTCGAGCGCGTGTGCGCGATCGGGTTGTTCGGGTTCGCGTACTGGTTGGGCCGGAACGCGTCGAGCTCGTGCGTGAGCCGCTCCGCGACCTTGTAGTAGCTGGCGGGGTCCTCGGGCGGGACGGCCACCGGGCACACGACCACCTCGGCGCCGTAGGCACGCAGCAGCGAGATCTTCTCGGGCGCGACCTTGTCGGTCATGACGAACACGCAGCGGTACCCGCGCTGCGCGGCGACGATCGCGAGCCCCACGCCGGTGTTGCCGCTCGTCGGCTCGACGATGGTGCCCCCCGGTCGCAGCAGGCCCTCCCGCTCGGCCGCGAGGATCATCTCGAGCGCCGGGCGGTCCTTCGCCGAGCCGCCCGGGTTGTTGGTCTCCATCTTCATCGCCAGCACGCAGGGCAGGTCGTGGATCTCGCTCACCCGCTTGAGCCGCACGAGCGGCGTCTCGCCGATCAGGTCGATCACGCTGTCGGCGATCTGCGTGCCGTGGAGCCGGTGGTCCTCGGCGTCGTTCCCCCATCCCATGGCGGCCACGCTAGCCCTCGGGCCGCTCCGGCGACCCCGGGCGGCGGGGCCCGGCACCGGCGCGCACCCCGGCGGTACGGTGGTCGTGCATGCCCGCCGCCCGCACCGCCGCCCCGCCCGCCACCGGCGCGACCGGCGCCGCCGACACGGCGGGCGCCACGGCCACGCGGCGGCCCACCCCGTCGCAGGTGCTCTCGCTCGCCCCCGATCGCGCCGCCGCCGGCGCGGCCGCCGCCGCCGCGGATCCGGGGGCGTGGTCCGCCGCCGGGTGCGACGACACGGCCGTGTGGGGCCGCTACGTCGCGACCACGGCCGAGCCGTACGAGGTCGCGGTGGACCTCGACGGCCCCGCCTTCCGCTGCTCGTGCCCGAGTCGCAAGGTCCCGTGCAAGCACTGCCTCGGGCTCCTGCTGCTGCACGCGGACGAGCGGCTCGCGCCGGCGAGGCGCCCGCCGTTCGCGGCGGCGTGGCTGCAGCGGCGCGCCGGCGACGCGGAGCGCGACGCGGCCGCAGCGGGCGGCGCTCGCGGCGACCGCACGGCTCCCGCGCCCGCCGTGCGGGGCGGGGTGGAGCGCGGCACCGGCTCCGGGGGTGGCCCGGACCCGGCGCGCGATCGGCGCCTGACCGACCGCGCCGAGCGGATGCGCGCCGGGGTGGTCGAGCTCGAGCGGTGGCTCGGGGACCGTGTCCGCGCCGGTCTGGCCGCGCCCGAGCTGTCGGATCCGGCCACGTGGGAGCGGGTCGCGGCACGCCTCGTCGACGCCCGCTGCGGCGCGCTGGCGAACCGCGTCAAGCGGATCGCCGCGCTGGTCGGCGGCCACGGCCGCTGGCACGAGGACGTGCTCGAGGAGCTCGCGGTGCTGCACGCGCTGGCGCAGGGCGCGCTGCGGACGGCGGCGCTCCCGGACGAGCTCGCCGACGGCGTGCACGTGGCCACGGGGCTGACGGTCGCACGCGACGACGTGCTCGGCGGCGTGGCCTCGACGGCGCGGTGGCTGGTGGTGGGCGAGAGCCGCACCCGCGAGGACCGCATCACGGTGCAGCGCACGTGGCTGTGCGCCTCGCCGCCCGGCACCGGCGTCGCCGGACCCGGCGAGCTCACCTGGGCGCTCGTGCTCGCGTTCGGCGCGTTCGGCGCCGAGGTGACGACCGAGCACGAGGTCGGCACCGAGCTGCACGCGGACCTGCACTGGTACCCCGGCGCGACCCCGCTGCGAGCCGTCGTCGGGCGCCTCCACGACGAGCCGCGCGCGGTGCCGACGCCGCCACGCCCCCAGCGGGTGGCCGACGCGGTGGCGGCCGCCGGCGTGGCGCTGGCACGCGAGCCGTGGCTCGAGCGGCACCCCGTCTGCCTGCGCGTGGTGCCGGTGCCGCTGGGCGACGGGCGGTGGGTCGTCGCGGACCCCACGGGGGCCCTCCCGATCGTCCCGGGGTTCTGGCGACTCGCCGAGCTCGCCGCGGTGGCAGGCGGTCGCGAGCTCACGCTCGTGGGCGAGCGCTCGGCCGAGGGACTCCTGCCGCTCGCGGCCTGGGCGGACGGACTGGTGGTGCGCTGGTGAGCGCGGCGTCGGCCGGCGCCGACCCCCTGGCCGCGGCGCTGTCGGACGAGTGGGCGCTGCTGGTCGCCGCGGCCGTGGTGGGCACGGATCGGCGCCCACCGCCACCCCCGGCGTTCGGGTGGGAGGCCTGGGCCGGCAGCGTCGATCCCGCCGTGCAGGTCCTCGATCGAGCTGCCGCGGTCGTCGCGGCGCGCCGCGCGGGTGCCGTGCCGGCGCCGCCGCCGGCCGTGCTCCCCGAGCCGGCGCCCGACGACGAGCGCCCCCCGTGCCCCCCGGCGTGCGCGCGGCGCCTCGAGCGGCTGCTCGCGGGGGAGCACGAGGTGGTCGTGCACGAGTGGCTGCGGCTCGCGGACGCGGCGGGGATCCAGCTCCCGTGGGCGTCGCTGCCGTCCCTGCTGCTGCGTGGGCGTCGCGAGCCGGCGCTCGACCGGGTGGTGCGCCGGCTCGCCCGTGGCCGCGACCGCTGGCTCGCGGCGGCCGTGCCCGAGCTGGGCGTGCCCGTGGCACCCGTGCGAGCGGCCGGCGCCGGGGAGCCCGACCCGGGGTCGCCAGGCGTCGGCACCCTCGACGGCGGGGCCGCGGTCACCGCGATCGTCGGCGCCTTCCACGAGGGCTCCGCGACCTGGCACGTCGCGCCGCAGCTGCGGGCGGTGGTCGCCGCGCTGGACCCGGCGTGGCTCGCGGCGCTCGTGGTCGAGCTGTCGCGGCTGGCCTTCGACGCGAGGACGGAGCGCACGAGGGCCGAGCTCCTGTCGCTCGCCGAGCTCCGCGCCGAGATGCACCGCGAGTTCGCGTCGCTCCGCGCCGGCGGACCCGGGCACGCAGAGGGCGCCACGTGAGCTCCGGCGGCCCGGCACCCGACGTGATGCGACCGCACGCCGAGCAGGAGTTCGCGCGCGAGCTAGCCTCGCTGGCGGCCGTCGACGACCGGCCGCGACCGTCCGGGTGGCGGCTGTCCCCCTGGGCGGTGGTCACCTACCTCACCGGCGGGACCCTCGCCGACGGCACGGTCGTCGTGCCGAAGTACATCGGCGCGCGGCGGCTGGTGGAGACGGCGGTCGCGACGCTCGCGACCGATCGCGCCCTGCTGCTGCTCGGCCTGCCGGGCACCGCCAAGACGTGGCTCAGCGAGCACCTCGCCGCGGCGATCAGTGGCAGCTCCACCCTGCTCGTCCAGGGCACCGCCGGGACGCCGGAGGAGGCGGTGCGCTACGGCTGGAACTACGCCCGGCTGCTGGCGGAGGGTCCGAGCGCCGCAGCCTTGGTCCCGTCGCCGGTGATGCGGGCCATGGAGACCGGGGCGATCGCGCGCATCGAGGAGCTGACCCGGTTGCCGAGCGACGTGCAGGACGCCCTCATCACCGTCCTGAGCGAGAAGACGCTCCCGATCCCGGAGCTGGGCGCCGAGGTGCAGGCGCGCCCGGGGTTCAACCTCATCGCGACGGCGAACGACCGCGACCGCGGGGTCAACGAGCTGTCGAGCGCGCTGCGGCGGCGGTTCAACACCGTCGTGCTGCCGACCCCACCGACGGCGCAGGAGGAGGTCCGGATCGTCCGCCAGCGCGTCGACGCGCTGGGCGCCGCGCTGTCGCTGCCGCCGGCGGCCGCTCCCGACGACGAGATCCGTCGCGTGGTGGGCGTCTTCCGGGAGCTGCGCAGCGGTCAGAGCGAGGACGGCCGGATCCGGTTCAAGACCCCATCGGGCACGATGAGCACGGCCGAGGCGATCTCCGTGATCGTGCAGGGGATGTCGATGGCCGTCCACCTCGGCGACGGGCGGGTGCGCTTCGACGACCTGCTCCCGGCGATCGAGGGCTCGGTGGTGCGCGACCCCGTCCACGACGCCGTGGTGTGGCGTGAGTACCTCGACCACCTCGCCGGCCGCTGACGCCCGGGTCCGCCTCCTGGGGATCCGCCACCACGGGCCCGGATCCGCGCGCGCGGTCCGGCGTGCGCTGGAGACGGCGCCTCCGGACCTGGTCCTGGTCGAGGGCCCGGCCGACGCCGACCCGGTCCTCGGGCTGGCGGGTGATCCCGCCATGGACGCCCCCGTGGCCCTGCTCGGCTACGCGCTCGACCACCCCGAGCGGGCCGTCTTCCACCCGCTCGCCTCGTTCAGCCCCGAGTGGGTCGCGCTGACGTGGGCCCTCGGGGCGCAGGTCCCGGTTCGCTGCATCGACCTCCCGACGCGCGTCGTCCTCGCCCCGCCGCCGGCCGACGCGCCGCGCGCAGCGGCGGTCCGCGCCCGCCCGCTCGACCCGATCGGCGACCTCGCCCGTGCCGCCGGCTACGACGACCCGGAGCGGTGGTGGGAGGACGCGGTCGAGCACCGGCTCGACGGGGGCGGTGACGCCCTCGACGCGCCGTTCCCGGCGATCGCCGAGGCGATGGCCGCCGTGCGCCGCGAGCACGAGCCCGGCGGTGCGCCCAGCGATCCCGTCGAGCGCCGGCGCGAGGCGCACATGCGCCAGGCCATCCGCGCCGCGCTGCGCGAGGGGCACCGCGACGTGGCGGTGGTCTGCGGCGCGTGGCACGTGCCGGCGCTCGCCGCCGCGCTCCCGGGCTCGAGCGCGGCGGCGCGGCGGGGCGGCGCGGCGGCCGACGCGGCCGAGCTCCGCGGCCTCCCCAAGGTCAAGGCCGCCGTCACCTGGGTCCCCTGGACGCACCGGCGGCTCGCGTCGGCGACCGGCTACGGCGCCGGGGTGACCGCGCCCGGCTGGTACCACCACCTGTACGAGCACGCCGGGCCGGACGTGATCGCGCGGTGGTTCGCGGAGATGGCCCAGGTCCTGCGCGCCGCGGACCACGCGGCGTCCGCGGCCGACGTCGTCGAGGCGACGCGCCTCGCCGACGCCCTGGCGGCGCTGCGGGGACGGCCCCTCGCCGGGCTCGCCGAGGTGGACGACGCCGCGCGTGCGGTCTTCGGCCACGGCGGCGACACGCCGATGCGCCTCGTCGCGGACGAGCTCGTCGTCGGGAACCGGATCGGCCGGGTGCCCCCGGCGACGCCGATGGTGCCGCTCGCCCGGCACCTCGCGGCGGAGCAGCGACGGTGCCGGCTCCGGCCCGCCGCGGGGACCAAGGTGCTCGAGCTCGATCTCCGCCGTCCGCTCGACCTGGAGCGCTCACGGCTCGTGCACCGCCTCGCGCTCGTGGGGGTGCCGTGGGGGCGCGAGGCGGACGGTCGCCGGAGCGCCGGGACCTTCCGCGAGACGTGGCAGCTCCGCTGGGAGCCGGAGCTCGAGGTGCGGGTCATCGAGGCGTCCGCGCTCGGCACGACGGTGCCCGCGGCGGCCGCGGCGGCCGTCCTCCAGCGCGCTGCGCGCGCCAATGGGCTCGGCGAGCTCACGGTGCTCCTCGAGCAGGTGCTGCTCGCCGACCTGGGCGACGTCGTCGGCGAGGTCCTCGCCCTCGTCGCGGAGCGCTCCGCCGTGGCGAGCGACGTCGAGCGCCTGCTCGAGTCGTTGCCGCCGCTCGTGCGCACCGCTCGCTACGGGGACGTCCGTGGCACGAGCGCGACGCGGCTGGACGACGTCGTGGCGGGGGTCGTCAGCCGCGCGGTGGCCGGCCTTCCCGCCGCGGCCACCGGGCTCGACGAGGGGTCCTCCGCGTCGCTCGCCGCGCTCGTGCGCGAGGCGCAGGCGGCGCTGTCGCTGCTCGGCCACGACGGGCACCTCGCCGCCCTGCACGCGGCGCTCGTACAGGTCACGGCGGCGCCCCGGGTGCACGGCCTGCTCCAGGGGGTCGCGACACGACTGCTCGCCGACGCCGGCGTGCTGGACGCGACCGAGACCGAGCGACGGGTGTCGCGCAGCCTGTCCGGGGGGACCCCGCCCCTCGAAGCGGCGGCGTTCGTCGAGGGCTTCCTCGGCGCGTCCGCGGCGGTGCTGGTGCACGACCCGCTGCTGCTCGAGGTGCTCGACGGGTGGCTCGCGTCGCTCGCCGGCGATGCGTTCACCGACGTGCTGCCGCTGATGCGACGGACCTTCGGGTCGTTCGAGCCGGCCGAGCGGCGCGCGATCGGCGAGCGGATCCGCACCGGCGAGGCACCGGGCACCCGCCGAGGTGCCGTCGAGCTCGACCGCGAGCGCGTGGACGCCGCGCTGCGGACCGTCGCGCAGCTGCTCGGGGTGCCGACGTGAGCGGGCGCGCGCAGGTGCCCGACCCCGAGCGGCTCCGCCGCTGGCGGCTCGTCCTCGGGGGTGGGGGCGACCCCGCGGGCGAGGGGACGGGCGCTGCCCTGGGCGGCGACGACGCTCGTGTCGACGCCGCGCTCGGCGCGCTCTACGATGCGCCGGCGCCAGGCCGCCGGGGCGGGCGGCGGTCCGGGCGCGCCGGCGGGTTGGCCTCGTCGTCGCCTGCCGTCGCACGCTGGCTCGGCGACATCCGCCGGTACTTCCCGGCCGGCGTCGTGCAGGTGATGCAGCGCGACGCGATCGACCGCCTCGACCTGCACCGGCTGCTCCTCGAGCCCGAGATGCTCGAGGCGGTCGAGCCCGACGTGCACCTCGTCGCCACGCTCCTCGAGCTGCGCCACCTGCTCCCCGAGACCACCCGCGCCACCGCCCGCCAGGTGGTCGCCACGGTGGTGGCGCAGATCCAGGAGCGCATCGCGCAGCCGACGGTGCAGGCGGTCAGCGGCGCCCTGGCGCGGACCACGAGGACCCACCGGCCACGCCACGGCGACATCGACTGGGACCGCACCGTGCGCGCCAACCTCCGCCACTACCAGGCCGAGCTCGGCACCGTCGTCCCCGAGCGGCTCGTGGGCTGGTCGCGCCTCGGCGCCGCCGTGCGCTGCGAGCTGATCGTGGCGATCGACCAGAGCGCCTCGATGGGCGACAGCGTCGTCTACGCGAGCGTCTTCGGTGCGGCCCTGGCCGGTGTCCGGTCGTTGCGCACGCGCCTCGTCGCGTTCGACACCTCGGTGGTCGACCTCTCCGGACTCGCGCACGATCCGGTGGAGCTGCTCTTCGGCGTCCAGCTCGGGGGCGGCACGGACCTCGCCGGCGCGATGCGCTACTGCCGCTCCCTCGTCGGGCGCCCGGAGGACACCGTGCTCGTGCTGATCAGCGACCTCTACGAGGGCACCCCGGGAGGCGACGTCGTCGCCCAGGTGGCGGCCATGGTGCGCAGCGGGATGCGCTGCGTCGTGCTCCTCGCGCTGAGCGACGAGGGCGCGCCTGCGTTCGACCACGGCACGGCCGAGGCGCTGGCGGCGCTCGGGGTGCCGGCCTTCGCCTGCACGCCCGACGCCTTCCCCGATCTCCTCGCCGCGGCGATCGAGCGGCGCGACCTGCGGGGATGGGCCGGCGAGCGCGGGCTCGTCACGCGCTGAGCGCGCCCGTCACCCCGCCTGCGTGCCCACCTTGAGGTCGCGGAAGGGCGAGGTCGAATCGATCCCCGCGTCCTTCGGCAGCCCGAGCACGCGCTCGCCCACGATGTTGCGCATCACCTCGTCCGAGCCTCCGGCGATGCGACCTCCGGGTGCGCCGAGCACGAGCTGGCTCCACGCGTACGTGCCCCACTCACCGGAGTCGGCGATCAGCTTCGGACCGAGCACCTTCGACACGAAGTCGACCAGGCGCTGGGAGTTCAACGTCCCGGCCAGCTTGGCGATGCTCATCTCCGGCCCGGGCATCTGCCCCGCCTTGATCTTGTCCATCGCCCGCTGGTTGTTGTAGCCGGTGACCCGCTGGTGGATGATCAGGTCCGCGAGCTCGTCGCGCACCAGCGGATCGCGGTCGAGGCCCATGTGGCGGACCATCTCGATCACCCGGGCGTACAGGTTCACGCCACCGCCGCCCCCGCCGGCGCCGATCGCGGCGCGCTCGTTCATGAGCGTGGTGAGGGCGACGTTCCAGCCGTTGTTCACGTCACCGAGGCGGTGGTCGTCGCGGACGCGGACCTCGGTGAAGAAGACCTCGTTGAAGCTCGCGCCGCCCGTCATCTGGCGCAACGGCCTGACCTCGACGCCCGGGGCGCGCATGTCGACGACGAACCCGGTGAGGCCCTTGTGCTTGGGCACGTCCGGGTCGGTGCGGGCGATGATCTCGCCGATGTCGCTGTAGTGGGCGCCCGTCGTCCACACCTTCTGGCCGGTGATCACCCACTCGTCGCCGTCGCGCACGGCCCGGGTCTGCAGGCTGGCGAGGTCGCTGCCGGCGCCCGGCTCGCTGAACAGCTGGCAGCCGATGAGGTCGCCGCGGTACATCTTGCGCAGGTAGGCCTCCTTCGCCACGTCGCTGCCGTGGGCGAGGATGGTCGGGGCGACCATGCCGAGGCCGATCGTGAAGGTGCTCTGGTTCGGCACCTGGTACTGGTTCTCGAGCGAGGCCCACAGCCGGTCGTACGCGCTGGGCAGCCCCCGCCCGCCGTGCTGCTCGGGGCCCGTGATCCAGCCGAAGCCGGCGTCGAACTTCTTCGCCCGCCACTCGCAGGCGCGCCGGATGTCGGCGCGCTCGTCGTCGCGGTCCTTCTCCTCGAACATCGCGACCTTGTCGGAGCCCTGGCCCCAGACGAACCGCTGCTCCGCCTCCTTGCGCGGGGCGTTGGCGTCGAGGAACGCGCGCGCCTCGGCCTCGAAGTCCTCCAGGGTGATGTCGGCCATGCGGCGCAACGTACCCCGGCGTGTGCCGGGCGTCATACCTAGGCGACGAGTCGGCGCAGGATACGTCGTTCACCCGATGCGCCGGGCCCCCTCAGGGGCGCACGATCGTGGCATGCACCCGTTCCTCCACACCACCCTCGTCCACGACATCCACCTCGAGCGCCGCCAGCGCCTCACCGCCGACGCCTCCGTGCGGCGCACCCTGCGCCGGCTCGGGGGCTCCGTCGCCCGCCCCCGGGGGCGCGAGCCCGATGTCGGACCGTCCGTCCGCCCGGCGGCGCCCGTGACCCTGGTGACGGTCGGCGCCGCGAGCTGCGCCGCCGCCGCGCCCGGGGCGTCCGGCACGGCCGCGGTGGGCGCGGCCCGTGTCGCCTGATCTCGCCACGGGCGGCGCGAGGCGGGTCGGTAGTCTGTCGCGCGTGTTGACCGGGCGCGTCGGGCTGAGCCCCATCATGGTGGGCCGCTCGGCGGCGCTCGCCCGCCTGCGGGGCGTGATCGAGTTCGCCGAGCACCGCACGACGGACCTGCCGCCGGTGGCCCTGGTGGCCGGCGAGGCCGGGATCGGCAAGACGCGGTTGCTGCGCGAGACGATCGCAGGCCTCCCGGCCGACGTCACCGTGTGCTCGGCGCTCGCCGAGCCGGGCTCGCTCGGACGCCCCTTCGACGTCGCCCGTCAGCTCGTCGCCGCCGACGAGCGCGATCCCACCGCGGCGGTGCTCGAACGCCTGGGCGGGATCGTCGCGAGCGGGCGGGTCGTGCTGCTGGTCGAGGACGTCCACTGGATCGACGCCGACAGCGTCGCCGTGATCGACGCGGTGGCCCGCCAGCCCTGGCCGAACCTCGTCGTCGTCGCGACCTACCGGCCGTCGGACCTGAGCCGCGGCGCACCCGGCGGTGACCTGGTGCTCCGGCTCGAGCGGCGCAACGAGGTCGAGCAGTTCCGCCTCGACCGGCTCGACCGCGCGCAGGTGTCGGCGCTGATGTCGGCCATCGCCGGCACGCGGGTCTCGTCCGCGGCCGTCGAGGCGGTGTACCGCCGCAGCGGCGGGGTGCCGTTCGTCGTCGAGGAGCTGATGCGCTGCTGCGGACCGGACATGTGCAGCGACGACATCGTCGGCGCGCAGCTGCCGTGGTCCCTCGAGGAGGCCGTGCGCCAGCAGCTGGCCGGGCTCACGCCGCAGGAGCGCTCGATCGTGGAGGTGCTCGCCGTGTTCGGCCAGCCCGCCGGCTTCGAGGCGCTCACCTCGATCACCGGGTTCGACGAGCGCGAGCTCCTCACGCACCTGCGCGGGCTGTTCGAGCGCGGCGTCGTGGTCGAGCCCCGCGACGACCGCCTCTGGTTCGGGCACGCGCTCGTCGCCGAGTCCGTGACGCACCAGCTGCTCGGGCGCGAGCGGCGCCGGCTCCACGAGGCGTGCTTCGAGACGCTGTCGCGGATCGCGCCGGAGGACCACGCCGCGCTCGCGCACCACGCGCAGGGCGCCGGCCGATTCGAGGAGATCGTCGGCATCGCCCGCGTCGGCGCCCGCGCCTACCTCGACCGCGGCGCCACCTTCCAGGCGCTGCGGCTCGCCTGCGAGGGCCTCGGCGAGGAGCCGGGCGACCCCGACCTGCTCGCCGTGGCGACGGACGCGGCGTGGCGGTTGAACTTCCTGCCGGAGGCGCTGGCGCACGCGACGGGCTGGCTCGAGCGGGCGCCGTCGGTGGAGGGCCGCATCGAGGCGATGCGCTACAGCGCCCGGATCCAGCTCGAGCTGGGGGACCACGCGAGCAGCCGGGTGATGCTCGACCGCCTGGTGGAGCTCGCGGAGGCGCTGAGCGCGGATCCGGGCGCGGTCGCGGCAGCGGCGCGCGCGGAGGCGGCGGTCGCGCAGGTCCTGATGCTCTCCCAGGACGGTGACGCGATCCGCTGGGCCGACCGCGCCATCGCCCACGGCGAGGCGGCCGGTGACCGCGAGGTGCTGGTCCACGCACGCGTCGAGCGGGCGAGCGTCCTCGTGCAGTCGATCGACCGGCACCGGGCGCTGACGGAGCTGCGCGCCGCGGCCGCCGCCGCCGAGGCGCTCGGAGACGGCGTGCTCCACAGCCGGGCGCTGAACAACATGCTCGAGCTCCTCCCGCCCCACGGCGTCGAGAGCCGGCGCGTCCGCGAGCAGCTCCGCCGGAAGACGGCCGCGATCGGCTTCGACAAGCTGGGCCACCTCAACGTCCTCTGGTGGGACGCGATCGCGGCGATCGCCGAGGGCGATCTCGCCGGGTACCGGCGCTACCTGGAGGAGTGGGCCAGCTGGACGCCGTCACCGAAGTCGTGGGCGAGGTACACGACCGAGCTGATGGTCCTCGCGACGGAGGAGGGGCGCATCGCCGACGCGCTCGCCCTGTCGCACGAGGTGGACCTCGCCGGCCACGACGGCTGCATGACCGAGATGCACGCGCCGCGGCTGTCGCTGGCGGCGCTCGCGCACGATCGCCAGCTCGGCCGGGCGGCGTTCGAGGCGATCCTCGCCGCCGAGCCGCTCGCCGACACCTGGTGGGCGCCCGGGCTGGTGACGGAGTCGGTCGCCGCCGCGCTGGCGCTCGACGTCCCGGCGGCCGAGATCCGCACCCGCTTCGTCGACGGCTACCTGGCGCACCACGTGTCCCGCGACGTCGTCGTCGCCGCGGCACTCGGCCACCTCGCGCAGGCCGAGGGCGATCACGCCGTCGCCATCGAGGCGTTCGGGCGGGCGCTGGCGGATCCACGTGAGACGCTCGAACGGCCCGTGGAGGGGAGCGTGCGGCTCGCGCTCGCCCAGGCGTTGCTCGACCAGGGCGACCGGGCCGGGGCACTCGCCGAGGCGCAGCGGTCGCTGTCGGCGCTGTCGACCTGGCCGGGGTGGCGCCGCGACCGCACCGAGGCGATGCTGGCGCGGCTGCAGGGCACGTCCGTGCGCGCGGTCGGCGAGCTGACCGCACGCGAGTCCGAGGTGGCCGCGCTGATCGCGGAAGGCCTCACCAACGGCCAGCTGGCGGAGCGGCTGTTCATCTCGCCGAAGACGGCGGCCGTGCACGTGTCGAACATCCTCGCCAAGCTCGGGCTCGCGAGCCGGGCCGAGGTGGCGGCCTGGGCGGTGCGCCACGAGCTGCCGATCGCCGGGTGACGCCGGGTACTGTCCTCGGCCATGGGTCAACCGGTGTCCGTCGTCGAGAAGTCGAGCTCCCTGCCCGGGGTCGTCCGCTTCGAGGCCAACCGCGCGCTCACGGGGCAGGGCCACGAGCGGTTCACCTCACCGGCCGATGCCGTCGGCCAGCGCTCGGCGGCGGAGCTGGCTCGCCGGCTCTTCGCCACGGGGCGCGTCGACGCCGTCCACGTGTACAGCAACGTCGTGACCGTCAACCTGCACCGCGGTCACACCTCGGCCGGCCTGCACGACATCGTCCGCGACCTGTACCAGTACTGGAAGCCGGGCATGCAGCCGCCCGCGTTCGCGGAGCCCGCGCCCGAGGAAGCGGCCGCCGCACCGGCCGCGGGGGGTGACGGCGCCGCGCCCGCGGGCGCCGACGCCGAGTACCTGCGCCGCGTCCCCGCCGTCCTCGTCGAGCGCAGCCGCGCCGCGATGGCGAAGTGGAAGGCCGCCCACGGCGGCTGAGCCGGGTCCACTTCCGGGCTGGGTTGTGCAGGGGGCGCCACCCACCCGTACGTTCCCCCGGATGGCCGCCGAGGTGATGACCCTGCAGGAGGCGGCGGCCGCGCTGGGCGTCCACTACATGACCGCCTACCGCTACGTCCGGCTCGGCCTGCTGCCCGCGGTGAAGGTGGGCGGGAGCTGGCAGGTCTCGACGTCGGACCTCGACGGGTTCCGCGACGGCGCCGTCACGGGCCCGCACCCCGGGCGCGGTCGCGGCCACCGCGTCGCGCCGTGGAGCGAGCGGCTGGAGGCACGTCTCGTCGCCGGGGACGCTCGCGGCGCGTGGGGCGTGGTCGAGGCGGCGCTGGCGGCGGGCACGGACCTCGCCGGCATCTACCTCGACGTGCTGACGCCGGCGATGCGGTCCATCGGCACCCGCTGGGAGGCGGGCGAGCTCGACATCGCCGTCGAGCACCGCGCCACGGGGATCGCGATGCGCCTCCTCGGCCGCCTCGGCCCGCGCTTCACCGGACCCGGCCGCACCCGCGGCACGGTGGTGCTCGGGGCGCCGGAGGGCGAGCGTCACGCGCTGCCGGTCGCGATGCTGGCCGACCTGGTGCGCCAGGAGGGGTGGGAGGTCTCGGACCTCGGCGCGGACGTGCCGCGAGCGTCCTTCGTCCACGCCGTGTCGCTCGTCGCCGACGTCGCCGCGGTCGGCGTGTCGATCACCACGGAGCAGGCGCTGGAGCCGGCGCGGGCCACGCTGGCCGCGCTGGCGCGCTCGGCGCCGGACGTCCTGCTCGTGGTGGGGGGCGCGGCGGTGCACGACGGCGCCCACGCGGCGGAGCTCGGCGCCCACGCCGTGGCACGGGACGCAGCGGCGTTCGTCCGCCTCCTGGAGTCGACCGGCGAGCCGCGCCGCCGGCGCCGCACCCGCTCGCCCGGCTGACGCGTCACCGCCGCCGGGGCGCTCGAGGCGAGCCTCGGGCAGCAGCACGGCCGAGGCCACCGCCATCATCCCCGCCGCCACCCACGCCACGGTCGTGAGCGCGACGCGCTCGACGACGACGAACGCGAGCAGCGGCGCCGTCACGGCGCGCAGGCCCGTCGAGAACGTGTGCAGCCCCATGTAGTCCGCGACCCGGTCCGGGGGCGCGAACTTGGTCACCCACAGGGACCACATCAGGTCGCCGCCCGCGCTCGCGACCCCCAGGGCCACCGCGCCCGCGACCAGGCCCGGCATGGACGTGCCGGAGAAGAAGGCCGCGACGTAGAGCGCGAAGAGGAGGTTGACCACGATCCGGGCCGAGAAGAACGACATGCGGTCGAACAGCGTGCCGAACAGCGGCATGCACGCGAGGCGCACCACCGACGGCACCGTGACCGTGAGCATCGTGATGGTCGCCGGGTCGGCGGCGATGCCGTAGCCGGGGCGGGCCAGGTACTCGACGCGCAGCGGCAGCAGCATCAGGTTGCCGAAGCCCATGAACATCCACGCCGTGAGCGTCAGCCGCAGCCGGCGGTCCTCCGCGAGGAGGTGCACGTGCGGCAACGCGGACGCCGCCCGGCCGGGCACCTGCGCGAGCGGCTCGGAGGGCGTGCGCAGCTGGCACCAGGCGACCGCCCCGAGCGCGGCGGCACCGAGCAGCGGGACCTGCCACCACGACCCCGGCTCGTTCGTCAGGTGCTCGCCCATGAGCCACCCCGCCACCGCGCTGACGGCGACCCGGACCGCCATCCCCCGGCCGACGCGGCGGCCTCGCTCGCCCGGCGGGAAGTTCCGCTCGTAGGTGGTGGTGACGAGCGGGATCGCCGCGCTGGCGGCCGCGACCCCGAGGACGGAGCCCACGACGAAGAAGGCCGTGGCGCCGGTGGACGCGAGCGCCAACCCGCCGGCGCCCAGGAGCGACACGAGCGCGGCGACCCCCATGGCGGGGCGGCCCGTGCGACGTGCCAGCGCGGTGACCGCCGGCGAGGCCAGCATCCCCGCACCCGCCGAGGCGGCGACGATCCCCTTCACCCACCCCGGCGCGTCGAACCGCGTGATCGCGATCGTGAGCAGCACCGAGGTCTCGAGCGGCAGGAGCACGCCGGACGGCACGGCGCGGGCCATGTCGAGGCGCTGCGTGCGCCGGACGACGCGGGCGTCGTCGCTCGGTGGCCGGCGGGGGTCGAGGTCCGTGCCGGCGAGCGCCACGTGGCCCGAGGCTACGGCCGGCGCGGGCGGCGCCGCGGCCGCCTCAGGCGATCAGCGGCGAGCCGTCGATCGAGCCGATGCGGGCCCGGAGTGAGAGCTCGCCGCGTGCGCCGGCCAGGGCCAGCTGCACGTCGATCGTGCGACCGTCGGCGGAGACGGCGACCACGCACGGTCCCGCGGCGTCGTCCAGGAAGAAGCTCTCGTCGCCTCCGGCGCCGAGCTCGAGCTCGGTCTCGAGCGGATCGGGCTCCCATCCCGCCTCGCGCTGGCGGGCGCGGGACGCGACGAGGTCGTAGCGGCCGGCGCCCGCCCACCCCGCCACCTGGAACCGCCACGAGCGGAACCGGTCGTCGGTGAGGGTCGCGTCGTCGCCGGCTCCGGGATCCACCGTGACGGCGAGCGTGGGCTGGGCGCCGAGGGGGTCACCGCCCTCGTCGTCGACGTCGTCGACGTCCTCCGGCGGCCGGACGTGCACGTCCACGTGCAGCAGCCCGGCCCAGTGGCCGACGACCGCACCCGTCGTCCACAGCTCCACCTGGCGGCGCGGTCGGGCGGCGATCTCCGCGGCCCAGCGGGCGTCCCGCTCGGCCTCGCGGCGGCGTGCGGCCGCCTCCTGGCCGTCGCGCATCCGCCGGAGACCCGGGACGGCCGTCATGACGGCCTCGCCGATCGCGGCGTCCTTGATCTCCTTCTCGGTCTGCCACAGGTCGCCCTCGGCGCGGTCACGGGTCCGGTTGTCCGCGGTGGTCAGGTGCTTGGCCTTCGTCCGCAACCACCGCTTGGCGAGCCCGCCGAGTGAGTCGTCGCTCATCGCGGCGACGGTACCGCATCGCCTCGCAGCGGGGTGCCGTCGACGGCGCAGTGGACCTCCCCGTCGGGGCGCCGGCACCGTGCGCGAGGCGGCAGCCACAGGGCCGACACCACGGCGGACACCACCGCGACGCCAGCCGAGATCCACATCGCCGTGCGGAACGCATCCGTCGTCTCCGCCGGGCCCCGCGCGGCGGTGAGCCCGGCGAGCACCGGGACGAGCGCGACCGCGGCGAGCCCGGCGGTCCGCGCGACCGCGTTGTTGACGGCGCTGGCGGTGCCGACGTGGGCGTCGTCCACGCTGCCCATCACCGACGCGGTCAGCGGGGCCACGAGGGTCACGAGGCCGAGGCCGACGACGACGGCGCCCGGCAGCACGCCCGTCACCCAGCTCGAGCCGGGCTCGATGCCGGACAGGACGACGAAGCCCGCGGCGACGAGGAGGGGACCGACGACGAGCTGCGGGCGCGGCCCGATCCGCTCCGCCAGGCGTCCCGACCGGGTCGAGCCGAGCAGCATGATCAGCGTCGCCGGGAGCAGGGCGCTGCCCGCCGACAGCGCCCGCCAGCCGAGGGCCACCTGCAGCTGGTACACGACGAGGAAGAACAGCGTGCCGAGCGCGGCGTAGAGCGTGAACGTCGCGAGGTTGAGCACCGTGAACGTCCGCGAGGCGAACAGCCGCGGCGGCACGAGGGGGTGGCGCGATCGCCGCTGGATCCGCACGAAGACGGCGGCGGTGACGGCGCCGGCGAGGCCCGGCGCGATGGCGACCGGGTCGTCCCAGCCCCGCTCGCCCGCGCTGATCAGCGTCCACGTGATCCCGGCGAGCGTCGCGACCGCGAGCGCGGCGCCGGCGACGTCGAAGCCCCGGGTGGCATCGGGATCCGACGACTCGGGGACCGCGCGGGTGGCGACGAGGGCGAGGCCCGCCAGCGGGATGTTCAGGAGGAAGGCCCACCGCCAGCCGGGGCCGTCGACGACCCATCCGCCGAGGAACGGGCCGAGCGCGCCGGCGACACCGCCGAGCGCGGACCAGGAGCCGACGGCGGCGGCGCGGTCGTCGCGGTGGAAGCTCGCCTGGATCAGCGCCAGCGACCCGGGCGCCACCAGCGCGCCCCCGACGCCCTGGAGCAACCGGCCCGCGACGAGCGTCTCGACGTTCGGCGCGAGCCCGCAGGCCGCGGACGCCACGGTGAACCAGACGATGCCGACGACGAACACCCGGCGCCGGCCGAACCGGTCGCCCAGCGCGCCGCCGAGCAGGATCAGCGACGCGAGGGTGATCAGGTACGAGGTGCTCACCCACTGGAGCCCGCTGACGTCGGTGTCGAGATCGGCGCCGATCTCCGGCAGCGCCACGTTGACGATCGTCGCGTCGAGGGACGCCAGCGCGCTCGCCAGCACGGTGGCCACCAGCGCCGTGCGCCCGGTGGACGACGCGAGCCGCAGCGACGGCTCGGACACGGCGGCCACGTCAGCGCCGCGCGAGGGAGGCGTGCACGGAGCGGACGGCGCTCGACCCCTCGCCGACGGCGGCGGCGACCCGCTTCATCGACCCGTTGCGCACGTCGCCGACCGCGAAGACGCCGGGCCGGGAGGTCTCGAACGGCAGCGGCTCGCCGCCGTCCCACTCCTCGCCGAGCACGTCGGGCGGGATCGAGCGGTCGGTGTGCACGAACCCGTGCTCGTCGAGGGCGACGAGGTCCCGCAACCACTCCGTGGGCGCGCTGGCGCCGATGAAGCTGAAGAGCGCGGTGCAGTCGATGCGCTCGGTGCGGTCGTCGTCGCGGTGGCGCAGCTCGATCGCCTGGAGGTGGCCGTCGCCCTCCAGGGAAACCACGTCCGTGCGGGTGCGGACGTGGATGCGGGGGTGGGCGGCGATCCGGTCCACGAGGTACGTCGACATGGACGCCGCCAACCAGTCGCCGCGCACGGCGAGCGTCACGTCGGAGCCCTGCTGCGCGAGGTAGATCGCGGCCTGCCCGGCCGAGTTGCCGGCGCCGACGACCGTGACCGGCTCGCCTCCGCAGCTGCGCACCTCGAGCTCCGTCGCGGCGTAGTAGACGCCGGCGCCCTCGAAGCGGGCGAGGTCAGGGATCGGCAGCCGCCGGTAGCGGGCGCCGATGGCGATGATCACGGCGCGCGCGTGCAGCTCGGTGCTGGGGTCGAGGCGCAGGACCCACCCGTCCGCGTGCGGCTCGAGCGACTGCACGCGGCACGGCGACCGCAGCTGCGCACCGAGCCGCTGCGCCTGCATCGCCGCCCGCTGCGTCAGGTCGCCGCCCGAGATGCCCGTCGGGAAGCCGAGGTAGTTCTCGATCCGCGAGCTGGCCCCCGCCTGACCGCCGACGCCGGTCTCGTCCAGCACGATCGTGCTCAGCCCCTCGGACGCGCCGTACACGCCGGCCGCGAGCCCACCCGGACCGGCGCCGATCACGGCCAGGTCGTAGACCACACCGGGCGCCGGCCGGTAGCTGAGGTGGAGGTGCTCCGCCAGCTCGCCCGGCGTCGGCGAGCGGAGGACGGCGGTGGGGGTGACGACGACGGGCGTGTCGCGGGGCCGCAGCCCGAGGCTCGCGAGCAGCACCCCCACGTCGTCGGCGGCCTCCAGCTCGACCCAGGTGTGCGGGATGCGGCTCGTCGTGGCGAACGCCCGCAGGCGGAGCGCCTCGGCGGAGTAGCGCGAACCGATGATCTGGATGGCACGCGCGCCGGCACCCTTCGAGAGGATGTCGCGCCGCGCCGCGAGGGCCGTGAAGACGAGGTCGCCGATGTCCGCGTCGGCCGCCATGAGCCGGCGCAGCTCCTCCGGCGTGATCGCGAGGACTCGTCCGCCGCCCGGCATCCGCGCCGCCAGGAAGGTGCGCTGGCCGGTGAGCAGGTTCAGCTCGCCGATGAACCGACCGGGACCGTGCACGGCGACGACCTCGTCGGCGGACTCCGAGCGGCGGAGCACCTCGACGGAGCCCCGGAGGATGACGCTCAGGTCGTAGCGGTCCTGCCCCTCGACGAACAGGAACCCTCCGGGCTCGACGTCCCGCTCGGTGCCGTAGCGGCGGAGCCGCTCGATCTGCGCGTCCGTCAACGTCGGGAACGCGGCCTTGGAGGCGCTCGGGTCGAGGGCCGGCGGCTCGGTGCTGCTCACGCCGGCTCCCTCACGGGTGCGAGGGGCTGCCGAGCATGGTCGGCAGCTCGAAGGCCACCTCGTCCACGTAGCACCACAGCCAGTCCTCGCCCGGCTCGTAGCTCTGGATCAGCGGATGCGTGCTCGACCGGTGGTGCGCGGTCGCGTGCTTGTTCGGTGAGCTGTCGCAGCAGCCGACGTGGCCGCACGTCGTGCAGCGGCGCAGGTGGACCCACCGTCCGCCGATGCGGAGGCAGTCCTCGCACCCGGTCGAGCCGGGAGCCGCGTCGGTGATCTCCTCGAGGTGCCTGCAGATGGGGGTGTCGCCTGGCATGGGCGCAGGCTAGGCCATCGCCGCCGACGCCGGTTCCGAGGCGTCGGCCGCTGCCGCTACCGGTCGCCCGCCTCGTCGTCGGCCTCGCCGACGCCGCCGCCGGGAGGCGCGTGCTCGGCGCCCTGCCCGGCGTCGGGGACCTCGCCGCCCTCGGCCGGCTGGTCCATGTCCGCGGGGTGCTGCCGGCTCTGGCCCTCGGGTTCGGGTCGCTGGTCGCTCATGGCGATCCGTACCCGGCGCGCAGGGCGGTAACCGCCGTCACCACGATTCCAGCCGTCGCATGAGCGACGTCTTCTTGCGCTGGTGCGACGACATCCGGTCCAGGATCTCGGCCAGCGCACGCACGGCGTCGTCGATGTGGTCGCCCTTGTTGAGCATCACGCACTCGGCCCGTCCCGCCATGGCCGCGTCCGTCACCTCGGCGCGCGACGGCACGCCGTCCTTCGCCAGGCGCTCCAGCACCTGCGTCGCCCAGATCGACGGCACGTGCGCCGCCTCGCAGGCCCAGAGGATCTCCTCCTGCAGCTCGGCGGTGCGCTCGAAGCCCGCCTCGACGGCGAGGTCGCCGCGGGCGATCATGACGCCGAGGCGCGGCGTCCGCATGCCCGTGAGGAGCAGCTCGGGGAGGGCTGCGAACGCCTCCGGCGTCTCGATCTTGAGCACCAGCCCGAGATCGAGCGAGCGCGCCGCCACCTCCTGCAGGAGGCGCTCGACGTCGGCGCCGGAGCGGACGAACGACATCCCGACCACGTCCACCAGCGCGCCGATCTCGTCGAGCGCGGCGAGGTCGTCCGGTCCCGGGGAGTCGAGCACGAGCTCGGTGTCCGGCAGGTTGATGCCCTTGTCGGCGCGCAACCGGCTCCCCCGGGCCGCGGCGCGGGTGACCACGAGGCGCGCCTCGTCGGCCCCGGTGGCGAGGACCTCGGCCTCGATCGCGCCGTCGTCCAGCAGCACCCGGTGCCGGGGCCGCAGCGCCCGGACGGCGGCCGGGATGGAGCACCCGATGCGGGGCAGCTGACCGGGCGCCGCGGGCCGCACGGGCTCCGTGCTCGCCACGAGTACCAGCTCGTCACCGGTCCGGAGCCGGTGCGACAGCGGCCGCTCGGGGAGCTCGCCGACGACGGCCGCGCCGCGGCGGCCGTCCCTGCGCCGGCCTCGGATCCGGGTGCCCGTCGCCAGCCACGTGGTCCGGTCGAGCTCGATCGCGATCCACCCGGACCCGCGACGGACGACGCGCGGCCGGCGCCGCCGGCCGCGCAGGTCGCGCAGGCGCAGCTCGTCCCCCGGGCGCGCGAGCTCGACGAGGTCGCCCTCGACCGGCACCACGACGTCGTCGTCCCGCACGTCCGGCGCCGCGCCCGGCACCGCCAGCACCGCGGTCGCGGCGACGGCCGTCCGCCCGACCTCGTCTCGGCGGGGGCGCAGGCGCAGCGCGCGCGGGCCCGCCACGAAGGGCCCGGTGCGCAGCTTGGGCCCGCCCAGGTCCGCCAGCACGACGCAGCGCGTTCCCCGGGCCGCGGCGGCGCGGCGGGCGCCGCGCGCCATGGCGCGCCACGCGCGCGGGTCGTCGTGCGCGGTGTTGATCCGGACGCTCGCCGCGCCCGCGTCGAGGAGGCGGCCGACGAGCTCGCCGCCGTCGTCGGCGGCCGACGACGGCAACGTCACCATGATCCGGCTGCGCCGGTCCTCCGGCTCCGGTCCGAGCAGCGCGGAGGTCGTCGCCTCGAGCTGCTCGTCGCCGTCGTCGAACCCGTCGGCCGGCGCGACGAAGGGCTCGCCCATCAGCGCACGGCACGCGGCGAGCGTGCCGGCGACGCTCGCGCGCACGTGGCCCTCGCTGCGGCCGAGCGAGGAGAGCCCGAGCCGGGTGAGGTCGTCCTGCAGCTCGCGGAGGTCGTGGCGGCGCAGGGCGAGGTACTGCAGCAGGTTCCGCGCCCCGGCCCGGTGCTCCGCCGCGACCCGGGTGGCGAGCTCACCGAGCCCGGTGCGGTCGTCGGCCGCCGCGTCCAGGTCCGCCAGGAGCGCGACGAGTCGCGCCGCGACGTCCGCGGGCGTGGGAGCGCCCGCGGGCGGGCCGACGCCGGTCATCCCTCGATCAGGAGGCCGTTGAAGATGAACTCGGTCCGGCGGTTCAGCGCCAGCGCCGTCTCGTCGTCGTCGATGCTCAGCAGGTCGGTCGCGCCGACGGCACGGGACGAGAGGCGGTCGGCCTCGATGCCGACGGAGATGAGGTAGTTCACGACGGCGCGGGCCCGTGCGTCCGAGATGGCGAAGTTCGCCGCCTCGGTGCCCCGCTGGTCGGCGTGGCCGATCACGAGCACGGTCACGTTCGGCAGCGCCCGCATCACGTTCGCGACCCGCTCGAGCTCGAGCGCGTGCGGCGGCTCCACGATCGCGCTGCCCGGCGGGAAGCGGACGGAGTTGAGCTCGATCACGCGCACGCCGACGTTGACGGGCACGCCCGGGTTGACGACCAGGTTGTTGACCACGGTGGCGGGGGTCTTGCTGTTGGCGACCGCGAGCGCGCTGAGCCGGTCGACCGCGGCCTGGCTCGGCACAGAGCCGGTGAGCGTGATCGTGTCGGTGCCGAACACCGCCACCACCGGCACCGGGGTCCCGTCGGGCAGCGTCGGCACGGGCGCGCCGGCCGGCGCGACCGGTGCGGCGCCGGGCTGCGGCGCGGCGGTCACCTGCGCCCCGGCCGGCGGCGTCGCCGCCGTGGTGTCGGGCGAGCCGCTCCCGGCGGCCGTCGTGGGCGCCGGTGAGGTCGTGGCGACGGGGCCGCCGCCGCTCGCGGCGGGGCCGCCGGCAGCGTCCGTGGTGGCGGTCCCGGCCGGCGAGGTCGTGCCCGCGCCGCCGGCGGCCGATGTCGCGGGCGTGGCCGTCGTGGCCGTCGTGGCCGCCGGATCCGCGGCAGCGGGGTCGGTCGAGCCGGCGGCCGAGGTGGGCCCCGCCGACGCCACGCGCGTGCTCGTCACGGCGCCGCCGTCCACCTCCGCGGTGTCCCGGCTGGTCGCGACGTCGTCGCCGTCACCCCCGTCGCGCAGCAGCACGATCGCGAGGATCGCGACGAGGACGCCGGCGGCGGCGAGGACGGCCGCGGCGATCCGCCGCCGCCGGCGGCGCTGGTACTCGTCGTAGTCGTCGTAGTCGCCGATCTGCATGCCGTCCCCCCGCGTGCGCGCCGCACCTGCCCGTCCACATCCTGTCGCCCGGTTGCGGTCCGGCGAAACACGGACGCCGGGACGTCGCGTCATGACCGTCCCGCCGCTCGCATCTGCAGGCGCGGTGACGACCAGGACCAAGCGACGGGAGCGACCGGCCGAGCCGTGCGCGGAGCCGGCCGCCGGAGCCTCGGCGGACGACGACGCGGAGGTGCTCGCCGACCCGGCCGCCGCCGGGGAGCGGGCCGTCGACTCCGTCATCCCGCGCATCGGGCTGATCCTCGACACGTTCACGCTCGAGGAGACCGAGCTGGGCCTCAGCGAGCTGGCCCGCCGGGTCGGGCTGCCGAAGACGTCGGCGCACCGCCTCGCCGAGCAGCTCGTCGGCGTCGGGATGCTCGAGCGGACCCGGTGCGGGTACCGGCTCGGTCCGCGCCTGTTCGAGCTCGGCCAGCGCGTGCCGCACCACCGGGTGCTGCGCGACGCGGCGCTGCCGTTCATGGAGGACCTGTTCGTCGCGACGCACGAGGCGATCCACCTCGCCGTGCCGCAGCGGGGGCGGGTGTTCTACCTGGAGCGGATCGCCGGCCACCGCTCGACGACCACGCCGTCACGGGTGGGCGGCGAGAACCCCATGCACTCGACCGCGACGGGCAAGATCATGCTCGCGTTCAGCGACGACCGGTTCGTGCAGCAGGTGGTCGACCACGGCCTCGCACGGATCACCCGCTACACGGTGGTCGTCCCGCAGCTCCTGCGCGAGCAGCTCGAGCGCGCCCGCGTCGACGGGGTCTCGATCGAGCGCGAGGAGACGCGCCTCGGCTACACGAGCGTCGCCGCGCCGCTGTTCGGCCTCGGACGTCGCGTCGTCGGCGCGCTCGCCGTGACCGGGCCGACGTCGCGGACCGAGCCCGACTCCATCGCGTCGAGCGTGCGCACCGCGGCGCTGTCGCTCTCGCGGGTCCTCGCGTCGACCGGCTTCACCCGGTGACCACCCCCGTCCGCCGCGCTCGCGGCGGGCGCGCACACCCCCAGGAGGGCACATGAACCGAACCGTGTTGGGAGCCGTCGCAGCTGCCGTCGCCGTCACCCTCGCCGCGGGCGACGTGGTCGGCGCGCAGGAGCCGCCACCGCCGGGACCGAAGTTCCAGCCGGCCTGGCTGCACGGCCGGCAGGTCGAGATCGGCGTCGACACACCCGGACCCGACGGCCCGACGGGCCCGGCCGACGACCGGCGGGACATCACGATCTACCTCGTCGGCCCGATCGACGAGGCGGCCCCGCAGGACGCGGGGGGCCGCTTCCCGTTGCCCCCCGAGGCCGGCGGCGGCGAGATCGTCGTGCCGGTCCACGACACGGTGCTGCAGCGTGGGGTGCGGGAGCGGTCGCCGGCCGACTGCTTCGGCGCCTACGTCCTCGCCGGACCCCGGGCGACGCCCGAGTCCGTGACGACGCGGACGGACGCCAACGGCAGCGGGCTCGCCCTGGTCAGCCGCTTCCGCTTCGGCCGCCTCTCGCTCGCGACCAACTCCGCCCCGGCGATCAAGCTCGGGCTGATGATGGGCCTCCTCCAGCTCGACGACTCGATCGGCTACGGGGGGACGTGCTGGGTCTCCCGGATGGGCGGCGGCGCGACGTCCGGCTGACCGCCGATCCCCGATCGGGGGAAACACCCGGAACCTCCGTGACGAGGGCGTGTCGATTGTGACGGTTCCGTTACGGTGCCCCGCAGCGGGCGGCTGAGACGGGAGAGCCACACAGATGACGATCGAGACGGAGGCGCGCGCGTGCGCTCGTCCACCACGGAGCCGGACCGGGAGCCGGTGGCGCGCGGCCGCCGCGGCGGCACTGATCGCCGGGACCGCCGCGGGGGTGCTCGCGGGGCAGGAGCCGGCCGCGGCGGCCCCGTACGCCGCCGGCGGCTACACGACCGACGCCGCGGCCGCAGCGGGGAGTGTCGCGCCGGGCACCAGCGTGACGCTCAGCGCGACGGTCACGGCGCCGACGAACACCACCGTCGTGGTCGACCTCGAGGTGTACTCGAGCTCGGGCCGGGTCCTGCAGCGCTACTGGGAGAACCAGCAGGTGGTGGCGGGTCGGCCGCTGACGCTGACGACCACCTGGGCCGTGCCCGCCAACGCCCGGCTCGAGGTGCACACCCTGAAGGTGGGGGTGTTCGGCGCGGGCTGGAGCGGCCTGCTGCACTGGAACGACCGTGCCGCCACCGTGACGGTGGCGACCGGCGCCTCGGCGCCCGCGACGACGCTGCCCCCAGCGACGAGCGCACCCACGACCACGGCACCGGCGACCACGTCACCGACGACCCCGACCACGGTGGCGGCGCCCGTGACCACGGTCTCGGCGCCGGCAGGTGGCGGCGCCCGCTTCGTGACGCTGGCCCCCGGGGCGGCGCTCCCGTCCGACGCCGAGTGCGCCGGGCGGGTTCGGCGCGGCACCGGTGAGCTGCGACCGGCCAACGCCGGCTTCAACGCCACCCGCGGGGTGCAGGTGCCCTCCTCGGCCGGGCCGATCTACGGCCGCGTGACCGGCAACTTCACCGGGACGACCGACGAGCTCATCCAGTGGGCGTCGTGCAAGTGGGGCTTCGACGAGGACGTCGTGCGGGCGCAGGTGGCGAAGGAGTCGTCGTGGTACCAGCGGGCGACCGGTGACTGGACCTCGACCGCGTCGCGCTGCGTGCCCGGCCACCCGATCGGCGCCGACGGACGGCCGGGCCAGTGCCCGGAGTCGATCGGGCTGTTGCAGATCCGCTACCCGTACTGGGCGCAGGCGTTCCCGGCCGCGGTGACGTCCTCGGCCTTCAACCTCGACTACGCGCTGGCCGCCCGGCGGTCGTGCTTCGAGGGTCGTGACACCTGGCTGAACATGGTCGAGCGGGGCCGGACGTACGCGGCCGGCGACCTGTGGGGGTGCATCGGCATGTGGTTCTCCGGCCGGTGGTACACGCCGGCCAGCGTGACCTACATCGACCAGGTGAAGGACTACCTCGCCCGCCGGATCTGGGCGTCTGCGGAGTTCCGCAACTGGTGACGCGCCACGGGAGCGGCGGGACGGCGGATGAGCCGTCCTGCCGCCCCCGGGTGATGCAGCTGCATCTGCACCGCCCCGCTGCGCAGGGCTACGATCGCGTCGTGCGCTCGAGGCGTCTCACGGTCCACCAGCACCTCACCATCCGTGCCATCCAGGAGGAGGGCGAGGACGTCGTCCTCGAGCTCCACGCCCGCACGGGCGACCGCCACTGGATCCGCTTCGAGCGCCTGGAAGCGCCCCGAGAACCCCGCCTCGCCGTGATGGCGGGCTGGCGGGACGACATGACGTCGCTCACGTACGTCCAGGGCGAGGGCCACGGCCGGCTCCTCGACGACCGTGAGCACTTCCTCGCCGCGTTCGGGCCCGACGGGGTGCTCGAGGACTGAGCGCCGGCGCGGGCGTCAGATGCCGTCGTCGCGAGACGACCAGCGCTCGGTGCGCGAACCGCTCTTCGCGAACCCGCGGCTGACGATGTACGCCACCCCGATGGCCGTGCAGAGCAGGCACGTGCGCCACAGGTCGAGCGTCTCGTCGTCGGTGATGTTGTAGAGCGCGATCAGGGCCCCGATCCCGGCGAGGGCGAGCCACAGCTCCGAGGTCTTGAGCGAGCCCTTCGTCTCCTTCGCGTGGTGCTCGCGGCGGAACGAGTCCGACGTCCGCCCCCGCACCTCGTGCGAGGCGGTCATCGACGGTGACTGCGCCATCGGTGCCTGCATCGTCGGTGCGTGGGTGGCGTAGCCGGGCGTGGCGGTCGCGCCCTGCCCGCCGTAGGTCGGGGTCGTCGAGGTGCTCTGCATGGATGGGTCGTTCATGCTCATGGGTGCCTCCTTGTCGGCGACGCCTCGCGGCGCCCCTGTCAGGTACCCCGGGCGCGCCGCGCGAACCATCGGGCGGGTCCACCCCCGGCGCGCTCACCCGCCCGGAGGGCCGCTCGCCACGCAGCACCGTGCCGGCGGCCGCCCCGCACCGCCCTAGTCTCGCCGCTCATGCCAGCTGGGACGGGAGTCGTCGAGGGGCGCCGGGTCGTCGTGACCGGATCGACGCGGGGGCTCGGGCGAGCCTTCGCCGAGGCGCTCGCCGCGGAGGGGGCGTCGGTCGTCGTCAACGGCACGAACGGCGCGCTGGTCGACGAGGTGGTCGACGGGATCCGCGCCCGCGGCGGGATCGCGACCGGCTGCACCGGCTCCGTCGCCGACGACGAGGTGGCCGCCGCGCTGGTGTCGACGAGCATCGACGCCCACGGCGGGATCGACGCGGTGGTGAACAACGCCGGCATCGTCCGCGACCGGACGCTGACGAACATGACGCCGGAGGAGTTCGACGAGGTGATCGCGGTGAACCTCCGCGGCACGTGGTCGGTGAGCCGCCACGCGGCGCGGGCGATGAGGGATCGTGGCGGCGGGATGCTGCTGCAGGTCATCTCCGGCTCGGCGTTCGTCGGCTCCGTGGGCCAGACCAACTACGCCGCGTCGAAGGCGGGCGTGATGGGGATGCTGTACGCCTGGGACGTCGAGCTGCGCCGGTTCGGGATCCGGGTGAACGCGCTCTGGCCGGTGGCCGAGACGGACATGACGCAGGTCGTGTTCGAGGGAGCCCGGCGGCGGGCGGAGCAGAGCGGCCGCGACGCCCCCGCGCCGCGGGACATGGGCTTCGGCACGCCGGAGGAGATCGCCCCCGTGGTGGTGCACCTGTGCAGCGACGCCGCGGCCCACCTGCGGAGCCAGCTCGTGACGTTCAACGGGCGCAAGCTCGCCCGCTGGCAGCACCCACGCGAGGTCGACGTCCGGCGCCAGGACGCCTGGACCATCGACCAGCTCGCCGCCGCGCTCGCCGACGCCGACGAGCGCGTCCACGTCCCCGAGCTCTAGGCGTCGAGCCGGGCGCTCCCGCCGCGCGCCGGTGGCGGCACCGAGATCGTCATCACCGCCACGTCGTCGGTGAAGCCGCGTGGTCCGAAGTGCGCGAGGAGGCGATCGAGGTCGACGCGCTGTTCCCTGGCGAGGAGCTCCAGGAGCTCGGCGTCGCCGTCCAGTCGGCGCCGGCCGTCGACCCGGTTCTCGGTCAGGCCGTCGGTGTGCAGGAGCAGCGTGGAGCCGGACGGCAGCGTCAGCTCGGACGTGTGGAACACGGGCGCGGCGACGGCGCCGAGCGGTGGGGAGACGATCGGCCGCTCGAGCCGGGGGCCGGCCGGATCGACGACGATCGGCCACGGGTGGCCCGCGGACACGTACCGGACGTGCTCGTGGTCGGGGTGGAGGCGGCCCGTGTTGACCGTGACGAACCCCTCCCGCCGACGGGTGCGGAAGAAGCTCGACTCCAGCACCTCGACCCAGGTCCTCGGGTCGTCGGGGACGTGCGTCGCGATCGTCTTCCACCCCGTTCGGACCGCTGCGCCGAGGGCAGCGGCGCGAGCTCCCTGGCCGCAGACGTCGCCGATGATGTACCCGAGCGCGCCGTCGGGCAGCTCGATCGCGTCGAAGAAGTCGCCGCCCAGCCGGAGGCGCCCGTCTCCCGGCTGGAACCGGACCTCGATCGCGATGCGGCGCGGCGGCAGGGGCGCCGGCACCAGCGACGACTGGAACGCGTCGATGAGGACCGCCTGCGAGGCGGCGGCGTCGAGCGTGCGCTGACGGCGCGAGCGCTCGGCGGCGACGGCCATCCCGACGAGCCAGCACGTGACGATGATGACGAGCCTGGCCGCGAGCCCGGCGGCGTCGAGCTCCGCCTGCACCACGCCCTCCACCGTCGACACGGCGAGCGACGCACCGCCGACGACGGCGACCTGGCGCCACGTCCCGAGGGCGGCCGCGATCAACGTCGGGACGACGAAGACGGCCAGGGGCTGCTGGGTTCGGTCGGCGAGGATCGGGTAGAGCACGCCGAGGGCGGCCACGCCGAGCAGCCCCACGGCGACCGCGTCGGGCACGCGGCGCCGCAGCGTGGGGCGGGGATGGATGCGGCGCACGGTCAGGCGCAGGTCGCGCACGTGCCGAGCACGTCGAGACGGTGGCCGTGGGCGCGGAAGCCGTGCGCGTCGACGGCCCGCTCGAGCGCGGCCTGCAGGGTCTGCTCCGTCTGCGTCGGCACGACGAAGTCGTCGACGCGGCCGCACCGCTCACAGATCAGGTGGTGGTGGTGACCGATCAGGTCGTCGGCCAGCTCGTAGCGCGAGCGGTCGTCGCTGCTGACCACCTTCTGCACGACGCCGACCTCGTCGAGCACGGAGAGGTTGCGGTACACCGAGCTCTGGGTGAGGCGCGCCCTCGTGTCGAGCAGGTCGGGGATGGTCGCCGGCCGCGCGAGGCCGGCCAGCATCTCCACCAGCTCGCGGCGACCGGCGGTGTACAGCTGGCCCGCAGCGCGCAGCCGCGTGGCGGCGGCCTCGTGCACCTGGTCGAGATCGAGGGACGGGGCGGCCACGGCCCGGGAGTGTAACGGCGCGGGCCCGGGCGCCTCCCGTGCCGGCCGCCCGCCGTCACCAGTAGTGTCGCCGCCCCCCGACGGCCCGGCCGGTGGCGCCGAGGAGGTACAGGATCGCGCCGACCACGACGAGGACGATGCCGATCGCCCACAGGATCCCGACGTCGAGGACGAGTCCGAGGAGCAGGAGGACGATGCCGAGGATGATCATGGGTGGTGGTTCCCCCGACGGGGTGACGCGCAACGTCCTCGGGCGCAGATGCCCCAGGTGGGGGGTCAGACCCGCGTCAGCTCGTCGACCTCGTCCGGATCGGTCGCCCCCGCCGGCTCCGCGGCGGTGGCGCCGAGGTCGGTGTGACCCTCCACGTCGATGGCCGGCAGCAGCCGGTCGAGCCACCGGGGGATCCACCAGTTGCGGTCACCGAGCAGCTCCATCGTCGCCGGGACGAGCAACATCCGGACGATGGTCGCGTCGAGCAGCACGGCCACCGCCAAGCCCAGGCCGAACAGCTTGAGCTGCCGGTCGTCGCCGAGGACGAAGGCGCCGAAGACGCAGAACATGATCAGGGCGGCGGCCGTGATGACCCGTGCGGTCACGGCCAGGCCGTCCGCGACCGCGGTCGCGTTGTCGCGCGTCCGGTCGTACTCCTCCTTGATGCGCGACAGCAGGAACACCTCGTAGTCCATCGACAGGCCGAAGACGATCGCGAACAGGAACATGGGCACCCAGGCCTCGATGGGTCCCGCCTTGTCGACGCCGATCAGCTCGCGCCCCCAGCCCCACTGGAAGATCGCGACCAGGACGCCGTAGGCGGCGCCGATCGACAGGAGGTTCATCACCACGGCCTTGAGCGGCACGAGGACGCTGCGGAACACGGCCATGAGGAGCAGGAAGCTCAGCACGAGCACGACGCCGATCAGCAGCGGCATCCGCCCGCCCAGGTACGACGCGAAGTCCGTCGAGGCGGCGGTGACGCCGCCGACGAGCGCGGCGACACCGGTGGCCGGGATCACCTCGTCGCGCAGCTCGTCGACGAGCTGCGACGTCTCGGCGTCCTGCGGCGCGCTGTCCGGGTAGACCATCACGAGCGCGAGGGAGTCCGTGATCGGCGTCGGCACCGTGAACGCCACGTCCGGGGTGGTGCCGAGCTGGTCGGCGAACCGCTGGAGCGCGGCGGGGTCGGCCGCCGTCTCGCCCTCCACCGTCACGAAGAGCGGGCCGTTGGTGCCCGGTCCGAACCCCTCGGCGATGAGGTCGTACGCCTTGCGCACGGTGGAGTCCTCGGGGTAGTTGCCGTAGTCGCCGAAGCCGAGGCGGATCGACAGCAGCGGGATCGCGAGCACCACGAGCAGGAGCACCGCGACCGCGGCGCTCGGCCACGGCCGGCGCTGGATGAAGCGGCTCCACCGGTACCACATCTGCTCCTCGCGGGGGCGCTCCGCGCGGTGCGGGACGAGGCGGCGCATCGGACGGATGGCGAAGCTGAGGGCGAACAGCACGATCGCGGCGAGGAACCCGCCGACGAAGATCGCGCCCTGACCGCTGACGACCCCGACGATCGCGCCGACCACGGCCACCCCGACGGCGGCGAGGGCCGCCCAGGTCGTGCGGTCGATGCGGGTGCCCACCCAGCCGAGCAGCGCCGGCAGGAGCGTCAGCGAACCGATCATCATGAGCGCGACGCCGAGGGACGAGGCGAACGCGATGCCCTGCACGAAGCTCAGGCCCATCAGCGACAGGCCCATGAGCGAGATGATGACGGTGATCCCGGCGAACAGCACGGCCCGCCCGCTGGTGTCGATCGCGGCCACGATCGAGGTGTCCACGGGCGCGCCGGCGCGGAGGTTCTCGCGGTAGCGGGTGACGATGAACAGGGCGTAGTCGATCCCGACGCCGATGCCGATCATCGCCACCATCGCGGAGGTGAAGTCCGGCATCGAGATGGCGTTGCTGGCGAGCGACACGAGGGCGGACGCGATGCCGAGGCCGAACAGCGCGGTCCCGATGGGCAGGCCCATCGCGAGCACCGACCCGAAGGCGAGGATGAGGATGATCACGGCCGCGATGAGGCCGTACACCTCGCTCTCGGGCATCTCGAACTCGGCGAAGACGTCGCCGCCGAACTCGACCTGGAGGCCCTCCACCTCGGGCAGGGTCTCCGCGTGGTCGCGGATCGCCTCACCGACGTCCTGGAGCTCGGTGAACGTGCGGCTGTCGCGGATGTCGAGCTGCGCGAACGCGATGGTGCCGTCGGCGCTCACCTGCTGCGGGCTGTCGTACGGGCTCGTCACCGTGATGTCGCCCTGCGCCTCGCTGAACGCGTACAGGTCCTCGAGGACGCCGCGCACGGCGGGGTCGTCGAAGCCGCCCTCGCTGCGGGCGACGATCTGCGACGTGAACCCGGCGCGGTCGGGCGCGCTCGCCTCGAGCTGCTCCTGGACCTGCTTGCTCTCACCGTCGGGGAGGGTGAAGTCGGTGCGGTAGTCGGGACCGACGGCTCCCGCGACGGCGTTGATGCCGATCAGGAGCAGGAGCCACGTGCCGATGACGAGCCACCGGCGCCGCACGCACCACGCGGCGAGGCGGGCGAGGATCCCCGAGGGGTGGCTGGTGGACACGGGACGTCCCATGGGCTGCTCCTTGTTCGACGCGCTGCTCGGCACCACGGACGTGGCGGGCGCCCGGAAGTCATCGCTGCGAGTGCGATCCTGGCTCGAGGCGCATCATACGATCGTACGAGGGTACGGTCCAGTGACATGAGCGGTCGGGCCAGCACGGGGCCGCCGGCGCTGCCGGCGGGGTGTTCGCGGGCGGCGCTGATCGCCGATGCGGCCATCAGGGTGATCGCCCGACGCGGCCTCGACGCCCTGAGCGTGCGCAACGCCGCCGCCGAGGCAGCGGTCTCGGCCGGCACGGTGCAGCACCACTTCGCCACGCGAGACCTCCTCCTGGTGGCGGCGCTCGAGCGGGTGGTGGCACGCCAGAGCGACCGCGCGGCCGGCGCCGCCCCCGCCCGCACCACGATCGGCACGCTCGTGCGGACCCTCGCCACGTTGCTCCCGAGCGACGACGACAGCCGGGACGACGCCGTGGTCTGGGTGGCCATGTCGGCCGCGGCGGCGCGCGAACCGGTGATCGCGACGCTGCGCCGCGAGGTCGTCGACCGCACGCAGCGCCACATCGCGGCGGTGCTCGAGCGGGCGCGCCACGGCGGCGAGCTGGCCGCCGACGTCGACGTCGCCCGCGCCGCGGCGCGGATCGAGGCCGTCGTCGACGGACTGCTGCTCCACGCGATCACCGCGCCCGCGGGGCCGGTGCGGGCGATGGCGGGCGAGCTCGCGGCGCTGGTGTCGGCGATCCTCGCCGCGGACGCCACGCGCTGAGCGGAACCTCCTGTGCGAGCGGTTCCCGCGGCGCGTACCCTCGGCGCCATGGCGCGAGCTGCCGCCGCGGGCGGGACGGGGACCCACGTGTCCGTGCGGCACCCTGCGCTCCGTCCGCTCGCAGGCGCTCGGTGACGGCGCTCGACCGCCCGCTGACGCGGCGGGGGTGGGTGCTGTTCGGGGCGATGGGCGCGATCTGGGGGGTGCCGTACCTGTTCATCAAGGTCGCCGTGGAGCACCTCTCGCCGGCCGTCGTCGTGTTCGGTCGGACGGCGATCGCGACCGTGCCGCTCCTCGCCGTGGCGGCGCGGCTGGGGGCCCTGCGACCGGCCCTCGCCCGGTGGCGTCCGGTCCTCGCCTTCGCGGCGCTGGAGATGGCCGGGCCGTGGTACCTCCTGACGACCGCGGAGCAGCACCTCCCCTCGGGCCTGACGGGCCTGCTCATCGCCTGCGTGCCGATCGCCGGCGCGGTGGCCGCGTTCGCCCTCGGCGACCGCACCGCCGTGCAGCCGGGGCGGCTGGCGGGCATCGGCCTCGGGCTCGGCGGCGTCGCGCTGCTGGTCGCGGCCGACCTCGGCGGCACCGGCGTGCCGTGGTGGAGCGTCGGCGCCGTCCTCCTGGTGTGCGTGGGCTACGCGACGGCGCCGTTCATCGCCACCCGCCGCCTGGCGGACGTGCCGGACGTGGGCGTCGTCGCGGTGTCGCTCGCGTCGGTCGCGATCGTCTACGCGCCGTTCGCGTGGCTGACGCGCCCGGATGAGGCCCCGCCGGGCGAGGCGTGGGCCGCGCTCGTGGGCCTCGGCGTGCTCTGCACGGCGATCGCCTTCGTGGTGTTCTTCCGCCTGATCGGCGAGATCGGGCCGGCGCGCGCGACCCTGATCACCTTCGTCAACCCGGCCGTCGCCGTGGTGGTCGGCGCGGTGGTCCTCGACGAGCGGATCACGGCGGCGACGGTGGGCGGGTTCGTGCTGGTGCTCGGCGGGTGCTGGCTGGCCACGCGCCGGCGGCCGCACCCCGACGCGGGTGGGGGCGGCGCGGAGCCCTGTGACATGATCGAGGCGGGCGCGGACGCATCGACGTGACGCACGAGGGGGATCCATGTCGGAGAACGGGTCGGGGTCGGCGGAGCCGGCCGAGGTCGACGTCGTGGTGGTGGGCGCGGGCTTCGCCGGCATGTACCTGCTGCACCGGCTCCGCGGCCTCGGGATGTCGAGCCGGGTGCTCGAGGCCGGCGACGACGTCGGTGGCACGTGGTACTGGAACCGCTACCCGGGCGCGCGCTGCGACATCCAGAGCCTCGACTACTCCTACTCCTTCGACGGCGAGCTCGACCGGACGTGGCGGTGGTCGGAGAAGTACGCCCCGCAGCCGGAGATCCTGAGGTACGCGCAGCACGTGGCGGACCGGCACGACCTGCGGCGCGACATCACGTTCCGCACCCGGGTCCGTTCCGCCAGCTGGGACGACGACGGCGCGAGGTGGCACGTGCGGACCGCGGGCGAGGACGGCTCGACGGAGGAGATCGTCGCCCGGCACCTCGTGATGGCGACCGGCTGCCTCTCCGTGCCGAAGGAGATCGACATCCCCGGCACGGACCGCTTCGGCGGCGAGGTGTACCTCACGAGCCGGTGGCCGCACGAGGGCGTCGACTTCACCGGCAAGCGGGTGGCCGTCATCGGCACCGGCTCGTCCGCGATCCAGTCGATCCCGATCATCGCGTCGCAGGCCGCGCAGCTGACGGTGTTCCAGCGCACGCCGAACTTCTCGATCCCCGCGAACAACGGCCCGGTGCCGGCCGACAAGCGGGCCGCGGTCGAGGGGGAGCGGGAGTCGTACCGCGAGGCCGCCCGGTGGTCCAGCGCCGGCGTCCCGTTCGAGCGCAGCACGGTCAGCGCGCTATCGGTGTCGGACGAGGAGCGGCTCGCGACCTACGAGGCGGCGTGGGAGCGCGGCGGGATCATCGAGTTCCTCGGCACCTACTCCGACCACCTGACGAACGCCGAGGCGAACGAGCTGATCGCCGAGTTCGTCCGCGGCAAGATCCGTGCCGCCGTCCACGACCCGGAGACGGCCGAGGTCCTGTGCCCGACCACGTTCCCGATCGGCACGAAGCGGCTCTGCGTCGACACCGGGTACTACGAGACCTTCAACCTCCCCCACGTGCGGCTCGTCGACCTGCGCCGCCACCCGATCGCCACGATCACCGAGCGCGGGGTCGACCTGGTCGACGAGTCGCTCGAGTTCGACGCCATCGTGTTCGCCACGGGGTTCGACGCGATGACCGGCGCGGTGGTGAACGTCGACATCACCGGCCGGGGAGGCCGGACGCTGCGCGACGAGTGGGCGCACGGCCCGACCACCTACCTCGGGTTGATGGCCTCGGGGTTCCCGAACCTGTTCATGATCACCGGCCCCGGCAGCCCGTCGGTGCTGTCGAACATGCTCGTGTCGATCGAGCAGCACGTCGACTGGATCAGCGACTGCCTCGCACGGCTCCGCGACGAGGGCTCCCTCGCGATCGAGCCGACGGAGACCGCCGTGGCCGGCTGGGTGCAGCACACGAACGACTTCGCCGACCTGACGCTCATGCCGCAGGCCAACTCGTGGTACATGGGCGCGAACGTGCCGGGCAAGCCGCGGGTGTTCCTGCCGTACCCGGGCGGTGTCGACACGTACCGGCGGATCTGCGACGAGGTGGTCGCCAGCGACTACCTCGGCTTCGCCCGGCGGGGGCGCGACGGCGAGCGGGTCAACGACGGCGTGATCCGGCGCGTGGCGCCCGACGTCGGGATCATGCTCGACATGCTGGGCGAGCTGCAGCTCCCCGCGTTCGACACGCTGTCGCCGGACGAGGCACGGGCCATGTCGCAGGCGCTGTCGGCCGAGCGCGCGCCGGGGCCGGAGGTGGGCGAGATCGTCGACGGCACGCTGCCCGGTCCGGCCGGGGACCTGGCCTACCGGCTGTACCGACCCCCGAGCCCCGGGCCGCACCCCGTGATCGTGTACTTCCACGGGGGCGGCTGGGTGCTCGGCGACGCCACGTCCGACGACCCGCTGTGCCGCGACCTGTGCGTCAGGACCGGCGCGATCCTCGTGTCCGCCGACTACCGGCACGCGCCCGAGGCGAGGTTCCCCGCCGCCGTCGACGACGCCTTCGCCGCGACGGCGTGGGTCGCCGAGCACGCGACCGACCTCGGCGGGCAGTCGGGCGAGGTCGCGGTGGCGGGGTGGAGCGCCGGGGCGAACCTCGCTGCGGTCGTCTGCCAGCTGGCGCGCGACGCGGGGGGGCCGCGCATCGTGGGCCAGCTGCTGCTGACCCCGGTCACCGACGGCGCGACGCTGCACCCGTCGCACGGGGAGAACGGCGACGGGTACATCCTGACCGCGTCGCTCATGCGCTGGTTCTGGGACCACTACGCCGCCCCGGACGACCGCGGCGATCCTCGGGCCTCCCCGCTGCGCGCGCCGAGCCTCGCGGGCCTGCCGCCGGCCGTCGTGGTGACGTGCGAGTTCGACCCGCTGCGCGACGAGGGCGACGCCTACGCCGAGGCGCTGGCGGCCGCCGGCGTCGAGGTGCGCCACCTCCGCTGCCGGGGTCAGATCCACACCTCGCTGACCGCCGTGGACGTCCTCCTCTCCGGGGCGCCGTTCCGAGCGGAGATGGCCGAGGCGCTGCGGGCGACGCTGGGGGTCGGCGTCTCGGCCTGACACGCCGACGCCGCCCGCGCCGCCCGCTCGTCGCAGGGCGGCTCGGGCGGATCAGGCCGCGCGGGGTCAGGCGGGGCCGGTGAACATCCCGGTGTTCGACTCGGTCACGGTCGGGCCGACCGTCGGCGCGTGGTCGTCCTCGTAGCGGGTCAGCTCGGCGCGGCCGACGACCATCCAGTGCACCTCGTCCGGGCCGTCGGCGAGGCGCAGCGTGCGCTGGCTGGCGTACATGCGCGCGAGCGGCGTCCACTGCGAGACCCCGGTCGCGCCGTGGATCTGGATCGCCTCGTCGATGATGTGGCACACCCGCTCGGGGACCATCGCCTTGACCGCGCTCACCCACACCCGAGCCTCGGCGTTGCCCATCACGTCCATCGCCTTGGCGGCCCGCAGGACCATCAGCCGCATGGCCTCGATCTCGATCCTCGCCTTCGCGATGACCTCGGTGTTCTTGCCGAGCTTCGCGAGCGGCTTGCCGAACGCCTCCCGGTTCAGGCCGCGCCGCACCATCAGCTCGAGCGCCTTCTCGGCCGCGCCGATCGAGCGCATGCAGTGGTGGATGCGCCCGGGCCCGAGGCGGACCTGGGAGATCTCGAACCCGCGGCCCTCGCCGAGCAGCATGTTCGACGACGGCACCCGGACGTCGGTGAAGCGGATGTGCATGTGGCCGTGCGGCGCGTCGTCGTCGCCGAAGACGTGCATGGGCCCGAGGATCTGCACGCCGGGGGTGTCGATCGGCACGAGGATCTGCGACTGGCGCTGGTGCGGGGGCCCGTCGGGGCTCGTCTGCACCATGCAGATCATGATCTTGCAGCGCGGATCGCCGGCGCCGGAGATGTAGAACTTCTCGCCGTTGATGACCCACTCGTCGCCGTCGAGGACGGCGCGGCAGCGGATGTTCTTCGCGTCGCTCGAGGCGACGTCCGGCTCGGTCATCGCGTACGCCGAGCGGATCTCGCCGTTGAGCAGCGGCTCGAGCCAGCGCTGCTTCTGCTCCGGCGTCCCCACCCGCTCGAGCACCTCCATGTTGCCGGTGTCCGGCGCGCTGCAGTTGAGGCACTCGGAGGCGAGGGGGTTCTTCCCGAGCTCCTGCGCGATGTAGGCGTAGTCGAGGTTCGAGAGGCCCTGCCCCGTCTCGGCGTTGGGGAGGAAGAAGTTCCACAGCCCGTTCGCCTTCGCCTTCGCCTTCACCGAGTCGAGCAGCTCGAGCTGCCCGGGGGCGTAGGACCAGCGGTCGGCGCGGCCCTCGCCGAGGCGGAAGAACTCCTCCGTGATCGGCTCGATCTCGTTGGCGATGAACGCCTTGACCGCCTCGTAGAGCGGGACGGCGTGCTCCGACATCGACAGGTTGAGGGCGTCGTCGGTGGCGACGCCGGAGTGCATTCCGGGTGCGGGCATGGTGGTCCTTCGTGTGCGTGCGGGCGTGGGCGCTGCGCCGGACACTACCGAGCCCGCCGCGTCGGCCCGCTGTCCGGGACGTTGACAGATACCCCCCGGGGGTATAGCCTCAGCGGCATGACGAGGCACGCCCACGACCACGCGGCACACGATCGAGACGCGCACCACGGCGCCCACGCCGGTCACGGCGGCCACGGCGGCCACGGCGGCCACGCCGAGCTGTTCCGCCGGCTGTTCTGGTGGAACCTGGCGCTGGCCGCGCCGGTCGTGGTCACGTCGCACATGGTGCAGGAGTGGCTGGGCTACGAGGTGCCCGCGTTCCCGGGCGACGGGCTCGTGGCGCCGGTGCTCGGCACCGTGATCGTCACCGTCGGCGGGCGGCCGTTCCTGAGCGGCGCGGCCGACGAGCTCCGCGACCGTCGGCCGGGGATGATGCTCCTCGTCGCGATGGCGATCAGCGTCGCCTGGGGCGCCTCCGTCGCGACCGAGCTCGGCTGGCTGGACGCCGACTTCTGGTGGGAGCTGGCGGCGCTGATCGTGGTGATGCTGCTCGGTCACTGGCAGGAGATGAGGGCGATCGGGGAGGCGCAGGGAGCGCTCGCCGCGCTGGCGGAGCTGCTCCCCGACGAGGCCGAGCTCGTCGACGAGCGTGGGGCCGTGCGGACGGTGCCGGCGCACGAGCTGGCCGTCGGTCACGTCGTCCTCGTGCGCCCCGGCTCCCGCATCCCCGCCGACGGCACCGTCGTCGACGGCGCGGCCGAGGTGGACGAGTCGATGGTGACCGGGGAGTCGCGGCCGGTCGCGCGCAGCGCCGGCGCCCGGGTTGTCGCCGGGACCGTGGTGACGGACTCGGCCCTCCGGGTCCGCGTCGACGCCGTCGGCGAGGGCACGGCGCTCGCCGGGATCCAGCGCCTCGTGGAGCAGGCCCAGGCGTCGCGCTCCAGCGCGCAGGCGCTGGCCGATCGGGCTGCCGCCCTGCTGTTCCACGTCGCCGCGGCCGCCGGAGCGCTGACGTTCGCCGTCTGGTCCGTCGTCGCCGACACCGGCGAGGCGCTGGAGCGGACGGTGACCGTCCTCGTCATCGCCTGCCCCCACGCGCTGGGGCTCGCCATCCCGCTCGTGGTCTCCCTGGCGTCGGCCGTCGCCGCACGCGCCGGGATCCTGGTGAAGGACCGGCTGGCGCTCGAGCGGATGCGGACGATCGACGTGGTGCTGTTCGACAAGACGGGGACGCTGACGAAGGGCGCCCACGTGGTCACGGGCGTCGCCGCCGCCGGTGGCGAGGACGAGGACGAGGTCGTCGCGCTGGCGGGGGCCGCGGAGGCCGACTCGGAGCACCCGCTGGCCCGTGCGATCGTCGCAGAGGCGCGGCGGCGGGGCGCGGTGCCGGTCGCAGCCGGGTTCCGGTCGATGACGGGGCGCGGCGTCGAGGCCGCGGTCGGCGGCGCGGAGGTGGCCGTCGGCGGCCCGGCGCTGCTGCGCGAGCGCGGCCTCGAGCTGCCGGCCGAGCTCCGGGAGCGGGCTGCGCTCTGGAGCGGGCGCGGCGCAGCCGTGTCGCACGTCGTCCGGGACGGTGCGGTGGTGGGCGTCCTGGCCCTCGAGGACGAGGTCCGGCCCGAGTCGGCGCGAGCCGTCGCCGACCTGCACGCGAGGGGCGTGCGCGTCGTGATGGTCACGGGCGACGCACGGCCCGTCGCGGAGGCGGTGGGGGCGATCCTCGGCGTCGACGAGGTGCTCGCCGAGGTGCTGCCGGAGGACAAGGAGCACGCGGTGGTCGCGCTGCAGCAGCGCGGCCTGACGGTCGCGATGGTGGGGGACGGGGTGAACGACGCGCCGGCGCTCGCCCGCGCCGACGTCGGGATCGCGATCGGCGCCGGCACCGACGTCGCCGTGGAATCGGCCGGGGTGGTGCTCGCGACGAGCGACCCCCGCGCCGTGCTCGGCGTGATCGACCTCTCCCGGGCGAGCTACCGCAAGATGCTCCAGAACCTCGCGTGGGGCGCCGGCTACAACCTCGCCGCCATCCCGCTGGCGGCCGGCGCGCTCGCGAGCGCCGGCGTCGACCTCGCCCCGGCCGTCGGCGCCGTGCTGATGAGCGCGTCGACGATCGTGGTCGCGCTCAACGCGCAGCTCCTGCGGCGACTCGACCTGCGCCGGCCCGCGGCGCGCTGACGGGCGCGAGGGTGCGGGCCGATGCGCGAGCCTGAGCCCACCCCGACACCCGGAGGAGCTCCATGAGCCTGCTCAACCCATCGAGTGACGATCCCGCGGCGGCCACGGCCGTCCAGCCGGCGCCGGTCGCCGTCGAGGAGACGCTCGTCGACACGTTCGACGCGGTGGTCGTCGGCGCCGGCCAGGCCGGTCCCGGCGTCGCCCGCCACCTCGCTGCGGCCGGGCGGCGCGTCGCGGTGGTCGAGGTCGACAAGGTCGGCGGCACCTGCCTGAACCGGGGCTGCCGCCCGACCAAGGCGATGCGGGCGTCAGCCCGGGTGGCGCACCTGGCGCGGACCGCGGGGCACCACGGTGTGCGCACCGGTGAGGTGAGCGTCGACTTCGCCGCCGTGATGGCGCGCAAGGACGCGATGATCGACGGCTGGGTCGCGAGCGCCACCGAGTCGCTGGCCGACCTCGACGGGCTGACGCTGGTCCACGGCGAGGCCCGCTTCACCGGGCGCGACGGAGCGGGGTTCACGCTGTCCGTCGGCGGGCGCACCCTGCGCGCTGCGGAGGTGTTCCTGAACGTGGGGACGCGCGCCGCCGCCCCTCCGATCCCGGGCCTCGACGACGTGCCGTGGCTCGACAACGACCGGATCCTGCACCTGCACGAGCTGCCCGCTCACCTCGTCGTGCTCGGCGGCAGCTACATCGGCCTCGAGCTCGGGCAGCTCTTCGGCCGCCTCGGGAGCCGGGTGACGGTCCTCGAGCGGGGCGAGCGCATCGCGGGGCGCGAGGACCCCGCCATCTGCGACGAGATCACGAGGTTCCTCGTCGCGGAGGGCCTGGACGTGCGGACGTCGGCCGCCGTCGAGCGGGTCGAGCCGACCGGCGACGGCGTCCGGGTGCACGTCGCCGGCGGCGACCCGATCGAGGGCTCGCACCTCCTCCTCGCGATCGGCCGGACCCCGAACACGGACCGCCTCGATCTCGACCGCATCGGGCTGCGCCCGGACGAGCGCGGCTACCTGCGCACCGACGGGGTGTTCCGCACCGACGTGCCCGGGGTCTGGGCGCTCGGCGACATCAACGCCCGGGGCGCGTTCACGCACACCTCGTACCAGGACTACGAGATCCTCGTCGACCACCTCACGGGCGGCTCGCGCACCGCCGACGACCGCATCCCGACCTACGCGATGTTCACGGACCCGCCGCTCGGTCGCGTGGGCATGACCGAGCGCGAGGCGAGGGCCTCTGGGCGCCCGGTGCTGCGTGCCACGTACTCGATGGCCGACCTGACCCGGGCGGTGCTCGACGGGGAGACGGACGGCTGGATCAGCCTCCTCGTCGACGCGGAGACCGAGCGCTTCCTCGGCGCCTCGATCCTCGGCATCACCGGGGACGAGATCGTGCAGGTCGTCAGCGCGCTGATGCACGCCGGCGCCTCCTGGCGGGTGCTGGCCGACATGCTGCCGATCCACCCGACCGTCGCCGAGTTCTTCCCGACCATCCTGGCCGGGTTGCAGCCGCTCGAGTAGGGGGCGTCACCCGGCGGGGCTCGCGCACGGCGCCGGGCGGCGCTCGCGCACCATCGCCTCCAGCTCGTCCACGAGCGCGTCCGACGTGGCCTCCGCACGGAGCACCTCGCCGAGGTGCTGGGCGCGCTCGCGGAACGACGGCTCCGCCAGCAGCCGACCCACGGCGCTCCGGATCCTGGCCGTGCCGGCCCGGGGCGGCAGGCGCAGCGCCGCGCCGGACACGACCGCGCGCGCGGCGTTGTCGGGCTGGTCGCGACCCATCGGCACCACGAGCACCGGGACCCCTGCCGCGAGCGCCTTGATCAGCGTGCCGTGGCCGCCGTGCGTCACGACCGCCGACGCGTGCCGCAGCACCTCTCGATGCGGCGCCGACGCGACCACCTGGACCGACGGCGGCGCGCTGATCGACGCCGGATCGATCGACGGACCCGTCGTCACCACGGCCCGCACGGGCAGGGCGGCGACCGCGTCGACGACCCGCTGCAGCACCCGGGCCTGGTCCATGAACGTGCTCGACAGGCCGACCAGCACGAGCGGTGCGTCGCCGGGCGGGGGTGTCCAGGGCGCGACCCACGTGGGATCGTCGAGCTGGGGACCGACGTGGCGGACGTTGGCCGGGAAGCGGCCCGGCAGGTCGAAGCGGGCGGACGTGAGGACGAGCATCCGGTCCGCGCGGTGCAGGACGTCGAACGTGTGCTCCACGGGGGCGAGCCCGAGCTCGCGGCGCAGGGGGGCCAGGTCCCGCAGGGCGCGGTCCCACAGCCTGGTCGTGAGCGCGCCCACCACCCGGTCCCGGGCCCGGCCGAGCGGCGTGCGGGCCGGCAGCCAGCCCGTGCCGAACGGCGGGACGCCCTCCGCGCCGAAGGGGTACGGGTTCGGGCACAGCATCGCGACCGGCAGGCCGGCGGACTCCGCGGCCAGCAGCGCGCCCACGATCACGAAGCTCGCCACCACGGCGTCCGCGGGGTCCTCCGCGAGGGCCTCGCGCACGTCGGCCAGGTAGTCGGCGGCACGCCCGGCGACCAGCCGGTCCTGGATCCGGTGCATGATCGTGATCGGGTTCTTGGTCTCCCAGTCCTTGATCAGGTCGTCGTCGGGGGCGCCCGAGGTCCGGTGCGGCCCCCGCCGCCACGGGCGGAACGCCGCGCCCGTGGCGAGGGCGCCGTCGCGGATGGTGGGGTCGGCGATGATCGTCACGCGATGGCCGCGCTCGACGAGCCGCCGGGCCGCGGCGAGCTCGGGCGGGACGCTGCCGCCGCCGTCCCAGAGCGCGACGAGGTAGTGGTGCCGGTGCATGGTGGTGCCTCCTCCGCGGGTGGCCGCGGTTGTCGTGCCGCCCTCGGGCGGCGGGATGTGGATCAGGTCGGGCGGGCCGGTGCCTGCCCGGCGGCCGCGAGGGCGCCGCGGACGAGCTGGAGCATCACGTCCGTGGTCGCACGGCGCGACAGCCCCAGGTCGCGCCGCAGCAGCTTCCAGGTGTAGACGTCGGTGGCTGCGTGGAGCGCGAGCAGCGTGCGCCGTCGCTCGGCGGGGGAGCTGGGCAGGAGGTCGCCGAGCTTGCGCTCGAGCCACGCCTGGTGGCCGAGCCGTGCCTGGTCGAGGAACGGTGCGACGGCCGGGACGCGGCTGTCGACCGCCGCCCAGCGCGCGTTGGCGTCGCCGTAGTCCTCGTAGTCGTCGAGGAGGATGCGCAGGGCGTGCGCGACGTCGCCGGGCCTCGCTCGGTCGCGTTGGGACTCGGCGTGCTCGGCGAAGCGGCCGGCCGCCGCGAGGAGGAGCCCCTCCTTCGAGTCGAAGTGGTTCAGCAGCGTCTGGTGGCTCACGCCCGCGGCCCGCGCGATCTCGGTGATGGTGACCTCGTCGTAGCGGCGGGCGGCGAACAGCTCCATCGCCGCCTCGACGAGCCGCGTCCGCGTCGCGGCGACGGCGTCGGCTCGGGCCGAGGTGGGGGAGCGGGTGGGATCGGTGGTCGTCATGTGGTCGGTCCGGTTCGGTGCGGGGGATTTCGCTTGACCGTCACTCAAGCACATCGCTTGAGCGTCGGTCAAGGGTTTTCCGGCGGTGTAGACCGGCTGGGTCCCACGTCACCCGAGGAGCCACCGTGCCGACGAAGATCACCGTCATCTACGACAACCCCCAGGACCCCGAGGCCTTCGAAGCCGCGTACCGCGAGCAGGTGGCGCTGGCCCGGGCGGTCCCGGGCGTGCAGCGGCTCGAGACCTCCAAGGTGTGGCCGAAGGAGGACGGCAGCCCGACGCCGGCGTACCGGCTGGTCGACCTGTACTTCGCCGACTACGACGCGGCGAGCGCGGCGGTGACGACCGCCGAGGCGGGCGAGCTGCTGAGCAGCGTCTTCGCCGCCGCCACGGGGGGCGTGCGGATCGTCTTCGCCGAGATCGAGGAGGCGGACTGACCGGCGGGACCGCGCGTCAGAACGCGTAGCGGACCCGGCAGGCGGGCAGGTGCTCGCCGATCAGGTCCGTGAGGGTCCGCACCCACCGGCCCTTCCACGCCGTCCGGTAGCGGACGTTCCACTGCCCGTTCTGCGAACGCTTCGGCTGCTGCAGGTCCGGCCGCCACAGCAGCTCCTCGCCGCCGGGGTGCCACGCGAGGTTCACCTCGTGGAGCGCCTCGTTGTGGGTGAGGAAGATCACCTCCGCCGCCAGCTGCGCCTTGGTCGCGGGCGCGAGGACGTCGTCGAGCTCACGGAGGAGCTCGGCCCAGTCGCGCTCCCACCCGTCGTACACGATGACGGGGCTGAAGTTCAGGTGGACCTCGTAGCCGGCGGCGACGAAGTCGTCGATCGCCGCGATCCGCTCCGGGACGGGGCTGGTCCGGACGTCGACCCGCTTCGCGACGTGGGCCGGCATCAGCGAGAAGCGCACCCGGGTCCGCCCCTGCGGGTCGTAGTCGAGGAGGTCGCGGTTGACGAACTTCGTGGCGAAGCTCGCCTTCGCCGTGGGCAGGCGGCGGAACAGCTCGACGGTCTCGCGCACGTTGTCGGAGATCGCCGCGTCGACGGAGCAGTCGCTGTTCTCGCCGATGTCGTAGACCCAGGCCAGCGGGTCCGTCTGCGACGGCTCGCCCTTCACCCCCTGGCGCGCGACGTGGCGCTCGAGGTAGCCGAGGATCCGCTCCGTGTTGCAGAACACGGTGATCGGGTTGGCGTAGCCCTTGCGCCGTGGGACGTAGCAGTACGAGCACGCCATCGCGCACCCGTTGGCGAGGGAGGGCGCGATCCAGTCGCTCGAACGGCTGTTGCGCCGGGCCGACGGCTGGCTGATCGTGCCGAGGACGAGGCTCTGGCGCTTCACGGAGACCCAGCGCTCCGCGTTCCCCTCGTTGCCGTGGAGGCCGGGGATCCGCCAGTGCGAGGGCACCTCGACCTGCTCCGCGTCGGGGAAGCGGGCGAGGATCTCCCGCCCTCGCGCGAGCTCGCGCACGACGGGCTCGAGGAAGATCGTGCCGACCTCGAGCAGCGACCCCGTCGCGTCGAGGCGCGGGCCGCGCCGCAGCGGCGTCGGCGCCGGCAGCGGCAGCGGGGGATCGACGTCGACCGCCGGCGCCGGCTGGTCCTCGAACGGCACCTGCCCCGGGACGCCGTCGAACGGCAACGGCTCCGTCAGGTCGTGGCGGCGGGTCGTGGGGGGCACCGTCCAGCGGTTCCCGCGCCGGCGTCCCGACAACCTCGCCCGTGCAGGTGTCGCGCCGTCAGGCGCCCTTCCAGTCCGGCGCGCGCTTCTCGGCGAACGCGCGCGGCCCCTCCTTCGCGTCGTCGGAGCTGAACACGCTGCGCTGCAGCGGCTCCTGCATCGCCCAGAACTCGTCCTCGGTGACGCCCTGCGTGGCGCGGACGAGCTGCTTCGAGGCCGCGACGGCGAGCGGCGCGTTGCGGGCAACCCGCGCCGCCAGCTCCATCGCCACGTCCACCGCCTGCCCCTTCGGCGCCAGCCGTGCGACCAGCCCGTAGGCGTGGGCCTCCTCCGCGGTGATCGGGTCCGCCGTGATCGCCATCTCCATCGCCTTGCCGAAGCCGACGCGGCTCGGCAGCCGGAGCAAACCGCCGCCGGCGGCGAAGAGCCCCACACCTGCCTCCGGGATGCCGAGCTTGACGCCTTCGGCCGCCACGAGCAGGTCGCAGGCGAGCGCGAGCTCGAGGCCGCCGGCGAGCGCGAAGCCCTCGATCGCGCCGATCAGCGGCTTGTTCGCGCCGGCGCGGACGAACCGCATCATCGGCCCGATGTCCTCCCCTCGCGCGAACGCCTTCAGGTCCATGCCGGCGCAGAAGCCCCGTCCGGCGCCGGTGAGGACGCCTGCGGTCAGCCCGGGATCGCCGTCGAGCTGCTCCACCGCGGCCACGAGACCCGAGGAGAGCGCGCCGTTGATCGCGTTCATCGCGTCGGGGCGGTTCAGCGTGATCAGCAGCACCCGGCCGCGCTGCTCGGTCAGGACGGCGTTCTCGTCGGTCATGTGGTCGCTCCTTCGGTCGTGGTTGCCCGAGATCATCCACCACGGCGCGACCCGCGCGCGGTGTCGGGCCGACGGGGCCCCTCAGGACCGGTCGTCGTACCAGCGCAGGGGGTGCGGCTCCCGGCCGAGGTGGCCTGCCGGGAGGTCGTGGCGGAGCTCGACGTCCGGGATCGCGCACGGCGGCGCGAGCCGGCGCAGCGGTCCCCACGTGGAGGCCTCGGTGCGGTCCGACTCGTCGGCGGGACCGGCCGGGGCGACGGCGTCGTCGAACGATCCGCCCGGGCCGGCGGTGAGCACCGCGGCGACGCGGGCGAGCGACGTCCTCGCCGAGGTGCCCTCGCCCGTGCGCAGCCGCCGTGCCCACCCGTCGATGGCAGCCGCCGCGAGGAGGTGCCCCGTCGCGTGGTCGAGGGCCTGCACCGGCAACGGGACGGGACGGTCGGCGCCGCGCTGCACGCGACCCGTGTCGGCGATGCCCGCCGACATCTGCACGAGGCTGTCGAAGCCGCGGCGGCCCGCCCAGGGCCCGGTCCACCCGTAGGCGTCGAGCCGGACGTCGACGAGCCCCGGCGCGAGCGCGCGGCGCTCCTCGTCCCCCAGCCCGAGGCGTTCCAGCGCCCCCGGCCGGTAGCCGTGGACGAGGACGTCGGCCTGCCTCAAAAGGCGGCGCAGCGTCGCGAGGTCGTCCGTGGCGCGGAGGTCGAGGTGCGCGCACCGCTTGCCCAGCGTCGTCTCCGTCAGCACCCCCGGTTCGTCCCACCCGGGGGGATCGATGCGCAGCACGTCGGCGCCGAGACCGGCGAGGAAGCGGGTGGCGACGGGACCGGCGAGCACCCGTGTCAGATCGAGGACCCGCACGCCGGACATCGGTCGCGTGCGATCGGCGTCCCGCGGGTGAGCCCGGGGGCGCTCGCTCTCGTGCGTGGTCCGGTCGACCACGTGCTCCGCCGCGACCGCCCGGCCCTGCGGGTGCTCGGCCCACGCTCCCGCGGAGCGCATCGCCGCCGCGCACCCGCCGGCCTCGACGACGGCCGCTTCCAGCTCGTCGCCGCGCCACCGCTCGACCTCGCGTGCGACGTCCTCGCGCGCCGGCGCCGCGCCCAGCGCCGCGAGCGCCGCGGCGCGGTGGCGCGACGCGTTGGTGTGGAGGCGGACCCAGCCGTCGGCGCAGCGGTAGTCGCCGGCGAGGTCGTCCCACGGGCTCGGGGGCGCCCAGCCGAGCGGCCGCGCGCTGGCGGTGAACCACAGGGACGCGAGGCGCCGGTCGACCACGACCGGACCCGAGCGGGAGGTGGCGCCAGACGGATCGGCGAGCCGGGCGGCTGCGAGCGCCGCGGCGGCGACCGACGCGGCGGCGAGGTCGGTCACCGCGTACGCGGAGGGGAGGGCGCCCTCGCCCACGAAGCGCACCTCGTCGTCACCGGCGCTGCCGTCGAGCTGCCGGAGGAAGGACCAGGCCGCAGCGTCACCGCCGGCGGCGTGGTCGGCTGCGTGGGGACGGCGCTGGAGGTGCTGCACGGGGACTCCTCGGGTGGTGCGGCTCCGGCGGGCCACCGGTGTGTGCCGGACCCCTGCAGCGTGCGCGTCCCGTGCGCGATGATCAACGTTGATTATCGTCAATGCGATGGAGCTCGACGGTGCCGCCCCGCCCCCCGCGACCGTCAGCGTGGCCGAGGCCGCTCGCCGGCTCGGCGTCAAGCCGGCGACGCTCTACGCGTACGTCTCGCGCGGTCTGCTGCAGCGGGTCCCCGCCGCGGACGGCCGTGGCAGCGCCTACGACCGGCTCGAGATCGAGGCGCTGGCGGCCCGGGGCCGGCCACGCCGCAGCAGCCGCTCGTCGTCCATCGACCTCCTCATCGAGACCCGCGTGACCTCGGTGGACGCCGCGGGCCACCGCTACCGCGGGCACCCGGCATCCGAGCTGGCCCGGGCGCAACCGTTCGAGTGCGTGGCCGAGCTGCTCTGGTCCGGCACGCTGCCCCGCTGGGCGGGTCCCTGGCAGGGCACGCCGGCACCGCGCGGCGAGGTGGGGCTCGCCCAGGCCCTGCGGCTGGCGGTCGCGCACGTGGCGGCTCGTGAGCGGAGCGCCCCGCCGACGGAGGTCGTCGCCGCCGGGCGTCACCTCATCGCGACCGTCGTCGACTCGCTGGCGCCGTGTGCCGCCCGGCGAGTGCCTCGGCTGGCGATGCCGGGCGCGGCGCCCCTGCCGCGCACCGTCGCCGGGCGCCTCTGGGCGCAGCTCGCGCCGCGCGCGCCCGCCGACGGGATGCTGGCGGCGCTCAACGCTGCGCTCGTGCTGCTCGCGGACCACGACGTCGCCGCCTCGACCTTCGCCGTCCGCGTCGCCGCCTCGACCAGGGCGGGAACGTACGCGTGCGTCGCGGCCGGGATGGCGGTGCTGAGCGGTCCGCTCCACGGCGGCGCGAGCGGGGTGGTGCGCGAGCTGCTGCGCGAGGGCGGGCGCGCCGGTGCTGGGCGCGCCGTCGCAGCTCGCGTCGCGTCGTCGCCGCGGTCGCCCGGGTTCGGCCACCCCCTCTACCCGGGCGGCGACCCCCGCGCCGCCGCGCTCGTCTCGCTCGTCCGGGCCGCGGCGCCGCACGCCCGGCCGGTGGCCGTCTACGACGAGGTCGTCGCCGCGGTCGCGCGCGCGACGGGCCTCGCCCCGAACGTCGACGCGGCGCTCGCGCTGCTGGCGGAGGTGGCGGACATGGACGACGCCGCCGGTGAGGTGGTCTTCGCCGTCGCCCGCACCGCGGGCTGGCTGGCGCACGTCGCGGAGGAGTACGGCGAGGAGCCGCTGCGCTTCCGGCCTCGCGCGACGTACGTCGGGCCGTGACGGGGCGACCCGCTCAGGCGGCGCCGGCGGTCGGATCGATGACGGCGCGCACCTGCTGGACGGCGTCGACGGGGAACCCGCCGCACCGCCCGTGCTCCCGAACGGCCGCCTCGTCCTCGGCGATGTAGTGGCAGATGATCGAGTCGTCGGTGACGAAGCTCTCGACCCATTGCGCGCGGCCCCCCATGCCGGCGAGCACCTCGTTCGAGGTGCGCGAGATGGCGCCGAGCTCCTCGCTGGAGAGCCGGCCTGCGCCGGGGAGCGTGCGGTGGATGATGAAACGTGGCATGCGGCCACCGTAGGGACGTCCGCGGACGCACGCATCGGGCACCTGCCCCATCCGCTCCCTCAACGATCCGCGAGCCCCTCCCGGGCCGCCACGGCCGCAGCCTGCGCCCGGGTGCTCACGCCGAGCTTCATCAGGATGCTCGAGACGTGGTGCTCGGCGGTCTTGCGGCTGATGTACAGCGCCGCCGCGATCTGCGGGTTGGTCATGCCCGCGGCGACGAGCTGCAGGACCGTCCGCTCGCGCGCCGTCAACCCGAAGGAGCTCCCCGGCGGGTCGGGCGCGCGATCGACCGCCGCCGCGGCCGCGACGCGGACGCCCCGCGAGCGGAGCTCGGCGCCGGTGGCCTCGCACATCGGCAGCGCGCCGAGCCGGCGGAACGTCGCGTGCGCGGCACGGAGCGAGGCCGTGGAGCCGTGCTCCGCGAGCGCGCACGCCGCCTCGTACACCAGCCCGAGCCGGGTGAGCGCCGCCGAGGCAGCGAGGTGCTCGCCACGTGCCCAGGCGGCGAACGCCTCGATGCTCCCCGGTCGGAGGTGCACCGGGCGGCCCGCGCGCCGCAGCCAGACGGCGATCTCGGCGGTCGCGACGGCGTGCCGGCACCCGCTCGCCAGCTGCACCACCTCGTCCAGCAGCTCGACGTGGGACCCGAGATCGCCGGCCAGGTGTCCCGCCTCCGCACGCGCGACGGCCACCGGCCAGAGGCGCTGGAGGTGGCCCGTGCGCCGGGCGATCTCGAGCGCCTCGTCGAGCGGCGGCCACGCATCGGCGTCACCCCGTCTCGCGCGGAGCCACCCCAGCGTGTTGAGCGCCACGAACCGCGCGAGGGCGTGGCTGCGCGAACCCGCCAGCGCGTCGATCACGTGTCCCTCGGCCTCGTCCCACCGCCCGAGGTCGAACCGGCACCGCGCGAGCCACGCCACCGCGTACCTGCGGTGGTACTCGAACCCGTGAGCGGCGCCGAGAGCGATCCCCTCGAGGAGCGACGGGATCGCGACGTCGTACCGGCGCATCTCGCCGCACCCGGAGCCGATCTGGCCGTACCCACCGGCCACCACGAGCGCGTGGCCGTGCTCGCGTGCGACGGCGATGCCTCGCCGGATCGTGGCGAGGCCCGCCTCGCGCCCGTCCATCACGTCGGCGACCCCGGACTCGATCAGTGCCCGCGCGTGGCTGACGTGGTCGCCGCAGCGGATCGCGAGCTCGATCGCCCGCCTGCCCCACGCCGCCGCGCCGTCGCGATCCCGCGCGAGCATGTGGAGCGACGTCAACCGGACGTACACGGCGGCCAGGTCGGCGCCGGGTGGGTGGGGAGCGAGCGCCAGCGCCGCCCGCTCCGCGGCGGCCGTGGCGCCGGCGGTGTCGCCCAGGCCCACGAACGCGGAGGAGATCGTCCCCAGGACGGCGGCCTCCCGCCGGCCGTCGCCCACCTCGTGCCAGTGCGCCTGCGCGCCCTGGAGGTGTTCCAGCGCCTCGCCCGGTCGCCCCGCCGCCAGCAGCGCCTCCCCGACCGCGCGACGGACGTCCGCCACGTCATCGGCCCCCAGCAGCTCCGAGCGCTCCAGCGCGAGGCAGCCGTGGTGGACCGCCTCCGCGTGCGCTGCCCCCTCCGCCGCGACGAGGCACGCGCGTGCCGCGAACGTGGCCACGGCCACGTGGTCGCCTGCGACCAGCGCGTGGTGGACGACGCGAGCCGGATCGACGTCCGTTCGGACCGCCAGCGCGGCGACGGCGCGCCGGTGGAGGTCGATCCGGCGATCGGCCGGGAGCTGGTCCTCCACGACCTCGCGGGCGAGCTCGTGGCGGAACCGGACGGACCCGGCGTCGCCGACGAGGACCCCCGCGTCCTCGCAGCGCTCCACGTCACCCGGCAGCGGCTCGCGGATGGCGTCCAGCAACCACCGCTCGGCACGGCCCGGGACGACGGCGACCGCGTCGAGCGCGGCGCGCGCGTCGCGGTCGAGCTTCGACGCGCGAGCGAGGACCGCGAAGCGCACCGACGGCGGCACGGACCCGGCGCGGTGGGCGAGGACCTCGCTGACGAAGAAGGGGTTGCCGCCTGTCCGGGCGTGCACCTCCGCCCCGTCCGCCCCCGTGCCCGCGGCCAGCTGGTCCACGGCCGCGACGCTGAGCGGACGCAGGCGCAGCCAGGCCGTCCCCGGCGCCGTCGCGAGGTCCCCGAGGGCGACCTGCAGCGCGGTCGACGCCGGGTCGTCCGTCCGGTGCGTCACCAGCAGCAGCACGCCGGAGCGCCCGACGCGACGCGCCAGCATGGCCAGGAGCTCGACCGACGCCTCGTCCGCCCAGTGCGCGTCCTCCACGACGACGAGGGTGGGGCCCTGATCGCGCAACACCTCGAGGAGGTCGCGCAGGACCTCGTCCCGCGCCGCCCGCGCGCTGAGGCCCAGCGCGTCGCACACGTCGAGGAAGGGGCCGAGCGCGCGCGGCGTGGTCAGCGGGTCGCAGTGGCCCACGGCGATGCGGACCCCGTCGCCGCAGGCCGCCAGCAACGACTCGACGAGAGCGGTCTTGCCGATCCCCGCCTCGCCGGACACGAACACGGCGCGCCCGCGCCCGGCCCCCGCCTGACCGAGCCACGCCTGCAGCTGCTCCAGCTCGGCGGCGCGTTCGAGGAGCGCTGGCACGTGACCGGTTCTAGCGCGCGCCTACGCTCGACCTCCGACATCGGGTCGACGGTCGAGGGGAGCTCCATGACGGGACGACGGCCGTGCTTCCACCTCGCCATCGCCGTCGACGACCTCGCCCGCGCGCGGGCGTTCTACGGCGGTGTCCTCGGCTGCCCGGAAGGTCGGTCGTCCGACCGGTGGGTCGACTGGGACCTCCACGGGCACCAGGTCGTGACGCACCTCGCGCCCCGCGCGCCGGGCTCGCCCGCCCACAACGCCGTCGACGGCCACGACGTCCCCGTGCCGCACTTCGGGCTCGTCCTGTCGATCCCGGAGTTCCACGACGTCGCGGAGCGGCTCCGCGTGGCCGGCGTGGGGTTCGTGATCGACCCGCACGTGCGCTTCCCGGGCGAGCCGGGGGAGCAGTGGACGATGTTCCTGCTCGACCCCGCCGGCAACGCCATCGAGTTCAAGGCGTTCGCCGACGAGTCGCAGATCTTCGCGACCACGACCCCGCCGGAGCTCAGCCCGCGCCCGTGAGCGCGAGCGCGAGCTCCAGTGCGTCCGCCGAGGCCCGGATCTCCGAGGTCGCGCCGCCGGCGTCGACGGTGATCGTGAAGTGGAGGAACTCGCGGCCACCACGTCGCGCGCGGGGCGGGGTAGACCCTCGTGTGGACGTGAAGGTCACGGGCGCCGTCCCGGCGGCCGCTCCGCGGCGAACGGGGAGAGGGACTCGGCGGCGAGCACGTCGGAGAGCAGCAGCCACGCCTGGCGCCACGCCGCCTCCGTCTCCTGCGTCCAGTCGTCGGCGGTCCTGCTGGCGGCCGCCATCCAGGCCCGCCCCTCGATCGCGAAGCTCGGAGCTCGGCACGGGTCCTGCCAGCGCGCGCCGACCGCTCGCGCGTGCTCGGCGAGGGCGCTCGGCGTGGCGAGCAGCCCGACGAGCTCCTCGACCGCGGCCAGGAGCCACTCCGCCCGCGCCGGCGCGTCGACGGGCGACGTCGGTGCGTCGCCGACGTGGGCGGCCAGCTCCTGGAGCAGCCGTCGTCGGCGGTGGCGGAGCACGCTCCACGAGCGCTCGACGCAGGCGAGGTCCTCCGGCGCCATCAGCGCCGACCCGCCGGCACGAGCGCGACGGGCGATGCGCCCGCGCCGGCGAGCTCCGCGAGCAGCGCGCTCTGCCGGCTGACGAGGTCGGCCAGCTCGGCGAGCAGCTCACCGACGCGGGGCGAGGCGGCCTCGGGGGATGCCGGTCGCTCGGACCGCCCGGCTCGGACCTCGCGCAGCGCCCGCCGGGCGGCCTCGCCCGGTTCGACGCCCAGCTCCCGTTCGAGCACCCGCTCCAGGTGCGTGTACTGCTGGAAGGCGGCGGCGACGTCACCGCGAGCGGCGTACCAGCGCATCAGCTCGACGTGCGCCTGCTCGTGCGTCGGGTCGAGCTCGGTCAGCTCGCGCCACTCGCCCGCGACGCGCAGCACGTCCAGGCGCCGCAGGTGCAGCAGCTCCCGGCGGTCGGTGGCCCACGGCTCGTACCGGTCGTCCGGCAGCAGCTCCCCCCGGTACCACGCCAGCGCCTCACGGGCGGCGCTGCGGTCACCGGCGACGGCGGCACGCGCGAGCTCCTCGAAGCGCACGACGTCGACGGTGATCTGCGACGACGGGAACAGCCGCACGACGTCGCCGCGCAGCACGACGGCGTCGTCGTGGCACGCGGCCTCCCGGGCGAAGTGGGCCGCCTTGTGGAGCCGCGGGGCGCACCGCTCGGGGAGCTCGTCGGGCCACAGCAGGTCCATGACCCGCTCGCGGTGCAGGCGGTGGCCGGGCGCCAGCGCGAGGATCTTGACGAGGGCGGCCCCGCTGCGGCGGGCCCAGCCGCGAGGTGACGTGGTCGTGCCGTCGACGGCCACGGAGAACCCGCCGAGCAGCGTGATCTCCACGTGGCTCGCGGTGCTGCGTCGTGAGCAGCCCTCTCGTCGCTCTGATGTCGCCTGCCGATGCACGTCGCGTCCTCCGGGTGTCCGTCCGCCGGAGCGATCGTGCGCCACCGGGCCGGGGCGCACATCCGGAGCCGTTACGTATGACGGCGAACACGTGCCGCCCCCGCTACGTACGTCCGGTGCGGCGCCGTCAGGCGTCGCCGGCCAGGGCCTCGTCGAGCTCCGCCCGCCCCGTGATCCCGAGCTTGCGGTAGACGCGCGCGAGGTGGGTGTCGACGGTGCGCGTCGACATGCCGAGGTGCTCGCCGATGGCCCGGCTGCTGCGACCGGCGGCGGCGAGCAGCGCGACCTCGCGCTCGCGCCCGGTGAGCGGTTCCACGCCACCGCCGCGGGCGAGCACGGGGGTCCGGACGCCGCCGGCGCGCGTCGCCAGGTCGGCCGATCGCTGCCGCGCCGCGGTCGCGAGCCGCGACTCGCCCTGCGCCCGGTGGAGGTCGGCCAGCTCCGCGGCGGCCTCTGCGGCCATGGCGAGCGCGTCGATCGCCTCGTACCGCTCGACCACCTCGCGCTGGCGTGCGACGTCGCGGTCCACCAACGCCCGCGCGTGCGCTGCGTGCGTCGCCGCGAGGGGACCCTCGACCATCGTGGCCAGCTCCTCGAGCGCATCCACGGCCTCCGCGGGCACACCGAGGCGGACGAGGTCGTGGAGGAGGGTCACCTCGAAGACCCGGACCTCGTCGCGCGTGATCGGCCCCAGCGCCTGGCGGATGCGCTCCCGAGCGGACGCGAGGTCGCCGCGGCACGCGTCGAGCCAGGCGCGGGTCCGTTCGCGCGTCGCGAACGAGGTCGCCACGGGGCTGTCCCCGACGCAGTCGGCGCGAGCGAGCGCCTCCGCCGCCTCGTGGCACCGTCCCAGCAGCAGGTGCCCCTGCGCCACCCCGACGTGCGCCCACACCAGGGCGGCGTGCTGGCCGGCGCGCGGAGCGGCGTCGGCGACCTCGGCGAAGCGGCGGACGGCCTCGTGGCCGCGGCCGGTGTCCCGCTCCACCTCCGCCAGCGCCATGGCGATCCACACCCACGCCCCCGTCGCGCCCGTCTGCAGCGCTCGCGTCGCGGCGGGCTCCAGGAGCTCGCGGGCTTCGCCGTAGTGGCCGGCGTAGGCGAGGGCGTGCGCCTCGTTGACGAGGTGCTGGGCGATGCCCCGGCGAGCGCGCCAGTCGGGGAGTGCGGCGTGCTCCTCGGCCCCGCGCCGCGCGGTGGCCCGCGCCTCCGTGTACCGGCCGACGCTGAGGAGGCTCGTCGCCAGGGCGCCGGCGAGCTCGACCCGCGTCCGCGGCGACACGACGTGACCCATCGCCTCGATCGCCCGGAGCGCCTCGCCCGGCCGGCCGGCGGCCGCGAGGAGGCTCGCCCTGCCGGCCTCCACCGCCGGGATCGCCTCGACGTCCGTCACGAGCCCGGCCGCGGCGTCGTAGGCGGCGACCGCGCCCGGCAGGTCGCCGGCGGCGTAGAAGCGGACGTCCGCCAGCCGCCGCGCGACGCGGGCGCGGCGCACGTCCGGCCACGGTTCGTGCCAGGTGGCCTCGACCGCGCGCTCCACCTCCGCGACGGCGCCGCGCATCGAGTGCGCCTCGACGAGCAGCTCCGCCCGGTCGACCGGAGGGAGATCGGCGGCCGCCGAGTCGAGCAGGTTGATCGCGAGCGCCGGATCGTGCGCGGCGAGCGCGAGCCGGGTCGCCCGCACGAGGGTGTCGGCCGGTACCCGGCCACCCGAGCCGGCACGCCAGAGCGCCACCTGGAGCACGTCCTCGCGCCGGCGGGCGCCGTGCGCCTCGACGGCGTCCGCCAGCTGCGCCTGCAGGCGCCGCAACCGCAGCGGCGGCAGCCCGGCGCGGAGCACCTCGCCGTACAGCGGGTGGGCGAGGCGCAGCGCCGTGCGGCGCTCGCTCGTGACCAGCCGCACCAGGCCGTCGCGCTCGAGGGCCTCGAGCGCGGCCGCCCCGTACGTCCGCTCGAGGTCGGTGAGCCCGAAGCGCTCGCACACGGCGAGCACCTCGAGCACGGCGAGCCCGGTCGGATCCACGCCGGCGAGGTGCTCCGCGACCAGCTCGTCCAGCGCGGCCGTCGTGGGCAGCGGGCCGGTCAGCTCCCACGCACCCGCCGTCGCGACGAGCGCGCCGCGCTCGCGTGCGGCGCGCACGAGCTCCGTCAGGACCTGCAGGTTCCCGCCCGAGACCCGGGCGAGCTCCGCTCGCGCCGCGTCCGACACGGGCCCGTCGAGGGTCCGGTGGAGGAGCGTGCCGAGGTCGTCGGCGTCGAGCGGCCCGATCTCCATCCGGACGAGGTGGCCGTCGCGGTGGAGGACCCCGAGCTGCGGCGACGGGCTCCGGCCGGTGCGGACCGTGCCGACGAGGAAGATCGAGCGCGAGATCACCAGCGGGACGAGCACGGCGACGGACGTGTCGTCGAGCAGGTCGAGGTCGTCGACGAGCAGCACGAGCCGGTCGTCGCCGGCCAGCCGGCGCAGCTCCGCGCGGGCGGCGTGGAACAGCGCGGTCCGGTCGTCGTCGCCGAGGCCGAGCTCGCTCGTGATGTCGGCGGGCAGCAGGTGGGCGAGCGCGCCGAGGGGGATCTCGCGCGCGGCGGGGTGGCCGACGGCGCGCTCGACGCGCCGGCCGCCCCGCTCGGCCAGCCGCAGCGCTTCCTCGGCGAGCCGGGTCTTGCCGACGCCGGCGGGACCGTGGAGCAGCACGCCGCCCCGCGCCGGATCGCGGTAGTGCCGGCCGAGCTCCTCCAGTTGCACCGTGCGGCCGGTCAGGGGCCACAGCGCCGTCATCCGTCGTCGAGCACCCGCTGCCCTCCCCTCCGGTTGGGGAGTGTAGGGAGCCGGGGGTGGCCGGGTCCCGCACGTCCCGCTGCCTCAGGGCGGCGGGGTGCGGATGACCGAGGACTGGCTGGCGGTGCCGAGCAGCGTCCCGTCCTCGGCCCACAGGTGGGCGCGGCCGTAGCCGAACCCGTCACCGACCGCGTGCACCTGCACGTCGGCCAGCACCCACTCCGTCTCGACGAGGTGCGCGGTGCGGACGGTGTTGTCGAGGCTGTTGCCCGTGATCGGCTCCCCGGTGACGTTCGCGAACGCCGCCGGGACGACGTCGCCGACCATGGCGAGATCGGCCGCGTCGGCGAGCTTGCGGCCGCCGGGGATGCGCAGCCAGAACGCCGCCCGGCCCGACGGGTCGCGCCGCGCGGTGCGTCCCCTGATGAGCTGGCGGCGCGACACGCCGTGGACGATGCGCATGTCGAGCGCCTCGTGGACCGTCCCGAGGACCACCTCCGGCAGCTGCGGCCTCGTCTCCTGCCAGGGGCGCACGTCGGGGCGGCGCACCCAGGTGCCGCGGTGGGGGAGGTCCTTCCACCCCAGGGTCGCGAGCGTCAGGAGGATCTCGTCGTCGCCGTCGCGCACGTCGCAGCGGGCCTGCGTGGTGTTCCGCCCCTGGGCCGAGACCGTGACGTCGAGGTCGAGCTCGGCCCGTTCGCGGGCGTGCGCGACGTACTGCGCCGTCGCCCAGACCACGGGTCGCGACGTGCTCAGCTCCATCGCCGCGATGGCGGCGGCGAGACCGGCGCCGCCGTACAGGAACCCGCCCGCCGTCGTGAGCTCGCGCCGCACGGGGAGGCGCCACCGGAGCGGATCCTCGGTCGCGAGCAGCCCGAGGTACCCCTTCGTGCCGGCGAGTCCGTCCGTGCCGGTCACGGCCGCGACCCTAGGCCCGGCGGCACGACTTCGCCGCCCGAGGTCGCCTCGTGTAGTCCGGGGAGATGCGGGTCGTCGGCGTCGTCGAGTTCGGTGGGCCGGATGCCCTGCAGGTCGTGGAGGTGGCCGACCCGTCACCGGGGCCCGGCGAGGTGCGCATCCGCGTCCACGCCGCGGCGGTCAACCCGACCGACACGTACCTCCGCAACGGCTCCTACCGGCGCCTGCTCCAGCAGGAGGCGCCGCCGTACATCCCCGGCATGGACGCCGCCGGTGTCGTCGACGCGGTCGGCGACGGCGTCACGTCGTGCGCGCCCGGTGACGAGGTCATGGCCGTCGTCCTCCCCATCGGCCCACGCGGGGGCGCCTACGCGGAGCTCGTCGTCGTCCCCGAGCGCTCCGTCGCCCGCACGCCGCGCGGGACGTCGCTCGTCGAGGCGTCGACCCTGCCCATGAACGGGCTCACCGCGCGCCTCGCGCTCGACCTGCTGGGCCTCGACCCGGGCGGCACGCTGGCCGTGACCGGAGCCGCGGGCGCGTTCGGGGGCTACGTCGTGCAGCTCGCCGCGGCGGACGGCCTGCGGGTGATCGCCGACGCGGCGCCGAGCGACGAGGGGCTCGTGCGCGGCCTCGGGGCCGACGTGGTGGTGCGTCGCGGCGAGGACGTCGCCGCCCGGATCCGTGAGCACGCGCCGGACGGCGTGGACGGGCTCGCCGACGGGTCCGTGCAGGGCGCGCAGGTGCTGGCCGCCGTCCGTGACGGCGGCCGGATCGCGGCGGTGCGGCCCTGGCAGGGCGAGACCGAGCGCGGCATCGAGGTCCTGCCGGTGTGGGTCTCGCAGTACGCCACCGCGCAGGAGAAGCTCGACGAGCTGCGCCGGCAGGTGGAGGACGGCACGCTCACGTTGCGGGTGGCCGCCACGTTCCCCGCGGAGCGCGCGGCCGAGGCCCACGCGGCGTTGGAGGCCGGCGGCACCCGCGGCCGGCTCGTGATCACGTTCTGACCGCGGCGCCCGCGCGCGGCGGGCTCGGCGGCAGCCACCGGGCGGCGACCGCCGCGGCGACCATGCAGCCGGTCGACGTCGCGAGGACGGCGGACGTGCCGCTCGCGTCGTCGGCGACGAGGACGCCGACGAGGATCGACGTGACGATGCTGCCGACGTAGCGCCCCATGGAGAACACGCCGGCGGCCGCCCCCGTGCGGCCGGGCGGGACGGACCCGAGCGCCGCGGACATGAGGTTGGGCGTCACCACGCCGAGGCCGACGCCGAAGACCGTGAGCGCGACGACGAGGAGCACCGGCGCGACCCCGGGGCCTGCCACGGCGAGGGAGGCGACCGCGGCGGTCGCGGCGACGAGCCCCGCCGCCGACGGCAGCCGCCGGCCGTGCTCGTCACCGGCGCGACCGCCCGCGGGCCCGGCGACGATCATGCCGATGGTCAGCGCCGACAGCGCCAGCCCGACGCCGGCCGACCCCCAGCCCCGGGCGTTGAGGACGATCGGCGTCAGGATGAGGAGCGCGTACTGCGCCTGGGTGCTGAGCGCCTGGGCGGCGAACCCGGCCACGAACACCGGGTTGGAGATGCGTCCACCCGCTGGCCGGTCGGGCGCCCGCGGCGGGACGGCACCGGCGGCCTCGGCGCCGCTCGACGTACCGGCGGACCGCGCCGCGGCGAGCGCGACCAGCGCGATCGGCACGTTGACGGCGAAGATCGCCTCCCACCCGAAGCCGGCGACCAGCGCGCCCCCGACGATCGGTCCCGAGGCGGCGCCCGCGCCCATGACGGACCCCATGAGCCCGAACACCCGCCCGCGCTCGTCCGGGGGCGTCGTCGCCGAGAGCAGCGACTGGGTCGCAGGGCCGAGCGCTGCGGCGAACACCGCCTGGACGGCCCGTGCCGCGACCAGGACGGGGAACGCCGTCGCCAGCGCGCCGGCGGCGGACGCGGCCGCGACGCCCCACAGCGCGATGCGCACGGTCCGGCGGCTGCCGAGGCGGTCCGAGATCCGTCCGGCCAGCGGCTGGCCGACCAGCATGACGGCGAGGTACAGCGTGACGAGCGCGCTCACGGTGCGCGTCCCCACGTGGAGGTCGTCGCCGATCGCCGGCAACGCCACCGCGATCATGGTGGAGTTCAGCGGCACGAGCGCGGCCGCGGCGGAGATGCCGACGACCGTCGCCGTCGACGCTCGGACCACGCCCTGCGTCGTGACGGCGCTCATGCCAGCACGAGGATCTCACCTTTCGCACCGTCGAGCCGGACGCGGTCCCCGTCCTTGATCCTGCGGGTCCCGTCCACCGTGCCCACGACGGCCGGGAACCCCATCTCCCGGGCGACGATCGCGGCGTGGCACGCGTGGCTGCCGTGGTCGGTCACGATGCCGGCCACCAGGTGCAGCACCGCGTTGAACGCCTCGCCCGTCGCCGACGCCACGATCACGTCGCCGGGCTCGATCGTCAGCAGGTCCTCGATCTCGCGCACGATCCGCGCCCGCCCCTCCGCCACCTGGTCGCCGACGCCTATCCCGTGGATGGTCGATGCGTCCCCGGAGGGCTCGTCCATCTCTCCCAGGACCGCGTCGATCATGAACCCGACGCCCGACATCAGGCGCCCGAGGGCGGGTGGTAGCTGGTCGACCGGTGGCGGTGGCGGCGCAGGGTCGCCCAGGTGGCGCGGCGCTCCGAGCTCCCCCTTGCGCCGCCGCTCCTCGGCCCGCGCGGCCAGCTCGTCCCCGGACGGGCCGCCCCCGGCGAGCAGCTCTCCGACCTCCGTGAGCGTCGCGTCGAGCACCAGCGCCTCGACGCCCAGCCGCCCGCGGGCGACGAGGCGGCGGCCGACGGCGAGCAGCGCCCGGCGCATCAACCCGATCGCGGTGATGTCGCTGTACAGGCCCCGCTCGTCGCGGAGGCGGTAGACCGCCCGCGCCTCGGCCACCAGCTCGTCGAAGCGCTCCCGCGCTTCCTCCGGGACGCGGTCGCGCAGCTCGGCCGCGAGGGCGTCGGCGCGGCGGCGCGTCACCTCCGGGTCCGCCTCGAGGGCCGCCGCCAGCCTCCCGAGCAGCAGCTCGGGCAGCTCGCGCAGGGTGGGGGCGGTGATGTCGAAGCCCTCGATCGGGCGGTCCTGGACGAGCGTCACCCACGCGTCGACGCCGGGCACCGCACGTCGGAGCGCGGCGAGCCGCTCGCCGGCGTCACCGTCGGCGCGCAGCAGCGCCAGCGCCCCGTCGTCGGCGCGGAGCCCGGCGAGGGCCTCGCCCATCTCGCCGGACGCGACGGACGAGACCGGTGAGTACCCGTCCAGCACGCCCAGCGCGACGCTCGGCGGCACGTGCGCCCACCCCGCCACGTGGAGCGCCATGTCCCCGACCGGGAGCAGTGCGGCCATGTTGAAGCGGTGGTGCTGGTACACCATCTCCGTCAGGTGCGGGGCGATCTCGCCGATGTGGCCTCGCAGGCCCTCGTCGTCCAGCGCGTCCAGGTCCACCGCGCCGAGCTCGCGGTGGCGGGCGATCGCCTCGGGCTTGCACGTGGTCTCCCACAGCTGGAGGTCGTCCCGCCACCGCTTCGTGGCGAAGGTCTCCTCGGCCAGCGCGGCACGGCGGCCCAGCTCGGCGCCCAGCTCGTCCGGCGTCCGGGGGCCGTCCGGCCCCGGCATGTCGAACGGTTGCGGCTGGTGGTAGGTGAAGCCGTTCACCCCCGCGATGGCGAGCCGGTCGAGCAGCACGCCGTAGCGCCCGAACGTCTCGCTGAACCCGCGGTTGAACCCCGGGATCATCAGCTCCGCGAGGATCGGCGTCTGCGGCTTCGGCGAGTGCGCCTGGTCCTGCGTCCACGGTCCCGGCGCCGGCGGTGCCCACGTGTCCATCTGTCCTCCCGTCCACGCGCCGGTCGTCCGCCCGCGCGCGCGTCGCGGACCGTACCGCCCGCACCGACCCCCCACGTTCAGCGTCCGTTCACCGGAGGTTCACGTCTCGGCGCCCTCGGCGGGAGCGCGGCTCAGCCTGAGCCGGCCGGGCTCAGGCGCGGGCGGCGGCGGCGAACGCCTCGAGCTCCCTCGGGATGTCGGGTCCGGCGGGCTGGTACGCCACCTCCGTGCATCCGTCCGACTCGAGCCGCTCCAGCTGCGCGCGCAGCTCGCTGGCGGAGTACACGCCACCCGTGCTGCGGATGCGCTCCGGCGTCACGACGGCGCGATCCCGCTCGTTCACCGCGACGAGGTGCTGGTCGTGGATGGAGAGGTGGCGCTCGTCCACGGGGACGTCCTCGTACGCGGCGGCCCACTCGGCACCGCCGGGCACGCCGTCGAGCGGGAAGCCGTTCGACGCCAGGAAGTGGTAGAGGACCGCCGCGCCGTGGCCGGCCGCCGCCATGACGCGTGGCGAGTCGTCGGTCTCGCCCTCGGCGAGGACGGTGCCGAACATGAGGCGTGCCTGCCAGTCGACCCCGGGGACGCCGGCGCCACCGGCGAGGAGGACGCCGTCAGCCACCTCGCGAGCGGTGGCGGCGCCCTTCGGTCCGGACACGCCGAGCAGGAACGGCACCTCGATCGGGCGCGGCGCACCGAACCCGGTCGGGTGCAGCATCCGCACCTTCGCGCCCTCCCACGTGGCGGTCTCGCCGCGCAGCAGCGCCCGGACCACGCGGACGTAGTCGGCCACGTCCGCCCACCGCAGCGGTCGCTGCCCGAGCGCGAACCGTCCCGTGAAGCCGGTGCCGACGGCCACCGCCACGCGAGGACCCGCGAGGTCGACGAGCGTCGCGATCGCAGCGGCGGTCGTCATGGGGTGGCGAAGGCTGGGCACCAGCACGCCCGGACCGAGGCCGATCCTCGACGTCCGGTCGGCGGCCCGGCACAGCTGCACCCAGACGTCCGGGTAGAGCGCCGGGGAGTCGTACAGCCACGCCCGCGTGTAGCCGAGCCCCTCGGCGATCGCGACGTGGTCGGGTGTCGCCATCGAGGTGGCGAAGGCGCACGAGATCGTGACGGTCATCGAGGTCCCCCTGGTGTCGGCGCCGACCCTACGTCCGGCCGTCCCGTGTGTGTGCATCGAACACACGTTCGACTACACTCATGGACATGGTTCCGCCGGAGATCACGTCGCTGGGCGCATCGGTCGCCGCTGTGCTGGGCCTCGATGCGGACGGGTTGGACGACGTGACGTTGCACGAGGCGGTGGTGGCGGCGTGCCGCCAGCAGCACCTGCTCGCGGCGGCCACCGCGCAGCTGGTCGCGTCGTGGGTGGAGCGTGGGGTGTGGGCCGGTGACGGATCGCGCAGCGCAGCGGCGCGGCTGGCCAACGAGGCCCACGAATCGATCGCCAGCGCCCGCACCGCGATCCGCCGGGCACGCGCGCTCGCGCAGATGCCGGTCGCGGCTGCGGCGGTGACCGAGGGGCGGGTGTCGATGGACCACGTCGACGTCCTCGCCGCCGCCCGCGCCCACGGCCGCGCCGACGCCTTCGCCGAGGCCGAGGAGGCCCTCGTGGACGGCTGCGCGACCCTGCGCTACAGCGAGGGTGCCCGGATGGTGCGCTACTGGACGTCCGCGGCGGACGACACGTTGGGTCGTGACCCGCAGGCGGTGGCCCGCCGG